>Ga0137327_1000134_pt1 | contig 11845 bp, 8 predicted proteins | sample EasRivERMZT517_2_FD_104767 | JGI IMG/M metagenome (GOLD analysis project Ga0137327, IMG submission 104767) | Soil microbial communities from meander-bound floodplain in the East River, Colorado, USA - East River MetaG ERMZT517_2 | ecosystem: Environmental > Terrestrial > Soil > Floodplain ... | reverse complement strand
CCCTGGATGTTGAAAGATACTGTAGAAGAAGTAGCATTCACACCTGCAACTGTGCCGTTGTCATAAAGGGAACCGTTACCCAAAGTGGAAAGTCCGGTCCAGACAGCTACTTTGCCTAAGTGGGCATCGGTGGAGGTGGTAATGGAGCCGGTGCCGGATGTAGCGGAAATAGTAATAAGCCCTGGAGTGGAGGTGGTAATGGTAACGTTAGAACCCTGGACTAAGGTGGTAACTCCCCAGGCACCGCTGCCAGGGGCAGCTAAGAGTTGGCCTGCCTGGGTGGGAGAAGCAGAAGTGGCAGTACCGCCTCTGGCTATGGAGAGTTGTCCGGTCCATCCAAGGCTTAAGGCGTTGTTGGCAATAGATCCTGTTACGTTAGTATCGTTAACTACAAAACCTACTAAAGTAGTACCTAAGGTGGAAGAGTTGGTACCGCCGTTGGCAACCGGAAGGATGCCGGTGACATCGGAGTTACTTAGGTTAATGGCTCCGACATTAAGCTCACCGCCAATTGACCTGACAGGACCAGTGGCTAAAGTCGAAAGTGTTGTTGATCCATTTACACTTACCTTCAAATAGTTTAAACCCGTGCTTGAAGCGACAATAAAAATTGGCGCCGTCTGCGGAGATGAACTATTGGGTTGCACAACCAAATTTGCAGTTGGGGTGGTTGAGTTAATACCCATAAAAAGCGAAGAATTTAACCAAACTAAATTACTCGTTCCGGCAGTGGTAGAAGCGCCCGTGGCATAAACAATATGGTTAGCAGCAAAGCTTCCCGAAACCTTGTTGTTAAAAGTTGTCCAGTCGGTATTTAAAAGCTGGCCGGTGTTGGTAATGCTGGCTATAGGAAGATTTATAGTCAGTGAGTTGGTGGAAGTGGAAATGTTAAAAATGTTACCCGATGTGCCGGTGGCAATAGTAGTAACAACGTTACCGCTTAAAGAAATAGTAGTTGAAGTCCCGATTAAAACTTGTTGGCCACCGGAAACAGAAAGTCCGGAGCCAACAGTTAAGTTACCTAAAGTTGTCGTGCCAATACCGCCGCTTGATACAGCTAATGGATTCGTTAAGGTAAGAGAAGTAAAGGAAGGAGTTGAAGAAACTGCAATTGTGGAAGTTCCGCTAATGGCAATATTAGAACCGGCGGTTAGCAGGGAACCAATATCAGAATAAGTTGGGTTAGCCGCAGAGCCGGAAGACCTTAAAACCTGGAAAACAGTTCCCGGAGTTATTGTAGATATCGCGCCCGTTCCATTACCTGCAAGCAAATTAAAAGCAGTAAGGGTGTTGGCGCCTGTGCCGCCTCTGGCAACCGGGAGCTGGCCGCTCCAGCCTAAGGTTAAAGCATTGTCCGCAATAGAACCCGTAACGTTGCTGTCGCTAACTACAAAACCTACTAAGGTAGAACCCAGAGTGGAAGAGTTGGTGCCGCCGTTAGCAACCGGAAGGATTCCGGTTACATCGCCACTAGCTAAATTAACTACGCCTACATTTAGTTCACCGCCTATGCTCCTAACAATTCCTGTAGCCAGGGAAGAAAGCGTGGTAGAACCGGAAGCAGAAATGGTAAATAGCGAACCCGAAGATGAAGAGGCAACTTTAAATACGGGCAGTGTAGGCTGGGTGGATGTTCCCTGGACAACTAAGGTAGCTGTGGGTGTTGATGAACCAATACCTACGGAGCCGGTAGACTTTACTACTAAAAGAGTAGCTCCGGTCGATGATGTTACGCGGAAAGGATCCAAAGTGGTTGCACCCTGGACATTAAATGAGACAGTAGTTGTTGTGGCATTCACACCCGCAACTACACCGTTGTCAATTAAGGTTCCGTAGGTAATCCCGGTGGAAGAAGCCCAGGTTACCACATAACCGGTCTGCCCTCCGGAAACCGATCCCGCGCCACCAACCTGGTCGCTTACCCAGGTTAAATTTCCGAAAGAGTCACTTTGCAGCACCCTGTTGCCAATTGGCAAAGCAGAAGGCCATGCATAGGTCACGCCGTTTAGAGTTGTAGTTGCCAAAGCAACGTTTAAAGTGTTTACGCTCAACTGGCCTGTTTGACTTAAGGCTAATAAAGAAGCGCCGGTGGAAGAAACAACAGTGAGAGGATCTTTGCTTCCCAAAGCCTGCACAAAAAATTGTGCGGATGTCGGGGTTGATGTGCCTATTAAAACTGAATCCGTGGAAGTGGAGTTGTAAATAAATCCGCTGCCCAAGGTCCATGAAGAGTCGCCGCTGCCGCTGCCCGATCCGCAATCAACACCTGTGCCGGAAATTACTCCGTTCGAATCAACACGCAAACACTGGGTTGCGCCTGTCAGGTAAGAAAGCGTTAAACTTTCTGTCACGCTTAATTTTTTTATGGTCGCGGTATCCGCTGAAAAAAATGTCACTCCCATTATGGACCCGCCGCCAAAACCTGTTCCCGGGTTAGACGGAATCATACCAATTGGCGCCGCTGGTCCACCAACAACAGAACTGCTGCCCGCAGGACCCTGCGGTCCCTCGGGTCCCTGCAAACCCTGAATCCCCTGCTCACCCTTAAATTTTCCTTCTGACAAATATTGATTAAGTCTCGCGTCAATTAAAGTGTAAACTTGCTGTTTGTTAAGTCCGAGTAGCTGGTTAATGACTTTTGTTCCGTTGTCCTGGTTTACAATAATTATTTCTGCTGGAGTGGTTGTGGCCAAAGAAACCGTTTTGGGTTCTTGGTAAGTAATTCTTGTTTCTTTACCAATTTTTTCAAGTTGGCTATTTACAAAAAAATCTGTCCAGAGGGCAGTTCCAATTAAACCCGATAAAACTATTAGTCCGACAGCCAGCACCAGGGGCAAGTTACTCGGGGTAGGTTTGTTAAAGCTTTCGTAAAGCCGGTTTATTTTGTTTTGGGAAAATGTTCCGCCGGGTTCTTGTAACTCTTCGGAAACAGTCACCTGTTCACCAAAACCTGCGGGCACAGATGCTGCAAACTTTTCGTGCAGAGTTTCTCTGGAAGGGGCAATTAGCGGGACAGCCAAAATAGTTTGTTTCTCTTTTTCTTCTTTGACTTTTTCCAACTCTTCCTGCTCTTTAGCCAGCTCGTCAAAACTCTTAACTATCCTTTGCTCCATTTGTGCCAAGCTTGAACCCAAATCCTTAATCCTGCTTTCAGCCGTTGTTAAAACTTCGTTCTTCAAAGAGCTTAAGCTTTCAGCTGCATTTTGTGTTGGCAAGGCTAGCGGTAAAACAGTGATTTCAGGTGATTTTTCTGCTAAAGGAGTTACTTCCTGCTTTTGCTCAACATGCACCTGGATCTTAGTTCCGGTTTCGTCAATAACTTCATTTAAACCATTCTTGTAGTTCTTAATAAACTCGTCCAAATTAGGTTTTGTAGTCACCCAATTCCTGCCAATTTTAAAACCTTTCAACTTCCCGTTGCGACACAAAAACCCCAGGTAATCCTGGTGGTATCCTGTAAGCTTGCTCGCCTCGGCTAGTGATATGAAGTTTTGGTCTTGATTTTCGTTCACTTTTTAGCTAAAACTTTTCTTTTTTTTGATCCGAGATTTTAATTTTGGAACTCATTTTTTTGTTTTATTTTTGTGTCTTTTTGGGGAATATCGGATAAACGATATCTAATATAATTATAGAAATTTATGGGCCCGTTGGTCAATAGATTTTGGCGACTTTTCGGACAAATTTTGCAAAAATTTTGCAAAAATTTTGTTTCATTTTTTAAAACATAAAAACAAAAAATATCAAAGAAAGTTTTTGAACTGAATTTGCTTTGATTGCTTTTCATTCTAAGCATTAAAATGCATCCTAAGACACTTTTTTTGCAAATATAGATAAAGATTCATCTTCAAATTTAAAATGTTTAACAGCCAAAATTTTAATTTACACAAAATTCACAAATTAAAAAAAAATTTCTCGTTTGTTGGCCTTTTGCAAATGAAACATCCAAATTTTTTTAGTTCTTGATCTACACTGCTAGGTTGTTCTAAACTATTTAATTTTTCTTCAACTATTTACGCAGTATGCAGAAAAAAATCTACAATTTTTTTTAAAAGCCAATATGTTATTAAAATAAATCTCGGATAACCCATATGAACCTTATGTAAAAGATTTATTAGTAGAATAGAATTTGATAGGTTAATGCAATTAGCAAGCACTCCATTCTTTTAACGAAGCTTAATTCATTGAACAAACTTTTTATTATGTATTAACAGTCAAAATAAAAATTATATTTCCCTTTTATTTAAAACGTGAAACGCACCATTTTTGAAAATCTGATCCTTTTTTTACAAATTCTATGTCGCCTAATAACCCGAGACATTTTTGCTTGACTTATCCACAAAATTTTCAGCAAATTTACTCACCTTTTTGTTGACATCTCCCCAGCTAGGAGCTAGAATTGCATTACTTTAAAAATCAGAAACTCTTATTTAGGGAAGTCCTGTAATCCCGCTTTGCGGGAAATTCAGGCGCTGTGCCGCAACTGTAATCTTTGCAAATTGCAAAGTAGCCAGGTCGCTAAATAAATTTATAAATTCCCGAGCAGGATACAGTAAACAAACCTTTACCGTCCCCTGCTTTGGGACGGTTTTATTATTTTTATGTCAGCAGAGGTTCCAAATTTTTCTTCCGCAGATGAAGCAATTAGCCACTTTAAAGGAAGTGAGAATTTTACAGAGGGCGCTTTTGCAGGCGGAGAAATAATTGAACACAGACTCGAGGGCGACCAATGGATGGAAAAGAATGGTGAGGGGGAAGTTAATAAAACTGAACAAAAAATTTCAAAGAACGATTCTGATTTAAGTGAGCACAAAGAAATAATTAGTGAGTTACAAACCAAAGGTTTTGCTGTAGTCGTAAAAGAAGCGTCTTCAATAAATGCGGGGACTGAAATAGCAAAGCAAAAGTATGAGGAAAAAATTCACGCTATGGTTTACATTCTCAAGGGTGATGTAATTGAAATGCATCACTTTGAGGGAACGAAAAAAAACTTCGAAGATACCTTTGCTAAAGAGTCATGGCTGCAGGAAATGATGGATACAGACGACTCTGTGGAGCAAAACAACACCATAAGAAAAGGTTCTGAATTTGTCCCCGCCAAAAAAGATGGCTGGGAGGAAAACCAATCCCAAAGAAAAACAGCCTGGCAAAACTTTTGGAATAATTTATTAAAACCAAAGCAGGAAGAACCCGAACAGCTTTTAAGGCAAAAAACTTTGTTGGACCTTTTTACGCCGACTCCGGATGAAGCAGAAACTTTTGCAGACAATTTACAATTAGAAGAGAATGCGCCCCAGGATAGTTTTTTAAATGCCTGGATTCCAAAAAGCGCTACTCAATTGTCAGTTGTAGCAAGTAGAGCTTTCGAAGCTTCTATTAGCGCGCACTATGTAATTGCCCAAAAGGAAAGCGAGACGGGAATAAGTTTGGCTACAAATTCCGAAGTTGCTGTAATTACCCCCGCTCCCCTACCCAATTTAAGGGAGCCCCGGGAATCATCTGCCAAAGAACAGCAGGCTGTGGTTTTGGCCCCTGCTACTCAAGAAATAAACTTTTTTGAAACTTATACAACTTTAAGGACGGAAGATGCTAATCAAACCCATCTGAAAGCAGAAATCAATAATGCAATATCTAATGAAGGCGTAGCAATACAGAGCAGCAGTGAACAGGACAATATACAAGCCAAGGATGTTTTGGAGAGTAGTGAGGATATTAAAGAGAAGGAAGAACCGGCAAATTTGCCGCAAGCTAAAAATTTAGACAAAACTGAAGATAAAGCTATTGCTATTCAAAAGGCAATGGAAACTTTACCAGTCAAGCCAGGGGTTGAAAAGGAAGCTAAGCAAATGCAAGATGAACCAAAAGCAGAGGTTAGTGAAATTACGTACTCTATTATATTGCCCACAGACGCCCCAACTATAATAAAAGAGGGTATTGCAAATGTTGGTATTAGCAAAGAGGCGCCAAGCCGAATAGAACCGCAAAAACCTGCTGAAATAGTTGAAGCTGAACAAGAGTTGGAGCAAATACCTCCCAAACCGGCTGAATTACAAATTAGCAAAGCCAAAACCAATTTTATAGAAGCAACTTATACAAATATTAAGCTTTTGCCGGTGAAAGAAGCTAATGACAGAATAAGAATTCCAGCCAAGCTCGAACAAACCATTAAAGCAGTAAGGCAAATAATGCAACCCGCCAAGGAAGTTTTAAATACCGAAATTAGCCCAAAAGAAGTAAGCATAAAAAAAGAGAATCTGGCGCTGCCTAAAAAACAAGAATCAGCAGGTTTGGTAAAGCACATAAGCAGCGTCCAAAGGCTGGCCAGGACAGTTAAGACAGTAATTCATAAAATCACGCCCGCTCAAACCGAAAGCCCTTTAAATACAAAAATCCTTACGGCTTTAAGCAAGCTAAAAGAACCGACCGCTCTTAAACCTGTTTCAATAGAAACTCAAAGCTCCGCCATAAAAGAGAAATTCAGACCCCTAACGAGAAAGGCGGTAAAGGCAACTCCGCAAAAACTCACTGCCGGGAGAGTAAAATTGCAAAAAGCCAAAAACCGAATGGAAAGACAACAAAGCAACACTCAAAACACACAAATTTCTTCAACAGCCCCAAAACTAACCCAAACTACGGCCAACATCCCTGCAGCCCTAAAATTAGCAGCCTAACAATAAAAACTTATGAGTGATTTTACAAAAATTTCATACTTCGATTTAAAACTCGAAAGCTCACAAAAACGATTACCCGAGGTTGTTGGCTTTGAAAAAGAAATTGACCGGGTAAGCAGGATTCTTTCCCGCCAAATCCAACACAGCGCAATTATTAGCGCGCCTTCAGGATCCGGCAAGACGGCGCTAATTTACGCCTGGGCTAAAGTAGCCGCCGGCTCTGAAATTTTCTCAGACAAAAGAATTGCCCTTTTAGACAGCTCTAGCCTTCAAAAAATTGGCCAAATAGCCCAAAGCTCTCTCTCTGTTTACCAGGATGCTTTTGCTTCTTTAGAAGACTGCGTTTTAATTCTGGACAGCTTTGGAGAAATGATTTACCAAAGCCCCGCCGCTTTGCAAAATTGGAATACTCTGTTAAAACCGCTCTTCTTTAGAAAAGATATAAGCATTGTTTTAAGCATGCAGCCGGAAGAACTTTCCTGGCTTGAGCAAAACAAAAGCCATTTCTTAAGCCATTTTGAAACTTTAAAACTGGAAGTGCAGCCTCAAAACCAGCAAACTAAAATTTTAAAGTGGGCCGCTGACAATTTATATGCCGGTTTGAAAATAGAAACCGGGGTATTGGAATTGGTGCTAAAACTTTGCCAAAAATTCCCTTCCCTGGGCCAATTGCCCAAAAGCTCTATCCGCCTGCTCGACGAAGCCGCGGCAGAAGCCAAATCTAAACTCTCCCCTGCTTTAAGCAAAGAGGTGGTGGAAAAGATTGTCTCTGAAAAGACAGGCGTGCCTGTCAGCCGCCTAAATGAAAACGACAAAACCCTCCTAAAAAACCTACCCCAAACTTTACAATCTAAAATTGTCGGGCAATTGCCCGCCATTTCCAAAATGGTTTCTGTAATACAAAGGGCCCGTTTAGGGCTTAGGAGCCAAACTAAACCGTTAGGTTCCTTTTTACTGCTTGGCCCTTCAGGCGTGGGCAAAACTGAAACCGCTAAAATCCTGGCTCAAGAGCTGTACGGTTCAACTTCCAACTTTTTAAGAATAGATATGTCGGAATTCGCCGAAAGCCACGCTACCTCAAGGCTGTTAGGCTCCCCGGCCGGGTACGTAGGTTTTGAATCCGGCGGACAGTTAACTAACCATTTCGAAAATTTTCCTTACAGTTTGCTGCTGTTAGATGAAATAGAAAAGGCGCACAGCAAAGTCTTTGACATTTTCCTGCAAATTTTAGATGACGGCAGAATTACTTCTGCCGCCGGAAAAACCGTGGATTTAACCCAAAGTATTATTATGGCTACTTCCAACTTAGCGGTGGGCGAAATTTTACAAGGTTTTGAGGAAGGCAGGGATATTCATGAAGAAAATTTCTTAAAGACTACTGTCGTGCCAAAACTACTTGAGCAATTTAGAATGGAATTCCTAAACCGCTTTGACGCAATCTTAATTTACAAACCGCTGTCTTTGCAGGACTTAACCAATATTGCGCTTTTGGAAATTAGCAAAATTGAAGAAAGGGTTAGGGAACAAAATATTAAATTTAATATTAGCACTGACATTTTAGCCCAAAAGGTCGCAAAGCTCTACGATCCCCGTTTTGGCGCAAGGCCGGTAAAACGTTTTATTGAAGAAACTTGTGAAAATTTAATAACCCAGCAACTATTAAATAGCTAAACTTTATGAACCCGGAAATACTACAACCCACGGATAGCGGAACTAAAATTTCGAATGAAATTTTAGTAAAGCTTAACGCTTTTGGCGAAGAACAAATTAGTGAGCTTATAACTTCCCGTAAACAGCTTTTAGAATCCATAAAAAACCAAATTAGCCTTAAGGCTTACTACTTAATGGAAGAAAAAATCCTTAAGGAAGAAACGCGCCTTAAGGAAATTTTGGATATAAAAAAAGGTAGGCAAAGACAACTTTCTAAATTCACATTTATTTTGGATCCGAGATTTTTTGAACAAGAATTTCTGAATTAATTAAAATTAACTAGGATTAAGTAAAATTAAATAAAATTTATGAAGCCAGAAGATTTACAAAAACGCACCAAACAATTTGCAATAAGAATTATTAAATTAGTCCAGTATTTGGAAAAACTTGGGACTGTTGGAATTATTATTGGCAAGCAATTATTAAGATCGGGTACTTCGGTAGCTGCAAATTACCGAGCAGTATGCAGGTCTAAATCTGGTAAAGATTTCATTCATAAGCTAGGGACGGTTGCCGAAGAAGCGGATGAAAGCCAATTTTGGCTGGAATTATTAGTTGAAGCGGATATTACAAAACTTGCAATGGTTTCTGATTTATTAAAAGAAGCTTCGGAATTAACTGCAATAATGACTGCTTCGAAATACTCGGCAATAAAAAATCAGAAAGAGAAGATTAAATAAAATTGTATTTCAATACTATTTAATTCTACTTAATTTTTAAATTCTATTTAATGAATTATGTAAATATTGGACAAAATATCTTCCAAGGCCGAACAACTCCCATTCAGCTTTTAAATGAAGACCGTCTTCGTCATATGTATATGATAGGCAAAACCGGCACAGGGAAATCGAGCCTGTTTGCCAATATGGCATTGCAGGACATTATTAACCTAAAAGGGATGTGCTTTATTGATCCCCACGGCGAAGCTATTGCCTGGCTGCTTAAACGGATTCCTAAAGGCCGGCTTGAAGACGTAATTTTATTTGACCCTTCAGATGCCGAAAATCCAATGGGGCTAAACTTACTCGAAGCTAAAAACGAAAAAGAAAGGGATTTTTTGGTTGCTGAACTAATTGAAATTTTCTACAAATTATTCGACCCCGACAGACAGGGCATAATTGGCCCGCAATTTGAGCATTGGCTAAGAAATGCCGCCCTGACAGTTATGGCCGGGCCCACCGGAGGCAGTTTAGCAGAAATCCCCAAGCTGTTTACCGACAAAAATTTCGAATTGCAAAAACGCAGGCACATAACTGACCACCAAGTCCAGGAATTTTGGAGCGGGCAAATGGCCAAAACTGCTGACTTCCACAAGTCAGAAATGCTAAATTATTTTACTTCCAAATTCGGCCACTTTTTAAACAACGCCCTATGCCGAAATATTATTGGACAAACAAAAAACAGCATAGACTTTGACAAAATTTTGTCCGGTGAAAAAATCTTGCTGGTAGATTTGTCTAAAGGCAAAATTGGCGAAATGAATTCAAAATTTTTGGGATTAATTTTAGTCTCTAAACTACAGGCGGCTGTGCTAAAAAGGGCAAGCCTTCCCCCTAACTCTTCCCCGCCGTTTTATTTGTACGTAGACGAATTCCAAAATATGACTACAGACACTTTTGCCAGTATGCTTTCCGAAAGCCGAAAATATGGACTGGGCGTGCATTTAACCAACCAGTACTTCTCCCAGTTGCCGGAAAATTTACAGGACGCAATTTTAGGCAACGTGGGCACGCTTTTAGCCTTTACCTTAGGTATAGACGATGCTGAAAAGCTGGCCAAGGAATTTTCGCCCTTTAGCAAAGAAGATTTAAACAGCTTAGAAAAATTTCGCTTCTATATTAAGCTTATGTCTAAAGGGCAAACCACACCCGCCTTTTCAGGCACAAGTTACCCCCCAATTGAAAACCAGGATAGCTGTGACTTTGAAACTCTAAAATCTTTTACCCGTCTGGCTTTTGCAAGCCCAAAAGCCTTAGTAGAACAGGAATTGGAACAAAAAATTAGAATGTACTAGCATAAAACATAGCGTATATTTAAAAAAATTGCCGTCTGGACAAATTCCCTGCTTTAAGATATAATAATGCAACAAAATTAAATCAACTACTAAAATCCATAAGTGTTAAAAGTAAGAATAAATCACCAAATCAAAACTCCAACTTTGCGGGTAATTAACGAAGAAGGAGAGCAAATTGGAATAATGAAAACTTCCGAAGCTTTAAGCCTGGCACTTGAGCACGGCCTGGACTTGGTTGAGGTTTCGCCTGTTGCCAACCCGCCTGTTGCAAAGCTAATAGATTTTGCCAAGTACAAATACCAGCAGAAAAAGATGGAGCAGCAGCAGAAAAAGAAGGCAAAAAAGACCGAAGTCCACACCATTTGGCTGTCTATGCGCATTTCAGAGCACGATATGCAAATTAAGGCCAACAAAGTTATGGAATTCCTGCAGGACGGAGATTTAGTCAAAGTTGAGCTAAGGATGCGTGGCCGCGAGCAAGCTTACGGCGAGCAGGGCCGAATCCAGCTACAAACTTTTCTCACCCTGCTTACCACCCCCCACCGCATAGAAGTGCCAATGAAAAGAATGGGCGGAACATGGTCGGTAACTGTAGCTCCAAGCAAATAAATAAATTGTCAAGATTTAAAAGAATTAAAAGACTGAACAAGAATACTGACAATCATGTCAATCTTGGTCAATCATGATCAATCATTTAAATAATTTTATGCCTAAAGTAAAAACTCACAAAGGAACCGCTAAAAGAATAAGAAAAACCGGCAGCGGCAAGTTAATGGCCCGCGCAACCGGCCAGGATCATTTTAACTCCCGTTCTTCCGGCAAAGTTACCAAGAACAAACGCCGCGACTTAAATTTAGGCCGCGTTCACCAAAAGTTAACCAGTGTAATACCATACAAGTAATTAAATAAAATTTACAAATTAAGTAAAATTGAACAAAATTATTAATTTTACTTAATCTTATTTATTTCTAATTAATTTTACTTAATTTTATGAGGATAAAACGAGGCGTAGCCGCCAGCAAACGCAGAAAAAATGTAATTAAAAGAGCTAAAGGTTTTGATAACCGCCGCTCTACTAATTTTGTATATGCCAGGCAGGCCCTCTTAAAAGCTGATTCCTATGCTTACAGAGACCGCCGCAACAGAAAGCGCGACTTTCGTGCACTCTGGCTTATTCGAGTAAATGCAGCTTTAAGAGAAAACGGCACTACTTGGAGCAGGTTTGCAGGCATTATGAAAAAGCAAGGCATTGGTATTAACAGAAAAATGCTTGCTGAACTGGCAGTCAAACACCCACAAATTTTCGACAAATTAGTAGCTTCTGTTAAATAGTAAACCACTCTGCACTGAAAGTGCAGAGCATTATGCAAAACCGCCTTCAGGGCGGTTTTGCATTGACTGAAAGTCAATTATCCGATTAACAGAAATGTCTTGTCTTCATCCTCTTCCTGTT
>Ga0137327_1000133_pt1 | contig 11866 bp, 13 predicted proteins | sample EasRivERMZT517_2_FD_104767 | JGI IMG/M metagenome (GOLD analysis project Ga0137327, IMG submission 104767) | Soil microbial communities from meander-bound floodplain in the East River, Colorado, USA - East River MetaG ERMZT517_2 | ecosystem: Environmental > Terrestrial > Soil > Floodplain ... | reverse complement strand
CGAAAGTGAGGAAATCGTGATCGAGGATATCGTCAAGTTCATCTGTCTTATGCAAGGGGCACTCGTTGTTGGCTTGGCTGTCGTGACAATAATATTCTACAATGGCGAGCTACGGATGCGGCACATACTTTATATGTCTGCCTCTTACACGATGCTGACATTGTTGGTAATTGTCGAAAGCTGGAAATTAGTGGAGTTCGGTACGTTTGCATCTTACGTGATCAAGTTGACCTGCTTCGGTCTTGGTGATTACGGACTCCTCATGATCATGGCGACTGTCCGGGAACGTATTATAAATTCATCAAAGGCGGGGACTTAGACTATTTCCTTGGACTTCGTGCGGCTTGCGCGAGACTACCACCTCCCATACTTGGAGTCCGGCCACCACCATTGTCATCAGGGGTGGGTTCAGACGCATTGCCCATTCTGTGCAGGTGGGGTTAGTGGCTGGCATCTCGGAATCCACATCGAATCCGGTAATGGCCACTGCTGGCGATGCGGCCCGTTGTCAATCTCAAAGATTCTAAGGGTACTGGTACCGGGGGTTGGGATCGGGGAGATCTTTCGCGCCTACGCTACCCGTGTAGGGCCGGGTGTCGATAAGCAGGCCGCTGTTTCGGCAACGGAGCTACTCCAACCCAATGATGTAGGACCTCTGATCGGCCTGCATAAAGACTACCTCATCCGACGAAGGTTCGACCCAGAGGCCCTAGCCCACGACTGGGGCCTCCGGGCTGTGGGGCCATTTGGAGGGGACTGGGCCTGGCGTCTTTTGATTCCTATCTACGATCAGATGGGGGCCGAGGTCAGCTATACCAGCCGAGCCCTCTCCGACGCGCGGGGGCCGCGATACCTCACCCTCAGCAATGAGAAATCCTTAAAGGACCCACGATCCTTGCTCTATGGTGAGCAGCACGTCCAGGAGAATGTAATTCTAGTCGTGGAAGGCCCATCCGATGTTTGGAGAATAGGTCGGGGGGCCGTGGCGACGCTAGGCACGAGTTGGACTAAGGAGCAGGCCGAAAAACTCAGGAAGTACAAGACGCGCCTCATAATGTTTGACAACGAGCGACCCGCGCAGAAGCTAGCTCGGAAGTTAGCTGCGGCCGTAGCGTCAGCCCCCGGAACAACGGAAATCATTACCGGGCTTGTGACAGACCCAGGAGATCTTACGCCATCGGAGGTTGCGGAGCTACGGATGGAGCTTGGTCTATGACCCAAGAAGAGATCAAATCTGCGTTGGAGATTCTTGCAGATCGCAAGCTTCCGATCCCAGCCCGCCTGCTCTGGGTCTACCAATGGCTGGGCGGGTGGCTTGCCGATCAGGAGAGAGTTGATCCTAAGAATTTGTTTGAGGGGGAGCGGTCTTTCTATCGGTATAGTGCCTTGTTACGTGCAAAATCACTGCCACCCGTGTCAGTCACGACTGCCACCCGTGTCAGTCACGACTGCCACCCGTGTCAGTCACGACTGCCACCCGTGTCAGTCGAAAAAGTGACACGGGTGGCAGTCAATAAAAAAGTCAAAAAACACGAGGGTATAGACCCAAACGCAGATTTGACTGACACGGGTGGCACAAAAGGTGGCCCAAAGTCAAACTTGCCCCGCACACAGGGGTGTGTTACTACTTCTTTTTCCAATAAAAAGAACAGACAAGTGATGTGTGCAAAAAAAAACAATGACATCCAAGAAAAACACGGTCAACAAAAGACAGAGGCCGCCCGTGAGGGTAGCATTCTCAAATGGCGGACTATGGCAGAACTGCTTTGCCGCACAGTCCAGGATGTGGAAGGCTTGCGGTATCAAAAGCATTTACAGAAGTGGGAACGTCAATTTAGGGCCCTCCATGCTGACGACGGCGTTCCTACGTCGTTGATTTGGAAAGTGCTCAAATGGTACTGCAAGCAACGCGCGGCCAAGACCGACTCGAAGCTTCCTAAATGCGTCACCGCAAATATGTTTCGCGGGGCCTTCGGGTGGATTAGGGAAAGGTGGGAGCGTGAGGGTGGCTCAACGCCCAAGCCTGACCAGCGCTGGGTCGATGCGGCCCATCAGTCCTTCCGTGATAGGGAGTTTCACCGGACGTCGGTTACGATCGAATCCCTCAGTGGCCTTTATGGGCTCATCAACGAGTGGCAGGAATCGACGATAGCGCGACTCCGTTCAATTAAAGATCTTCGCGAGTTAGATTTTAAGTTTATGTTTGAGGTGCTGAACGCCCGCTCGGACGGGATTAGCCTCCCAGAGCAGCTGGGCCACTATTTGTACCATCGCATCGAGAATTGGGAGGACTGGGGTGGGGATCTCTCCTCGTTCAGGCCCGGTGGCCACGAATTTACGGCCTTCCTTCAACGGAGAGCCAAAGATGTCTGGGGGGAGCGCTTAAGCCCCAACCGTATAGATATTCTCCTACAGGGGGCAAATGCGACGACAGAGAATTGATTCTGGGCTGGAGAAGCAGTTCATCGCTGGGATGATTCTTAGCGACGACTTCCTCGCCGTCGCTAAGAAGATTCTTGAGCCGGACCTTCTCGCGAGCGCCCATCTGAAGCAGATCGCTGGGTGGTGCCTTGAGTATTTTGATACCTATGGGAAGGCCCCCAAGCAATCGATCGAGGCGATCTACTTTGCCTGGCTGGAGAAGGGCGAGAGGTCCAAAGCCGAAACCGATGCGATCTACGGAGTCCTGAGTGAGCTGTCCGGGCAGGTGGGGGAGCCCAACGCCCCGTACCTCCAGGACCAACTTAAGGCTTATCTGACGGGGCGGCGGTTGCATCGGCTTTGTGATGGTCTGGAAGATCATCTTCATCGTGGCGATGTCGAGACGGCCCTTCGCGAGGTGCAGACTTTTGATTCTCCGGAACTAGAATCTGAGATCGGGATTGATCCTCTAAATGACAAGGTGTGGGAAAAGGTGTTTGCGGAGCACGAAGATCCCCTGCTTCACTTCCCAGGGGATGCGGGGCCATTCCTAGACATGACTTGCACGCGGGATGCTTTGATAGGAATTCAGGCTCCGGAGAAGAGGGGGAAGACATTCTGGGCGATCGAGTTTGCTCTCCGTGCTCTCCAGCAGCGCCGTAAGGTTGCTTTTTTTGAGGCGGGCGATCTCAGCGAGGGGCAGATTTTAAGGCGTCTGGTGGTGCGTTTCTCCGGCTTGCCTCTCTGGCCGAATCAGTGCGGTGTTATTCAGATCCCTAGGAAAATCATTCTTACTGGGCGGGATCTGCCGGACATTGAGTATGTGGCTAAGGATTGTCCACATAGTGTTACGCAGGGGGATTGTGCTCCTTCGATCAGGAAGTTCCTGAGAGGTTGTGGAATCTCGGAGGGGCCCCCCTACTTGCTTGTCTCAGCACACCCCACCTCAACACTATCTGTGAGAGATATTGAATCTATCTTGGACGGCTGGGAGAAGAAGAGGGGGTTTGTGCCGGATGTGATTGTGATCGATTACGCGGACATTCTTGCTCCGGAGGATTCGAAGAAGCAGATTCGGGATCAGACAAATGAAACGTGGGCGTCCCTCCGCCGACTTAGCCAATGTCGCAGATGCTTGGTGATAGCCCCCACACAAGCAGATGCCGCGTCCTATGACCAGCACACACAGAGGATGAAGAACTTCTCTGAGGATAAGCGGAAGCTGGCGCATGTGACTGGGATGCTCGGACTCAACCAGACGGACTCCGAGAAGGGTGCGGGGCTGATGCGTCTGAATTGGATTGTGCTCCGCGAGACCTCCTTTGAGACTCGGAGGTGCCTTTACGTGGCACAATGTTTGTCTTTGGGGAGGGTACTTTGTTGTTCTAGACTGGACAATACCAAGGACGCGGTAAAGAGTGCGGGAGGATCGGCCGAGTAGCGAATCTGAGTTAGGAGATAAAGATGTTGAAATCGCAGAAAGAGCTTCTGGCAGAGCAGGCCTGGGATGTGGCGAAGGGTGTCTTTTATCGCGCCCGTAAGTTGTGGATGAATATTGAGGTTGGGGGGAAAATGACCCCTCAGGAGGTGGACAAGGCCTGTGAGGATTGGAAAACGGCTAAGCTGGTCTTTGAAGAGGCGGAGCGCCAGTACTACGCAGCTATTCCGAGCGGCGAGGAGATGGCCGAGGTTGTGCGTGATGCGGAACTGGCGAACCGAGAATAAGGAAGATCATGAACAAGGAATCAGGAGAGTTGAAGTCTTTTGGCCCAGACGAGAATCTTCAGGAGGCGGCCGCCTCCGGCCATTGGGTTGGTATGAGCTGCAAGCCGAAGGCGTCGTGTAGGAAGTGTTACGGACGAGGTCATGAAGGACGGAACACCGAAACCGGTCGTTATGTGATCTGTTCGTGCGTTAGGAAGATTGTCTAGGGGATAGGTAATGAAAATAAATCGTCAGCAGTTTTTGGGTTGCCTTGATACGGCCTCCTTAGCAATATCCGCGCGGGGGGTTATCGATCAATCGAACTGCCTCATCTTCAAGAACGGGAGACTTCTGACATACGATGGGGATGTGAGGATTGATGTTCCTGGGATTGACGGGGTCGCGGGGGCAATTCCATCAGCGGGACTTATCGACCTCGTCAAGAAAATTCCCGACGCCGAGATCGAGGTTCGGCAGGAATCCGATGGGGAATTGATCATTGAGGGTAAGAACAAGAAGGCTGCAATAAGATCTGAGCAGTCGATTGTCATGGACCTGTCAGATATCCCCATTCCTACGAAGTGGGGTAGTTTTAGGGATGGGATTATGAATCATATTCGTAGGGCGGCCGAGACATGCGGCGTTGACGATACGTGGGGGGCCGCTACCTGTGTTCACATCACGAAGGATCTGATTGAGGCGTCCGACAATTTCAGACTGTTTCGATGGGAGGGTAAGACGGGATTCAGGGAGGAGATCTTCTTGCCCGCACATAGTATTTATCTTCTGTCCGACTTTGCTCCGACTGAATTTGCGGCGGCCGGGGGATGGTGCCATTTTAAGGCCAATGGCGCTATTCTTAGCATGAGGGGTAAACTGCTCGATTCCTATCCTGATATGGCCTCACTCTGCACTGATGAGGGGGCGGAGGTCACGCTACCGACCACCCTATCCAAGATTATCGGCAGGGCCTCTATTACAGCCGACGGTAAGGGTTATCAGATGAAGATATCTGTTGATCTCCGTGCTGGGAAGGGGCGGATAAAGTCGAGCAATGAGTATGGATGGTATCGGGAGACATTTGCCTTGAAATATGAGGGACCCGATCTTTCGTTCGATGTCCACCCGACGATCCTCTGGGAGATCGTGCAATTCTCTCCCAAGGTTACAGTGGGGGATAGTAGGATACTGGCGAAGATCGAAGGGGCGATCTTGGTCATTGCGTTGCGAGTCAGGGAGAAGGACGAGCATGAGTAATCATGCAGAAGGCCAAACCCCCTTTGGCTGTACATGCTTCGGACCTCACAACAAAGACAGCGCGACATGTCCAATCAGCTTATGTTTTGTCGACCGGACGCCGTTCTGGACTGGACCGGGTTACCGCGGGGAGTACAATTGTCCTCACGGAGTTGGTCACGGCCTTCACATTCACGGGTGTGATGGGTGTTGCTCAAGACCTGACTTTCCGTTGAAAGGTGCGGTAGACCGTAAGAAGAAACGTATGAGGTTAGCTGCTAATCCACAAAGGAATTAATTGGTGCTATTCAACCTAGCGCGGGGGCCGGTGCTGACTCTTCCGGAGTGCCACCTTTGTGGACTCTATCGGAAGTGTTCATCTCCGAAGATGCCCCCATCGGGTTCTGGCAAGCGGAGAATCCTTTTCATCGGTGAAGCGCCTGGGAAGGATGAGGACCGGCTGGGTAGACAGTTCGTTGGAGTTGCTGGCCAGTATCTTCGCAAGATACTGCTGGAGCTTAAGTGTTCTTTGGACGATTGCCGCATTACCAATTCGATCATTTGCAGACCTCCTGATAACAAGATGTCCGCGAGGTATCATACGTCGTGCGCTCCAAGTCTAAGGAAACTCCTAAGAGATGAGAAATTCGATGTCATAATCACCTTGGGGGAATGGGCCCTGCGACAGACGATCCCAGACGAGGTCGCTCGGTATGGAGGTGGGATGGGGAGGTGGCGGGGATGGGCGATCCCGCTAATTGAATTTGGGTGCTATCTTTGCCCAGTGTATCACCCCTCCTATGTTTTGAGGACTGGAGAAGATCCGATCATCGTAAGGGAGTTCCGCGCCGACCTTAAGGCTGCTCTGGGCCTCCCGAAACTAGCAGCGAGGCCGACACTAACCACCCTAACGTCAAAGATTGAGTTGGTGAAATCACCACACAGTAGATTCATAGATCTGGCTCGAAAGAGCGGGAGTCTGGCATTTGATTATGAGACGACTGGCCTGAAGCCCGATGCCCCCTCCCATAGGATTGTGAGTTGCTCCTTCTGCTTTGAGGGAGAGGACACCTGGGCCTGCAAGATCAATGAAGACGATTTTGCACTTCTAGGTAAGGTGCTGTTCTCTAAGAGGCTGAGGAAGATAGCGTCGAACCTTAAGTTCGAGGAGAGGTGGACGATCTCGAAGCTGGGTCGGGGGGTTGCGGGGTGGTATTGGGATACGATGCTCGCTGCCCACATACTCGACAACAGGCCGGGAACGACCTCGATCAAATTCCAATCATTTGTGAGGCTGGGAGTTGGTGGATGGGAGGAGGGGGTTAAGGAGTATCTAAAGGCAGATAACGCAAATGCTAAGAACCGGATTGAGTCGCTCCCGAACGATGCCCTCCTTACCTACAACGGATTGGATAGTCTGTTGGAGTTTATGGTGATGCTAGACCAGAAGAGGGAGATGGCGGGGTGATTCCGACTACAAGGGACGCCTACCGATTGTTACACCAGGGAGCCCGTGCTTTGGCGCGCGTTGAGTCCTCTGGGATTCGGGTAGACTCCCACTATTTGGATTCGGCGATTATCGAGGCCGGTAAGAAGATCGTGCAGCTTGAGAAGGAATTAATGACCTCGGAGATCGCGGCAGAGTGGAGGAAGATGTTTGGCTACTCGATCAATATCCAATCGAGGGAGCAGCTCGGCCGTGTTCTGTCCGATGTTCTGAAGTTGGATTTACCTAAGACGAAGTCCGGGAGAGTCAGTACGGATGAGAGGTCACTAGCTGGCCTAGATAATCCGTTTGTAAAGGCTTATTTAGGTTTGGCAAGATTCAAGAAGGCGCGGTCTACTTATTTGGTTGGGCTTAGGCGCGAGGTGGTCGATGGCTATGTGCATCCCTTCTTCAATCTCCACACCGTGCAGACCTATCGTTCGAGCTCGGACTCCCCTAATTTCCAGAACTTTCCGGCGCGGGATAAGGAGATGAGGAATCTGATACGCCGGGCTTTCGTTCCTAGGCCCGGCCGACGGCTAGTGGAGGTGGATTTTGGAGGCATAGAGGTTAGGGTTGCCGCCTGCTACCATCGTGATCCGGCAATGCTTGCTTACATCCACGATCCGAGCAAGGACATGCATCGGGATATGGCTGCGCAGTGCTTTTGCATCCCGGAGTCAGAGGTGACAAAAGAGCTGAGATACGCGGCGAAGAGCTTTTTCGTTTTTGCTCAGTTCTATGGGGATTACTACGGACACTGCGCTCCCAAACTATGGGAGTCTATCGCGGAGAACAAGACAGTATCCGGGGTGTCTGTTCGGAAGCTCCTACGTCAAGAGAAGGGGATAAAGGAGTTGGGGGATGTGGAGTGTCCACGAGGGAGCTTCATGGCCCACATCAAGTGTGTGCAGGATGATTTTTGGGGTAGGCGATTCCCTGTCTACGGCCGTTGGCGCAAGGAGTGGGTGAAGTTGTACGAGCGATCCGGCCAACTCCGATTGCTTACTGGGTTCATTTGCCGGGGTTTGAAGAGGAAAAACGAGATCATTAACTACCCGATTCAGGGGTCTGCTTTTCACTGCCTTCTTTGGTCCTTGATCAGGATTGTACTGGTTGAGTTGAAAAAGAGGAAGTTGAAATCCCTGATTGTCGGGCAGATACATGATAGTTTGGTGGGCGACGTTCCAGAAGAAGAAATCGAGGCGTTTGAGGCGATGGTCACGGAGATAATGACTGAGGTTCTACCTTCAGAGTGGAGGTGGATCATCGTTCCATTGACTATCGAGATAACCAAGTATTCGCATTCTTGGGCGGAGAGTGATTGATGGAGCTTTACAAGGAGTTCAGGCCACAGACGTTCGAAGAGGTAGTTGGGCAGTCGACGGCCGTTCAGATGCTGTCTACTATGCTCGATCATAGCAGGCTGCCGCAGTCCATTTTATTTTCAGGGCCGAGTGGGTGCGGTAAGACAACCTTGGCTAGGATTCTGGCGAATGATTCAAGACTCGGCTGCTCGGTTATGGACATCTCGGAGATCAACTCGTCATCGTACAGAGGAGTCGACGGGGTGCGGGAGCTTTCGAGGATGAGCGAGCTCTGTCCAATGGGCAAGAGCCGTGTTTGGATTCTCGACGAAGTCCACAAGCTTACATCAGACGCTCAGCACGCGGCACTGAAGATGCTCGAAGACACCCCGCGCGGGACTTACTTCTTTCTCTGCACGACTAATCCTGAGAAGCTGATAAAGCCTATCCGAACGAGATGTGCGGATGTGAATCTGCCCGCACTCAAGTCGGAAGATCTGGAGAAGCTTCTGGGGCGGGTTGCAAAGTCTATCAAGCTGGATGTCTCCTCGGTAAGCGATGAATTGGTAGACGCGGCCTCCGGGTCCGCGCGGGTTATTCTTGTCTTGCTCGATCGGATTCGCAATGTTCAAAAAGAGAAATGGATCGATCTGATCAAGCTGGGGGATGCGGAGTCCCCACAGGTGATCGAGCTCTGCCGCGCCCTCTTCAAGAAGGAATCATGGAAAAAGGTGGCTGAGATCCTTCGTGGGATTGAGGAGGAGCCGGAGAGTGTGCGATGGGCTGTTTTGGGCTATGCAAATGCCGTTTTGGTAAAGCAGGACAACTCCCATGCTTATGAGATGATCAGGTCGTTCGCAGAGCCGTTTTACGAAACGAAGAAGGCCGGGTTGGTGGCCTCTTGTTATGAGGTGATTCATGGAACTTAAGAGATTCGAAGAGGATCGGAAGATCGATCCAGCATCTCTGGACCTTGTGGCGGCGACGCAGTCGGATGTGTTTTTCTACTGGGCCCAGAAGTCCGTCGAGGCTCGCATGGCCCAGGACCGCTCCAAGCTGAAGTTCGAGTTGGTTGAGAGCAGGCTGAAGGTTCAGGCTAGGTCTAGGCCGGAGGATTTCGGGCTATCGAAGGTGACAGAGGGCAGTCTAGACGAGGTGGTCAAGACTCACGAGGAATATCTTGCCGCTCAGGAGATCTTCTTCATTGCCCGCGAGGAGAGTCTTTTGCTTGACTGGGCTGTTCAGGCATTGGAGCAGAGGAAGCGGATGATCGAGGTTTTGGTGACTTTGCATGGTCAGCAATACTTTGCAGGGCCCGCCACACCGCATGATTTGGTTGAGAATTGGAATACCTACCAGTCTGGTAGGCGGGAGCAGTTGAATGATAGTCAGAGGCGCTTGGGTCGTCGGCCGAATGGCAAGAAAGGGATAGCAAATGAAGAAAGTTAAGAAGGAACGGCGAAGGGTAGATGCCGGTCGTGTTAAGTCTAACGCTGCAGAGGCGAGCGGGGGAGGCCTTTCGTGGCTGCGACTCCCAAAGGGAATTGATTCATATCGTCCGGAGAGAGCCGGTGCGATCCGGCTTGACATCGTACCCTACGAGGTAAAGTCCAAATTCCATCCAGATAGGGTTGAAGCTGGGACGTTGTGGTATAAGTATCCGTTCGCCGTTCATTATTCTGTAGGGGTGAACAACGAGTCGGTTGTATGCCCGGTGTCGGTCGGGAAGAGATGCCCGATGTGCGAACAGCGCGCTAAGCTTGCCAAGAATTGGGATGAGAACGAGGCGGTTGTTCGATCCCTGACTCCGCAGAAGTGGGTTGCTTACAACATCATCGATCCGGAGGACAGCGACGGGATTCGGGTTTTTGTGTTCTCTCGTGGGAAGTTCGCGGAGTTTCTTGAGGGAGAGCTTCTTGAGGGGGACGAGGCGAATCTGAACTTCTACGATGTTACGAGTGATGGCCGGACGGTGAAGGTTAGGTTCTCCGAGGATCAGTACGAGGGGCGGAAGTTTCTTAAGGCCACACGTATTGACTTCCTTCCCCGTGCCGAGATGGACGAGGATGAAGTGCTGTCAAAAGTTGCTTGCCTGGATGAGATTCTTGTTATCCAGGAGTACGAGCAGCTTGAGCGAATGTTCGGCGGGGAAGTGGCGGATGGCGCTGCCCAGTCGAGTGATGAGGATGTAGATGATGACGAGGAGGATGTCCCAGTGCCTAGAGCTAAGAAGATGGCGAATGTAGACGAGGTCGAAGATGATGCGGTCGAGGTAGATGACGAAGAGGATGCTGAGCCGGAGCCGGTTAAGGCCAAGAAGCAAAAGAAGGCCCCGGCCCCCGCCCCCGCCAAGAAGAAGAAGGCTGAAGTCGAAGAGGACGAGGATGATGAGGAAGAGGATGTCGACTTCGACGATGAGGACGAGGACGAAGAGGACGATGATTAGGCTGTTCATCGTGTTTGGGAGTCATCTAACTGGAAAGACCGTTGTCTAGAAGGCGGAATGGGAGTTCGAGTCTCCCCTCCCACTTTAAGGGGAATGTATGGTAGGTGACGAGTTGAAGCAGGCTGAGGATGCAATTTCTTCAGCAGCCGATGGGGACAGGTTGCTAGGACCGCAGCAGGGTGGGCTCGCACTTTCTACAGGGTCCACCCTGCTGAACCTGGCCTGCACAGGTTCGGTGGGTGGTGGGTTTGTACTCGGTAAGTTTTACCTTCTGGTGGGGGATGCCAGTGCTGGCAAAACCTTCCTGGCGATGAGTTGTCTGGCAGAGGCGTGCATTGATCCAGATTTTGAGGCGCACAGACTCATCTACGACAATATCGAGGATGGTTGCCTACTCAATCTTGGTGCTCTGTTCAGCGAGGAGTTGGAGGATCGTGTGGAGCCCCCAAGGATGGGGGACGATGGCCCGATTTATTCCTCAACCATTGAGGAGTTTTACTTCAATCTTGATGATGCTGTCGAGTCAAAGCGACCTTTCATATATGTTTTGGATTCGATGGATGCACTGACGGCGGAAGCTGACAACGAGAAGTTCAAGAAGCTGAAGAAGGCCAGCCGTACTAACACCGAGGTGGCGGGGTCCTACGGTATGGCGAAGGCAAAGCTCAATTCAGAGGGACTGCGTCGCGCTGTCAGCAGTCTCAGGGGGTCCAACTCGATTTTGATTATCCTCTGCCAGACACGGGATAACCTGGGATTTGGGTTTGCCGAGAAGACGCGGGCCGGGGGCCGAGCGCTGAAGTTCTATGCGACGGTTGAGATATGGGCGGCTATCCGGAAGACCATCAAGAAAAACATTCGGGGCAAAAATCGCCAAGTTGGTGTTAAGGTTCTGTGGAAGGTGAAGAAGAATAGGATCACGGGATTACTGCACGACGTCGAGTTTGATATTTACCCATCCTTCGGGATAGACGATATCGGCTCGTGTGTGGATTATCTGATATCGGAAGGGCATTGGAAATCTAGGGGAAACAAGATTCAAGCGGAGGATTTTGGGTTGTGCGCATCGCGGGAAAGAATCATATCGCAGATAGAGTCCGGGGGCCTTGGTGATCAGGTCCGGGAGCTTGTGGGGGAGTGCTGGGATGCCATTGAGTCGGACGGTCGGCTCAAGAGGAAAAACAGATATAAGGTGACTTTGACATGACGAAGATGCCGTGGTTGCTGATCGATGGTGGATGGCTGGCATACCGCGCTATGTGGTCT
>Ga0137327_1000132_pt1 | contig 12298 bp, 16 predicted proteins | sample EasRivERMZT517_2_FD_104767 | JGI IMG/M metagenome (GOLD analysis project Ga0137327, IMG submission 104767) | Soil microbial communities from meander-bound floodplain in the East River, Colorado, USA - East River MetaG ERMZT517_2 | ecosystem: Environmental > Terrestrial > Soil > Floodplain ... | reverse complement strand
TCCTCAAGTCGCCCTACTATCAGTCGCTAAGCCCGGTAAGTAATGCCGACGCTGAGTCGCCTCGCGTGTCACTCGTACGAGGCGTCATCTCGCGTTACCGCCTCGCCGCGTGGCGACAGGTCCTGCAAGAGTTCCCGGCGATCCGGCAGCACCAGCAGGAAGTCACGAGGAAGCAAAGACTCCAGCAACTCACGGGCAAGCCACAGTCCCGCAGCCTTCTCGGCCGATCCCTCGCTAACCCCTTTGAGGCCTTGACCGGCCAGTAAACACATGGCTCTCTCTCGCGTCGCCTACACCGCAGCCCCGGCGCAGACGGTGTTCGCAATAACTTTCCCGTCCCTATCCAGCGACCACATTCACGTCTTCGTCGACGAGGTGGAGCTGACGCAGCCGACTGAGTTCACGGTCAACTCTGCGAGAACGCAGGTCACCTTGGTCACCCCCGCGACGGGCGGCGAGTACGTCGAGATCAAGCGGGTCACCCCGACCGATCCGATCGTGGACTGGATCGAGGGGTCGAGCATCTTGGCCGAGGACCTGGACACCATGTACCTCCAGCTCGTCTACCAGCACGAGGAGACCCAGGACGACTCGGCAGAGAGCTTGCAGCTCCTGGACGACGGTAGTGGTAACTGGGACGCGGAAGGTAATCGGATCACCAACGTCGCGGACGCGGTCGACCAGCAGGATGCGACAACGCTGGCGCAACTACAGGCGGCTGCCATCGTGGCCGGAAACCTGCCGCCGGTGACCGGGGCGGACAACGACAAGTTCATCCAGGTCAAGGCGGGCGCGTGGGTCACCCGGACGCCCGCTCAGGTCGAGGCGGACATCGGCGTAGACACCTTGCAGACGCAGATGGCTGCGGCGCAGGCGGCGATCACCGCGCTCCAGGCGGGCCGTCCGATGATTCGCGCCAACGTCACTGCCACGGTGGTGCAGTTCAGCGCGTCGGGCACCTGGTACGAGAGCGCCGGGACCCGACTAGACTTCGCCGCCGGCACGGTGATCGAACACAACAACGCGACCCCGCACTATACCCTCGGTACGGACACGATCACGCTTGAAGAGGACGGCACCTACCTGCTAACCGTCAACGTCAGCTTCGTCAGCGCCGACGCGGGACCGCTGGTCACAGAGCTCCTGTGGCGGCTGACCGACGGCACGGACGGTCCGGCCCAGGTGTCATACTACAACGGCGCGTTGGCCACTTTGGCTACCAACGACGCACCGCCACACGAGCCCCGGTACAGCGAGACGGCCGTGCTGAAGGTCGTGGTCAGCGGGACGCCTAAAGTGCTGGTCCTGCGCGCTAAGGTCAACCAAGCTGCCGAGCCGATCGACGTCGAAGCGCAGACCTTCGTCCTGGTGGAGCAACTCGCATGAACGAAGAGACGGAGATCATTCGAGCCCTCGGACGCTTGGAGGCCAAGGTGGATAGCCTGATGTTGTTCCAAGCGGACATACAACACCGGGTTGGCAGCTTAGAGCGGGCCTGGTCGAAAGTCTTAGGCGCTGCGGCCGTCGTTGCGGCGCTGTCCTCATACATCATGACCAAGATTGGAGTCAAACCGTGAGTCAAGAACCCGACGACGCTGACCAGATGGAAGCATCCCGGCAGCACCTTATCCGGCTGCACAAGGCCATCTGCGAGAAGCTGGCCAACAAGGCCGAGCTGGACTCCCTGACGCCTGCGGAGCTCAAGGAAGCACGCCAGATGCTCGCCGACAACCGTATCCGCACCGACGCCCCCGGCTTCAGTCGCGCACGCGGCCCGACGTTGGTTGATGGCCTGCCCTTCCGCCAACCCGACGAGGAAGGTGGCGAAGAGTACCGTGAGGCGGTCGGGCTGTAGCGCGTGGTCTCTTACCGAGCCCTCATCGACCGCTACCCCGAGACCGCGGCGTTCGACGGCGACCTGCGCAACCTGGTCTACCGAGCCTGGCAGATCCTCGGCCTCCCCGAGCCGACCGATATTCAGTACGACGTAGCGCAGTTCCTCCAACGCGGTCCCGACATGAGCCGTTGGCCGCACGAAGCGCCTAACAACCGCGTCATGGTCCAAGGCTTCCGCGGGTTGGCCAAGTCGACCCTGACTTCCACGCTCATCTGTTGGGAGTGGTTGTGCGACATCGATGCGCCTGTGCTGTCCGTTAGCGCTACGTACGACGATGCGGCGACGATGTCGCAGCTCGTGCTGGCCCTGCTCGACGGCGTACCGGAGCTCAGGCACCTGGCCCCATCCCGGGAGCAGCGCTCGTCCGTGAAAGCTTTCGACGTAGCTGGCCGACACCCCAGCAAGGCGCCCAGCCTGAAGTCTGTCGGCGTATCGGGCGGACTGGTCGGCAGTCGCGGCAAGATGATCGTAGCGGACGACCTGGAGACAGAGTCCAAAGCCTACACTCAAGGCGGTCGGGACCGCATCGAGGCCGCCAGGAAGCAGCTAGACTCGATCGTGCTGCCGGGCGGGCGCCTAGTCCTCCTCGGCACCCCTCAGACCGAGCTGTCGGTCTACGTGGACCTACCTAAGAAGGGCTTCAGCGTCCGCGTCTGGCCGGCGCGGTATCCACCCCTCGACCAGATAAACCGCTACGCCTCAGGCGAGCTAGCCCCGACCGCGGCGGCGCCTAGCGTTGAAGGCGGCGCGCAAGACCGCCGCACGGCTCCCCCCGGTGACGATCGGCTCCCCCGCGGGGGCACTGCTCTTGGTGAGGACGTCCCCGCCAGCCGCGACCTGGTCAACCCTGCCGGGCAACCTCTCGGTCTTGACAGCCTCGGTAGCCCGCTCCTCGGCGAGGGTCTCGTAGTAGTCCCGCCCGAGCCGTTCCAGTCGGGCTGCCGGCGTCTGGCTCCCCTGATCTTGCAGCGCCTGTTGGACGACCCCAGCCTCGCCGGAGGCAGCCTCAGCGCCCGCTTCCCCGGTCAGCCGACCGAGCCCGGCCGGTTCAACGACGACGACCTGCTCCGCCGCGAGCTCAGCATCGGGGCCAGCACCTTTGCCCTGCAATTCTTGCTGGACACGACGCTCAGCGACGCGGACCGTTACCCTCTGAAGCTTGCCGACCTTGTGGTGATGGACCTCGACCTGGAGACTGCCCCCGACAAGGTGTCCTGGGGCGGAGGACCAGACCTCGAAATCCGTGACCTGCCCCTCACCGGCCTGGAAGGAGACCGTTACCATCGGCCGGCAGCCATCTCGGCGGAGCGCAGCCCCTACCAGGAGTCGGTCCTCTACGTCGACCCCGCGGGGCGCGGCCAGGATGAGCTGGCCTTTGCTGTCGTCAAGCACCTCCACGGTCGCTTGTACCTGTCCGACTGCCAAGGTTTCTCCGGGGGCTATCAGGGTGACGCGCTGAAGCGCATCGCGGAGACGGCTAAGGTCCATAAGGCTAACCGGGTGCTGGTAGAGACTAACTTCGGGGACGGGATGTTCGAGGAGCTACTGCGGCCGGTGATGATGGCGATATACCCCTGCACCGTCGAAGGGATACACAGCGTCGGGCAGAAGGAGCTCCGGATCATCGACGTGCTGGAGCCCGTCATGAACCAGCACCGGCTCGTGGTAGACAGGGGTCTTATCCTCAGGGACCAGAAGTACGACCCGGCCAGGGGGGACAAGGGGCACCTGTACCAACTGTTCTACCAGATGACCCGGCTGACCCGAGAGCGCGGGGCGCTGGCTCACGATGACCGGATCGAGGCCGTGGCCGGCGCGGTAGGTTGGTTCAGTGAACGCATGCGGCAGGACGAGGTCAAGGCCGCCGTCCAGGGGAAGGCCAGGCGGTACGAGCGCGAGGCCCGAGCTTGGTTGGCCAAGGCTGTCTTCGGCGGCAAGGAGGGGAAACCGAACACCCTGGAAGCGGTGGTCGGGAAACGACGTCCGGGGCCCAGCCGGAAGCGAGTCAAGCCGGGCCGGCGCCGATAGGCGCTGAACCAGCTCTACGATGCCGTAGACCACCGCGTCGACGACCACGATCACGATGACCCACGAGGCCACGCACAGGAGCAGCCAGACGAGTAGGGAACGTAGGCGGTTCGATGACATAGTAGGCTCCTTAGTCGAATGACATAATATGTCGTTCGACGACATAAATCAGTACTCGATGCCTTGGGTGACCGGCCGGCTCTTACCGTCCGGGGTGCGAATCACAGCCCCCCCGGTGCAGCCCTTGATGACCACGTTCTTCATGTCCTTGCCAATCTCGATCACCCCGCGGGGGAAGTGTGCCCGCGTGATCAAAGCCCCAGCCCCGCTCATCAGGTAAACCAGGGCCCGGTCGGGCTCCGCATAGTCGAAGACTCCGCCGTGAATCTCCAAGGTCGGCGCCTTACCCCGCATGAGTAAGGCCCGCATGTGTTGGTCCGAGCTCATCCCGTTGTCCAGTCCGCGGGTCACCTGGCAGTTCTCCAGCAAGTAGTGACCCGCCTCCCGATACAAAGCGAAGGCATAGGACGGCCGGTCCCCGTATGGCTGCCCACACTCGCGGGCCCAGCAGCGGCGCCAGGTGACGTCCTTCATCTGGCTGCGGTCGTAGCCCGTCGGCCACATATTGGCGCCGCTGGACGTGAACTCGCGGTCCTCAATCTGCCATCCCTGCGAGCCGGCCTCGGACGTGCAGTCGACGAACTCGTAGCCGCCGGGTATCTCCCAGTAGAAGGCGTGCTCGTTGTGAGCCGTGGCGTAAACCCGGTCGGCGCGACCAGACATGATGCCGATGCAGTGGGCGCCCCACTTGTTTCCGGGGTGGGTGTTGCCGTTGATGAAGCAGTCCTTGAAGGTCAGGTTCGTGTGACCAACTCCGGCCGGCATCGTCTGGAAGACCATCGTGTAGGACGACGAGAAGGTCGTGTTCTGGAAGGCTTGCCCATCTGAGGCTCCCTTGACCTGGAAGTTCTTGGTCAGGACGGTCTGGGAGGCCAGGGGGGACGGAGAGGACAGATAGATGGTCATAGCGTAAGCTTACTCAAGCTTCCTGGGGTTGTCAAGGTCCATCTTGGCAAGCTTCCTGGGGTTGTCAAGGTCCATCTTGGCCAGCTTACTGGGGTTGTCAAGGGCCATCTTGGTCAGCACCTTGGCGGCCGCCTCGTAGCGGACCTTGAAGCCCTCCAGGTTAGCGACCGCCCGGCGATGAGCCTTTACCAAGGCGGCGAGTGAGCCGCCCGCCTTGGACCGGCGCTGGCGTAGGGTCACTTTTTTCAGCACCCAAGCCAGGGCGTTGTCGAGCTCAACGAAGTAGGCCACCGGGATCGGTCGGCCCTTCTTAGGCGCTCGGTAGACGACGACGGCATGCTCATCCCAGCCTAGGAAGAATTGACCAACCAGGGGGATGCCCGGCGGCGGTAGCTTGGGGTCTTCAGGTTCAGGCGGTAACATCACTCCAAAATACTCGGGTCAACCCGAGGTGTCAAGGGTCGCTCCTAAAACAGCCTTTTTGACCCCATTGGCGACCCCGCCAGAGGGGGGTACCTACGCTAGGATCAACGCAGCGGAGGGGGGCCTGTACTCCCCTACCGACCCCCCCTGTCCGCGTGCATCCTAGCGAGTTATAGCTAATTTAGGGAAATTTTGTCCATACCTAAACTAACCGGCTTGGTGGCCTGTCCATGAAGCAGCACCCCGACAGGCCCCCAACCACTGAGCTCAACAGCTCGCCGGCCTTGTCGGGGACCTGCTGCCCCCTACCTCGTCACCCGTCCATGAAGGGGCCCCCTACTAATTGCAACCTTAGTTACTCCTGCTCAGTCTTTACTAGTCTTTATCTAGCAATCTAGTAGCTACCTTGGTTACCTAAGGCTACCTAGTGCTACTGAAGAACATCACCTACAGCTAGACAAGGCTACCTAAGGCTACCAAGTAGCCCTCTCGGTCGCGTCCTAGCCGCCCCCCCGCCCCGAGCCGAGGTCACTACTAGGGCGGGCACTTCGGCACCCTAGTTCCAAGCTAGCGGGGGACCGTGAGCGGCACCGCCGCGAACCCAACATTTACCCCGTGTAAAGATTCCGTAAAGGTGCACATGCGCTTCCCCCTGCTCCTGCGCGTCGGCTCCCGGTTGATCAAGGTTCGCCTGAAGGAGCCCTCGGCCAACACCGGCAAGAACCGGGAGCTGGTCGGGGAGTTCGCTCACACGGACGCTGGCTACGAGATCAGGGTAGCACCTGGCCTGTGCCGCCGAGAGCGTAGCCTGGTGCTGCTGCATGAGCTACTGCACGCCGTGTCTGACCTAGGAGGTAGCCCCCTAAGCGAGCGGCAAGTTCTAGCTTTAGAGAACGGGCTGGGCGCCTTTGCCGTGGATCACCCGGATGTTTGGAAATCCTTCTCAAAACCTTGAACTGATCATGTCTCAAATTCGATCGCGTCCCATGGACGGTGGCGCTGCTAGCGAGCGCCGTCGTCAACACAACCTCGGTATCCCTACCCCTACGCCTACCGCGGCTGGCGGTAGGGCGGGTGAGAGCAAGAACCGCTCCGCTACTAACCAGCGCAACAAGAACCGCCCTAGCGGTCGAGGTAACCGGTGAGCCGCGACCTCCAGATGGTCCCGGCCTGCCAGACCTACGCAGGTACTAGGGACCTTCAAGTTGTCGCTGGTCACTTCTGCTCTTGCCCTTGATCAATCTCCTTACCTGCGAGCACGCTTAGATGTCTGACCTTTTCAATAGCCACGATTGCGACCCCGGCGTCGGCGGCGGCGTAGCTGGCACTGCGGTTACCTCGGTCGGCGAGCAGCAGTACGAAGTGTTGACCGCAGACGGCGCAGGCGGAGCAAGTTGGGAGTTCGTCGAGGGGGTCAACGTCAAGTCGACCGGCGAGCTAATTGGTCTCGTCCTTACCACGGACGGCCTAGGCAGCGCCTCGTGGCAATCCCCGGGCGCAGGGTTCTCCGGCGAGGGCGATGACCTGCTAAGCACAGGCGAGCCGATCAACCAGATCCTAGTCAGCGACGGCGCCGACGGCGTCACCTGGGAGGACTACTCGACGTTCTTCCAAGCCGAGTTCGCTGTCAGCGACCTCGCCAACCTGGGTACCAAGGAAGCCGACGACCTAGACGCTACCGGCATCGCTGCTGGTCAACTCCTGCGCGCTGACGGTGCTAACGGTACAGCCTGGTTCGACCCGACCGCGGGCGACCCGTTCACTCAGTACCTGCTAGAGTCAGCGTTCAACGCTACGTTCGACGCGCGCATCGCGGTCACCGACGCAGCTAACCTGACCTCTGGTGTTGCTACAGACAACTTCGTCCTGACCGCGGACGGCGCAGGCGGCGCCGCGTGGGAAAGCCTGAACTCCGGCGTGGTCGATCACGGCTCGCTGGGCGGCCTCGGTGATGACGACCACACGCAATATCACACGGACGCGCGAGCCCTAACTTGGCTCATGGGGTCCTCAGGTCTCCGCGGTTTCACCACGACCAACGTCTGGTTGGGACAGGCAGCTGGCGCTTCGGTCATCGCTGGCGGTGGACTCAACAACACCCTGATCGGTCATAACTCTGGCGACTCGATCAGCACGGGTGGGCAGAACGTCGGTCTCGGGCGGTTCACACTTGACGACCTGACTACTGGCTCCAACAACATCGCGGTTGGTGACGGCGCACTCACCTCGCTCCTCACGGCCAGCGGTCTCGTCGCCATCGGCACTAACAGCCAATCCCTGAACCAAGCCGCTACGGGTTGCGTCTCGCTTGGTAACGCGACGCTCGGGGCGATCATCACCGGTGCGCTCAACAGCACCGCGGTCGGTCATAATGCGCTGACGTTGATGACCGCTGGACCGAACTCGGCCGTCGGCTTCGAGGCCGGCGACGCAGTTACCACAGGTGTTAGGAACTCGTACTTCGGCTCAGCGGCGGGCGGGGCTAACCAGACAGGCAACGACTGCACCTACGTCGGCGACAACGCGGGCTTGCTAGCCACAGGTTCGCAGAACTCGCTCTTCGGCTCAGGCGCAGGCGATGCGATGACGACGGGGGCGCGTAACGCCGCCTTCGGTTACAACGCGCTCGGCACCATGGCGGCCAGCGGCAGCGACACCACGGCCATCGGCGCCAACGCGCTGGCCTTGGCTAACGGCAACACGGTAAACACCGCGGTCGGTTCGTCCGCGTTGGCGGGTGTCACCACGGGTACGCAGCACACGGCGGTGGGGTTCGAGGCGCTGCTGACGATCTCTACCAACAGCAGCTCGACGGCTTTCGGCTACCAGGCTGGACGCCTCTACACCGGCTCGACGCCCGGCCTGACCGCGATTGGTTTCCAGGCCGGCACGGCCGTCAGCACCGGCGTTGCGAACACGTTGGTCGGCTCGAACGCGGGCGACGCTTTGACCACCGGTAACTCCTGCGTCGCCCTCGGTGCGGACGCGCTAGGTGCGAGCACGGGAGCCGTCAGTGCGGTTGCTATCGGTCGAGGTGCCTTGGCAGGTGCCCTCTCCGGTACGGGTGCCGTTGCTGTCGGTCGAGACGCGCTCAGCGCGCTCACCAGCGGTAACTTCTGCACCGCCGTCGGTCTCGATGCTGGTTCGTCGATCACCACCAGCAGCAACCTCTCTGCTTTCGGCTATCGCGCGTTGCGCAACGCCACCGGCGCTAATAACACGGCCGTTGGTACGGACTGCGGCTTGGCGGTTACTAGCGGTGCGCGACAGACGGCCATGGGGGCCTTTGCCCTCACCACGGCGGTCAGCTCCGTTGACTGCACCGCGATCGGCTACAACGCCCTTGGTCTGTGCACGGTCTCGGAGAACACCGCTGTCGGGTCTGGCGCGGCGGACGCGATCAGTACGGCCACGGGAATCACAGCTATCGGGTTCAACGCTCTAGGCACCAACACGACCTCGGTGAACCAGACGGCCTGTGGGTACTTGTCCTTGGCCAACTCGACTGGCGCCGGTAATACCGCCTTCGGCGATTTGTCGGGCCAAGCGGTTACCGGCGGGCAGTTGAACACCCTGCTCGGCTCTAGCGCGGGTAACAGCGTGCTCGGCAGCAACAACGTGGCAGTCGGCTACCGGGCGTTGGACGCTGGTACGGGTAGCTTGGCAGATGAGAACGTGGCGGTCGGCGCGGACTGCGGTACGAACATCACGACCGGCGACGGTAACACGTTGGTCGGGTTCACCGCGGGCGATGGCATCACGACCGGCAGCAACAACACGATCATCGGCGACTTCGCCGGCACGGCGGCGATGGCCAACGAGGTCGTCATCGCGGACGGCGCCGGTAACGTTCGGTTCCGTTGGGACGGCACGGACATCATCTTGCTTGGGGTCCGTTCTGGCGCGGGTTCGGCGCCCGGCGCCACCTCGGGCTCAATCTGGTACGACACGACGGGCGGTTTGAACACGCTCAAGTACGTTCCGTAAGGTATACTGGGAGTATGAGTTCTAAATCGAAGCGTGGACCTAACCCCCAGAAGCAGCTCGTGAAGGGTAGCCAAGCCCTGGCACCTAAGCCGACCCCTCCGCCGCCTGGGACTCCTCTCGATCCCGTCCCGGTTCCCCGGGCGTTCTTGCAAGCGCTCCTGTCGTACCTGGACAGCCGGCCCCGGGCTGAGGTGAACCGTGGTGCGACCTCCTTGGAGATCCTGCTCAACCAGGTCGTGAAGGAGCCTGCGAAGCCGGAGAAGCCGGCCAAGAAGACTAAGGCCGAGCCTGCCGAGGAGCTGGTCGCGGAGACGGCGTCGTGAACCTACCGATCGTCCCTGACGGCTCTGGTACGGTCCCCGGCGCACCCGGCGTAACCGAGGAGCGTCTGCTTGGTTGGCTCATGGCCTATCGACTCAACCAGGCTGGGCGCCTCCTGGTACCCAACGTGGTGCTGCAAGCCTGGCGCGCGCGTGGCTGGACCAGCCCGCCCGCTAACGTAGAGGTGATCACCCCGACCGGGCTTGCCTTGACTGACTTACTGGCTGCCGAGTACGGCACCAACTTCCTACCGCCGTCTCCTACCCCTCCGCCGCCCGCCCCCGAGGATCTTCCCCGATGAAATACATCTTCAACGTTGATCGCTTACCCGGCCTTTGGGAGGTCCAGTTGTTCGAGGACACTGCGGAGTCGGCGGCCGAGCTCGGCGTACAACGCTTTCGCGATGAGGACTCGGGCGAGCGCTACTTCTGGCACTTGTTCTCAGGTCGCTTTCTACCGCTGGGTTGGGAGATGATCCGCGAAGTTGGGGCCGAATTGGCGCAGTGGATTCCGACCCGGACGCCGTTGGCCGAGCAGCCGGACCATCTAGAGCTCAGCGAGAAACTGGTTGGCGAACCGCCCGTCGTGGTGAAGTCGTGACGCCTATCTCGTTCGATGTTTGGGACCAGAGCAGCGGCAACTCGCTCGTCAGCGTCCCGGTTGGCGCGGGCGGTCTCGTGGTGTACACCGTGCCGTCCGATAAAGCGTTGAGCATTGGGTCGATCACGCTCTGGGTAGCGGACCAGGTTGGTCAACAGACCCCCAGCATCGCTGTGCAGGACGCCGACGATAACGATCCGCCTGAGCCTACGAACCTGCTGCTGTGGCGGGCAAGCCCTGGTGATCGCCGGTTCAGCTGGCAGTCGACCTCCTGGCTTACCGTGCCGGCCGGGCACTCCGTGGTCTTGCGTACCGCCGGTGCTGCGAGTCCCGCGGCCGATCCTAGCATCGGCTATAGCTTCCAAGGCATCCTGTTGGACGCCTGATCCGCCTCCTTACGTCTCTTTTCCCCTCCCCAAATCTATGAGCAAGAGCAACGCCTGCGAGGCTGGTCTCCTTGACCTCCTCTTCCTGAACACTGACTTCGCCACCGTTGGCGATGCCGCCGGCCTCCAGAACTCCGCGGCCGCTGGTAGCCTCTACATGAGCCTGCACACGGCCGACCCGGGAGAAGCCGGTACGCAGCTCACCAGCGAGGCGACCTATACCTCGTACGCGCGCGTGCCCGTCGCTCGCTCCGGCGCCGGCTTCAGCCGCTCCGTCAGCACGATCAGCCTCGTTGCGGACTGCGACTTCCCGGCTAGCACCGGTGGGGCCGCGACGGCGCTGAGCCACTGGGCCGTCGGTACGGCGTCTGCCGGGGCCGGCGTGCTGCTCTACAAGGGCGCGCTGTCGACCCCGCTCAACATGGCCAGTGGCGTGCAGCCGCGAATCCCGGCCACGAGCTCGATCGTGAGCGAGGACTGAGCATGTGTCCCTTGTGCGGCTGGATGGGAGGACCGTACTGGATCTACCATCCGTGGTACTTCCCGTACCACACGCCTTGGGCGATTCAGCCCGCTCATCCGAACTTTCAGATCATCTCCACCACTCAGATCATCTCCACCACCTAGAAGGGTCCTATGCCGCTCCTTGAAATCTTTCCGGTCCCCGCCGCTGGGGTAGCTACTGCGGGCGCCCCGGTCCTGCTCGGCATCGGCTTCGCGCCGATCACCCCAGTCGAAGCGGCCGGCGTAGCCACGACTGGGACCCTGAACGCCACCGCTTTCTGGGACATCGTGCCGGTCATCGCGGCCGGTGTCGCCACCACGGAAGGCACGGCTGGGGGCTTCCCTGGCTCTCTCAGCCTGGTGGACGACTCAGACCCCCTGGTGATATTCCGTGGTCAATCGCTCCAGGTGCTGAGCGGTGCCGCGGTCGACGAGTCTAGCCGGGTCGTTCTCACGAACAACTCGGCGCGGTACGGCGGCAAACAGCACGGGGTCGAGGTGCAGATCAGCCGCGGCTCTGGAGCGGGTGATGTCACGGTCCGCATCGAGGGCCGAGCGGACCGGAATGCTCCCTGGGCTAACCTGTACGACCTCACTATGCTGGCGGCGTCCTCTACCGCGGTGGTCGAGGAAGTGCCGTACATGTGCGAGATGCGCCTTACGGTGACTGACGCTGCCGCGGCAACCGTGGACGGGTGGATAATCGCGTGAAGAAGAAAGACGTGGTGGTGGCCGAGATTACGCCGATCCCGGCTCCACCTTCGGTGCCGAACCTACGGCGGTTCTTGGTACAGAGCCGTGGTCAGACCCCCGAGCAAGTCCTCGCCTCCGGCTCGGCCCTGCTCGGGGGAACCAAGGAGCTCTTCCTCGCGCTTTGTGCGGAGCTCGGCGTCGAGATCAGCTTCTTCGCGGCCGATCAGACGCCGTGCGGTGGTGACTGGGAGTGGCTCAGGCTGCAAGCAAAGGTGAAACTGAAGTGAAGACTAAGCTGCCGTGGACTGCAATACAGGGCGCCCTCGCTGGCGCCTTGTTCGTCCTTGCGGGCTTCATCGGCTATGCGATGACGGCGCGGTCTATTGAAGCGCGCTACCAAGACCCTGCCCCTGTTCAGCCGATCGAGTCGGCT
>Ga0137327_1000121_pt1 | contig 13052 bp, 10 predicted proteins | sample EasRivERMZT517_2_FD_104767 | JGI IMG/M metagenome (GOLD analysis project Ga0137327, IMG submission 104767) | Soil microbial communities from meander-bound floodplain in the East River, Colorado, USA - East River MetaG ERMZT517_2 | ecosystem: Environmental > Terrestrial > Soil > Floodplain ... | reverse complement strand
GTTCAATGCCAGCGGCAGCCCTTCCTTGGGGTTATCGCGGTCTTGAAAAGCCAGTTCTTTCTTCTACAGGTTCAACAGCAAGTGCAATTAGGGATGTTCCTTATGTTGCCGACTTGTTGGATAAGGAAAATCAGAGTGAGGCTCAAACAAGTATCTATTGGGGTATGGAAACACAACTTTCTGGCTCCGTTAAGGCTCGTTTAACAAAGCTTCCAATTATGACAGGTTCTGATGCTGATTTCAGCTTGAAGAATGTTTCTGGTTCTACTACAAGCACATTGGTTTACAATGCGTCAAACCCTGTTGCTTCTCAGAAGTCCCCAGGCGATTCTACAAGTCACACAGTATTGGATTCTACATATGCTAAGTTCACTGTTCCAGTGGCATTTGGTTTTGACGGATTTGATAGAAGGAAAGTTGATCCACTTAGTAACGAAGCCGAATTGGCTGGTGTAAGTCAGCTTGGTACTCAAGCTCTTCGTCAGGCTGTTGATATTATCAGTGATCCTGATTTCATCGACATTAACCTTCTTGCTGTTCCTGGAATTTATTCCAGCAAGGTTGTAGATTATGCAATCTTGCAGACAGAAGCTCGGGGTGACACATTCTACGTCGCTGACATTTCTGGTACAACCCCAACTGCGGTTATCCAAGAAGTTAAGGGTCGTGGATTTGATACAAACTACGCGGGTGTTTACTACCCATCTATTAAGGTCTATGACGACGTTAACAAGGTGGCTAAGGTTCTCCCAGCATCCATCGCTGCGATTGGTGCGATTGCGTTCAACGACAGAGTTGGATTTCCATGGCTTGCTCCTGCTGGTCTTAACCGTGCGGGTCTTGGCCGTGATACAATCAGCTTTGACGTTCTTGGATTGCAAGATCAACTCAAGCAGACCGAGCGTGATGCACTTTACGAATCAAGAATTAATCCAATTGCAAGATTCCCAGATGTTCCACAGGGCGTAATCTGGGGTCAGAAGACATTGCAGCTCAGGGCATCTGCTCTTGATCGTATCAATGTTCGTCGTTTGCTCATCAAGGCGAAGAAGCTTGTCGCATCTGCGGTTAAGTTCTTGGTCTTCGAGCCAGGCGATCCAACAACAATGACACGCTTCAAGCAGCTTGTCAATCCACTTCTTGCTGACATTCAGCAAAAGCGTGGTCTTGAGAAGTTCCTCGTCGTAATGGATGAGACAACAAGCCCACCAGATGTCATCGATAGGAACCAGTTGAAGGGTAAAATCTTCCTCATTCCTTTGAAGGCTGCGGAATTCATCAGTATCGACTTCATTATTAGCCCAAGTGGTGCTACATTTGAAGAGTAATTTTCAAAGTGGAGATATTTATACTCACGGAGATTGAATGATAAATGGCTGAGATTTTAGACGTACAACAGCTTTTGGCAGATACATACGAGCCAAAGCGTAAGTTTCGCTGGATCATCGCGATCAATGGTATCGATGCGTTTACCGCAAAGACAGCCAGTAGACCGCAACTTACCTTTGACGAGACTGTAATTGATTACATCAATCAGAAGAGATACCTTTCTGGTAAAGGTACTTGGGCTCCACTTAATCTTGCTCTTTATGATCCAATTGTTCCTTCTGCTGCGCAGAAGGTCATGGAGTGGGTTCGTTTGGATTGGGAAAATGTCACTGGTCGTATGGGCTATGCTCAGTTCTACAAGAAGACAATCAATCTCAAATTGCTCGATCCTGTCGGCGCTGTAGTCGAAGATTGGGAATTGCAGGGTACGTGGGTTCAAGAAGCGAATTTCAATGATTTGGATTACGCATCTTCTGATCCTGTCGAATGCTCTCTAGTTTTGCGATTTGACCAAGCTGTATTGCAGTTCTAATTTTTTACAGTCACTACTTATTGTTGTATACTCACAATAAGGAGTGGCTTAAATGACTGATACTGTAAATCCCTTCGCACAACCAACGCAACCCGCACCTGCTTCCGCAGGTTCTGGCGGTGGATTCAACGTTCCCGTAGAAACGGTAACTCTTCCGAGTCAAGGACTCGTATATCCTCTTGGACACCCTCTTTCAAATGAAAAGCAGGTGGACATCAAATGTATGACCGCAAAAGAGGAAGATCTTCTTACTTCTCGCGCGTTGATCAAGAATGGTACTGTAATCAGTCAACTTCTACGATCCTGCATCCTAAATAAATCTGTTGATCCTGACGATATGCTCGTGGGTGACAGAAATGCAGTTTTGATTGCTATCCGTATTACAGGTTACGGAGCAGAATATAAAGCAAAAATCGAATGTCCTCAATGTGGCGAGGATTATGAAAACGAATTCAGTCTTTCTCAGCTTCGCGTAAAACCACTTACAGCACAATCAGCAGCTCCCAATGAGAATCTGTTTGATTTCACTCTTCCAGGTACAGGACAAAGAGTTCAAATAAGACTCCTAACTGGCCGTGATGAAGCGGAAATATCAAAGATTTCAGAAAGAAAGAAAAAGCTACAAAGCCAAATTGACAATAACGTTACTGCCCGTTTGTTCAGTTCTATTGTTTCCCTTAATGGCGAAACGGACAAGAACAAGATTAGCCAAGCAGTGAATAACATGAGAGCAAGTGACTCTCGTGCTCTCCGTAGATTTATCGACGATATTGAACCAGGCGTGCAAATGAAACAAACTGTTTCGTGTCCTCACTGTGTTGAAGAGTCGGAGGTAAATGTCCCGCTTGGGATAAGCTTTTTTTGGCCTGACCTCGGCAACTAAGCAAGAACTCTTCCTCGAAGAGTGTTTCAACTATATGTATGCTTTCCAGACAGGTGATTTGGAAAGAGTAATGGACATTCCAGTTCCTTTCAGGAAGTGGCTTATTGAGCGTTGGAACAAGCAAAAGGACCGCGAGCACAAGGCTTCCAATGGCGATCCTGTTTCTGATACGAGCAAACCTCTCACCCAAGATGAGAGGATGAAGTTCCTTAAGAAAGCTCAGGAACAGTCTAACCACCCGCCACCACAGAACTTTATGCAAGGCATGCGCAACAAAAAGTAGCTTGCATTTTGACCCCGTGTATGATACGATGTAGGCATGTTTCAAGAACTCGACACCAAAAGCGCTGAAACGGTTAAGACCCAAACTGCCGACCTCAAGAGCATTGTGGCAGAGCTGATCGATTTGAAAAGTGGGAAACCAAAGCCTGGAGCTACGAAGGCTCAAATGCTATTTGCAATTGACCAAATTCGTAAGATTCAATCTACTTATGATGAACGGGCACAAGCACATGAAGCGCTCAACCGAGAGGTGAGCGAAGCGCAGAGTGATGTTGTCGAAGTACGACATATGGCACAACGAATTAACAAGAAGTATGGCGGCAACGTTTACCCTAAGTGGTTCATGAAAATGCTCGGTTGTAAAGTGTAAGAGGCTCGCATTGTAATTGGCTGAAAAAGAAGATCTAGACGAACTAAAAGATATAGCCAATATTCTAAAATCTGCTTTGGAAGGCGCACTTGCGTCCTCTGAACGCATTAATAGAAGCTTTTCTTCTACCAAAAATGATCTTATCGATCTTGATGACCTATTTCAGAAACTTGTTGAGACTTCTGAGGGTCTTCCTGAAAATATTGCGACAGGTAAAGATTTACAGAAAGCCCTTATTAATGATGCCAAACTTTTCAACAAGGTACAACTTGACTCAATAAAGCTGTTTGATCGTATTAACGAACAGGGTTGGGAAGAAATGCTGCGCTACCTGGAACACACAACAGGTAAGCAAGGTGAGGCATTAGAACAAACAGCAGAATACGCTGCTGCTCTGGAAGATAGAAATAACTTTGAAGAAAAGAACCTTACCCTTATACAGAAACAATTCGCTGTTATGCAGAAACAGGCCAATGCTCGCAAGCTTGATTCTCTTTCTCTAGGTAACATAACAGAATCAATTAAAGACCTCGGCGCTAAGATTCGAAATCCAGATGCTGCATTTTCTTCTATGCTTAAGTCTGGTGGTCAACTTCCAAGTAAAATTTTCGAGGCAGCGAAGGGATCAAAGAACCTTGGCGAAACTATGTCAAAGCTTGTTGGACCTTCTATGGAGAAGATGCAGGGCTTTGCCAAGATTCTGTTTAGTCCTGCTGGTCTTCTTATTGTAGGCGTTGCAGCGGCAGTCGCAGCTCTTGTTGGACTTTATGCATTATTCAAGAATTTTTGGGAGTTTATGGATAAAAATGTAGTACCAGCTCAAGCAGAGTTCAATAAACAAATAGGTGGCTCTGGCCCAGCGGTTGGACAACTACAATCACAAATGCACGGAGTAGGAGAGGAGTTTCTTCTTCTTGGAAAATCTTACGAAGAGGGAGCAAAGCTTGTTCGTGATTTTTCGTCTGGATTGAAGAGTGTTCAACTTGATCCAAAGACACTAAAGACTGGTAAAGAACTTGTTGGAATTTTACAACTTTCTGGTGAAGAAGCTGGCTCCCTGGCTCTTCAATTTCAAAAACAAACAGGATCACTAGATGGCCTTAACGAAATGATGAATGTTGGTGCCCGTGAAGCGAAAACGTATGGTCTTCCTGTTAATGATGTGCTTCGTGATTTAGGTAAATTCCCCAACATTCTTGCTCGTTTTGGAACTGCCAATCGAACAGAGTTTGCAAAGTCAGCCGCCAAGGCCAGAAGTTATGGTCTTGATATTGGAAAAGTAGATGCAGCTTTTGGTGATCAACTTGATACATTTGAGGGTTCTTCTGATGTTGCTGCAAAAATGAACGCAATGTTTGGAACAACAATTAATTCTTTTGAATTAATGCTAGAAACCGATCCAATTAAGCGTATGGAAATGCTTAGAAAACAACTCGTTTCACAAGGAAAAGAATGGAATAATCTTAGTAAATTTGAACAAAATGTGATCACTTCTAGTATGGGAGTCGATAAAGAGATGGCCTCCATGATGTTATCTTCCGATAAGGAAAGAAAGGCTCTTGAGAAAAAACAACGTCAAAAAGATAGAGAAATAAAAATGAATGAGCGTTGGAATAAAGGAATTTCCAGTATCAAATCAACTCTTATTGCTTGGGGCGCTCAGATCGATAAGGTAATGCGTGGAGTTTCTAAACTTATTGCTACAATGTTTGGTTTAGATGAACCAGGTAAATTGGTTACAGGTTTGGCAGATACATTGGTTTCTTGGTTTACAGTTTTGAATAAGTGGCTTATAGACACTAAGAAGAGCTGGGCCGACGGCGGCAAGGGTATGGGAACATTTGGAAAAATTTTCAAACTTACTTTTGATATTTTAAAGATAGGCTTCAAAGTAGTGTGGTTCCTTGTAAAGAAATTTTTTGATATTGTTTGGAAATTAGTTACTCTTCCAATTAAGCTTATAAAGGCATTTTCCGATATTCTTGGTATAAGCGATTTTTTTGCTGACATTCTAGACACAGCCACGACAGCATTTAGTGATATGGCCAAGATCTTTGATGATCTTGATTTGGATGCGGTGTGGGAAGGGATGGGCTTGGCTGCTGAGGAAACATTTGAAGAGATATTTGCTTTTCTAAAGCTATGGTTATGGGACAAACCATCAGCTTTCTTTAAGAGTATTGATTGGAGTCTGGTTTGGAAGGGTATGCAAATCTCCCTAAAGGAAACGTGGGATAGTGTTATGTCCTTTTTGAAGGATGGAGTAAAGAAACTTGCTGATCTCTTGAAGGGACCATTTGAAGGCATTGCTTCTATGTTTGAATCCGCTGGGAGCATTTTGGGATTAACAAAGAAGTCCGTAGGCGACGCCTTAATTACAAAAGCAGGAAAGGTCATTGAGTTTAGTCCTAACGATAATATATTGGCGACTCAGACCCCTCTGGACGCTATGATTCCTAAACCATCAGCCCAAGCCTCATACGGTAAGACTGGAACCTCTGAATTGAAAGTGATCGCTGATGCGTTGCAACAAATTATGAATATGAAGCAGGGTAACAATAAAGCAACACAACCAGAAATTAAGATTGAGATAATGGATATTAACCTCGACGGAAAGAAGATCGGAGAAGCACAGGTTAAAATCTCCAGGTACTAATTATTGATATGGCGAATCTCCTTGATTTAGTCGATCAACTTATCGGCCCCGTTCTCGCTGGCAATATCTATACAAATATAGATACGTATGTCAATTCGCTTAGAACATCTTTACAGTCTCCAACTGGTTTAGCTCATCCTCATACAGATTCGAATGTAATTCCAGCGGGCAAGATGCATGGCCCTCCGTTAATGACGAGGCCCGAGATTTATCAACAAGGTGTAGATAGACCAAGTGTTCCAGAACAGGTAATCACTTCTACTGGATTTGATCCAGTGGTCACAAGAGAACAAATTTATACAAGTGATTCGCTTAATAGAGTTGGACCACCACCTCCCGACATCACTGCGCAATCGAATGTTCTTAAAGAGAATCCTTCTCTTGTAAAAGGAAAATCATTTGATCCTGCACGAAGGGATAATATCTATAAGAAAGATTTTACAGATCCCGAAAGAATTACTGTTCCTGGAGCTGTTCCGTCAAATGCTAAGCAAGTCATTTCTAATATTGGTGGCACTTCTCGTTCACAACCTTCGGTTGGTGATTTAAAAGCTGCTCAAGGAAAACCACCAACATCACCTTTATCAGATATTCGTCCAGGTTCAGCTAGAAAGGATTTTGCTCCCACAGAAGGAAGAATTGAACTAGATCAGGACGATGCTCATAGGTTGGGCAATTTATATGACGACAAAGGTGTAAACTTTTTCAGTCGTGGTGGAACATACTCTGTTCCTTCGTATGGTCTTTTAAGAACACTTGATATTGCCGTAATGGCGCATTGGCTTCGTAATGTAAGTCGTCAGGTGTATTTCATTCCAAGCGACAACAATGATCCAATCACACGAGATAAGGCTCGCGGCACTCCTGCCGAAACTATCGTGAAGAGTGTTACGTGGCTTGCAAGTCAATTTTTGTTGGCCTCTCTCAATAAGGGCGACGTGAATGCTCACGGAATCAGTAATATGGTGTGGAATCCTTTATCGTTTCCTGTTGCCATGTTGCCTGGCACAAGAGGTTTGTCTATTCTCGGTATTACTCCAACTGGTATTACAGGTCATGCTACAGGTCTTTTTGGAACGTACAAAAGCAACGTTCAAGATGCGGCATTGGCTGGCGCCGACAGACTTCAACTGATTCGTCAAGGCGCTTATAGCGAAGTAGCACCTGTTCATAGACTTTCTCAACTTCGTTCTCCAGTTGCTACACCTGGATTTTTTGGAGACTTAGCTAAGGCTGGAGAAAGTGATACATTACAGCAAGAAAAAATTCCTGGTGTCGAAGGTGTGTCTGTCCAAGGACAAGTAGACGGTGGATTGTTAACATTACTTGCTGCAAAACTTGGTTATCATACAAATCTATACAATCCAGAAAGACCTTATGCTGGAACTAGACAAGGCCAAGATAATGCCTTATATACTCAAGAAAATGCTAGATTAGATTCTTTGGATGGTCTAGATCCTGGAACTGAAAAGTTAAAGATTCTTTTCGACCCCAAAGGATTCCCAGGTGGAACTACTACTGCATTTGATCCTCTTGCGTACAATTTTGTATCTAGACCTCATGATTTTGTTGTTGGATTTGATGGATTTGAATTAGCCGACGCTCCTGGTATTAATGCCGCTACTACAGATGCAGCTCTTCCTGGAGAGGATCCTAATACTGCTCTTGTTGCTACAAATCCAATCAATGAAAATGAAATTTATATGCCATTTATGTTTCAGGATCTTCGCGATTCTGCGGCTGGTCAGCCAGAACAGTTTTTGTATTTCAGAGCATTTTTAAAAGATGATCTTACAGAAACATTCACACCAGACTGGCAAACAGAAAGATATTATGGCCGTGTAGATGAAATTCCTACTTATCTTGGAACTGGTAGAAATATCAATGTTTCTTTTGATGTTGTGGCCTGGTCGCCAAAAGATTTGCCTGTCATTTACACAAAACTTCAAAAATTGCAATCTATGGTATATCCAACATATACTGCTGGTGGTTTTATGAGTGCGGGTCCAATTATTAAAATGAGGATTGGAGATCTTATTGCAGGGTTGAACAATAGAGGATTGCCAGGATATATTACTTCTCTTGATTTTGCATACGATGATGGAATTTGGAATATTCAACAGGATTTCAAGGTTCCTCGTAAAATTTCTATTTCTATTTCATTTACCGTTCTTCACGATGGAAATCCAGGAATTTATCCATATGCATCAGCAGATATCGCTCCAGATGGTTCAAGTACGGCTGTTGGAGGCCCTACGTTTGGTGCTGGCAAGTTTGTTAGAAATTCAGATGGAGTATTTACAGCAACTGTTTCGGTTCGCGACATTAGAAAAATCTTTGGGTCTGTGAGGAATATTGCTACATAATGGCTTCTTCTAGATACAGAAACGTCAATATTATTGACAAGCAATTTTTTGAGACGAACACTTTTCCAGAGAGAGAAAAACTGGATAATATTTCGACATTTCAAATAGTTGCGTCTCGTTTTGATCGTCTTGACAATCTTGCCTTTAAACACCTTGGTTCTGGTGAATATTGGTGGATAATTGCTGTTATGAACGACATTACGTGGGCATTTGGCTTCGAGGAAGGACAAATTCTCAGAATTCCAGTAGATGTAAAAGAAGTCCTCAAGTTATTTTAAGATGGCAACAGTAAAATATCTATATACGGGCACCACCGCACCAACTGTTGCTCTTGGTTCTCTCCAAGCTGTAACTGGAGATTTCAATTCAAATCCTATTTTCAACTTTGATCAAGCATTTCTTGATGGCTTAAATTCTATTACGCCCCCTCAAATGGGTGCATCTGTTCCTTATATTTCTCTTAAGATTTTGGATCCTAGTGGAGCAGTTTTAGAGGATTTGAATCTTGGATTTTTCCATAAACCTTTCAGTGCCGATCAAATCAGATCAGATGTTCGTTACAGCGAAAGACCTGTTATGTCCTTAAAGGACATTCAATTGAAGGCTGATCTTGCAAGCGGATATCTGTATTACACAAATGTTACGTTGAACATTAAGGTTCACAGACCAGACGCTCTTGGTTCCACATTTTTAATTGCGCTTCTTTTTCCTGGTATGCCTTTTCTTTTGGAGTACGGATGGAGCAGTCCAAATACTCTCTTAGATACAAGAGATATTCTATTGTTTGCAGTCAAAACTTATAATATAAAACTAGATCAGACTGGTCAAATTGATTTGACGATTGAAGGAACTGCCTTCAATGAACGATTTGGTAATACGCTTGTTGGTGATTTGGGTGTTCCACCAGTGAAGAACCAAAAGACAACAACAGAAGAATTGGATGGTTTGGAAAGATACAGGAATCAGGTGCAACACTATTCTGCATATCTTGCCGACATGAGATCACGTTCCAATTCTACAATTAATGATTATTCTATTATAAAAGAATTTGCAGAAGTCTACAAGAAAATTGAAAATAAATCCAGGGGAGATGTATCTGGCAAATTCTCGACAACAATGAAGACCCTTCGCGGAAATTCACAAAGAAGGGATATTGGTCCAAAATTAAGAGGTATTGAAGTTATTCCTCTTCATGATCTTATTTATACGCTTTGTAATGATACATTTGCTGCCTTGGGTAATACCATTTCTGGAATTCAAGAATTTCGCATTACCTACGGAACATTCAACGCAAAGGCTGGAATCTACGCAAATAAGTCGATTGCTGAATTTCCAATTGATCTCAAAAAGTTTAAGAGCAAGATTGGAGCAGGCCACGACAACGGTATTCATGTTCCAACAATTCAATTTTTATTGAATACTCTTCAAGAATCTTTTCTGGAAAATGAAGATTACTTTAAGTCTAATCTCACTCAGAAGCCAGCAAATGCTGCAACTTTTACTCCTGATGTGTTCAATAAGCCAGATGTAGTTTCTCATTTTATTTCAAGAAAAGAGGGAGGACCAGATGGTCTTATAGTAATGGAACTATATATTGTTGATATTAATAGCGGTCTACCAATCACTACGGCGGCTTTAGCAAACTTGAATAGAGCATCCCAAGCCGACGCCGAACAGGCTGTCGCTGGAGCCACAAATTTTCCAATTATGAGATTGGGTCATGCTAATTCATTTATCAAAACGATCACCCTCACTCAGATAAGTGATCAGAACATGAAGGCTGCTTTAATCGAAAGAATGACCAGAGATAGAGTAGTTGGTCCAAGAAGCACTATCACTCAAAAAGAAAGTCAAGGTGCCGCGCCAGTAACACCACTAACGCTACCTCTAAAAGGAAACGCATCCGTGGTAGGCCATCCAGGTTGGAAACCATTCAGAGCATTTTATCTTTCAACTGGATTTTTCCTTATTGATGGAGTTTACAAAATCACAGGCGTTACTCAATCATTAAGTGCTGGCGAATTTAACACCGATATTGAATTTATGTGGCACTAACCCGTGGGGTGTGCTATACTTCTTGTGTGAGTTCTTTTGTTGATTCAGAGAAATTCTTTGGATTTCGCAAAGACGGAAATGTGGTATGCTTTGATATTTTGAAAGCACCGCATATTCTTGCGCTTGAGAAAATCGTTTACGATGTTAAGATATTGTATGATCTGGAAGGACGAGAAACGGAAAAGCTTGAAGATTTAGCTATAGATGTTCTTGGTCATTCTCGCGTGGCTGATTACAGTGCTTATCTAGAAAAGAAGCGAGTACATCAAAAGACATACAACACCACAAAGATCAACTGGAAGGAATTCTCTCTTGACAAACTTCTTCCGAAGGACTTGGTTCACAAAATAGCTCAAGAAAGAAATTCAATCATACAGGAATTGTTCGAGAAAAGTCAAGAGAAAGAGTTTTATCTCAAGCTTTATCCAGTCATTAAGTGTCTGTGGAATCTTGGCGGATCTCCATTATACATTGATATAGAATCGATAAAGGATGACGAGTCTCACTTTTCCAATCTGATCAGGTCTTCTATACGCTATGGTGAGTTATATCTTCAATTCAATCCAGTGGGAGCTAAGACTGGTCGGTTATCATTCAAGAAGGGTACGGTTAACTTCTATATTCTTCCGAAGGATTTGAGAAAGTGTTTGATAGCTCCTCCTGACTATAGCATTATACAACTGGATTTCAAAGCATTTCAGCCACGTTTAGCAATTTTTTGTACTGCCGATGAAGAATTCAAAAAGATATTCTCAGATATAGAGGACATCTACTCCATTTTTCCAGGCGACCGTGAAGAAAACAAAATATCCTTTATCTCTTGGATGTTTTCAAAAAGAAAGCATTCAGTGTTTGATGTAGTAGCTTCACCTATTTTGAATCTTCGCAAAGAACTACACGCACAAGTCAAGAAGACTGGAAAGCTTACGAATAAGTTTGGTCGTACATTGTACTACTCAGATGAAGATGATAATGTTGTGTTTCAAAACTACATTACCTCAAACGAGGTTGATGCTATACTAACTTTGATGGTTAAGATTTATGACTCCTTGCGAGATAAGAAATCCAGGATCATCTTTCCCTTTCATGATTCCATCGTTCTGTATGTTCACAAGGATGAAATGAATCTTGTGAGCGAAATTAAGAGCTGTATGGAAAATGAACATCGAACACTCTTTGGCTCTAAAATGCCCGTGAGTGTGAAGCATGGAAAGAATTTTGAACAAATGGAGAACTGGACATGAAGAAGTTATTGATGTTGTCGTTTTTGTTGTTGGCTGGTTGTAGTCACACCATGCTATCTCGTGAAGGAAAATCTTACGAAAGAGTGGTGAAGGGTATGCCGTTGATTTGTGCGGTCGTGAATGAATGGGACGTAAGTACAGTCAGACCTGACGGCAACAAGAAAGGTTGTTGGTGTCGCCTTCCTCCCATTGTAATTCCAGGTGTAGGAGCTACGATGGTTTTTCAAATGGTTAAGGATGAACTCTGCCAAGAGGGAGAACTTCAATTAGATCCACCATTTAGAAAGTCGAGCTTTAAGAAAGAAGAAGGGATTTAGTGTCTGGAAATAAACAGCTTTTTAAGCGTTTTTCAACGCCTTCTTTCGAGAGACAAGTCCTTGATATTGTTAAGGAAAACAGTCAAAAAATAGTCGAAAATAAGGGTGCAGAAGCACCCTCTAAAGAACTAATTATAGGTGACGAAATGGCGAGTCGTTGGAGTGATTTGAAAAGTCATCTCAAGCAGGAAGAAAAAGTTTTACCAAAGACGCCCAACGATATTATAATGGACGACCGTAAGGAGAACACGATGGTTAATATTCCCGATTTGCCGCTTGAAGATTTACAGCCCGAGACAGTAGAAGACAAGTCTGTCAAGGATGAGTCTGGCGGTTCTGTAGTTTTTGGCGTCATTGGCGCAGGCCAAGCAGGTGGTCGTCTTGCCGAGGCATTTTATAAGCTAGGATACAAGAAGTGTCTGGCTGTAAATACAGCATCCCACGATTTGAATGGTCTTTCTCTTCCTGACAGCCAGAAGCTAATTATGGAAACAGGCGCCCTCGGCGGCGCTGGAAAGGACATGGAAGTAGGCCGCGCAGCGGCTGAAAAAGCCCAGCAAGAAATCTATGAGAAGCTTCAAACACTTTTCGGATCTGTTGATCGAATTCTTATTTGCGCTGGTGCAGGTGGTGGAACTGGTGGTGGATCCGTCGCTTCTCTTGTTCAGACTGCTAAGAAGTATCTTCGTTATGTGGATCAGGACGCTTCCAGAGTCGGAGTGTTTTTGACTCTTCCAACTGCTGGTGAATGCGCTTCGCCAACTGTTGCGGATAACGCAAGCAAGGTTGCCACAGAATTGTGCGCCGAAGCAAAGAAGGGAAATATCTCTCCCCTTGTACTTGTAGATAACGAGAAGGTAAAGAAGCTTTATCCAAAGCTAACCGTGTCTCAGTTTTGGCCAACAGTAAACGCAACTGTTGCTGGATTGTTCCACGTGTTCAATGTTCTTTCCACAAAGGACGGAAACCCAACATCATTCGATCCTGCTGATTATACTCGCGTCCTAAATCAGGGAGG
>Ga0137327_1000115_pt1 | contig 13529 bp, 15 predicted proteins | sample EasRivERMZT517_2_FD_104767 | JGI IMG/M metagenome (GOLD analysis project Ga0137327, IMG submission 104767) | Soil microbial communities from meander-bound floodplain in the East River, Colorado, USA - East River MetaG ERMZT517_2 | ecosystem: Environmental > Terrestrial > Soil > Floodplain ... | reverse complement strand
GGCGCCGGTGAGCGCGGCGGCGCGCGCCCGGTCCCTGGCGTCCAATAAGCCGGTCTGGGTCAAGTGCCCCGACTGCGATGACTGGTGGTGCGTGCGCCACCACAAACACGTCTACGACTGCCCCTGCCCGCCGCTTGAGGAATGGGCCATCGATCCGTACACCGGCACCGAGCCAGGACCGGCGGCGACATGATCTGCGAGAAATGCGGCTGTGATATCCCCATCGGCGCGTGGCCGTTCTGCCCGCACGGTACATCCGCCACCTACACCAACGTCCGCGACGACATCCCCGGCGGCATGGTGCTCGAAAACTACGGCCCCGAGCCGGTGACGGTGTACAGCCACAGCGAGCGCCGGAAACTGCTGAAGCAGCGTGGCCTCGAAGAAGCCGCCCATCACGTCCCCGGCGACAAACACGTCCGCACCTGGGACACGGTCGACCCCGTCACCGTCGCCAACGCGCAGACGATGCTGGAGCGCATCCACCACGTCACGCCGCACCCCGGCCCGCTGCCCGCCGGTGAGGAAGTCGCCGTCGCCTTCTTCAGCGAACTCCTCGACGACGCCGAGGTCATCGCCCTCGACCAGCAAATCCGCGACATCGACCGCAACTACTTCCCCCCGGACCCGGTCGAGGAGTAGGCTGCCGCTATGGGCACCAACCACCACGACCCGAGCCGCATCATCCTGCCGCCCGGCTCCCATGCCCGCCCGCACCAGGAGCACATCTCCGCTTCTGAGATGATGAAATTCGCCGCGATGCAGGAGCTGGCGACCCGCCTGGGCATCTCAGTCGTCTGTCGGAGCTGCGACCATGCCTTCACCGGACAAAACGGCGTCAACGACCCGGAACTGGTTATTAGCTGCCGATGCCGTCAAATCCGCAGCCCCAACCCCCGCGTCACCGGCTAGACCGGACCGAGCGCCTCAAGGTACTCCTGGTGGTCCTGGTGGCGACGGGAGCCGCCCTGCTCCTGACGCTGCTCCTGCTGTCGCTGATATCACTGAGTTTCTAGGGGATATCACCGAAGCCGACGCCGCGCCGGAGCCTCGCCCCTGCGTCTGCGCGGGTTTCGGTTGGCTGACCCGCCCCAGCGGTGCTATGGTGTGCCGCGAGTGCGGACGGGCGGCACGCTACGTCACCCGGCCCGTCGAGCTGCCGTAAATCGAACCGCCCGCGCGAGACAGGGCGACTGACCTATGGACACTGGTTCACCCGCTCCCGACAACGCGACACCCGCCCCAGCCGCCCCGGCAGCCACCCCGGCAGCCCCCGCCAGTACTCCAGCGCCCGCAGCTCCATCGCCCGCGCCCGCAGTACCCCAGGGTCCGCCGTCCGCTGCCCGCAGTCTGGAAAAGGTATCGAGCGCGGCCTCGTCAGCCGCTGCACCCCCGGCACCAGTACCCCCGCCGCCCGCTGGCGCGACAGCCCAGCCAGGTGCCCGGCAAACCCGAGGACCGATTCCATTCGACCGGCACGAAGCCGCGCTCAGAAACGCCAGGGAGCAATCCCAGCGACAGGTACTGGAGCAGTACGGGCTCCCGCCGAACGCGCCTGCCGAGGACGTGCGATCCGCTGTCGCACTGTTCCAGCAGATGCGCGCCAACCCGGCGGCGTTCGCCCAGGAACTGCTCCGGCGGTTTGGCCCCGCACCAGCGGCTGGTCCTGCTGGTGACGATGCCGACCCCGAGCCCGATCTGGTCACCACCGACGGCAAGAAGCGCGGGTACAGCGCCGACGCGATGCGGAAGATCATCGCCAACGAAGTGCGCCGCGCCGTGGCCGACGTTCGCAAGGAGTACGCGCCTGCGCTGGAGTACGCCAAGGAAGGCCGCCAGCAGCAGGAAGTGGAATCCATCAAGGCCGACGCTCGAAAAGTCGGCAGCGAAGTGATGCAGACGGCTCGGACCTACCCGCATTTCCAGGAGAACGAGGACGCCATCGCGGAAAAACTGGCCGCGATGAACCCCCAGGTACGGAAGCGCATGGGGGCGATTGCCGCGCTCCATTTCGCCTACGTGCAGGTGCTCCAGGAAAAGGTGTTTCCGACGCTCTCCGCGACCGCCGAACAGAACGTCCTCGATGACCTGAAACGCAAAGCCGCCGCGACCGATGGCAGCGTGAGCCCGAACGGGGCATCGAGCGGGGTACGGCCATCTCCGAAGAATCCGCAGGAGCTGTCCGCGCACCTTCGTCGTCTCTCTGGCGCTGGCTAGTCATCGCCGTCGCGGTACCTGACTGTAGGTACCGATGCACCCTGTTCCAAACGACGGGCAACTGATTGCCTCGGCGTGGGAAGATTACGTCAAGCAAGATCCGACCGATAACATCTTCCCGCGCTTCTGGCTGCTCGAAAACCTGCGCGAAGGCGACAGCTTCCGCAAAGGCGCTGGCGACCCCATCACCGGCACCATCGAGTACGCCATCAACACCACCGTCAAGGCGATGTCCGAACTCGAAACCCTCGACGTCACCAGGGTCGACGTGTTCGACCGCTACGAGTACCCCTGGAAGTTCGTCGGGGGCGACATCGTCATGTCCGAGTTCGAGCGCAAAGTCACCGAGGGCAGCGCCGGAAAGTTCGACCTGTTCGCCGGGAAGATGGACAACCTCAAACGCTCGATGGAGAACCAGATCAACGTCGATCTGTTCTCTGACGGCACCGGCACCGGCGGCAAGCAGGCCGGTGGGCTCCAGCTCCTGGTGGCGAACGATCCGACCAGCGGCAGCCCTGGGGCCATCAACCGCGCCGTCTTTACCTTCTGGCGCAACCAGCAGGCATCGGGTGCGATGACCGCCACCCCGTTCGACAACCTCAAGGCGTCGATGCGGTCGGTGTACAACCTCTGCTCGAACGGCCCCGGCCAGGAAACCCCCGACTTCGCCGTGACGACTCGTACGATCTTCGAAGCCTATGAGGCGACCCTGGTGAACGTCGAACGGCTCAACCGCTCTGGCAAAGGCGACACCGGCATCAGCGGCTTCAAGGGCGACCAGATCCAGTTCAAGGACATCTCCATCGCCTATGACTCGGCCAACCCGGTGGGGAACATCTACATCCTCAACCGGCGCAACCTCTTCATCCGCTACATGCACTGGATGAAGGCGTTCCCGCCGCAGTCGCCTGTCAACCAGTTCGCGGACGTGGTCAAGATTCTGACCATCTACAATCTCTGCACCGACAACCCGCGCCGCCTGGGCGTGGTCACCGGCGTGACATAGAAACGAACATACCGGGGGGCGTAGACGACGCCGGGGTACTGGCAATTCCGCCGGTCCCGGCGTGCTCCCTCGCCACCCACTGGAAGCGGCAAGCGCCTCGCGCGACCGGACTTCCGAAAGGACGACCCCATGCACCTGACTCTCCTCGGCGGCGGCGCGGCATCCGGCAGCGGCAGCGAATGGTCCGCTGACCAGAAACACCCGCTCGGGACGCTCGCCTTCAGCAACGATGGCCGCTGGTTCCGCTACGCTCAGGCTGGCGCTCTGGCCCTGGTCCCTGGCAATCTCGTTCAGCGTCCTGCCGCCATCGCGGACCACCTGGCCCTGACGCCGCCGGTCGTCCCCATCGGCGCGACATCCTTCTTGGTCACCCCCGGCGCGACCGCTGGCATCGCCAACTACTACGCCGAGGGGTACTTGCAGGTGGACACCGCCCCCGGCAACGGCTACGCCTACAAGGTCAGCGGCCACCCGGCCATCGTCGCGGGCACGCCGTTCCGCCTGACGCTGACCCCGGACGACGCCATCGCCGTCGCCCTGACTGCCATCAGCCGCATCGGCCTGCACAGCAACATGTACCGGGGCGTCATCCAGACCCCGGCGACTCTCACCGGCCCGGTCGTCGGTGGTGTCGTGGCTCCCGTCGCCGCGCTCCAGTACGGCTGGCTGCAAACGCGCGGACCGTTCCCGGCGCTCATCGTCGGCACGCCTGCCGTCAACGCGCCGGTCATCTCGTCGGCTACCGTACCCGGCGGCGCAGACGTCTGGACGGCGACGGCGCAGCCGACCGCCACCGCCATCGGCTACATGATGCAGCTCGGCGTCGGCGGCAAGAACAACCTGGTGAACCTGAAGATCGACTAGGCAGTACCGAACGTACGACGCTTGGGGGCGGGGGGCATGGCGCGGCGGGCTCTGGGAAAACGTCGCGCCCATCCCCTCGCCCTTCGGCGTCACACTCACCCAGAGGAGAGGATTGAATGGCCAAGGAACCGAAAGATCCGAAAGACGGCGGCGCAGAGGCAGCAGTCCCCCCGGCGGACCTGCTGGAGCGGCTGACGGCGGCGCTCGAATCGCTCTCCACGCGCCCACAAAAATCCACCGACGACGCGACCGCGATGCAGGCGCTGGCCGCTGCCGTCGAGCAAATGACGTCGGGCCACATCGCGGGCAGCAAACTCATCGCGGAAGCCACCCGCCGCGCCCATCGCCCCAGCAACGAAATCGCGCCGATGATTTCGGTCTACAACCTGCGTGGCGACAAGGACTTCCCGAAGCCGCCGCTGCGCTGCGACATGTTCATGCCGTGGCCGCTGGAGCCGGAATCGCTGACGCGGGAAGAGACGGAGCTGCTCAACCTGCTCGTCCCCGGCGAGTTCCCCGTCGAGCGCAACGACGGCAGCAAGATCGTGCTGACCGTCCGTACCACGTTCAAACTCGACTCGACGACGCCTGACAAGCTGTTCATCAACCACGACACGGCGTTCAACAACGACAACCATCGCCTGATGCCGCCCCTTCGCCGGTTGCTTCGTCAGGTTCTTGACCAGGGGGCCAACGCGCTGGCCGGTCGGCAGGTGTTGTCGATGGAAGCCGAAGCCGCGCTCATCCACGCGGGCAAGCTGAACGACGGCACCATCCCCGACAATCGCCAGGTCGTCTCGGTCGGGGCGTAGGAGTCGCTGGCCCGATGGCCCTCTTGACCATCGTTCGCCAGATCATGCACGTCCTCGACACAACCGTCGAGTCGGTGGAAATCGCCTATGCGACCATCGCCAAGCGCCTCATCGACGGCAAGGTCTGGCTCCAGCCTGGTGGCCGCGTCTACATCGCGGACCTGGGCTACCCGACCTTCGACGGCCCTGCTGGCTCGGTCATCACCACGGACGGCAACGGCAACTTGGAGCTGCTGCCGCTCGCTGGCGGCGGCCCCCCTGGTCCCCAAGGTGAGCCCGGCCCCGTTGGTCCTCAAGGCCCCGAAGGCCCCACCGGCCCGCCGGGGTCGCTCCAGTACCTGGGCGACTACATCGACCCGCCGCCGCCTGAGGTCTACAACGACGGCGACATCGTCGTCGCGGAAGATGGCATCGCGTACATCTGCGTCAAGGACGGGACCATCACCCCGCCCGAGCCGTGGCCCGGCGTCGGCATCGCCACCGCTGTCGGCCCGCCGGGACCGCAAGGCGACCCCGGTACTGACGGCATCGACGGCACCAACGGCGCGACCGGCGCGGTTGGCCCGATGGGACCGGCAGGCCCGCAGGGTCCGCAGGGTATCCAGGGGCCGCAGGGTCCGCAAGGCCCTGCCGGTTCGTCGTCTGGCGTTCCCAGTGGCATGGTTGCCATGTTTATGACCGCCTGCCCGCCGGGCTGGCACCTGGTCACCGAAACCATCGGGCGCTTCCCCCGAGGCAACTACGGCGGCGGCGGCATGGGCGGCAGCGACAGCCACGCCCATGCCACCGAAGCGCACGGCCACAGCGTCGACGACCACACGCACCATCTCGCCAACCACGTCCACGCGCTGCCCGATCACGTCCACGGCAACGGCGAGCACAGCCACGGCTTCAACTTCGGCGGCGTCACCGATCCTGCCGGGGGCTTCTCGGTGCTCTCCGACCAGAGCAACATCGGTGGCGAAATGGCCGACCGTGGCGGCGACAACGTCCCGGTCGCCCACATCAACCACGCCCACGTCGTCAATGTTGGCGACCACCAGCACGGCTTCGCTGGCAGCGGCACGACCCACGGCGCGGGCGCGCAGGACACGGTCGGCGTCTCTGGTGGCCCCGGTCAGACCGGCGGCGCAGGCGGCCAGACGGGCGGCGCGGCTCCCGGTACCAGTGCTGCCGCGCCCAACACCGACGTCCGCAGCCACCTGCCGCCGTACCTCGACGTCGTCTTTTGCATGAAGGACTAGCGATGGCCGCCCCCGATCCCGCCACCACCGAATGGGTGCCTATCTGGAACCCGATGACCCAGGGGCCGGTTGGTCCTGCCGGTCCTGAAGGGCCGCAGGGCGACCAGGGCATCCAGGGACCGCCGGGGCCACAGGGCAGCACGGGAAATACCGGCGACATCGGCCCGGAAGGCCCCCAAGGCGACATCGGCCCAGAAGGCCCCGAGGGGCCGATTGGTCCTCAAGGACCGCAGGGTATTCAGGGGCCTGCTGGTGTCAGTACTGGTGACGTCGTCGGACCGGCAGGCGCGGTGGCCGATGCGGTGCCTTTGTTCTCTGGGACCACCGGCAAGCTCCTGTACGACTCGACGGTCCCCTTCGCCAACATCGCCAAGCGGCACGTCCCCAACACGTTCGCCGCCCGGCAGCGCATCACCGACGATCCCCCGACAGGCGGCTCACTCGGACAGGCGCAGCTTCAGCTCTACGAAACCGCCCAGCCTGTCGACGCGCGGCTGTTCCGAATGGTGCAGGCCGGTGGCGTCCTGTACTTGCAATCCGTCAGCGAGGATCTCTCCGTCAGCCAGGGATACCTCAGCATAAGCCGTGTCGGTGGGGTCGTCATCACTGGGGGCCTCAACGTCACCGGGGTCATTTCTCCTGCCCAGGCCATTCGATTTCCCGCAGCGCAGGTCGCTTCGGCGCAGCCCAACGATCTAGACGACTACGAGGAAGGCACCTGGTTGCCCTTCATCTCCGGCGACGGCTCTGGCGGCGCGCAGCCTGCTGGTCAGACCTACGCCCTGAGAACTGGCTTCTACGTCAAAATCGGTCGCACCGTCCATCTCTCGTACGACTGCGCGCTCTCAGCTCTTGGTACGCTGCAATCGGGCAACTTGATCCTCGGCGGGCTGCCCTTTGTCGCATCGAGTACTGACGCCACCTTCTATGGCAACGTCGTGACGGTGTGGTACAACCTCGCGCACGTCGTTGCCGACTCGCTCTGCGCCCGCGTCGATCCGAACGCGCCGTACGCCGTTTTCTCCTATCAGACTGGCCCGTCCGCGTACAACCACTCGCCCCTGCTGGCGGCGGCGACGTCTGGTTCTGACGTCATGCGGCTCGCCGGGAATCTCGTGTACAACGTGAACACGTAGACCACGTCCATGCTGACCAAAACCAAAGTCCTCGGCACCATCACCATCCTGCCCGACCGCTCGATCCAAATCCGCAAGGACATGGTCATCAGCGAGGACGGCGTCGAGCTGTCGCGGACGTACTCCCGCTACGTCCTCGCGCCAGGCGACGACATTTCGCGCAGAGACGACTTGATCAAGGATCTGGCGGTGCTGCTCTGGACGCCCGAGGTACTCGCCGCCGCGAAAGCCAGGAAGGACGCGCTCCTCGCGCAGTTTCCGTCGACGCCGCCGCTGCCTGGGACGCCAACGCCGTGAGCACCAAAGGCACGCCCGTCCGCACGCACACCGGCAACCATCGCCGCAGCCGTAAATCGTCTCGACCGAAAACGAGGACAGCCATGACCACGAAAAAGCTGAAGCCGAACGACATCGACGCCGACGCCGCCGCCGAAGGGCAGGAGTACGACAAGGACGACGCCGCCGCCGCCGCCGACATCGAGGGCAAAGAGGGCGCAGAAGGCCGCGTCCAGATCGAGGAGCTGCCCGACCCGAAGAAATTCCTCGCGCTCGGTAGCCGCAACGAACCCGGCGAGCCGTCCGTCGTTGACATCCCCGAAGGCTTCGACATCGAGCGCCCCGTCCGCGTCGTCGTCGTCGGCGGCGTGAGCTACGAGCGCGTGGGCGAGTGGAAGGGCCTTCTGCTGTACCGCAACCAGGACTGAGGTACTGCCGTGACCCTCTTCGACATCGAAACCGACCTCAACGAACAGCTCTCGTACCCGCCGGTGCCTGCGCCGTCTGTCCGTGATCGGTTGCGCCGGTACATCAACCAGACGCACCGGCAGATTCTGTCCATCCGTGGCCTGTCGAAACTGCGCCGCGCCATCCTGACGACATCCTCGGTCGCGGAGTCGCCCTTCCTGTCGCTGCCGCAGGCCGCCGTGCACATCCACGCGCTGGTGGACCGGACGACGTCGGTGCCGCTCAGTGATATCACCCTCACCGACATTCGCGTCCGCGATCCGGGCCTGATGCACCGCTCGGCCAACCCCGGTGCGTACACGATCCTCAACTTCACCGCCGCCGTGGCGCGCGATCCGACCGTCCCCTCGACGGTGTCGGTGAAATCGACAGCGGTGACGGACGGCGCGACCAAGGCGGTCTATCTCGAAGGCGTCAGGAGCGGCGGCTATCTGGCGCGGCAGACCATCGTGCTGAACGGCACCACGCCCGTCACCGACCCCGGCATTGGCGACTGGATCGCCTTCACGCGGTTCCAGACTGGCCTCGCCGCCGGTGGGGCAGCCAACGCCAGCGGCAACATCACGCTGCACCAGGGCGCGGGCGGTGTCCCGGCAAACGAACTCGCCTTCATCGCGTCCAACCGCAGCAACGCCGTCTACACCCGGCTGCATCTCTTCCCGGTGCCGATGGCGACGGTCCTCTACCACGTCGACGTCGATCTGATGGTGCTCGATCTGGCCAGCCCGTCCGACTCGCCGCTTCTGCCCGAGGACTTCCACTGGCTGCTCATCAGCGGCGCTCTCATCAAGGAACACGTCAAGCGCCAGCACCACGACGCCGCCACCGAAGAACGCCGCAACTTCAAAGATGGCCTGGGCGACCTGCTGGCCTTCGTCTCCCGCGCGACCGGCCCGGCCATCAACACCGAGCGCCGCCGGGGGCAGTACAGCCAGCTCGGTCCCTGGTTTCCGGCGGGGAGCTAGTCGATGCCTGGATCTGAGTGGGTCGACCTTCAGGATCTGCGCGGCGGCAGGAACGGCCAAGATCCGCCGCTCTCGCTCGCGCCCGACCAGGTCAACGAGGCCGTCAACGTCGAGTACACCAAGGGCGCTCTGGCTCGGAAGCGCAACGGCAGCGTGCTCCTGCCGCTGACTGGTGACACCGTCCCCGTTGGTACGCTCTGGGCGCTCTTTCGATTCGTCCCCGGCGACAACGAAGGCGCGGCGGAACTCTTTTCCATCGACGGCACCAATGGCCGCTTCCGCCGGATGGCCGGGGGCACGCTCTGGGCGCACGTTCCTGCCGTAGACGGCCTCAACGCCAAGGTCCACGACGCAAACGCAGTCGCGTTCAACAAGAAACTGTTCATCGCCTATAGCTGTAGCCTGAACCGCTTCCATTGCTACGACCCGCTGACTGGCACCATCCGCCGCGTCGGCCTCGCGCCTGCCGCTGCCGCGCCGCCGACCAACGCGCTGGTTGCGGGAGCTGTCACCGACACGCGCAAGTACCGCGTCCGCATGGTGGTCTGGAACGGGGCCGTGGTCACTCGCCGCAGCGAGCCGTCGCCTGTGACCGATGCCATCGTGCTCGCCGGGCAGTACTTCACGTCAGGGTCGGTCGCTGGCCCCGGCGACGGCGAGACACACATGGAAGTCGAGGCCAGCTCGATTCTCAGTAATTACACCACCTGGCATCGCATCTGGGACGCGCCTGCTGTCTCACCCGCAGGCGGTTTCTACGACAACAATCCGCTACTCTCGGATTTCCCCATCATCACCACACTGGCCGGTACGCACAACGTCCCGCCGTCAGCGAAATTCGTCATCTCTGACGACGCTCGCGTCATCATGGCGGGCGCGTGGATCGAACACGACGCTTCGCCCGGCCACACCGCCTGCCGGTTCAACCGCGTCTGGTGGACGCCGGTGCAGGGGGATTTGGACATTGGCGACGACGAGCGCGTGCCTAGTACCTCGCTCCAGAAGAATTACCTCGACGTGACCGACGCCATCACCGGCCTCGGCGGCCCCATCCTCGGCAGCTTCTACGTCTTTTCCTACCGCAAGTTCTGGCGCTTCAGCCCCACCGGCCTGGTGCGCTCGCCGTACCGCCGCACGCAGCAGGGCTTCGGCATCGGCGCGATTCACGGCCAGGCCGTCACGATGGGTGAGGACGAGAGCGGCAACCAGTGTTTGTACTTCGGCAGCAGGCGCGGCGTGTACCGCATCGGCACCAGCGGGCTGGAGTTCTGCGGCTGGGACGTGCAGGACGTCTGGGACACCATCAATTTCAACGCGGTCGTTCCGGTGTCGATGGTGTTCCACACCGACAAGCATCAACTCTGGGTCAACATCGTGACCACCGGCGGGGGCGATTTCCCCAACCAGCGGCTGGTGCTCGACACCAAGCGCACCCAGCGCGACCCCCACAAGGGCGTCGTCAAGGGCTGGACGCGCTACACCGGCGATTCCACAGTGACGGCAGCCACGGTGATGTTCAGCCGAACCCCCGGCAACCCGATGTCCAAGGGGCTGGTGCCGTACAGCAGCTCGCCGTACGCGGCCACGGTCCACATCTGCGACCGTGAGGACAGCCTGACCGACAGCGGCACCGCCTACGAGGCGTACATCGTCAAATCGGTCGCCCCGAGCAAGGGCACCAAGTTCGGCATCGGCGGCAGCTACGTCTTTGCCGACGCCGCGCCGGGTGTGACCATCAGGGAAATCATCGCCCCCGACTTCGGCGCATCGCCGGGCAAATCGTCCGACGTCGATCTGACGCCTGCGGGTGCCGAAACCAAAATCTTCACCGAATTCCAGGACGGCCATCTCGCCGGGATGGACTTCTCGGCCACGCTGCGCCTTGGTGATATCACCGCCATCGCCAACCGCTGGACGCTCGACCGCTGGCGCATCGAACTCCACCCCGAGGAGTCGCTGTGAAACTGTCGCTCTCGCAGACGATCCGCGATGAGGCCACGCGCCTGCAATTCGAGGACTGGCTGGCCGACATCAGCGCGGGCTGGGGTGAGGAGCACACGCCGGAAGGGCTGCACCTGAAGGTCACGGCGGAAGGCAACATCATCAGCACTGGCGGCTGGTCGCATTTCGGCGGGCAACTTGGATGCAAGTTGGGTCTACCGGCTAACCAGACGATTCCCCCCGGCCTCATCGAGACGCCGATCATCTGGAACCTGCCGACGACCCGCGCTGTTGGCAGTCGTGGCGGCGTGTACGACAACGGGCAGACCGCCACCCGAGGCCGTCAGTTCCTTCAGAAACTCCCCAGCGGCCAGTACGGCGCACTCGTCATGCCGGAGCCGGGGCTGTACCTGCTGACCTGTCAGGTCAAGTGGCAGGCGGCGGGGTCAGTCGGCGCGCGGCAGGTGCACATTCGCAATCTCAAGACCGCTGGCACGCACGTCATCGCGGCCTCGACCATCGACACGCTCAACCCGACGCCGTACACGCACCAGTTCACCGTCGTCATTCCCATCGCGGGTGACGAAGTGGATACCGCCAACCAGTTCGCCATCTACGCGACCAACACTGACCCCGCGCCGGTGGCGATAGAAGCCGGGTACCCGGACGGGCCGTTTACGTGGGTTCAGATCACAAAAATCGGCTAGGCTCACCCGCAGCAAGGGGTACTGACGATGTCTCTCAGCAGCTTTCTCTCCGGCCTCAAGCCCAAGGCACCGAAGCCGCCGTCCATCGAGGACACCTTCGAAGAGGACGCGCTGGCCGAAGCTGGCGTCCAGGACGACGCCGGGGTCGCGCTGCCGCCGATGCCGTCGTCCTCGTCGCAGCCGCAGGCGGCCACCGCACCGACCGCTGCCCCGGCACCGGCACCCCTGTCCAGCCAGCCTGCGCTCAACCAGCCGTACGGCGCACCGACAGCCCAGACATCTGCGGTGTACCACCCAGGCGGCATCTACATGCCCCCGGCCTCGACCGGCGGCTATGGCGACTGGAATTTGCCCGACTACAACCCGCCGCCGTCGCAACCCGGTGGCCCGTACATCCCCCCGGCCAGCACCCAAGGCGAACAAGACTGGGAACTGCCGAACGAGCCGGAGCCGCAGTACCCCACCGGCAACGAGCCGCCGCTGGCCGATGGCTCGTACCCGCCGCCGCCGGGCAAAGAGCCCAAGCCCGGCGAGGAGACGCCCGAAGAAGCCGAGTTCAACTGGGAGCGCCCGGCGACCCTCGAAGAAGCCGTCCGCCTCGCCAACCTGCACGCCTACGGTGGCCGCAACCAGAACAACGCCGCCTACTGGGCCGACATGTGGGCGAAAGACCCGGAGTACACCTGGCAGCGGATGATCGGCAATCTTGGCGGCGGCGCGGATGTGGCGCTGGCCGGTCCGTACGCCGGTCGTGACTTCGGCAGCGAAGGCTACGGCGGCGGTGGCGACCAGAGCGCAGGCGGTGGCGGGTTCAACCCGCCGCAGCTTGGCAGCAACAATCCGTACGACCCCGGCTACGGCAGCGGCATCGGCCAGCCTGGTGGGGCGGCAGGCTCCGGTGGCGGCTGGGAATCCGGCAACCAAATCTGGAACGACGAAATCGAGCAGCAAATCCGCGACACGCTGATGCAGCAGCTTGGCCTGCTGTCGCAGCCGGTCGACAAGAACGACCCGAGCATCCGCGCCGTCATGGACGCGACGTTCAAGACGAGCGACATCGTTCGCCAGAACCGCCGCAGCGCCGAGGCCGAGCGCCTGCACGCATCCGGCCAGGGGGCCACAGAAGGTGGCGGCAGCGGCGCACTCGACCAGGCCATCGTCAGCGGGTACGAGGACCAGGGCAACCTGCTGGCTGGTGTGGAAGCGCAGTTGTTCCGCGACGAAATCCTGTCGCGCCGCAGCTCGCTCCAGGCGCTGCTCAATTCCGCCATCGCCGCCGGTGACGCGGAAGCAGGCCGCGACATCCAGATGCAGATCGCCGCGATGGACAACGAACTCCAGAAGTACGGCATCGACGTCGGCAATGCCCAGTTCTACGACCAGCTCGCCTTCAACATGGCCGACCGGGAAGCGTTCTGGCAAGCGGACGCGGCCAACCGGCTGCTGGCCTAGGGGGACATCATGGCAAACACCGACCAGGCCAACGCCGCGCTTCAGCAGATCATCGCCACCGATCCTGAGATTCAGCGGCTCTTGGCGATGCCGACCAGCGTGACGTACACGCCTGGGACGCCCGAGGCCGAAGGCATCCGAGCGGGGATGCGTCCCGCTGACTGGCAACAGCAGGTCGAAGCCCGCCTGAACGAGCTGGGCTTTCAGGTGCCCGAGGGGTCGGGGTACTACCTCGACTTCGACGACGACGGCATCAGCATCGGGCGCGATAGCTGGTACAACCGCAACGCGAACTGGGTGATTCCGGCGGCGTTTGGCGGCATCGTCGCCGGGCCGCTCATCGCAGGTGCGGGCGCAGGCGGCGGGGGTGCGGGCGGGGGAGCGGCTGCCACGACCACCGCCGGGGCCTCGACGGTGCCGACCATCGCCGGTGGTACCTCC
>Ga0137327_1000111_pt1 | contig 13671 bp, 20 predicted proteins | sample EasRivERMZT517_2_FD_104767 | JGI IMG/M metagenome (GOLD analysis project Ga0137327, IMG submission 104767) | Soil microbial communities from meander-bound floodplain in the East River, Colorado, USA - East River MetaG ERMZT517_2 | ecosystem: Environmental > Terrestrial > Soil > Floodplain ... | reverse complement strand
TGAAAGTTAAAAATGCTCACGATAGTCTAATTGGTAAAGTGAGGGATTGCTTTTGATAATTTCAGTTTATTTTTCTACTCCTAAGAATATATTTTGGTGGCCATTGTCTTGGTTCATAAGATTTATGGAGTCCACTAATCGACCAACGCTTTATCATAGTTCCCATGTAGCTCTTAGGATTGGCGATTATATATACGAAGCGGTTTTCTTCCTGGGAGTCAGGAAGATTTCCTTCTACGAATGGCGTGGGAAGAATAAGATAAGTGTACGGTACAATGCTTATGTAACCAGAGAGGATTTCGATAAAGTGCAGAGTTTTTGTGAGGGGTCAATAGGGGTACCTTATGCCTTCATGGAGTTGTTCGGTATAATGTATTCCAGGATGATGTTTAAGTTATTTAAGAAAACAATTAATAACCCATTCAATATACTAAAACGGAAAGTTAAATGTACCGAGTTTATATTTGAGGCAATTAAAAAAAGTTCCAGGTTCGTATTGAAAAGTGATATAAATAACCTAGGAGTTAAAGGTTTTGAAGATGTAATATTGGAGAAAGACCATGCCATTCCAAAGTGAAAAACAGAGAAGGTTCTTATGGAAAAAGCACCCCGATATTGCCAGTAGATGGTCCAATGAACATGGAAGTAAAATAAAAAAAGGTAAATTCCCTAAGAAAAAAGGAAAATAAGATGGCAAAAATTACAGTCTATGGTGGAAAGAAAACTGGACCTCCTGCCAAGAAGGTTGAACCTCAAGGCACTAAAGATGCAGCAGGAAAGATTATTCCCCATTTTACCAAGGGGGAAGCTACTCTAAAAAGAATACTTAAATTTAAGAAAGAAGGTCCTACCCAAACAGCCGATGATAAATATTTTGAAAAACCTTCAGTAAATACTCAAGCACAAGAGTTTAGGGAATTAACAGCCCTTAATGAGAAACAAAAAGCCAAGGCTTCTAATATCCAAGGGATCTACGATAAATATAAAGCAAGTAAGGGGGGGTATGATAACCTTTCTCCACATATAAAAGACTATATAGGGGGAGTAAGTAAATCCTTAGTAGAAGAAAATGCTCCCATCATAAAACGGATAAAAGATTATGAAGCAACCACCAATTACCTTAAGCCTGATTTAAAAGGGAAAGAATCCTGGAGACCTTTAGCTGGAGAACAAAGAGATATAGCTGGAGTAGCTCCTATAGTAAAAGGGGCTACCCCCGTATCTCAAGCCAATCTTATGGAGTATGTTAAATCTAAAGTTAAACCCCCTGGAGGGGCTGCTCCTACTGGTCCCAGTCCAGTCCAAGTGGATCAACAGAAAGAAGCCCAGACCAATGCCCAAGTAAATCAAGACATTCACGACTTCAATAAATATGTAGCTAAGAAAAACAAGGGGAAGATCCCTAACAAATAAAAGGAGGAAGCCATGGGTAAAACAAAAAAGAAACCTGCGAAAGGAAAAACCAAAGACAAAAAAGAAGCTTACTAAAGCTCACGGTAGGGTGTGTCCTCTACATAGATGGCATACCTATCCCCTACCGATAAAAGTCTCAAGGATAAAAAGTCCCCTGACCCTTTATCTGGATACCATTTGATCTTCTCAGCGAATATCAACGGTCCTTTAGGTAATTTTTGTACTTGGATTATTTTTAATACATTGGAATATTTCAGGACAAAGTAAACAATCTGTTCCTCTTTCTCCGCTACTATCACCTTATCTTATGACCTCTCTCCAGTTTAGCCTTAGTCATTAAATTGGCTTTATCTTTTTCCAGTTCCTTCTTAGCCACCAGGTAGATGTTAGCCTCTTTCTTTACCACCGCTTCTATCTCCGCAGCCTCTGAATAGCCTATTTCCTTTAAATATTTTTTCATGGTCAGGTTGTCCGCTATTAGCCCATTAATAGAGGGCATAAGGTTGGCGTACATCAGCCTCATGGCATCCATATAGCTATCGCACTTGGAGAAATCGCATTTACTAAGCACTAGATTGAATAAGGCATAACCGTCAGATACTTTTTCAGATTCCACCTAATAACTCCCTGTAACCTTTAATATGGTCTTTGTTTAGCCAACCTTCTTCTAAAGCAAGATAAGGCATACGTTTCAAGGTCTCTAGGACCCCTCTGTCCATCAATAAGGTAGTAACCTCTGCTTCAAAGATCATGGCACCTTTGACATGAAAGAATCCCGTAGGCAGTAGTTCATAGTCCCTGGCAAAAATGATTATGCCAAACCCTATAAATAATCCATTGTGTTTCAAGGCAACTCCTTACAATAAATTAATAGCTTCAGAAATATCTTTGGCTTTTTTATTTAAAGTACGAACAATTCTAGCATCCATAGCTCCCGATAGCATATAGTGGATAACACATTTTCTATCTTGGCCAATCCTATGGATTCTTTTCTTAGCCTGTTCATTCACTGGTCCGCACCAATTAAGATCATTGAATACCAGATTATGGGAGTTCACTAAAGTAACTCCTTCACTAAGCGTTCCTAGAGTGGCTACTAGAACCTCTAGCCTACCCTCTTTAAACATTTCTATATATTTTGCCCTTTCTTTTTGTGTCGTGTTGCCGTGGATGCACCTAACTTCTTGCCTGATTAATTCAGACTGGATAATCAAGGCGGCATCAGGGTGGTCGCTATAAACCAATATGGGCCCCTCCCCATCCAGTAATAATGCCCTGACATACTCTGCGGTGAACTTGGCTTTAAAACAGGCATGGGCTCGTTTAGCGGTGGAGATGTGTTCCGTAAGTCTAGTGGTCCGTTCATATTCCTGCCATTCCATGGATAACGCAGTATCGCTACCGGAATTGGCATATACTTCCTTCTCTAACATTTCAGGAAGGTCCAATACCTCGGCAGACTCCCTTCTGATATACTTACCAGTAAGAGCCTCCTTTAATTGCTCCCCATTACGGAAGCCTTCATATTTTATTATCTGATTGTTGTTAGTGGTTCTGTGGATAGCCACCCTAAAGGAAAACTTATCACAGAACTGATACCAGGTGGGATAGATCTTCCGAAGATCCACTCCATTACATTGGTCTGGACAGATGCCCAGGAGAGTAAGGGGTACATAGAACTCTCCCACCCTATTTCTAAGCGGTGTACCTGAAAGCATTACCAGGAACTCTGGTTTCCCTTCCACCAAATGATCGTACATATACTGTGCCCTGAAAGACTTATGGGATTTCAAATAGTGGGCTTCATCACAGACTACATAGTTACAGATTTTATATAATTCCTTCCCCTGCTTGAGCATAGAGTAGGACGTGATATAGACATCCCTATCCTTGGGGATATTTTTATAATGATAATTTCTTTCTATCACATGGAATTTAAGAGGCTGGGTGGAGAATTTTAAAAACTCCTTTTCCCAATTCCTCCTTAAATGGGGAGGGCAGATAATCAGTACCCTTTCCTTCCTCAGGAAGATCCTCTCTAAGGCTACGGCTATGGCTTGGACGGTTTTACCCAGACCCATATCATCACCGATTAGAATATATTTGTGTTCTCGGATAAAAGAACTGCCGTCCTTTTGGAACGGCAGTAACGGAAGTTTTAAAAGTTCCATTAGTGGACTGACCCCATAGCGGTTTCTAGAGCCGACTCAAAGGCAGGGTGAATTTCACCCATATCGTCAAAGATTAAAATCTTTCCATTTTGGGAAAGAGAAAAATCAATTGCAGCCTTTTTCTTATCGGGGTCCTGATTCCAGTCGGGGCAAATTTGAGAGAGCAAAGACCCTAGTTTGTTCCTATGAAGGTCAACTGTCCTGTCATAGACAACACCCTTAGGGGGTTCTACCTTTACTTCCTCAACTTTTTTCTCAGCCACTTTCTTAGCTTTCTTTGCAACGGGAGGAGCCTCTTCCTTAGGCTCTGTAGCTTCCTCGGGGGTTGACGTAGGAGCTAATGCCTGGGGTTTAGATTCTTCCTTCCCATACACATAGTTGTGAAAGTGAATTTGGGCATTGTAGATACACTCGTCTTGAGCTTCCTCTAATGTTTTAGCGGCAGACTCAAAGAAAGTGGATACCGATAGAGTCTCGGTAAAAATCCTAATCTTAAATTGGTACTTCTTGTTAAGCTTATCCTCTAGGGCATGGACAATCTCAATGGAGGGTCTGCTAAGGGCAATCTCTTCTATCTTTCGGACTTGCCCATAGATATCTTCCATCTTTTTACATAGCTCTGTGAAATCTTTTTTCATAGTATTTCTCCTTCTGATCTATAGGAAAATCCATCCCTATAAGTTAATTTTTTACTGTTTGAAAACTCCACCCCATGGTGGCACTTGGACCAAAACTGGCAAGGCTTCCCCCACTCTATGCAAGCGTTCCTGTTTTTAAGAGGAACACTCTGAGGGTTTTCCTTGGAACCTTTGGCAAAGGCAAGAGCTTTGGATATAGCCTCATTCTCCATCTGGACATATTCATCCCACATTAAAGCCAGGGTAGCTTTAGGGATTTCTATATCCGTACAAGTGATGTTGTTCATCATCCTGTCGATGAAAGACTGTTCATCCTCATTCTTGCCCATCTTATAGGGACCAGGCTTGGTAACTGTTCTGTACCTACACCCTTTGAACTTATTAGGATCTAACGTAAGCATCTGGGCTATCTTCAAATACCTGGAAGAGTAAGCTGCCATCTGCAAATCGTAGGGGAGTGAGGTGAGAAGATGATCTTCAAACCTGGAAGTGGTTTTCAAATCCACTATCCACCAATTGCCTGAAGGCTCAGACATAATGGCATCCACATATCCTATATATTCCCCGTCCTGGATTTCTAGTTCCAAGGCGGTAACCATTAACCCTGAAAATTTATGGGTAAGGGCATACGCTCTAATCATGGCGTGTAGTTTTTGCCACCACCCCTCGGGGCAAGGGGTTTCTTCCACAGCCTTGTTAAAAGCCGCTTCCAAAGTACCCTTGGTCCCGTGGTGGGAGATTTCCATGATCCTATGAAATATAGTTCCCACATCCAAAGCGTCAGAAGGCGTGTAATCAGAATCACTAGGAGTTTCCAGTATCTTGTGATGTACATACTTCTGCTGACAATTTTGAATCAGTTTAAGGGAACTGTAAGACATTAGTGCCATTATAGATCCGCTCCTGCATCTTCGGTGGTGATATCCTTAGCCCCAACACCAACGTTGATAGAATGAGATCTGGCTCCCTTGTATTTTCCTTTGGTAAGAATAATCACGCCATTGTAAAGTACTCTGACAGTATCCCCTACATTGACCTGATCCATTTTCACATTAAAACCTCCAGAGCTATTAAGCCCTGCCACCATTCCCGGATTTAGGTTGTCCTCTTTCTTGGAAAAAGCGGTAGAGATTACTTCAAAGATGTAGGAAGGATTTCCATAGTTATCTTCCTTCTGTTCCTTGTAGACTCCCACGAACTCATCCCCTGGGTTCCATTTTTTCCATGGACGGTACTGACGTGATCCGGTGATTTCTTTGTACATAAAACAAACTCCTTAATTTATTCTCTGGTTTTACAGAGATGTTATGCCCTCACAGGCGTTTAAATATTTTTTGTAATTTATAATTTCTTCTTCTATCTGTTTCTCAGAGTACTCTGGTAGAAACTCTATCCACTCTCCCATATTAGGATGTCCCAGGGTAAACTCAGGACTCCAAGCCATTCCTTCCACCCGAATAAGTTCTCCAGGAAAGAAATGCATAAAGGCTTCTTCCATACATTTTTTAAATAGTAAAATATTTTCTTCCACCTTGGCGGTGTCGGCTTCCATATAAAGGGCATCATGCAAAGTGAAAGGGATTTTAAGTCCCCTCTTCCAACAAAGTTCATCCGCTTTCCGCATGATCGCCCCACCAGTTCCTTGTACCGGAAAGTTAGCCACAGATAGGGGGTTAGGATTATCGCCCCATACTGTCCAACCGTCCGCTATCTTTAAATAGCCGTTATGGATGTACTCGGACCTGATTTCATTTCTCCAATCATCAAAGACCCAAAACACCCCTAAGATATTATTGATAAGGGTTTCGGCATCCTCTCTGGTAATTTTTAAATTATCCGCCATGGCTCCTGGTCCTATTCCGTACATGAGAGATAGCATGGCTTGTTTATACTTAGGGCGAAGGTGATCCTTCCCTGGTCCCTCCACTTCCCTCAGCATCCACAGATATGGATCACCTGAATGGTAAGCTTTATACATTGAATCGTCTTGTGCAAGGAGGGCTGCAATTAAGAACTCTTGTGAAGAGTAATCTATGCCACATAGAAACCTGCCATTAGGTGGCTTGATAAGGACCCTCATCCACCTGGATTTGGATGGTATGAATCCAGTGGCCTTAGGTGCGGACCTGCCAGTCATGGTACCGAATATTCCCATAAACGGTCTGGCTCTGCCATCGGGACCCACATAGTCCAGGAAAGATTTCTCCTTGTTAGCAGGGAGGAATCCATTTAAGTTCCTTCTAATCCTACCCTGTTCCAGGAGTTGAGCCCCAAAAACCCCTCTAGGATAGGGAGTTTCATAAGGGAAACCCTTTTCCATAGCCTCTTGGTCGAGGCACAATCTTCCAGTCTTGGTTTTCATCCAGGTTTCGTGTAATTTATTCTCAACTATGTAGTTTACAATGGGAGCTATTTTCTTGGTAAAACTCTGGGTCCGCTTATTCCACAAATAGACCTTCTTATCAGGGAACTGTTTATTGAAATCCACAGCCGCATCGTGAAGTATCAGAGGGCTGTTAATGACTAAAGACTTAACTGCATGGAGATCCACAGGGTAGCCGAAGTCAGTCCTTAGAGCGGTGATGGCAGCGTACATCCCACGGTTCATGGCTTCTACAATATAAGTGGGACCAAAAAGATTAAAGTTCTTATTCTTAATCTTCTCCCATAACAGAGGCAGATATTTGGTATCGGATTCACAGTACGCTAAAATGGCATCCTTATTCTCCTCGAGCACTTCATAAGGCTTATGGATAATGATATTTCTTATAACCTCTTTATGTTCGGTATCTATCCTAATCTTAAGCATCTTATAAAGAGCAGCCGCTAATGAATAAGACGGACGGGAGTTATCCAATAGCCTGGAAGATCCTCTTTCCGGTGGGTGAGTAACCCTTACCTTCCCATCTATCAACTGCTTTCCATAGGAGAGTTCATTATTGTGATTGAGTAACATTCTATATTCTAGGTAGAGGTCAATCCATTTGAAGTCCAGGGGATTTAAGCCTAAAGAGTTGAAGCATCTAGCCTCAGCCTCCACCGAATAGGATAAAAAAACGGTGTCCCTCATCGTACTGAGTAATAAGCCCAGGTCCGAACTATTGGTCAAATGGCGGTTTAACCAATAACTCTTGGAGGATAAAGGGACACCGCTCAGTATGTTTACACATACCAAGTTAACTTTAGAGCTAGTAGTATTATTAAATTCAAAGTCCAGATATGCAATTTTCATTATAAACTTTTATGAGGGTCAATAGATGTTCCCATTTAAGAACTGCCATCGTTGCCTCATTATCAGCCTTAGAAATTAGTACAGGGATTTCATATTGTCCACAAGTAATTTCCTTGAATGTAGAAATAGGCACATATTTTTTAAGCCGCTTGCATTGAAATACGAAGGGTCCAGTATTTTCCAGGTCTTTTCCATAAGCTTCGTCCATTTGAAACTCCAGGTGCCTTTTGGCGTTAGGGTATACGGCTCGAAGTTCCTTAGCCATAGCCCGTTCAAAACTAAGTCCCTTTTGTCTTGCTCCCTTGCCGTTCATTTTAAAACCTCTTTAGATGCGGTCATAATAAATCCCCCAAACTTTTTTCTATATTTTTTGTCACTCTTTCTTTGGCTCGAGCCAAGGCTCCTTTAAAAAAATATATTCCAGGATTTTCTCCTTCTATATACTCTCCAACAGGCTCACCAAAATATTTATGGCGATCTAGGAATCCATTTAAAGAGGGAATATCCCTGAAGCCTTCCTTTGGGCGGTGTACTCTTTTATATTGTTGTTTAAGATAATCCAAACTTATAAAATCCCCCTGGTCATGTCTAGCGGATCTCTCTAAAGCTTCCAATACTATTTTGTTTTCATGTTCTTGCCAATAGTGCAGACATTCCCAATAGACTTCTCCCTGGTAGGGGATATGGTCGTGTTTCATCCATTCCCTATCTGGGTGTTTGAGATATTCCAACAATATCCTCACCCACTTAGGGTCTTTCATTCCCTTGGCAACAGCATGGGCATACTTGGGGGGGAAAGTTTCTCTGACAGTATCTACATAGGCGGTCCTTCGCTCGGGACACTCGGTGTAGTTATCCTTAAAGTTGTTGGAGGTAATTATAGGGCTACAGAAGATCTTCATATTGGCATTGGAGTCTGCCCCTTTGGAAGTACCCGACATATACTCAGCCATCATTGCTTTAAGGGAATTGTATCGGTACCCAGTGATGGTTAATTCGTCCATCACATAAACCATGCACCTGAACATTTCGATGTTGAAGTTGTCAGATCCAAACTTGTTATGGGCTTTGGCTACATTGTCCTGTCCAATACACGCCCCTACCGAGTCTACAAATAACCCTTTACCAATACCCTTATTACCTAAAATTACCGGAACCCAATTGTTCCTGGAAGTAATCACCCGATAAGCCCAATGTTCCATGGCTTTCCTGGAATCCCCTACAAAGATATTTAATAGAGCCTCCATTTCGGGACGTAATCCCTCTCCACTATAAGGAGCTTCCAGTACAGCTTTGGGAGGGGACCATAAATTATAGATATTTCCTCCCTCCACTTCAATTACCTTAGGGGAGTGTGGCTTATATTCCAGGACCCCAGGGGGAGGAAAATATTTTCCCAGCCACTTGGAGGAAATCCGCATAATCTGTTCCGTTTGTGGGTCGTAAGAATAATACATTGGATCTTTATTAGGGGTTGAGTGGATAAATATCTCTTTGCCTTGGAGAATCTTAGGAAGCTTTATCTCCTCTTCTCCTTCCTCTAAATCATTAATAAGGGATTTATAAAGAGTATTCCTTTCAGAAGAAGATAAAGAGAATAATTGATTGGTGGTTCTAAGAACCTTTGTATTTTCTGTAGTTTCGATAAGCTCATTTAAAGCCTTTTCAATCTTGGCATACACTATAGTAAGAGATACTTCCCTATCTCCAATGTACAGTTTTTTACCCTTTTTGACCAATTCAATGGAAGTTAATGCCTTCCTGACAATTTCGTCCTTCATAGATATCCTTTTTTTTATTTTTTAAATTAGCAGCTTGTATTTTGGGATAGTAACTGTTATCTTGTCAATCACGATATCCATTTTTTGAATTTAGCAGGAAAAGCCCCTATTGTTTAAACTTTAGGGGCTTTTTTGTTTGGTATCTCAAACAAACCCCTGCAAAGGGGCCAGGTCCTTAGAGGAAAAAAAAATAGATATATATATATTCTTTTTCTTCTTATAATATATAGAGAGACTGTGCAACGAACCGCATATATACATAAAGGGCCTTACGGCCCCTTCTTGACACCCATTGCTAGTATCTATCTTTAGATACTCTGTATAAATTGATGCCAATATTATGTTGTAAAGTTCGGTCCTTTAAGGCTATAGTGGGTCTATGGAATCAGTCAAATATAAAGAAGCTTATTGTTTTGAATTGGTAGAGCATATGGGCAAGGGTCATTCCTTCTTTTCCTTTGGTGGCGTTATAAGTGTCCATAGGGATACCATGATGCGGTGGACGGAAGAACACCCTGAATTTGAAGAAGCCAGGAAGATAGGTAATTCTAAATCTCTCCTCTATTGGGAAACCATATTGCATGATGCCTCTACCAAGAAGATCCGTGGGGAAGCTGAACTCATTGTATTTAAGCTTCGGGCACAGTTCAGGGAGGACTATGATGATAGACCACCCCCAACGGACATTAGAATAAGCGGTAGTGGGGCAGTATATCTTACCATAGACACTGGGATAGACCGTACCAAGCAAAAGAAATTACCGGACGTAGTAGTGCCCTCCAGGGTGGTACATAACCCTGCTGACGACCTATAGGATAAAAAACGGTCCTTTGGGTCCATATTACGCAGTTCTCTTATTTGGAAGTTAAGTCGCTATAACTATCCATTAAAAGGTATAATTTCCCTGTTTTGTATCAATTTATACCTAGTTAAGTATAAAATCATAGATAATCCATCATAGACAATCCGTTATATTTACTACTTTACAGTTAGGACAGCTTTGATGCTTCTTATTATAGATATGTTTACATTTGATGCAATAGCTATAAATATTAGGATATTTTTCTAATTTCCTCTTATTTTGGGCTTCATATACCCTATCACTATGGCATTGTTTACAGCATAGTCTTACCAATCTACCATTATCCTTTAGATCATATTTTGATAGCGGATAAGCTTTAAAACATTTGTTACAAGTTATGGTATCCATATTCTATTTCCTCCGATTTATGATGCAATTTATTAACTTTTTGTGCCATTTTTTTGATGCAAAAATCCCTCTTCTATATACATTTTTTACAGCATTTCGTAAAGTCGTAAAGCGTTGAAAAGATTGACTTTTTTGATTTTTTGCGTTAACTTTCAATTTTTGTGTTGCCATTGACTTTACGCTGAGATATTTTGTCGATTCAAATTTTGTGTAAACACTTTCTAATAATTGGAGATTTTTTATGGGAATCATTTTATTTTGGCTTTTTAAATTGAAAGTAGGTAATTGTGTAAATAGCATGGTGAATATTTACCCTATGTCTTATGAAGAGAAAAGAGAAATTTGTACAGAATATGTTAACGCTCAAGAACAATTATATAACTTTAAAACTAATGTAGGGATAACGCAATAACGCTTTATCCATTTTAAATAGGAGTTTCTGTTATGATTAAAGTATTTGGTACTGTTACTGGTGGAGATTTAGAGGCTTTTGAAGTAGCTGATGGTGCTACTGTAAAGCAAGTTTATGAAGCTATGGGATTAGAGGGGACTTTTTTACCTTCGGTAAATGGTCGTCCTGCTACTATGGAAACAGTAGTAGCCCATAAAGATGAAGTAGATTTTGCCAATAAGAAAGATGGTGGAATCTAAATAACACTAGGGGATATATCATTATATCCCCTTTTATTTTAAAACGGAGTGAAAAATGAATGAAGAAATTAGAGAAAGACTAACTAGGGCCATTGAAGATTTGGCCCACTATCAGGAATTTGTAGATAGTGAAATTAAACAGGAAATGGCAAATAACATAGAAGATTTAGAGTGGCTTAAGGAAACTCTATTTAAAAACGGGGTAAAAGATGAGTAGAAGTAGAAGAAGGTCCATTTCGCACCTATCTAATATAACTGTTAGATAAGCCTTAAAAGCTAGAAACAAGTTATTTAAAGACAATAGCGAATCAATACAATACTTGGCCAACAAATGTAGAATAATGAATTGGCTTTATGAAGTTAAATTCTTTCCTAATTTTGGATCTATAGGTAGAGCAACAATCCTAAGTAGAGGGGATATAACCGAAGCTATTTTAGAAATGCAAAACATTAAAGACTTAGTTTTACCTAAAGAGGATTTAGAAAAAACTCCTGAAATAATGGAATGTTTTTCTAGGGAAATAACCGACCCTATTAGAGAGAAATTAGAGTTCTTGAGAAACAGTAGAAGGGATTCAGCAAGGTCTTTAGAAAATGAAACTAACTTTTTATTTAACGATACCTTAAGTAGGGAAAGTATTCTAGCTAGACATAAACAAGAACTGGACAATCTAGATGAGAATATAAAAAGTTCTGAAAGAGAGATAGTTCACTTTACCGCCATGATATCTAAAACCGATGCTGAAATAAATGCCTATAAAGATAAGTTGGAAAAGATTCTAGAAAAGCAATTAACTGAAACTGAAGCAGAAGCTAGGGATAAATGGTTTAGTGATTTATGTGAGAATCTAGATAGGGCAAAAGCTGAAATGGATAAGAGAGGTTGGATATATATAGGTCCAATGGCAAATCACAAACATCTTATAAGATGGATAAAACCTAAAGTTTATGTCCCATCACCTAATAACAACCAGAAAATATACAATTTAGGGGCCGTTATTATAGTGTTGGATATAACTACTCAAAGGGAAAGATGCCGAGTTTATCCGCTATTTTGTAACCATATATTCGATAATAAGTTTCACCCTTATGTAAGTAACAGCCATGATTTATGTTTTGGTTCAATTGCTCCCTCTATAGATAGTAAAGGTGAGAAAAGAGAAGGCGATATAGCTACATATTTGATCAATGTAGATACCCTTCTAACCACCGCTCCTATAAATGGAACGCCTTACATTAGAATAAACAAGTTGCTTAGGGGAATCAAAGTAGCCTTATATACTGTTCCAATGTACGACAAAAAAGCCACTTATTTAGGTGAATCCCATGAAGGAATAAGTGCTACTACATTAGAAGCTATATTTTCTAGACAGGATTTAAGCAAACTGCCATTTGATTCCATAAAAGACACTATAGAGTTACTTAGGGCGATTGCCATTAGAGATAATGCAGGAATTGAACCTAATATAGAGGTCCATGATGAGGAATTATATAGTGATGAAGAAGAAGAAATAGTAGACGAAGAAACAGTATATATAGATGAACCTATATTACCTATTAGTCCAGTAAATTGGGCTATGTTTGATACATCAACTGAAGAAAACGGAGGTATAGAATGAAAATAGTAGTTTTGCCTGATGTTCATGAAAAAATAAAATATTTTATGAAAAAGGCCACGCCTAAAGAGTTATCAGGATTTGGAGAAGTAGAAGTAATGGACGAATTGCTAGTAATTAACAAATTTCACCTATTAGATAGTGGTGGAACTAGTGCTAGTACAAGTATTGATGCTGAGAAATTACAAGAACTGCGAAATACAAATTGGTCCACTAGACACAATTTAAGATGTTGGATTCATACTCACCCTACAATGGGTGTTTTTTGGAGCAGTACTGATATAGATACCATAGTGGAAACTGGAGGGGCTGGTTGGATATGTGCTATCGTATTTAACGATAAAGGGGAAATGTTAGGTAGCTACTATCAAGCTCCTAAAGATGGTAGACCTAGAGTGTTTATCCCTAATGTAGAAGTGGTAATAAGACCTATTCTAAATAGTGTTGCAGTAGAGTTATGGAATAGTGAATTTGAGAAATATAAACGGCCTGAAGTGGTTGCTACTGTTCTAGATAAGAAAGGGATAAAATGGGCCGATGTTAGACACAAGCCAACCGAAGATAAATCCTTTAAATTTGAAACTGATATAACCAAACTAGTAGATGAAAAACCTAGTTTTGTTACATTACCTGAAGTTTTTAAGTTTCTACCTAAGAAAGAAAAAAATCAACTTAGACAATTAATGGATTTAACAGTTAAAGAAGGGGCTAGCCAAGTACATATTAGAGATGGTCTAGAAAGCTATATAAATTTCACTAGGTCTTTACCTGAAACAGTAGATGATTTAATGGATTATATGGTTGAACTAGATGAAGGCACTCCAATAAATCAAAATCAGTATACTATGGGGGGAATGTATGAGGGTATCTAGATCAGAAATGTTTGCTAGGCATAGGGATATAATTGATGTTCCTGAAGATATTATGGTCCATGTAATAGGTTGTGGCAGTATTGGTAC
>Ga0137327_1000109_pt1 | contig 13835 bp, 6 predicted proteins | sample EasRivERMZT517_2_FD_104767 | JGI IMG/M metagenome (GOLD analysis project Ga0137327, IMG submission 104767) | Soil microbial communities from meander-bound floodplain in the East River, Colorado, USA - East River MetaG ERMZT517_2 | ecosystem: Environmental > Terrestrial > Soil > Floodplain ... | reverse complement strand
GCACGATTTCACTTCCGTGCCCGGCTTGCCCTGGATGACGGTGCCGATGTCCAGCCACGCGCCGGGGTTGTTGCCGCGCAGCGGCTGGCCGCTGGCCTCGTCGGTGAGCTTGAAGCGCAGATCAACCAGCTCGCCCTCCATCAGCTCGCGGCTCGCCGACCCCTGCGCCGGAGCGGCGCTGAACTGGATGACGATGCCTTCCCTCGCGTAGCGGTCCGGCACCGCGGCGCCGGGCGGCACGCTGCCGGTCCTGGGGGCCTCGGCCGCGATCGCGGCGGCGAATGCGGCGGCGAAGACGGCCGCCGCGGCGGCTGAACCATAACGGGCGTATGTGGCCTTCAACATTTCATGCCTCCTGAGTCCAGGCCGGTCGGGCGGAAAAACGCCGCTCCTCCCGGCCGCAAGTGATTACAGCCCCAAACCGCGGCCCCGGTGATGATCTAGATCAAATCTCGCCAATTCGGCCGGCACAAACAAGTGCAGCCCCTTGTGGGGGCCGCACTTTCAGCACGACAGGGTTTGCCGCGCCGTTGCCTTCCGACTCACTACTCCACTCGCAGGATCCCCCACAGGCCGCTGGTGTTGCCGAAGCCGGCGTTGTCGCGGAACAGGTAGTCGCCCAGGATGTTGTTGCCGCCGCCCGCGCTCGGGAACCGGAACGTCCAGTGCGAGGCCGGGGTGACGCTTTCGTTGGCACCCTGGTAGAACTCGTACGGGCTCAATCCGATGTTGCGCGATGCGACCTCGGTCATGGTGCACGCACCGGTCAAGCCGTCGCGCGCCGAGCCTTCGCAGACGTAGGGGTGGCGCTGCCAAACATGCCCGTGCACGTTGATCGTCGTGCCACGGGTGGTGCCGTACGGCACGACCACGTGCATGCGCGCTTCCTTGCCTGCGTTGGCTTGCAGCACCGGCGTGACTGGGTCCTGGTTCGCCGACAGTATGTTGCTATAGGCCTGATGCGAGTTCGGCACGCCGCCGAAGCCGCCCGGCTGGTTGTTGAAGGGCGCCTGCGGCACCAGCCCGAAGCGGAACCACAGCGGCTCGATACCGTAGTTGAGCGACATACCGGACGCTTCCTGGCTGTCCTCGGGGATGCCCACGGCCTCGCCGTTGATGTGCTCGACCGGCTGACTGTCGCGGTAGTAGTGCGTGTTCGCCTTGGTCATCACCACCGACAGGGACCGGAAAGCACCCGGATTGCCTATGGCGCAGGCCCCTCCGGCCGGGCAGACGGTTGCCTGGGCGCGCGTCGCACGAGTGCCGGCACCGTCCTGGTGATCGAAATTGGTGCTGTTCTCGACCCAGGTGGCGCCCTGCCGCTCGATGACCAGCGTGCCGACCAGCGACTTCATGCCCTGCTTGATCCGGTCCGCCGGGATGAGGGAGACGCCGCCGAACTCGACCGGGGTGGCAGTCAACTGATACTGCCCGCCGACCTTGGTGGGCGTGATGTCGCCTGCGTACCACTTCACCCGCTCGACCCCGACCGCAGGCGGTGTCAGACCAGCGAGCGGATTGAACACGCCGGACTGGTTCAGCCCGACCAGGTTGCCGTCGGCCCGGGTCGGATCGTATTCGACCAGTTGCGGATGCAGACCGACGTGGGAGGACGGCTGGATCAGGTTGGTGTTGAACGTGGTCGAGCCTTCCGGATTGAAGCGGTCGCGCTTCACCACGCCTTGCAGCGTGGTGAAGGTCGCCAGGTCCACCATGTTGTTGGCGATGGGCAGCCTGTTGCGCAACGTCACGTTGATGCAATCACCCGCATTGGCGCGCAGGACCAGTGGTTCGATCGGCGCCGCCGGATTGAGGATCACTGGGCACAGCGGGGCGGTCACCCCACCGTTATTGCACGCCGCCGTTTGAAGCGGGGTGGTCGGCGCCGGTAGCAGGTCCGAGGTGAGCACGTAGAGTATCGCCGTCGGGTCGTGCAGCGGGCCCTGGTGCGTCGGCAGCACCACGACCTCCCCGTCTTCAAGGGTGACCGTCTGACCGCCCACCGTGGTCGTGCGATGGTTGTACACCAGCGTGCGGCCGTTGTTGGCGGGCGCCTCGCCCACGTGCCTTCCCGGCGCGACGTCCTGGATCGTGACGTTCGCGTTGGCGGGCAGCACGCGGTTGGCGAGCACCGCGGTGACGTCGAAGTTGCGCGCCGGCGCAGTTACCGGGCACACGCCGTTGAAGGCCGCGGCCGTCGCGGCGGTGAGCACCACCGGTACCTGCGTCTTGGGCAGCGACACGAGGTTAGCGACCAGATTCTGGTGGGCGCGGGTGATGCCCCACATGCCGCTCCAGAAGCCGTCGTTGGCGGCGTTCATGGTGTAGAGGTAGTCGATCTGCGGCTTGTCGAGCGCATCCTCCGGCGGTACCACCGGGGTGAGGAGCGTGAACTGCTCGGAGATGCCCGCGGCCTGCGAATTCCTCCAGCCGGTGTTGGGCGACCTGCCGTGGCCCGATCCGCCCTGCAGCCACTTCATGCCGTGCAGCGAGGCGTTGTGCTCTTCCTCGTGCGCGCCGGCCTGCATCTTCACCCGGATGAGGTCGCCCGGATAGGTGCGCATCATCGGCGTAAAGGGATCGCCGGCGGTGACGCCGCCCGCGTTGATCGGCGGCGGGAAGCGCGTGCCGTTGATGACCGTGGCGGCGGTCGGCTGCACGTTAAGCTGGTTGATGGCGCGGTCGGTGCGCGATTGCAGCGCGAACGCGAGATCGCCCTTGAGGCCATCAGCCTGCATGCCGGGCTTGCCGTCCGGACCGGTGCGGTTCGGATCGTAGACCCGCAAGCCGACCGATTCCATGCGGTAGTTGGTCACCAATACGCCCGGGTCCTGCACGCTGATCGCCTGCGGACACGGACGGGTCGGACAGCCTTCTGAGATACCGCCTCTACGCTCGACCACCAGGTCCGGGAAGACCGGGTTGATCTGCCCGCGGTTCGGCGGGTTGAGCGCGAAGCGGAAGGCATCGGCCACGTTGTTGTTGAACAGCGGGTTGCCGGCGTTGAAGACTCGCGGCGGCAGGTCCTGACCGGTGCCCGCGAGCGGACGGCCGTCCTGGCCGGCGCCGACGTAGACTCCGGCTTCGTACGCGTGCTGGAAGTCCGCAAACTCGTGGTAGAACTCGCGGAACGCCTCGATCGTATGGGATTGCACGGTGTTGCCCGCTACCGCCGCGGTGGGCGGCAGGATCGCCGCTTGCCACGAGGTCGGGCCGCCGTCGGCGCGGCCGCCGACGCCGTTGGGTCCGGCGCCGAGCTGCACGCCGGTTTCGTTATGCACCCAGCGCGAGCCCGCGGGCTCGGTGAGCACCGTCGCATACAAGCCGATCTGCTGGTGCGTCGAGGGGCCGTAATGATCGTGCGTGAAGATGATGCCCAGGCCGCGGTCCACGCCCTCGGTGTTCACCACCGGGTCGGCGAACCAGCGCTGCATCGTGGTGCGGGCGCCGATCCAGTCGGGCCGGTTGAACTGGCCGAAGAACGGATGCGCCTGAGGATGTAGCTTCGCCACTCCGGTCGGCGTACCGGGGGTCACGCCGGGCTTGCAGGACGCCGCAAAGCCGTTGAAGCAGTTAATGGCTTCGATGCGTTCGACCACCATGCCGGGCGAGAGCGTGCCGTCCTCGTAGTTCCAGCCATTGCCCGCCCCGTCCGTCGTGGTGAGGTCCCACTTCGGCAGGTGGATGTGCTGGCCGATCACGTCGGTCGGGGTGCGCACCTGATAATCGTCGATCTCGTAGTCCTTCGGCACCAGGTTGGCGTGTGAGTACACCGCGCAGTCGAAGGTGTTGAGACGCATGACCAGGGGCTCGGGCGGCTGCTGCTTGTTGATCACCGGCACCGCGTCCTCCCACAGCGTGATGATGCGCTGCTGCGGGTAGTGATAGCCGGTCTTGTTCAGCACCACGTCGAACTGGATGTTCGAGCCCTTGTACTTGCGCGGCCGCTGCGCGTTGAAGAAGCTCGAGCCGCGCGTGTTGAGGCCGGTGAGCGTTTCGCCGCTGAAGAACGTGCCGACCACGCCCGTGTTGAGGCGCACGCCGACGTCGTCGATGCAGGGCTCGTGGAACGGAGCGCCCACCGCCGGACCGCCGGAGCCGTTGGTGACGAAGTTCGCCGCCACGGCGGTGCGCGGGCCGGTCAAGGGAACCTTGAAGCTCGGATGGTTGCGCACGGCGTGGAAGCGCATCGACGTGATCTCAAGGTCCGTGCCCTGCTCGGGGAAGAACTGCGGGCGCGCCTTGAGAATTTCCTTGCTGAAATCGATCGGCGTGGTCGTGGTGTGCGCGACGCCGCCCGCCGCCAGGCCGTGAAGCGCGTGGCGCGGCAGGCCGCCGTCGAAGCCGTCGGCCTGCGCCGGGTCGAGGTTGTTCCACAGCGGGTCGCCCGTCGCCCGCAACGCGGTCGCGAGGGCCGGAGTGACCATGTCGAGCACCGGCGTCGGCGGACGCTGGCCGACGATATGCTCCATGCCGGCGATCCAGAACGGATAGCCGGGATTGATGTTGCGGTCGATCACGTTCGAGAGGCTGCCCACCGGACGCCCCGTCGGGGTCGTGAACGGATTGGCCTTGACGGTCACCCGTCCGGGTATCACCGCCATCGCCTTGCCAGGCAGCGGAACGATTGCCTGCATCGGGGCGCCGACCACGACCTCGCCGTCGGGCAGCGCGCGCGCGCCTGCGGCGGGCGTGCCGTCTTTCAACGCCCAGCGCGTGGTATGGAAGCCGGTGCCGCTCACCTGGAGCTTGGTGCCCTTCTCGAACACGTCGTGGTTGCGCCACATGTACCACATGCCCATCGCGAAGTGCGGATAGAAGTGGCAGTGGAAGATCGCGTCGCCGGCGGACTTGTTGCGATTGCCCGAGCCGCCGAAGTTGATCTCGTAGGTGAAGCCGGCGCTGGGCCCGATGCCCTGGGCGTCGAGGTAGTTGGCGTTGTCGTCATTGGCGTTGAACAGCCACTGGTGGTTGTGCAGGTGGAAGACGTGCTGCTCCTTGCCCACGTGGGAGTTGCGGAACTTGACGAAGTCGTTGATGTAGCTGTGGTGCACGTTGGACGGGTCTCCCGGATAGAGCACGACGTTCGCCTTCGGTCCGGTGGTTCCGGCCGGGGGCGTCTGGCCGGGACGCAGGGTCTCCAGGCCGAAGTTCGCCGGGACGTCAACCAGCTGCGCGACCTCGCCCACCGTGAAGAAGGTGAGGAAGAACTCCTCGTAGGCGCAGTCCAGGCAATCGTGCATGGGGCCGACGCCGAGGCGGTTGGAGATGATCTCCGAGCCGATGCCGCCCGAGCCGTAGTTGATCATGAAGATGTCGCCCACGCCGGAAAGGACGTAGCGGAACACCGGGTCGTCCCGGAAGAAGCCGGGGAACGCCTGCGCGGTCGCCACCTCGTCGTGGAACGCCGAGGCGAAATCGCGGAAGGGCTCGAGGCGGTTCGGGACCGTCGGGTTGCGCTTGCCCTTGCTTTCCAGCGGATAGGTGTTCGCCGGGAAGCTGCCGTCGGCGTTGGGGCCGGCGACGATGGCGTCGATCTCGGCGTGCACGATCGCGTTGCCGGCGATCATGTTGAGTACCGGCAGGTTCGCCTTGCCTTCGAGGGTCCAGGGTGAATTGTTCGGATAGACCGCTTCGTAATTGATGATCGGCTGGCCGCCGTTGGGGCCGGTGGTCGTGCCGACTGTCGCGAGCCGCATCTCTTCCTCGGTCACCGCGCTGCGGTAGATTTTCGCGCCCTTGGGCTCGACGATCACTTGGCCGTGCAGGCCGTTCGCCGAATTGCCTTGCGAGCCTTCGGAGCCGAACGGGCCGCCCAGGCTCTGCGACAGGTACACGCCTTCCTTCTGGGCGTAGAGCCGGTACGTCTTGTTGGCGCCGACCGGGACCAGGCTGCCCGGATCGGCGACGACGCGGCCGACCATGCTGGAGTCGTCCGCGATGCCGGTGCGCAGTTGCATGCCGGTGACGTGGAAGCCGACGTGACGGTCGGCGACCTGCTCGTCGACCTTGATCCTGAACGGCGGCACGTTGGAGGGCAGCAGGTTGTTCGGATTGGCCGCCGGCGCGAGCAGGTTGGTCAGCTTCACGTCGAGGCAATCGCCCTCCGCGACGCGCAGGATGAGCGGACGCGGCCGCTTGTCCGGCCGCAGCATGACCTGGCCGGCAACGGCGCCGGCGGGGGTCACGGTGAGCGGCGCGAGCGTCGACTTGTGGACGACGTCGCGCCGCAGCGCGTACATCATGCCGTTCACGTTCGCCGCGCCGAGGCGGTTGAACATAATCGGCTGGTCGAGCGCGATCACGTCCGCGGTGAGCGTGCGCGCGCACGTGATGGCGGCGCCCGCCTGCGCCGAAGCGAGGAGAGCTACCGCGGCGGCGGCGAGCTTCCATGCCGTCGTCGAGCGGGTGGCGTTGCGAAGGGCGATGGTTTTGCGGCCTGCAGACCTGCTGGATTCCATGTTCAATCCCCTATCAACTGGTCTCAAAAAGAAGATCACCAACGCGCGTACTTCCAATCGCGCGATTGCAGGACGTTACGCTTCGAGTGCGCGGGGCGAAATTAGACACAGTGTCGCGCGACAGATTGTCGCAGGGGGCCCTCGTGCTCCTGCCGGAATTTCTCGCCGTGGTTCACCGGTGAGTTCCCGAAACCCTGCGCCGAACGCGGATGGGATTCGGATCCAGACCCATTGGCGCTGCAGACTTCGAATCAGCAGCCTGGGTGGTTCGTCCCACTCCGGGATGGGAGTTTCCTCCCATCCTCCCCGGCGCGCGGACAAGTATTCTCTTGGCGTGAATTCCGTGCCCGATCCGACGCTGCTGCTCGTCGACGACGAGGAGATTCACTGCCGGGCGCTGCAAAAGGCGTTCGAGCACCGCGGCAACGTCTCAGCCGCCGCGCGCGCCCCGGGCATGTACCGCCGCACGTTGCAACGCGAGCTCCACAGACATCCGCAACGCGCATGACCTGCGTGCGACGGCACGGTGTCATTGCCTCGCCTGCCCCATGATCGATTCCGGGACCGAGGCGCCCAGGAGGGCATGGCGCGGTCCTGCGCCTTCGGGCGGCGCGCCCCGTGCCGGCGCCATGGAATCCGCCCGCAGCCAGGTCGACGCCCGCTCGGGCCGCGCCGGGCAGCGCCCGAAGTGGTATCTCCTCTACTACCTGCTGGCGGCGTTTGACGTCGTCACGGTCCTCGCGTGCCTGACGCTCAACCACCTGGTGTTGCAGAACTACGTCAATTCAGTCGGCAAGAGCCGGGAGTGGGCAAACCGGGAGGACCAGTACGCGCACCTCGCCGAACTCGCGCGCACTGTCAACGCGCCCGGCAACGACGTCTTCGACTCGCGCGATGTCGACGCCGAGTCCACGCGTATGCGCGTGTCGCTGGATGCGTTCAACGCGCTGTTCGACGCGGCCCGGTCCGAAATCGCGCGCAACATCGGCGCGGGCGAAGCGCTCCCGCTGCTGGCGGCTTTCGACGATATTCAGAAGGCGATGCACGACATGGTCGCCGAGGCGGAGCTGATTTTCACTTTCTTCGGCACGAAGCAGCCCGACCGGGCGGGCGAGCGCATGGCGACGATGGATCGCAAGTACGCAAACGTCAACCGGGCGCTGGCGCGGCTTTCGGGCGCCGTCCGGTCCATCACGCAATCCCATTTCGACGAGCAGCTCAAGGCGGCGACGCTGCTCAAGCAACTGGAATACCTGATCGTGGGCCTGATGATCCTGATGATCGCCGGCGCGCTCTACTACGGGTCGAGGATCTATCGCGCCGTTCGGGCCGCCGACACCGAGCGCGCGCAGCACATCCAGGCGCTCACCCGCGCGCGCGCGGAAGCGGATGCCGCCAGCCGTGCCAAGTCGGAATTCCTGGCCGTCATGAGCCACGACATCCGTACGCCGCTGAACACCATCTTCCTGACCCTGGACCTGCTGGAGGATCCGCGTCCGGACGACGACCGGCGGAGCTACTTCGCCGCGGCGCGCACATCGGTCCAGTCGCTGAGGCGGCTGATCGACGACGTGCTCAGTCTTTCGAGAATCGAGGCGGGGAAGGTCGAGCTCGAGTCCGTTCCGTTCGACCTGCACTACCTCCTGCAAGGGCTGCTCGCGCCCCATGTCAGGCGCGCCGCAAAGAAGGGCGTGCCGTTCGCGATTTCGATCGAGCCGGAGGTGCCGCGCAGGGTGCTTGGGGACCCCACGCGGTTCGGCGAGATCGTCGCCAACCTCGCGGACAACGCCGTCAAGTTCACGAATGCCGGTGCCATTGAAATTTCGGTCTCGCTGCGCCCGGGGGAGCCGCGCAACCCCGGAGACGCCCCCGGGGACAACGTTCCGCTGTGCGTCGCCGTCCGCGACACCGGCATCGGCATCGCTCCCGGGCAGGAAAAACGAATATTCGAGGAATTCACACAGGCCGACGTATCGACGAACAGACAGTTCGGCGGAACCGGACTGGGGCTTGCGATCGCGCGCCGGCTGGTCGGACTGATGAAAGGCGAGCTGGGCGTGTTCGCCACGCCGGGCGGCGGATCGACGTTCTGGATCAACGTGGACTTCGCCGCGGGCGGTCACGGCCCGCTCGCGCCGCAGCAGGGCCGCCGCGGCGGTATGGAAAACGTGCTCGCGGGCCGGCGCGTTCTGCTCGTCGAGGACGGCGTGGATAGCCGCACGCTCACCGCCGCGATGCTGAGCCGGATGGGTGTAATCGTCGATATCGCGAGCAATGGACGGGACGCGGTGGCGGCGGCCGCCGGCACCGCTTACGACGCGATCCTGATGGACGTCGCCATGCCGGTCATGGACGGTTTCGAAGCGACGCAGCGCATTCGCGAGCGCGAGCGCGACGGCGACGAGGTGCCGATCATCGCGCTCACCGCGCAGATCAGCGGCGGAACGTTCGAGCAATGCCTCAAAGCAGGCATGGACGATCACCTTGCCAAGCCGGTCACGCGAGACGCCCTGGTAGCCGGACTGCTGCGCTGGATCGAGCCGGAACGGGCGACGCGGTAACGGGGCAGACGCGATCCAGTTCGCGCTGACGGGCGTCGCGAGCAGAGCGGAGCGCAGTCATATTCATCCTTCCGCCTCACGCCTCACGCCTTACGCCTCACGACTCACGCCTCACGCCTTCCGCCTCACGCCTTCCGCCTTACGCCTCACGCCTTCCGCCTCACGCCTCACGCCTTCCGCCTCACGCCTCACGCCTCACGCTTCACGCCTCACAGTTAGCAAGCCGTTGAGATTGTCCGGTCGCGCTCACGGACGCGACCGTGCGGAACATCGTCGTCAAAGGGCAACCATACAATGGCTTGCTGGCTGCAAAGTTCACAAGCGCCACACCACAACCTCGCAACCCGCAATGACACTGAATTGATTTGGATCAAATCAATTGTATTGTCAATTGCGTAATGTCTTACTTCAGGATCGTGGAAGCAGCATGCCGATCCCGGTCGGGGGTGCGGTTGCCCGGAGCGTAACGCTCCGCAGGCAGCCTGCTTCGGACCGCAGCGAGGGTCCAGGAACGGCGCTGGAATAGATGCGGAAGCGCGAGTACCGGGCCGGCGACGGAGCGTGTTGGGTAAAGGGTGTCCGGGAATTAAGGCCATGCGGATGTGCCAGGGACGCGTTGATCTTAGCTTGCTTGCGTACCTGCTGGCGCCCGCAATCGCCGTTCTGCTGCCTGCGCTATTCGTGGTGTACCACGACTTCAGGATTTCGGTCCCGAGGGAACTGTTGCTCGCCGGATTCGCGCTGCTTGCCATCGTCGCGACCGCCACGTTCATCCGGCTCAGGCTCCATTTAAACGAGATGCGGCAACTGCATCGCAGTCATGTCCAGGCGGAGTCGGAAAGGGACGCGCGAGAGAGTTACCTCCTCGGCCTCGCCACGCTCTCCGCGGAAACCGCCCACGAATTCAGCACGCCGCTTTCCACGATGTCCGTCCTGATCGGCGAGCTTCGGCGCGGCACGGAGCCGCCGCCGGACTGGAAAGAGACCATCGACACGCTGTGGAGCCAGATTCAGATCTGCAGGCGTGTCCTCGCCACGATGCCGCGAATTGCCGAAGTGGAGCGGCTCGGGTATTCCACCGCGGTTGCGCCAGCGCATCGGCAAACGCCCGATCAAGACAAAGGACCCCGGCTGCGGCAGTGGCGCCGGGGTGGCAATCGCACAGGCCGCGCTAGAGCGTTTCGGCGGCGCAGTGCATATCCAGGCGTGGCCGGGCGGGGGAACCCGCGTGGTAGCCGAACTGCCATTGTTTCGAATGAGCATGGAGAAACAGAATGAACTTCACAGGCTCCACATTGCCGGTTGAGGAACCAAGGTTGCTGCTCGTCGACGACGACGAGCTCCACTGCTGGGCGCTGCAAAAAGCGTTCGAGCGGCGCGGCTACAAGGTGAGGTCCGCAAACGCAGTGCCGCAGGCCGTCAAGGTGCTTCGGGACTGGCCTGCGGATTACGCGGCCGTCGATCTGCGCATGGCCGGGCCGTCGGGCCTGACGCTCATCCCGCACCTCAAGAGCGCGAACCCCGCGGTGCGCATCGTCGTGCTCAGCGGATACGCCAGCATTGCGATGGCGGTGGAGGCGATCAAACTTGGCGCCACCAACTGCCTGGTCAAGCCGGTGGAGGCCGACACGATCGAGGCGGCATTCAACCACGTCGAGGGCGACGAAAATGCCCCGGTGAGCGACCAGCCTCTATCGGTCTCCCGGCTCACATGGGAGCACATTCAGCACGTGCTCGCGGCGCACCGCGGCAACGTCTCGGCCGCCGCGCGCGCCCTCGGCATGTACCGCCGCACGCTGCAGCGCAAGCTCAACAAACACCCGCAGCGCAATTGACCCACGCTCCCTCGCAGGCGGCGCGCTCTTCTTTAGTGCCGCGCAGCGCAATTTGACGTCCACGCGGCCACTGCCTTTGGCGCGCCCGGAGCCCATGCGGCCAGGCTCGGGCGCCGTCGGAAGCAGGACCGGTACGGCCGGGCGCCTGCCCTGAGACCGGGCTCCGTGCGTCCGCCTCTCCAAGCCTCGGTAGGTTCCCGGTGGCATCTTGAGGGATGCCCGGATGGAGGCACGTGGAACCGCCCACCAGCCTGAAGAGAAGCCCTTTGCTCCCTCCGTGCCGGCAATCCGAAGCTGGCACCCTGCAACGCCGGCCGCAATTCCGCCGCGTCGGCTGATACCCCGAATCTGTTACCCGTTGTCTCCAAATGGATAAATGCAAATCTAACAAAATGATAGATTTGCATTTTGATTGTGACTTGTCTTAAATGGAATAGTCGTCCATCCGCACCGCAATGGCATTCGATCGTCGACTGAAGCAATGAAAACGGACATGCGTGGCGAGATACTATCCAGGAAGCCGGGGGTTGCCGTGGCGCGTGGCGCCACCGACCGCAAGCAAACCGAGAACGCCCTCCGCGAGAGCGAGGCGCGCTTTCGCGGCCTGTCCGCGCTTTCCGCGGACGTGTACTGGGAGCAGGACGAGCAGTTCCGTTTCAAGTCGTTTTCGGGCGCCGGTTTGACGGAATTCGAGCCGGGGCGCACCAGCCGCCTTCTCGGAACGACGCGTTGGGAAGCCGATTACATCAACATGACCCCGGCCGACTGGGCGGCGCACCGTGTGCTGCTCGACTCACGGCAGTCGTTCCGCGATCTCGAGCTCTGCCGCTATGGCGCGGGCGGCCGCAAGTGCTGGATCCGTGTAAGCGGCGCACCCGTTTTCGACGCGTCCGGCGCCTTCCAAGGCTACCGCGGTATTGCCCGCAATATCACCGAGCGCAGGCGCGCCGAGGAGCTGCGCGAGCTCGAGCACGCCGTGACCCGTATTCTCGCCGAGGCCGACAGCGCTTCGGCAGGGCTTCAGGCGGTGTTCCGGGCCGTGTGCGAAACGGAAGGCTTTGAGTGCGGCCGATTTTTCCGCCTGGACGAGAAAGCGGACGTATTGCGCTTTGCCGAGGGGTGGAGCGTACCGGACTCCGCGGTCGAGCACTTTATCGCGCTGTCGCGCGACCGCGTCTACCGGCCGGGGGAGGGCTTGTCGGGCCTGGCGTGGCAAACGGGACAACCGCAGTGGTCCGTCGATGTCACCAGGGATCCTCGTACCGGCTCGGGAGCATCGAAAACCACGCCTCGCGGAATCGGCCTCCACGGCGCTTTCGTTGTCCCCGTCGTTCTGGGCGGAAAGGCGATAGGCGTGTTCAGTTTTGCGAGCCGCAAGCCGCGCGAACCGGAGGAGCAGCTGGTGCAGGCGATCATCGCGATCGGTCGCCAGATCGGGCAGTTCCTGCAACGCAGACAGGCCGACGAGCAGCGGCAGATCCTCGAAACGCAGTTGCGCCAGGCGCAAAAGATGCAGGCGATCGGCACGCTCGCCACAGGCATGGCGCACGAGTTCAACAACGTCCTCCGCGTGATTCTCGCCAACCTTGAGCTTGTCCGCATGGACCTCGCATCGGGGCTCTCCGTGCGGGCAAGCATCGACGAAATCGACAAGGCCGGGCGGCGCGCGCAGGATTTCGTTCAGGAGATTCTTGCGTTTGCGGCACCCCAGACACCGCAGCGGCAGCGCCTGGCTCTGGGTGACGTCGTTCAGGAAACCGTCAGGTTGCTCCGCGCTACCGTGCCATCCTGGATTCAACTGGACGTCGAGATCAGCCCCGGCACGCCGGAAGTCCTTGCCAATGCGACGCAGATCCACCAGTTGCTGGTCAACCTGTGCACCAACGCTTATCAGTCCATGAACGGAGTCTCCGGTCGAATCGTGCTCGGCTTGTCCGACGTCACGCTGGAGGCGGCGGCGATGCGCCTGCTGCCCGATCTTCAGCCGGGACACTACGTGCATTTGCGGGTGTCTGATTCCGGAAGCGGGATCGATCCGGCGATCCGGGAGCGCATATTCGAACCGTTTTTCAGCACCAAGCCCGTAGGCCAGGGAACGGGGCTCGGATTGGCGGTCGTGCGCGCAATCGTCAAGGCGCACCAAGGGGCCATCGACGTGGAAAGCCGGCCCGGAATGGGAACGACGTTTCACGTCTACCTGCCCGCGGCGCAGGAGGTTCTGGCGCACGGCGCAGTCGAGGAGGCTTACAATCGCACGCATGGCCGGGACCGCCACGTGCTGTTCCTGGACGACAATGAAGCGCTGGTATCCGCGACGGTGCAATCGATGTCGCGGCGTGGTTTCCGCATGAGCGGCTACACCGTGCCGGAGGCGGCGCTCGATGCGGTTCGAGCCGCACCGCGGGAGTACGACGTATTCGTGAGCGACCACAGGATGCCGCGGTTGTCCGGGCTGGACCTCGCGCGGGAGTTGTCCCGCATCCGGCCCGATCTGCCCATCATCATCATCTCCGGCTACGTCGACGAAGAACTGCAGCGCGCGGCGCGCGAACTCGGAGTCAGGCGAGTGATCTACAAGCTGCACACGCTGGACGAACTGGTCGACATCATCGATCTAGTGACCGGCGTCTCCATCTCGCACTAACCGCTCGCAGCCGCGGTCCTTCCGCCTTCCGCCTTCCGCCTTCCGCCTTCCGCCTTCCGCCTTGCAGTTAGACCGCCGCGGCTACGGCGTCTCCCATCTCCTTCGTGCCGGCCTTGCCGCCGAGGTCCGCGGTCAGGTGCTTCGCCTCGGCGATCACCTTGTCCATGGCGGCGTCGATGAGCTGCGCCGCTTTGACTGCTTTTTCCTCACTCCGCTTCCTGCCGAGCCATTCGAACAGCATCTTGCCCGACATGATCATGGCGTAGGGATTCGCGATGTTTCTGCCCGCGATGTCCGGCGCGGAGCCGTGCGTAGCCTGCGCCATGGCCTGCTT
>Ga0137327_1000104_pt1 | contig 14697 bp, 11 predicted proteins | sample EasRivERMZT517_2_FD_104767 | JGI IMG/M metagenome (GOLD analysis project Ga0137327, IMG submission 104767) | Soil microbial communities from meander-bound floodplain in the East River, Colorado, USA - East River MetaG ERMZT517_2 | ecosystem: Environmental > Terrestrial > Soil > Floodplain ... | reverse complement strand
TGCGTCTTCGACCCAGATCACGGTATACTACAAGAGGTTGACAAATCTACCTGGGAAGACATAAGGACGGAAGACCAATTGATCGCCAACAAAGACAAAGGATAAATAGGCAATGTCGATATTAGGTGTAGTCGGTACCACAGAACTAACTAAGACTGAGCGCAAAGTCGTGGAGGAATTTGCCACTGAGTTCCTGGACGCCAACCCTGACGTAGATCTTATCCTGCACCTGAACAGTACCGGCGTAGAAGAAACAGTAGTGAACCTCGGGATCGAGCGTGGCATCCCCAACGAGGCCATCCCGATCTACAACTACACCTGGAACGGTGGTCTCACCACCGGAGTCCTGGAAGGTGGGTTTAAGGACGCGAACATCAAGCTTGTCGACCGTTGTGACAAAATTCTTGTCATGACCACAGCACGAGACAAGTCCGGTGGTCCGTTGTGGGCAGCGAAGCGAGCTAGGAAGGACCACAAGCCTGTCGCCCGCAAGACCTTCCTGGTCCCACCGGAAGAAGTTACCGTGGATGAAGTTTCTTCGTGAAGCCCAGCAGTTCCTTCAAGACGTAACTGTCACGGGAGATGAAGTCAATGCCCGCTGCCCATACCATGACGACTCTTCGCCGAGTCTTAGTTTCAACGTCCGCAAGGGAGTCTTCTATTGTCATGGTTGCCAGGCCAGTGGAACAGCAAGACAACTATTCCGAGAACAAGCGGCACTGTCAGGTGATTTACAGTCGAACCTGGAACTTCTTGACGCGCAGATCTCTGGACTCAAGGCGCCCGTCAAAGAAACTAAAGTCAGGTTACCGGAAACAACACTGAACAGGTACAGGTTCTACACCAGATATTGGAAGCGAAGGGGTTTCGATGAAGACACCGTTGACTGGTGGGATCTCGGGTACGATCCGCTCAGTCGCCGACTCACTATTCCCCTTAGAGACACCAATGGGTACCTTCTCGGTTGCATCTATAGACGGATCGGTAGCGATGGTCCGAAATACAAGTACCCGGCGGGATTTTCTCGCAGTCGAAATCTATTCGGCTCCTGGAAGATCACTACGCACAGAACAGTCTGTCTCGTCGAAGGAAGCCTGGATGTTGTTCGAGCTTGGCAGGCTGGGTTTCCAAGTCTGGCTATCTACGGATCGTCCGTATCCCAAGCTCAAGTCTCCCTTATCTATAAACTTGGCATACGTCGAGCAGTGCTTTTCTACGATGCGGACGATGCAGGAAGGTCAGCCACAGAACAGTCCCTACAACTAATCAGGAAAATAGAGGTACGACAAGTCGACTGGTCGCCTAGACACTACAGACGGAAGGCAGACCCCGGTGGTCTGTCACTAGAAGACATAGGAACTCTGGTACATGAACACTTTGACGACAGTCCCGACCATGCCTGACGGGCGTCCAGGCTACGGTCCTATACCGTTGATGCCGGCACCGTCCGCCGTAGCCAGTGAAGCTATCCAGACCGAGAGCGGACCGGCCATCGTGCTCACTGTCTACTTCGCCAACGGGCAGGCGTCCTTCGTCTTCCAGGTAGAAGAAGCCAAGGAAATCGCCGAGAGAATCATAGACCAGGTCAAAGAAGTAACTACTGGTCTTGTAATAGCCAAGAACAAGTCCAACGGTTTGATTCTCCCGAACTGACGACATAAGTAGACCCCCGGTTACGTGCCGGGGGTCTTGTCGTACTATTTGGGATCGAGAGACTTCGGAAGAACTGCGGCACTGTCACCGTTCCCGTAGAAGCTAGCTGCTAGACCCTTGAGTAGAGACAGCACAGCAGCAGCCCCGCCGACTGCGGCACTCTGTAGGATGCTGACGTCCGTGATGTTGGCGACGTCGAACCATCCACCGACGACGAGCAGACCGAGGAACGTCTGCAAGAACGTCCAGAACGCACGCTCTCCTACGTCGAGCAGGTAAACAAGTCCTTTGGACGGCGAAAAATCAGACAGGTGAGACATCTCAGTTCCTCTCAAAGTAAATAAATAGCAGCGACTACAACTAAAGCTACGACAACCAACACTATGAAGAATTTCATCTTACCACCTTACTTACCTAATACCACGATAAGGCTTATCGCTATCGTGACGACAGTAAGAAAGACACCCGCGACACCGATAAGTACATTGTTGTTGGCCCGTGTCTCTACACGGGCTTCAACTTTTCCCGAGACAGTGCCTTCACCTCGGTCAATCCGCTCCTTCAGCTCAGTAATTCTGGCGTCCAATGCCTTCTCCAACGTCTGAATTATCGTGCCGATCTGGTCGATCTGCTTGGTGAATGAAGTCTCGCTCTTGACTGCCGCCGCTGCACTGGCCTCTCCTTGTGCACCGACCAGTTCCTTGGCAGCTTGTAGCGCTGCTTTCAGGGCGTCGTCAGCAGCACCGGACGCCTGAGTAGTACGGACATCTCGCTCTACGAACTGCTTGTCGATAGACTTGAATTTCTCGTCGTGCAGTTCACGTACATGGGAGATTTGCTCGCCAGTCTGGTCATGTATTTCATGTAAAGTATCAATAGCTTTAGCCACCGTGTTTTCAGTTGCCAGCATCCTAGTTTCCAACAATTCGCGTAGACTTTGCATGTCACGGTCACGACGCTCGATAATGTTGTGCATGTCGTCTATAATTTGCTTGATCTTTTCACCGTTAGAATCTATACGTACATCAAGAAGCTCACGTATAGAATTCATGTCTCGACGTATCTGCGTAGCAGCAGCATTGACAGCATCTGTCGTGAGTCTTGTCGGGTCAGGGACCGGCATAAAGTTACCGGCGGAGTCCCCACTGTACATTCTGTTGTCTACAGCATCGGGCATCATGTCACCTCCTATATACCACGCCACGAACCCCAAATAGCCGGGTAAGCATTAGCACCGATAGAAGCTGCTATGGACGCACCGCTGTTCTGGTAGTGCCAGAAAGACGGAGTCATACCAATCGTACAGTAGGCGTCACCAGTAGCAGTGACAGTGTGACCCTGAGACGAGTCGTTACCAATACGTATGACAGTCTGGGCTATGATTCTACCACTACCGTCTTCGTAGTCTATCCTGGCTTCCCTGACACCGACACCGGAGTTGTTGGCCTCACGAATACAACATCCTAAAGTATAGACACCGTTTCTCCTGATGTCACACGTTCCGTCCGTCGCCGTGAACATGTTGTCAGTGTCGTACACCTCGGTGTTGCAGTCTACCAACACACCACCGTTATATAGTGTCAATGCCGTGCTCTGCCTGGCTTTGAACCTCGGGACGTTGTAGAGGTAGTTAAGATTGTCCTTCAGGTACAGGTTGAAGTTACCGGCGGTCACGATCTCCCCGGTCAACCAGGTGCGAGGCGTAGTCCAGGCCATCATGCACCCTTCCAAGAACCTGCATGCCAGCACCCGATCCTAGCAATGACACTAGTATTCCTAGCGCTACCACTGTTCTGCCAAGCAATAGCTGAAACGGTTACACTGGCTGACAACACTGCTTGACCATGGCAGGCTAGACTTTGTTGCTCGTCATTTGTAGCGTTCCGTTGCCACATCTGCTCTACTATCAAGTTGGTGCCGTCAGTGAGCCAACACGCCTGGACACCACCACCAATAAAAGTATCTAATTGATACCCGCACATCACAGTCCACAGACCCGTGACGTTTGTTGTAAACGAGTGAGACGTAGGCGCGAACAAAGCCCCGATGTCATAGATCTGTGAGTCGCAGGACATGTTAATGTTAGTGGCACTAGTGACAGACAGAGCAGTAGTACGATATGCTCTGTACCTCGGTACATTGTAAAGGAAATTCATGTTGTCACGAACATGGAGATTCATGTTGGCGGCGGTTACAAGCTCGCCGACTAACCAACTTTTTGGAGTTGTCCAGACCACTTATACCACCTCCTTAAATACCGTACCAGGTCGCCCACCAGCCAGGAATACTGTCTGGTACAGGTACGTCTGTTATGTCGGCACCAGCATCATGAAAAACACTAAAAATTATGAAGTCAGAAGTAGTAAAAACTGCTTGCCCGGCACCGTGTGCACGCATGTGCTGAGTCTCGCCACCAGCGTGGGTACCGACAACATATTTCTGCCTAAATATCTCTTCTTGTAGTGCTCCGTCGTATCGTTGGGCTTTTGATTCACGAACACCTTCTCCGTCGTACTGCCCGTGCGCCCAACCACAACCGCACCCGTACAGTCCGGCGGTATTTATGTCTGCCGCATGGCTGGTACCAGTGTTCCACATGTTGTCTGTGTCATACACCTCTTTGGTAGTAGTTATGTTAGTTGAAGTAAAGTTTACAAAAAGCTTGTACCCAGAATGGTAAGCCTTTACTCTTGGTGTATTGTACAGAAAATTTTGGTTGTCACGTAGGTCAGTGTTCATCCACCCGGACGTAGGTATGTCACCAGTCGACCATGTACGAGGAGTTGTCCAAACCATCACGGACCCCCTGTATAACCGACAAGCTCAGGTGACGACACTTTGTTGGGTTCTTCTTTATCTTTGTTGAGATACTCCATAGCTAGTTGGAACAACTTGTCGTCTGAAGGGTCCTGGCCTTCGGCTACGAGCTTGTCCTTTATCTTGAATGCTTCTTGTACGTAGTCAGGCTGGTCTTGTTTCGGTACTCCTATCCATTTTGAAAAAAGATCGTTCTCTTGTATTGGTGGTTTTTGCTTCGGTGGTGCGTCCAGTGGCCGTTTCAGACTCTCTAACGAGAGCCCGGTGTCGTAGCTCTTGTTGGGTACGTACCCGTCCGCTGGCATAGGGTCGAACGATTTCAGATCTGTAGGTATTTCCAAACCAGCGTTCTTGAGAATAGTTACCTGCTCGTCCTTCGGTATAGACCAGTCCATCGGAAAGCCAAATTGCATAGCGTCTCTGATGAACGCAGGTACTTCGTGTGTCTCGTTGGCGTGAGTGACGTTCTGGTCTACTAGCATGGCGATAGTCTCACCAGGGTACCAATTACGGTTCTTCTCCTGCTTGCGATTGACAAGAACCTCGACAAGCTGAGTAGGAGACGGATCTGTCGGCCATATCAATGGCACTAGTTTGTAGGTACTGTTGACGTTCAAGCACGAAGTACAGAAGAACCAATGGTCCTTGCCTGAAGGATACTGCGCTCCACCGCATTCAGGGTTCGGGCAGTTGACTATCCATCTCCCGTGATTGGCCACGACCACAGCGGGAGACCCGGTAGGATCTTCTTCGGGCTCGAACGGTAGTATATCTTGTCGCTCCCAGAAATCTATGGTGACAAGCATAGCTCCGCGCACACCACTAACTATCTTACCTACCCCGTACGTCTGTTCAGCGGTTAGGAAGGCCATGATCATCTATACCTTATCTTGTGTGAGTCTATAGCTTTCACGTGCTTTGGTATTTGAGCTATCTTCATGAACCTCTGAATGTCGTCGTCGTGATGAGTAGGACCAACAGGTGCTGTCCACCTACCAGCTAGCCTGTTTGGTAGTGTTTCATGTGTAACTTCTGGATGACTCTTTATAGTTTCTTCACGTAAGAATTCCAAAGTGTCTCCTGGTAGCCAGTTGCGCTGGCCTATTATTCTACGAAGAGACAGCTCTGACATGATAGCGTGCGGAGTAGGATCACTAGGCCAGACAAGTGGTATCAGCTTGTAGTCGTCCTCGGAGTTCAGACAGTCGCCACAGAAATACCAGTGGTCTGACATGGAGGGTATCTGCGCACCGTTGCACGACGGGCAGGAAGCACACCACCGGCCGTGGTTGACCACTACCAAAGCAGGTACAGCGTCTATAGCCTCTCCCGGCACAAAAGGATAGATGTCTCTCCGGTGCCAGAACCTCAGTGGTACCCACATGGCTGGTCGTGCGTCCGGGTACATCATCGGTGGACTACCGTACTTCTGCTCCACAGTGAAGTAAGACATCGGTACTCCTAAAATCCAAGGTACGTGTTGGTGTCCAGTATATTTGTACCCAGCACCCAGTACAGAGGACCCTGGATGCCTCCGGGCGCGTCAGGTAGGAACCCTGACGGCGTCCAGACAGGTGTCAGGGACCATGTGACGTAGGTAGGACTACCCGGTGCCATCTTCACATCTATAGATTCTATCTGGTAGACACGAAGATATCCAGCAGCAAAATAGTTCGGTCGACGCTTGATTAACAACTTGTCGCCGATCTTACGTTCCATGATCTCTGGCCAGTCTACGTTGAAGTCTGGAATGACAGTTACAGTGTCCACTCTTCGTGACGTCAGAGACAGGACGTTCAACAGGTACTGAGCAATGTCGTCGCACTCGTAGGGGTTATTGCTCCACGAGAGTTGGCTGTGTGTTCGTATGCCGTACAGAGTTTGTATGGTAGTGGAAGTATCTTTCTGAAAACTCTGGCTGGTACTAGCTGCTTCACCATTAGGGTCAAGGGCTAGTATCTCTCGGTTGACAACAACTCTAGTGAATACCTTCTCTATGTCAAGAGAAGGATGGAAGTCCGCGGTGTAAGGAATTTCTCCACCAGCTACGTTCTCGCCCAACGTAGCGGAAATAGTATTGAGCAGAGGCAAGTAGTCTCTGTTCTCGAATATTATTACGCCTTCACTGTTGCAATAAAAGAGTCCTAGCTCCGTACTGTTGAGACTCTGAGCATAGTCCAGCAAGGAAACGCCTGACTCCCGCCGTGACGTAACAACTGTAGTTCTGCCGGTGTCTATCTTGCGTCGGCCGGTAGGGATGTCAGCCAGAACTATGGTACTGAGCCGTGAGCCGGTGTCCTCTTCCGGGTACATGACTTTGCTAGCTGTCCAGAACTGAGTCATCTTGGTGGTGTTGAGTACAGTAGGCAACATGAAGAACTGTGCCATGTCGAAGCGGCTTTGACTAGTGGTGGCGAACGGCAGTCCCCAGCCTACATTGATCCCCCACGTATGTGTCGTGGAATCCCAAGCGGACTCAATCAGGTCACCGGTCGGTCCGAACGTAGCCTGAAGTGTAGGAGCGGCACTAGCGGTACCTCGGTAGACTTTAAAACCCAGACTGTTCTTGGTTATGATAATGAAGTAGTTGGTGCTAGCAGTGATAGACGTCGCAGTCGCTACTGTGTTGACGGCACCGACCATGTACCACATACGTATCTGGTCGTATGCTCCACCCGCACCACTAGAAGCTCTTAGTGTTATTTGCATCTCCGGAAAAGTAATTAGTCCAGCTTCTTGGATCGAAGTACCAGAGTTGCTGTTAGCTTTTATCCAGAAGCCCATCGTCCAGTTGTTCAGATAAGATGTTTGCATCAGTGCGTTGCTGATTTCAGCAGTCGACGGGTCGCCGAAGTAGACACCACCGTACTCAAGGTCGTAGTACGGAGCGACCGAAGGTGCTCCGTGAAATCTAGTACCCAAGTCAGCGGTCGTGTTGAGCATCAGACCCGTGACACGTGACGTCATACCAGCTTTCATGTTCAACCACTCAGGTTTTATACTTGGATCAATACCACGATTAAGCGGTTCTACGTCTCTGCTAGTGACTTCCATGAGCGGTAGATGAATCAACGGGTCGTTGACGGCTATCAGGTCTTCAAGAGTCTGCGGTACGGTAGCGTTTTGTAGAACACGCATGAGATCAGCGCACTGGATATTTACTGTAGTAGCTTTGTTACCAGCATCCCACTGCTGCACTACACTTTCTACGTTACCTATGATCCCTGGATATATTCTGCGTGCGTTGCTACCTACCGCCGGAGCTTGTACCCGCGCACGTATTTGTGTCTGAACACCTAGCTTACCGCTACCGGCATAAGCTGTTGCAACAGAGCTAGTATGCTTCAGACTTATAATTATTCCGACACCAGTACCAGAACCACCGGTCACAGTAAAAGTCTTCGTGCTTATCACTTGTGGACCAGTAGGAATAAGTGCGTAGTCCCAGACCAGACCACCGTCGTCCAGAGTAGTCGAGTCAGGCTCTCCTATTTCCACCCACGTGAGTGAGTCGCCAGAGAGCGTAGCGACAGAAGTCCAGTCGTCCCCCCGTGCTCCCACGACCACTGTAGCCCCGCCGCTGTAGCTTGTGTTGATAGCAGGGATCGGCCCTAGGTTGGTAGCAGCACCGTTGGACCCAGGTACTCCCATGACCGGCACAGAGTCGGTCGGGTGAACATTTCTGAACGTAGCGATCTGAGAGATGTGCAGGTCGTTAGCACTAAGGCCGTAGTACTCGACAGTCGGGGTGGTGTCACCAGTTTGGAAGAACCTGTAAAGAAGAGACAGTCGAGGTGATGCGGCGCCGTCCCTGTTGAACTCGGTAAGTAAATTCCATCCTGTCGGAACAACTACGTTGCCGGGAGTCTCGGCAGACGAAATACCTGTGTCTGCCATAAGCATGAAATCGCCAGCGGCAGTTGACGCATGAATGGTCGGTGCGGTGCTGGCGTTGTTGGCCGAACTAGCAGTACCAGCACCAATGAACGAGACAGCATTTGTAGTGCCAAGATAGTCTGAGTCAAACTCTCCGCTGTTAGTGTTGCAAGTTAGTGATAATGTTCCGGTCTCGAACTGGTCAGTAATATATGTACGCCCGTACCTAAAAGCTAGATCTCTTACAAACGTCGTGATGTTAGTATGCTTGTCCTCAACTTGGACGTCGTCAATTCTAATAGTTTGTGACGCACCAGCAGACACTACTGACGCGACTACTCTCAATTTTACGGCAGTAGCGGGAGCTGTGTGATCCGCCTCGTACCGGGTGTAGACGTCACCAGGGCAGCTCACTGTAGAACCTGACGTAGTAGATATCAGAGTCCCGCCCGAGGTGTACCATTCAATATCTATTTCACAGGAGCGAGTTGTAGTAGTCGGGCGAAAGACACACCGAGCGGTGTAGACACGAGCGGCGACAACTCTACCCAACCCTTGAAATACAGAACCGGCGGACGTAGCAATCTTTGTGTTACCACCCGCTGTTGCCGTCCACTGAAGACAAAGTGTACCACGGAACGGAGTTGTAGTGTTGATAATTGAGCTAGCGTTTGTATGTGCTGCCCAGTCTCCTGTGGTACCACCCTCGAAGTTGCTGTTGTCGTCGACAAGATATTGAGCGTCCCACGTAGCACCGTATACATCGGACGGTAAGAAATCAATAATCGCATTGTCGTGTGTCATAATTATCGCCTGCCGAATTTACCGGTACGCTTGTCCCTGTGCACACCGTACTGATAAGCGTTTTCATACATTTCTTTTTCAGTAACCAAAGACCCGTGGATATGGATATGAGTTACTGTGCCACCACTTTCACCAGTTTCAAGACCAAGGGCAGCAGCGGCGGCGTCGTTGATGCTTGGTGGGCTACCGGCGTCGGGAACATACATACCACCGACAACTCCACCACCAGCAGCCTTGACGAACTGGGACAGCTTCATAGGATTGGCAGTATTCAGCGTAGCAGCTAGCTCGTATCCACTTTCTCCCATACTACGTATCTGTTCAATAAGTTCTGCTGACACACCTTTTCTACCAAGTGCCGCGAGGTCTCCACCGAACCCTATTTCTCTGTTCTTGGCCATACGTGCGGCAGCAGCAGCCTTCGGATCAATTTTCTGACCGACAGTATTATTTCTATTAAACATACGAATCATCGAATCTACGTTACCGGCCGCACCACTGTCTACCATCTTTTCTAGCATGTCTTCAATTGCTGCTTTTATGACGGGTGCTGATGGAATCCATTTTGCGTTACCGCCACCAGCAGTATTGGCGATATGATCCTTACCTGCTATTTTACCGACGCCTCTAGGTGTGAGCGACATACCAAATTTGTTTGCTACCGCACTGAGCAGTTTCATAGAATGACTACGCTGGCCCGCACCGAGAGGTATGTAGGCTTCCCCGCCGTGGCCTTCACCCCACGTGACACCACCGTACGCCTTGAACTTCTGCCCTGGCATGATCTCGTCTGTACTTACCATGCCACCCTTCGCGTAATAGTTATGGGCTAAGTGGAACGCGAGAGCGCCGTTGGGGTCTCCGTAACGAACCCTGATGTAGTCCATCATCCAGCGTAGTTGGACGTTGGCGTCGTTTCGCCAGTCACCGGGGTTAGGTCCACCGGATTCGAGTGTGGCGTACTTCGACGGCGGTAGTGCCTGCGCTAGTCCGTACGCTCCGGAAGAAGAGTTGGTAGCATGGATGTCATATCCCGCCTCTTTCATTTCCAGTGCGTTGAACGAGCCGAACTGGTTTGCCCAGCCGTATCTGGCCAACCACGCCTTGGCCATCTCGACGATAGGACCGGCCGCTACACCTTGGGATATTACTTGCAATACCTCGTCGATGACACGACGGACGACACTCGGCGCCCTTCTCATTACTTCGTGGACATTTGTGCCTGTCTGTTGTGCTTCGATCATGTCGCCGGGACCAGACTGCAACGCGACGTGGTGAGTAGCACCACGTGACCCGTAGAACAACATGTCACCAGGGCGGCTGTCTGCTGGTGCGATGTCGTGGCCTACTAGTTCTTGCTGCGTGGTGACACGCGGTAGGTTGATGTTGGCACCCTGTTTGAAGGCGTACTGCATCAGAGACGAGCAGTCGAACCCAATTATACCGGCACCTTGTGCAAATCCCTCACTCGCTCCTCCTGGACCACCACCGCCCCAGGAATAGGGTGTGCCTATCCTTGAACGAGCGGCGGCGATGACCGCACCGATGTCACCACCGTACACACCCCCGAATGTAGCGGCAAGCATTTTGTTTTCTTCGTCACGGATGTAATTGACGACACCCGAACGCAATTTATCGAAGACGCCCTGCCCAGCACGTTCTAGGATATCTCCTGATGCATCCATGCCAGGTCCTGGCGGGCGATGACTCATCAACGGTTTGACAATATCGTCAAATACATGCTCGGCGGCGAAGGCCAACCCCGCGCGAGCCCACTCTTCGACCTTGCCTAGAACACTACCTACGACATCACCGACAAAATCAGTAGCAGCGTTGGCCCCGGGTATCTCTGGTAGAATTTCTGGTCCGATGTCAGGGCCGATACCTGTACCAAGTAAACCGCCGTCAGGGAAACGTGGCACCCTGTCGTTCGGCCTAGACTGCGACATGCCCATCACACCGCCAGCGTTAATTTGCTCTAACAAAGGCAAGTGCTTAGAAGTAGCAGCGGCGTTGACTATGTACTCACCGTTGGACAGCCACGCGGGAACCTTGTCTTCTCTCGGTCCACCAGGTCCACGAATCCTGCCGCCTCCCGCAAAATGAGGAATCTTGTCGACGTCAGGGATAGTTGGAATTTGAAGCTCGCCAGGCAGTTTGCTAAGAATCCAGTTGATACCTTTGATAATACCGTCGTTAATGACAGTCTTCAGAACGAAGTGGACGGGGGTACCTATAACCTTTGTAATACCGTCCCAAATATTTTTGATTCCGTCTTTCACTTCTTGGAATATTCTAAGAGCTACACGCTTGAACCCGTCAAACGCACCTTTAATAAATTCAGCAAAACCGTTCCATGCGTCCTTGACTAGATCCCACAGCTCGTTCCACAACCGAGACGCCGTGTCCTTGATAAACGTCCAAACATTAGAAACTAATCTCTTCATTCCTTCCCAGGCATCAGTGATCCAACCGGCGAAGTCATCCCAGAGCCGCATCAAAGCTTGCCAGTTTTCGTCCCACAGTCTAGTCGCTGTATCTTTAATCCAAGTCCAAACATTAGAAGCTAATCTTTTCATTCCTTCCCAGGCTTCGGTGATCCAGCCAGCAAAGGTGTCCCAGAGCCGCATCAAAGCTTTCCAGTTTTCGTCCCACAACCGAGTAGCCGTATCTTTAATCCAAGTCCAAACATTAGATGCTAATCTCTTCATACCTTCCCAGGCCTCAGTAATCCAGCCGGCAAAGGTGTCCCAGAGTCGCATCAAAGCTTGCCAGTTTTCGTCCCATAGTCTAATTGCTGTATCTTTAATCCAAGTCCAAACTGCGTCAGCTAGTCTTTTCATTCCTTCCCAGGCTTCAGTGATCCAACCGGCGAAAGTATCCCAAGCACCTCGCAGAGCGTCCCACAGTTCATTCCAAAGCCGTGTCGCTGTATCCTTTATGAATGTCCAAACATCACTAGCTTGCTGCTTTAAGCCCTCCCAGACACCAACAATGAATCCCCAGAATGAATCCCATGGGCCTCGCAATGCATCGTACAGTTCATTCCATAACCGAGTAGCTGTATCTTTTATAAATGTCCAGACATCAGAAGCTTGTTGCTTGAAACCTTCCCATACACCACTGATAAAGCCAGCAAAATCTTCCCAGGCTCCTCGTAAAGTATCCAGCGTTGTTTGCCACGCGCCTTTTATAAAGTCCCAGATGCCCTGGGCAGTATCTCTAATAAATCCCCAGACGGTATTCCATGCGTCGCTCAGCGCTCCACTAACTTCATTCCATCTGTCACTAAAGAAACGACACACGGTATCCCAGGCGTCTTGCATTCCTTGCCATATAGTATCGCCGAGCCCTTTGATATAACCCCAGTGATTGCTCCATGCCTCTGCTAAGATATCTTTAACTTCAGTCCACTTATCTCCAAAGAATCTAGAGACCTTATCCCAGGCGTCTTGCATTCCTTGCCAGATACCGTGAACAGCATCATCCATACCAGACCAAACATCATCCCACAGATGCCTTATCCCACCTAGGGCACCGTCACCAGTGACTAGTGATGAGAAGAATTTAGTGACAATGTCCCAGCCTTCTTGCATTTTTTGCCAGATTTCACCAGCTATATCCTTTACGTTTTGCCAGCCTTCATTCCATATGGTTTTGAAGATTCCTATAAAGTCGTCCCAAACTTTTTGAAAGTCTTGCCAAAGTTTATTCCATGCCCCTTTTATGCCTTCCCAAATTCTGTCCGCTATATCTTTTACGCCACCCCAACCTATATTCCAGATCTCTTTGAACGTACCAAAAATCTCATCAAATACACCACCAAAGGTACGGAGGAAGATATCCCATGCTTCTTGCATCCCTTGCCAGATGTCAGAAGCTATTTTCTTAATATCGTCCCAGACCTCGCCCCAGCGTCCCATGAAAATGTCTTTTATAGTTTCCCAAATACGGCCAAGGACTTTGCAGAAGGTATCCCATAGATTCTTCATTTCGTCCCAGATACCACTGGCTACTTTTTTAATGGCGCCCCAGAAGCCGTTCCAAGATTCTTTAAGAATACCTGACGCTGTTTCCCAAGCAATATGAAATATGTCTACAAGAGTATGCCATGCATTCATAATCTGATCCCAGATAAGAAATGCAGTATCTTTAATGAATGTCCAGACAGCGTCCCAGATCTTGTCTAAACCAAGACCGTTCCAGGTATCACGTATTCCATTGATGAGTTTATCCCACCCCATCTGCAACCAACGCCAGATGGTCCCGGAGATATTCTTGATCTGATTCCAGACTTTATCCCAGTAAATAACCAAGAGAACAATAATAGCTATAACTAAAACAATAGCACCTACAATTAATGCTACGGCTAGAGTAATACTACCGACAGCAGCGGTGACAGCAGCTACTAGTCCTATAAAAGCCACACGAATAAGAGCAGCAACAACACCTAGACGGGAAAAGGCAACCACAATACGTAGTACAGGACCAATAAACCTACCGATCAATCCCCCCAGCCTAGCAATCCCCCCTGCAACTGTTCCGATAATAGGAGCTACTCTTGAAAATACCGTCATGACTAGTCCCCATGCACGACCAAACAAATGGACTATTCCGATAATACTTTCGATAGCTTTTAAACCTAATATCGCAAGCTTCAGTGCGATAAAAAGACCAACTAGCGCTGTCAGTACTGGTTGAGGTATTGCATTAATTAAATCAGTAAGTGCGTTAACAAGTATTCTGACAAGCGGTGTCCAAGCTGCGAACGCATCCGCTATCTTAATTATGGCATCGCCTATCCCGACCCAGTCGACGTTCCCTAGCTCGCTCCCCGCTTCTTTAAGTATACGTACTAGTTCTTTACCGAACTCATTCATCTTCCGGAAGGCTTCTACCATCTTCTCGAAGCCAGGAGTACCTTCGTCGGTAGCCTGTTTTACTTTCTTGAGCCAGTCAGCAAGATTTCCCATGGCGTCACCAGAAGCAACACCCGCTGCTTCCATGACATTCTTGATGATCGCACCGATGTTCCATACGACTCTAACGAGGTCTATAAGATTTTGTACACCTTCACGCATGCCCTGGGCTAATTCACCAGATACGCGCTTGGCATGAATATAGTTGCTAATAGTAGTAGCCCACATGGGGAACATAGCTGTGAATTCTTTTAGAACCTGAGAACCAGCAGCAGCTAATTCACCAATGCCAGGAATAAGATTTACTAAAGCCTGCCCGACGTTAGCGATAGACTTGGCATTATTACCCATCGTCACGGCCAGGTCAGCCCTGAAGAAGGGAGTATTCATAGCCTTGCCGGCATTAGCAGCCACATCACCAATGGCTCGCCCGGTCTCAGCAAGACCCTTAGAAATAATAGGTGTGAGCTTTGATACTTCGTTCAGACCCTTGTTCAGACCAGGAAGGACAGTGACGGAAGCCTTGGTGAACTCCGCGTTCATTTTCGCCCACGTGTCGTTCAGGGTCTTGACACCGGCATCGTTACTCTTCAGAGCCAGAGACACGACAGTGGCTGCCTGGCCTACC
>Ga0137327_1000078_pt1 | contig 21177 bp, 18 predicted proteins | sample EasRivERMZT517_2_FD_104767 | JGI IMG/M metagenome (GOLD analysis project Ga0137327, IMG submission 104767) | Soil microbial communities from meander-bound floodplain in the East River, Colorado, USA - East River MetaG ERMZT517_2 | ecosystem: Environmental > Terrestrial > Soil > Floodplain ... | reverse complement strand
TGCCGTGCGGCTCGAAGCGCGACAGGCCGGTGTTGAAGAACTCGCCGCCGGTGAAATTGGGACCCGCATGGCAGGCGGTGCAGCCGCCCTTGCCGATGAAGAGCTGGAGGCCGCGCTGCGCCGGCTCGGAATAATTCCACGCAGAAGGCGGCTGCCCCTTTGCCAGGGCATCGCGGAACCGGTCGAACGGCGTCGCCCCGCTCATCAGCGTTTCCTGGAAGGCGGCGAGCGCCTTGCCGACGTTCACGAACACCGCCTCGTCATCGGCAGCCGACGGCGGGGTTCCGAACGCCTTGCGGTAGCGGCAGGACAGTTGATCGTCGTTGCGCACCAATTGAGCCACGTGGCGCGGCGTCGCCGCCAGCTCGCGCGCGTCCAGGATCGGGCGCAGGCTCTGGGACCACAGGCTGTCCGCGGCGCCGTCCCAGCCGTACCAGCGCCCGCCGAGCAGGTTCATCAGCGTGGGCGTGTTGCGCTCCACCTCGATCATGCCGACGCCGCGCCGCAGGTTATCGGTCCAGTTGCGCTCCGGGACGTGGCAGGTCGAGCAGGACGTCGTGCCGTGGCTGGAGAGGCGTTGATCGAAGAACAGGCGCGTCCCGAACTCGATCGCGTCCCGCTTTCCCGAAACCCGGTTGCTCGGGTCATATGGCACCGGCGCCGGCCACGGTCCGTGAGACAGGATGATCCTGATCTCGCTGTCGGTGAAAGCGGCCTTTGCGGTGAAGCTCTCGTCGGCCGTGCTGGCCCACGGCAACATCGCACAGGCTGCGCTGACCGCGGCGTATGCGATGCGAGACGCGGTTCGTTTCGCCCGGTTGGTGTCGGATACCATGACCTGTACTCCCTGTGCTCCGCTCCGCGGGTGCGAATACCGCGCGGATTCCCCGCTATGCTACCAAAATCCGGCCGATGCGCGCCCCTGTTTGCTCGACGATTTCAATCCCGTTTCTATGCCGCCACCCGTTGCGCGAGCCGGTTCCGGACGAAATTGATATGCGCGCGGAGCACGTACACCTCGTCGGCGAACGAGCTCGGCATCCTGACGCTGATGATGGTCTTCTCGATTTCATCGACGCGCTTGAGCAACTTCTCGCGTTCCTCCGGCGCCACCTGCGAGAGCATCGCCCGCTCGACGGCCATCAGCTCGCCATAGCGGCGATAGATGCGCGCCCGGATGCGCCAGCTGTAGAGCCAGGGCGCGAGCCGCAGTGCAGGGATCAGCAACACGATGATCGGCACCAGCACCACCATCGTGCGATCGGCGAGGCTCGCCAGCCAGAATGGCAGGTGGCGATAGAGAAAGCCCTTGCCCGACTTGTAGAAGCGGGCCGCATCATCGCTGATGCTGTACTCGTGCTCGAGCGGCGCGGGGAATTCGCCAGGGCGCTGCAGCAGCCCGCCGCGCCCGTGCACCTCCCGCGCGGCCTCGATCAGGAGGTCGGACAGCGCCGGATGCAGGTCCGCCCGCGCGACGAGCTCGACCGTCGGGGCGATCAGCGCAAGGGTTTTCTCCGGCAGGTTCCGGCCCAGGTCGAGTGATCCCGCAGGCAGCTCCAGCTTGCTCAGGTAACGGAAGCGGCGCACATAGCCGTCCGCCTGCGCAAAATCGAGCAGGCGCACGCCCGGCGCGCCCAGCAGTTTCCGGAACGCGCCGGACACCAGGGAATCACCCATCAGGATCGCGGCGTCGATCTTGCGGTCAAGCAAGGCCTGCACGGCCGCTTCGCCCGAAAGGTCGAGCAGCTTCGTAGGCCCGCCGGGCTCGATCCCGTTGGCTTTGAGCAGTGTCAAAGCGAGCGCGCGGGCTCCACTGCCCTCGGCACCGATCGCAAGGCGCTCGCCCTTCAGCGCGGAGAGCCGGTCGCGGGGCGCCGCACTGCGGTAAAACACCATGACCGGCTGGTAGAACACGCTCCCGAGCGACAACAGCTCGTCCGTATCCAGGCCGGCAGCCAGTCCCCCCTGAACGAGCCCTACGTCAACCCGGTACTCCGGGTCGATCAGCCTCTTCAGGTTCTCCAGGCCGCCATGGGATGGGAGAATCTCCAGGGTGACGTCGTTGCGCGCGAGTATTTTCTTGTAGCGCTCGGCCGTGTTCCGGAACTGGCTGCCGTCGGGGCCGCTGGTAATGACGATCGTATCGGGCGGCGCGGGCCGCACGAACCGGAACGCGATCCAGATCGCGATCATGCACAGCAGGACGATCGGGCCCAGCGTCACGGCCAGGTCGCGCCAGGAAATCCTCGAGATGCGGAAGGGAATCCGGATGCGACCGATCTTGGGCTGGTTCTCCTGCGCCATTGCGGTGGGCTCCTGGCGCTCTTATTTCAGAAAAATCCGGCCGCCCGCGCGGCCTCGACGCCGACCCGTGCGAGGTCCCCCATCTGCGCGCCGACGTCCTGCGAGGCGGGCGTCGTGACCTTGCTCGTCCACATCACGCGCACGGTCGCGACGTCGGTGAGCACCATGTTCGCCGCGTAGCCGGTCGTCGCCTGCCCGCCACCGACCGGGATGCCGACGCCGACACTTCCGCCCCTCACCGAGCCGCCGCCGTAACCGCCAAAGCTGCCGATGCCGAAACCGATGCTCGAACCGGAACTTACGACCGTCACATCGGGCCCGATCGTCGATCCCAGGATGGCCCTTGCACCGGCGGCGCGCGCGGCGGCGAGCGTCTTGTCGTTGGCCGGCGGCGGACCGACGGTGAGCCCGTCATCCGGACTGATCACCGGCATCATGCCGGATGCCCGGAGTTGCGCCGCGACCTTATCCTGGCAAACCTGGCGGAGCGCGATTTCCGGCGCATCGCAAACAACGAGCACCTTCTCGCCACGCAAAGCGCGTCCCGCGAACTCCGGATTGGACCATTGCACGGCCACCTGCGTGGTCTCGCAACCGGCCATCATGCCGACGCCCGATCCGATCAGAAGGGCGGCGGCGAGGCCGCGTGCCCCGAAGATTCGTTTGAAAACCATGGTCGTATGCTCCATATTGTTGGAAGGTCAACCCTCAGCTTCCATTAGACACAATAATCTGATCGGGTTCAGTATAAGGCCTGATATCACTTAGAGCGCCTAACATAATGAAACGCGCGTGCGTTGTGAGTCAGAATCGTTGCTAGCGCGAAGCGAGGTGCAGCCAATACTCGCTGTATTGGCAAGCCGAGCGACAAAGCTAGCGGCGATTCTGGCCGCAACCCTCTTGGGCTGGCACGGTTTTGGCCCGCGACTACCTGCTCGGTGCATGCCTGTTGCGGAGTCTGACGGTTTCGCTGGTCCCGCGTAGCCAAAACCGTGACAGCGCAGCGTGTGTTTCATTATGTTAGGCGCTCTTAGCACCCGTCACGTATCACGCGTTCCCCCGCTGGCGGGCGCTACAATGAATCTACAGCGGCGCTGCCGTCCCGGCCCGCAACAAGTGCGTGAGAGCCATGACGGATGATGAGCGGCTGTTCGACGAGACGCGCCCTCTGGAGATCGCGGACCAGGGGTGTTTCTTTGCGGGCGGGCATTACGCCGAGTCGGATGCCGGGCGCACGATGCTGGGGCAGATGTTCGTCCAGTACCAGGTCCCTGCGAAACGTCGCCATGCGCTTCCCGTAGTGATGATTCATGGCGGCGGGCAGACCGCCGTCAATTTCCTCGGCACGCCGGACGGGCGCCGCGGCTGGGCGGATTACTTCGTGGCCAACGGCTACGCCGTTTATGTCGTGGACCAGCCTGCGCGGGGGCGGTCGGGATTTTTCAAGGGCTACGGTACCGCCGCCAGCCGCAATACGGATTCGGTCGCCGAGCGCTTTTCCGCGCCGGAGAACGTGAACAGGTGGCCGCAGGCCAGGCTGCATACCCAATGGCCTGGAGGCGGCGAGGCCGGCGACGCGGCCTTCGACCAGTTCTACGCGTCCCAGGTGGAGAGCATGGCCGACATCGCCGCTCTCGAGCGCATGATGCGCGAGGCAGGCAGCGCGCTGCTCGACCGCATCGGCCCGGCGATCCTGCTGACGCATTCCCAGGGCGGGCCGTTCGGCTGGACCATCGCCGACGCGCGGCCGAAGCTGGTCAGAGGGGTGCTGGCGATCGAGCCCAACGGGGCGCCGCTGCATGAGGTGAAGTTCACCGGCGCGCCGGACTGGTTCGAGGACGAAGTGGTAACCCGCCCGTGGGGAATCACCCGCGGCCCGTTGACTTTCATTCCGCCTGCCCGGGACTCCGCCGAGATGAATTTCGTGCGCCAGGAGCGGGCGGACGGACCCGGCTTGACGCGCTGCTGGCTGCAGGCCGGCCGGGCGCGGCAGCTGCCGAACCTGAAGGGAATACCCATCCTGATCGTGACCGCTGAAGCGTCCTACCACGCGCCGTACGATCACTGCACATCGCAGTTCCTGCGCCAGGCCGGCGTCGAGCACGATTTCGTCCGTCTCGCCGACGTCGGCATCCGCGGCAACGGGCACCTGATGATGCTGGAGAAGAACAATCTCGACATCGCGCGGTTCCTGCGCGAATGGGTCGAGAAGAAGATCAAGTGATAAGTGATAGGTGACAAGTGATGAGTAACTTCAAAATCCTGAACAGCCTCTCCTATTCCCTTTTCCCTTTCCTCTTTTCCCTTGGTGGGATTCCCGCCGCAGTCGCGCAGGGGTATCCCACGAAATCGGTGCGGGTGATCGTTCCCGCTTCGCCCGGCGGTGGGCTGGACATCATGGCACGGGTGGTGGGGCAGCCGCTGTCGGTGATGTGGGGCCAGTCGGTGGTGGTGGACAACCGGCCCGGCGCGGGCGTCATGCTGGGTACCGAGATGGCGTCGAAGGCGGCGGCGGACGGTTACACGATGCTGATAGTCAACGCCAATCTCGCGCCGAATGCGGTGCTGCACGGCAAGCTCTCCGTCATCAAGAATCTCTCGGCAATCATCCTCATCGCCGACCTGCCCAACGCGATGTCGGTGCCGGCCTCGGTGCCGGTCAGCTCGGTGAAGGAGTTGCTCGCGCTCGCCCGGTCGTCGAAGCTGACCTACGGAACGGCCGGACATGGTACGGTCGGCAACATCCTGGGCGAGATGTTCAAGATGGCGAGCGGAACGGACATCGTCCACGTGCCGTACAAGGGCGGCGGCCCGGTGATGGTCGCGCTCGCCGGCGGCCAGGTCTCGATGGGCATCGTCAGCCTGGCCTCCACCATGGCGCACGCGAAAGCGGGCCGGGTGAAGATCCTCGCCGTGGGCAGCAGCCAGCGCTCGCGGCTTGCGCCCGATATCCCGACGATCTCGGAAACGGTGAAGGGCGTCCAGCTCGAAAGCTGGGTCGGCCTGCTCGCGCCGGCGGGAACGCCCCAGCCGATCATCAAGCAGGTCAACGCGGCGGTGCTCAAGGCAATCGCCATGCCCGACGTGCAGCAGCGCCTGGTGGGCGAGGGATACGACATCCGGGGCGGCTCGGCGGACGAGTTCGGCAAGCTGATCCAGTCCGATATCAATACCTATTCGAAAGTCATCCGGGAAGCGAATATCCGAGTCGACTGAGCCGGGGGGTGGCCGGCTGCGGGCTGGAATGACTCCCCGCTGCGCGGGCCTGTTCCAACCCGCCGGGAACGGCACTAGAATGGACTTTCGCCGCGCATGACAATCAGAGCGTGTCTCCGGGGAAGCAGCGGCGCACATCCTGAGGAGGAGAGGGTATGTCACAGATGATCGCCACAACGCTCACCGTCAACGGCAAGAGCCAAACCGTCACCGCGCTGCCCGATACGCCCTTGTTGTGGGTGCTGCGCGAGCAACTCAAGCTCACCGGCACCAAGTATGGGTGCGGCGTCGGCCAGTGCGGCGCCTGCACGGTGCACATAGACGGCAAGCCCAATTACGCTTGCCTCAACGCGATCAAGGATCTTGGGGGCCGCCGCGTTACCACGATCGAAGGACTGGCCCCGAATTCGAGTCATCCGCTGCAGAAGGCCTGGCTCGCGGAGCAGGTGCCGCAGTGCGGCTACTGCCAGTCCGGCCAGATCATGCGCGCCGCGGCCTTGCTTCGGGAAAACCGCAGCCCAAGCCGGCAGGAAATCGTGGATTACATGCAGTCGAACATCTGCCGCTGCGGGACCTATTACAGAATCGTGCGCGCGATCGAACGCGCGGCGAAGGAGGCATAGCCATGAGAGGGATGAGGGATGAGGGCGGAGGGATGAGGGGGGTTGAAGCGCCGAATGCGAGCCGTCGCCGGTTCATGCTCGGCGCCGCCGGGCTGACCTTCGGCGTGGCGCTGGGAGTGCCGGATGCGATGAAGCAGGCCGTTGCGCAGGCCGCTGGAGCAAAGGGCGTCTTCGTGAGTCCCTGGGTAACCCTGTACACCGACGGCACCGTCGCGATCATGTCGCCGGCGGCCGAGATGGGCCAGGGTTCGCTCACCTCGCTCCCCATCATCCTGGCCGACGAAATGGACGCCGACTGGTCCAGGGTGAAGATCGTGCCGGCTCCGCCGCGCGGCAAGCTCTACGGCAACCCAGCCTTCGGCGGCGAGCAGTACACCGCGGGAAGCGCTACGGTAAGGGGCTACTTCAACAGCCTGCGCCAGTTCGGCGCGCAGGTGCGCTACGTGCTGGTGGACAACGCGGCGCGGCATTGGGGCGTTCCGCACGGGGAACTGGCGACCGAGCCGGGCTACGTCGTGCACGCGAAATCCGGCCGCCGGATCGGCTACGGCGAGATCGCGGCCTTCGCCCGCATCCCGGCCCAGGCGCCGGAGATAGAGGTGGATCCCGTTTCGAAAGCGCAGTTCCGCCTGGTCGGGCGCGACGTGCCGCGGGTGGACGTGGCGGGCAAAGTGAACGGGACCGCGCAGTACAGTATCGACGTGCAGGTGCCGGGGATGATTTACGGTACCATCCTGCGCGAGCCCGTGGAAGGCGCGGCACCCGAGCGCATCGACGACGGCGCCGCGCGCGCGATTGAGGGTGTCATCCGCGTCGTGCCGCTCCAGTTCGGTGTGGGCGTGCTGGCGGACACGCCGTGGGCCGCGTTCAAGGCCAAGAACGCGTTGAAGGTCGCCTGGAGCCGCAAGGCGAGGGGCTGGGGTTTTTCCAGCGCGAAGGGCTACGAGCAGTTCGCGGCGGTCGGCAGGGACCTGGGCCGCAAGGGCGTGGCGTGGGAAACGAAGGGCGACGCGGCCGCTGCACTGGCGAAGGCGGCGACGGTCGTCGAAGGCGAATACCGCGCCGACTACGCCTACCACGCCCAGATGGAGCCGCTCAATTCGGTGGCCGCGGTTTCCCCTGCGGGTGACTCGGTCGAGATCTGGGTCGGCACGCAAAGCCAGACCATCACGGTGACCGCGGTCGCGAAGGCGCTCGGCATTACCGAGGACAAGGTCAAGTTCAACGGCCTGCTGCTCGGCGGCGGTTTCGGGCGGCGCGGCAACCGCGACGTCGAATTTATCGTGGACTCGGTGCTGATGTCGAAGGCGGCGGGCCGCCCGGTGAAGGTGATGTGGACGCGCGAGGACGATGTCCACAACGGCCGCTTCCGTCCGCTCTACGTGAACCGCATTCGCGCCGGCCTCGACGCATCGGGAAAGGTCATCGCCTGGCATCACCGCGTGGTCTCTGACGAGGTGCTCGCGTTCATGGACCCGGTCCGCTACAAGACCTCGAAGGGCCGCGACAATATCGCCATGCGCGGCACGGAGATGCCGACCTACGCGATTGCCGACCAGTTGAGCGAGGGCCTGCAGCAGGCGACCGGCATGCGCACGAACCCGCTGCGGGCAATCGGGGTCGGGCAAAACAGCTTCGCGAACGAGGTGTTCATCGACGAGCTGGCTGCGAAGCAGGGCGTCGACCCGGTCGAATTCCGCCTGCGCCTGCTCGCGAATACACCGCTCGGACAACGCGCCCGCCACGTGATCGAGGAAGCCGCGCGGATGGCGGAGTGGAAGCGCAAACGCCCGGGACGCGGACTTGGCATTGCCTACCTCGACTACTCCGGCACGCAGGTTGCCGGCGTTGCCGAGGTCTCGGTCGACCGGCAGAGCGGCGCGATCAAGGTGCACAACTTCTGGTGCACCATCGACTGCGGCGTCGCCGTGCAGCCGGACAACGTGATTGCGCAGACGGAAAGCTCGATCGTGTACGGCCTCGGCCTTGCCCTGATGGAGCGCATCACGATCGAGGACGGGGCTGTCAAGCAGTCGAACTTCTACGACTACCAGGTGCCGCGCATGGCGGATTTGCCGGACGTCCACATCAAGCTGATTCCGACCCGCAACCACCCGACGGGGGCCGGCCAGATGGCGACGCCGCTGGTGCCGTCGGCGATCTCCAACGCGGTGTTCCAGCTGACCGGCGCGCGGTTGCGCCAGCAGCCGATGCTGCCCGATCGCGTGAAGCTCGCGCTCGAGCAGGGCGGGCAGCGGTTCGCGTAGCCGGGCGGCCTGAACTCAAGACCACGGGGGGGAAACGAAGATGCCTTTCCGGTTTTCTGCAGGAGCGTGCCGGTTTGCCGGGCTTGCACTCACGGCGGCGGCAGCCGGGTTGCTCACCGCGTGCCAGACCACGGCTACACAGGGGACGCAGGGGACGCGGGATCCGCGCCAGGTCGAGGCGCGCAACATGCAGCTCGTCGGCCACAACGACCTGCAGGCGCGCACCGCCTACCAGCCGGTCATTCACCAGCAAGGTAATCGCTGGATCGCGTATGTCGGGCATCACGGCGGCGTGCAGTTCAATCCCCTCACTGGAAAGAAGGAAGATAACGGCACTTCGATCCTCGACGTGAGCGATCCCAGGCAGCCGAAGTACCTTGCTCACATCCCCGGTGACCAGGGCGAAGGCGAGGCCGGTGCCGCGCAGATGGTCAGGATATGCGACGGCAAGACGCTACCGAAAGGGGACCCTGCCAAGCGCTACATGCTGCGCACCTTCGGCAACAAGGGCCATGAGATCTGGGACGTCACGGTTCCCGAAAAGCCGGCGCTCCTCACCACGGTCGTGAAAGGCCTGAAAGGCACGCACAAGAACTGGTGGGAGTGCGATACCGGCATCGCGTACCTGGTGTCGGGAGTGCAGGAGTGGCGCTCGACGCGCATGACGCAGGTGTGGGACTTGTCCGATCCCGCGAAGCCCGTGCATATTCGCGACTTTGGCCTCGCGGGACAGGAACCGGGGGCGACCGGCAAGGTTCCGATCAACCTGCACGGCCCGATCTCTACCGGACCGAAAGGCAACCGCATCTATTTCGGCTACGGCACCAATACCGACGGCGTACTGCAGATAGTCGATCGCGAAAAGCTCATCAAGGGGCCGAAGGAGCCAACCCCCAAGAATCTGCTCTATCCGCAGATCGCTCGGTTCGAATTGGGGCCTTACAGCGGTGCGCATACTACGCTGCCCATCCTCGGCATGAACATGCAGCAATTCGCCAAGGACGCAAAGGGCAGGCAGCGGGACTTCGTGTTCATCGTCAACGAGTCCCTCAGGAACGAGTGCACAGAAGAGGCGCGCCAGCTCGTCTACGTGGTGGACGTCACGAACGAGAGGACGCCGTTCCCGGTCGCGAACTTCGACGTGCCGGAGGAGTCCGGCAACTTCTGCGCGCGCGGCGGGCGCTTCGGCGCGCACTCATCGAACGAGAACCAGCCGCCGATGTACGCGAAGCGCGTGCTGTTTGTCACCTGGTTCAACGCCGGCGTGCGCGCGCTCGACATCCGGAATCCTTACAGTCCGAAAGAGATCGGGTACTTTATCCCGGCGATCACCGACAATACGGTGCAGCGCTGCATCAAGACTCCACAGGGAGCGCGCTGCAAGATCGAGATCCAGTCCAACAACGTCGAGGTGGACGACCGCGGTTACATCTACGTCGCGGACCGCGTCAACACCGGCCTGCACATCCTGGAGCTGTCGGGCGCGGCGCGGGAGGTTGCCAGTTTTAAGTAAGGAGTGACCGGTGACCGGTGACCAGTGACCGGTATCGCGTGAAGCGGGGCCTGCGGGCCCCGCTTGTTTTCAGGAAGGAGCCTATGAAATTCAGCAAAATAGTACTTGCGATCATATGCATGGTCGTAGCCCCTGTTTCACCGGCGCAGGACGGGCTCGGAGGCGGGCACGGCGCGGAAAGCAGGAACATGCGGCTCGCCGGCATGAGCGACCTGCAGGGGCGCAGCGCGTTCCAAGTGGTGATCGCGAAACAGGGCGAGCGCTGGATCGCCTATGTCGGAACCCACGGCGGCGGCGCGATGAATCCGCTTACCGGGCAGGAGGAGGGCAACGGCACGATTATCCTCGACGTATCCGACGCGCGGCAGCCGCGGATTGTTCACCATATACCCACGGCATCCAAGAAGGCGGTCGAGGGCGGCGAAGGCACCGGCGCGCAGATGGTGCAGGTCTGCGCCGGCAAGGATCTGCCCAGGGGCGATCCCGCGAAGGCCTACATGATGCGCACCGACGGGAGCAGGGCGCACGAGATGTGGGACGTCACCGTGCCCGAGCGCCCGGTCAAGATTACCGATATCGTTGCGGATCTCCGTTCCACTCACCGCCAGGCGTGGGAATGCGATACCGGCATCGCCTACGTCAATTCCGGCCTGCCCGGCTGGGAGGTGCTGCGCATGACGCAGGCGTGGGACCTCTCGGATCCCGCGAAGCCGGTGCACGTTCGCGACTTCGCATTGCCCGGCCAGCAGCCCGGCGCGCCGAAGCGGGCGAATCGCCGGTTGCACGACGGCCACGGGCCGTTCTCGACGGGACCGAAGGGCAACCGGCTGTACTTCGGCTACGGCAACGTCGGCAGCGGCGCGTTCCAGATCGTCGACCGCGAGAAACTGCTCAACGGGCCGAAGGAGCCGACCCCGGAGAACCTGCTATACCCGCAACTTTCGTTCCAGGCGACCGGCACCATGCAGGCCGTGCACGCGGTGCTGCCGCTGATCGGGATGGAGATTCCGGAATATTCCCGCTATACCAAGGGCAGGGTCCGTGACTTTCTCCTGGTGCTGCCAGAGGCGATCGAAAACGAATGTCACGAGGGGCCGACGATGATGGTCGTGGTGGACATCACCGATGAACGCAACCCGATCGGCGTGGCGAACTTCCAGGTGGAGAACAAGGACGGCAGGTTCTGCACCCGCGGCGGGCGTTTCGGGCCGCACCAGACCCAGGAGAACCTGACGCGCATTTACCACAAGCGCGTGGTGTTCGTGGCCTGGTTCAACGCCGGTGTGCGCGCGGTGGACATCCGCGACCCCTACAACCCGAAGGAGATTGGTTTCTACATTCCGGCGACGAACAAGAATACGAGGCCGGAATGCGTGAAGACCGCGGAAGGGCCGCGCTGCAAGATCGCGATCGTGACCAACAACGTCGAAGTGGACGACCGCGGCTACGTCTACATGACCGACCGCACCCGCAGCGGCCTGCATATTCTCGAGCCTACCGGGGAAGTTCGCAAGATTGCCAACTTCAAGTGACGAGCGTTGAATCCGGGAGAGCGGGAAGGCGGGAGGGCGACAAGAAGCCGTGAGATCTTGAGGGCGCGAGGGCGGAAAGTATGGGTTCTTCGATCTCCCGATCTCCCGATCTCCCGACCTCACGGCGTTCGGGGCTTGGCCTCCCGGATGAGCAGTCCCGTGGCGGAAACGCGCAACTCGAATTCTGCGGGCTTCGTCACCGACACGAACGTCGCCGAGCCGTATTCCGTATCGAGCAACGGCTCCAGGAATGCGTGGCGCTGGCGCAGCCCGTAGAGGTCCACGGTCCGGTCGCGCCCGAGCGCATGCAGGGAGCGGGGTGCGGAGCGCTCGTCCTTGATGTCGTGGTAGCGCCCCGCCACGCGGTCGAGTTCGTATGCGGTGTGCAGCCCGATCATGTTGGCCCAGGGATGCCACTTCAGGATATGCGCGTCCACGTAGATCTCGTCTCCCGCGATGTCGTAGGTCGTCTCGCCGCCGTTCGGGATCCGGAGCGTCGCCGTGAAGCGCTGCTTGCCGGCGGGTTTGACGGTGATGTGCGCCGCGATGTCCTCGCGCGTGAGCGCCCGGTAGCCCAGCATGCCGATGGAAATCGTTCCTGCCAGCGTTCCCAGCGTGACGAAAAGCAGGCCGGCCAGCAGGCGGAAGGCGGATTGCGCGAACCGATAGCGGATGAACGAGAAGATGCCGCCAAGAAACAGGGCGACCCCGACCACGCCGAACACGACGGCGAACGGAAACAGCGGAGCGTTGATCAGTTCGGTCGGCACGAGGCTGTCACTCCAGGTCGGTGGAACCAACGCCGATGCGGCCGGCTCGCAGCCCGTCGGACGGAAATCTCCGACCGGCTGCTAACGGTAAAACCGCCCGATAAACTGCTACCGGGGTGGCCATTTGCCCGTCTTTTCGTTGTAGCTGACGTCGAGTTCGCGCCGCGGCATCCGGTATCCGTCCGGCCCCTCGATTCGCCACACGATCTGTTTCTGCCCGATCAGCCTGAATGCCGCCTCCAGGGCAAGGTCCCGGGTCGCATAGTCTGTCGCGGTCACGCCCGGCGGCTCGGGCTGGCCGCGCGGCACCATGGGAGAGTGAACGACCTGGAATGCCATGGGTGTTTGGCCTGTGACTGGCCATCCGGAGGTGTGGAGGCTCTATTCTGCCCGCATTCCCGGCGACGTTCAAAGCGCCGCTGATCAATCCGATTTCCGGGACGGAAAGAGCGGCGAACATGCCGCGGCGATCCGCTCGACATGGCGGTGGTCGGTGCCGCAACAACCGCCCATCACATTGAGCCGCGGCAACCGTTGCTTCAGCCCGGCGTGCTGCGTGCCGAGTTCGGCCGGATCGCCGATATCGAGTTCGGTAGAGTCGTTCAACTCGAGTCATGTTCTGTCAGCCGCGGTTCTTGAGCACCGGTGCGGTGAGATTCGACAAGCGTAAGCGCTGATTTCCCTGCGCGTCGAAATTCGCCGGATCGAGCCAGCGCAGGAAGGCCTTTTCAAGTTCGGGCCACTCGCTGTTAATGGCGGCGTACCAGGCGGTATCGCGGTTGCGGCCCTTGTAGATCAGGGCCTGGCGGAACACACCCTCGTACGAGAATCCCAGGCGCTGCGCGGCGGCGCGCGAGGCGGCATTCAGCGCATCGCATTTCCACTCGTAGCGGCGGTAGCCGAGCTCGAAAGCGCGCTTCATCATCAGATACATCGCCTCGGTGGCCGCAGGTCTGCGCTGCAGCAGCGGGGAATAGTTGAGGTTCCCGACCTCGACCACGCCGTTGGCGGGGTCTATGCGCATGTAACTCGCGAGGCCGACGGCCTTGCCGGTGGCCACGTCGACGATGGCGTGAAACTGGGGATCCTCGCTCCGGCAGGCAGAGGCCATCCACTCGCGATAGGCGTCGAACGTGTCGAACGGCCCGATCGACAGGTAAGTGAAGTTACGCCTGCTCGGGTCGAGCGCGTTGGCGCGATGGAGGTCGTCCGCGTGCCGGGCGGGGTCCATCGGCTCGACGCGGCAGTAGCGCCCGTCCATTGCCGTGCGCGGCGGCCGCACCACGCCTTTCCATCCCGGCACGGGCGCTCCCACCGGCTGCCCGAGGTCGCTTTGGTGGACTGAACTCATGCTGACAATCGAAAAGCAGGACTGGTCTGAAGCGTGAATGGTGAATTGTGAATGGTGAATGGGGCAAGTCTCATCGCGATCGCGGCTCGATATTGCGGAATGCCGAATCCTGAGACCTGCTCCCGGGGGGTGTCAAGCGAGGTGGACAGTTTTATGGAGGACGGGCACACTGCTCTGGAAAGCGAGGCCGCATTGTACCAACTGATTGCCTTTTGCGGGTTGTTGCTGGTTGGCTACGCGCACGCGCAGACCGGGATGTTCAATAACCTGCTGCAATCGCGCTACGTGCATTGCGCGTTCTACAAGGCGTACGACGTGGATCCCGGGACCGGCGACCGGATCATGGTCGAAGGACGTTCCCATTCCCTGACGCACTTCCAGGCCATCCACGACGGGCGGGCGCGGCAGATTTCCACCGGTTCCGCGGGCGCGCGCAACGTGAGGGTGCTGAGCGGCGGAAAATACCTGCACTTCCTGGATTCCGCTGCGGGCCTCTACGTCCTGACCACGGTATACGGCTGCATAGCTCTCGACGAGCGCGGCACCTGCATCACCTACGGGGCGGTACAGGCGCGGCACTTCGATAGCCGCGCGCTTAGAGATCCCGACGCGGTGTACGAGGCGCTGAAGGACAGCTCGGATCCGGGCTTCTGCGACCACAGCTTCATGGGGATACAGGAAGCGGCAAGATGAGGGATGAGGCGAAAGCCAGGAACAACAGTGCAGACACGAAGGACACAAAGGACACGAAGGAAAACCAAGTACGGAATTGAACCGCCAAGGCGCCAAGACGCCAAATAGAACAGAAAATTGAACCGCCAAGCACGCCAGGAAAGATCAGAGCAGCCACAAAGGACACAGAGGGCACAAAGAAAACCGAGGGAGGGGAACCAATCAATGACGGCCGGCTGAAAACAGCCGGCCGTTTCACGTACCAGTCCTGGCAAGCAGGATAACACCGTGAAGCTCCGACTTTTCGATGGGGTTCCGTCCCCTGTTTGGACTACCTGGAGCGCCGGGCTAACTCGGATTCGAGCAGTCGATTGAGTCCATCCACGGGATAAATATCCTTTGCGCGTAAAACCCCTGTACGGATCGATTTTCGCATGGCCGCGGGCATCCTTATGTGTGCCAAAAAGGAACCCAATTGTGCTTGCCAGCGCCCATAATTGAGCCACACTATACCAACGCCATCAATAATCAAAAACCATATAAACCATGAAGTTATTCACCGGATTGAAGCAAATCAGGGAGTTTGAACGACGCCAATTGCCTTTCCTCAAGTCCGTCATCGATTTCGATATCGTCATCGAGATCGGTTATGCGGAAGAGCAGGAGCAAGCCCTGACGCTGAAACAGCTGTTTTTGCTGGAACTCAGTTCGCGCACGACGGTACGCCGCAAACTGGCCAGGCTCATCGAGCAGGGAATCGTCATTCGGCGCAAACATGCGAACGATCATCGCGCCAGCCTCCTGACCATTTCCGCTTCCACTGTCAGACTGTTGGGCAAGTATTGCGGCACCGTTACAACTATTTCGGCCTGTCATTTCAAGTAGGTTGCAGAGCTTGACTTAGACCCTGTCGATAGCACGCCCGCAACGGAAGGAGACGGCCCCCATGTCTTCACCGCATACCCCGAAGCAAAATCATCTGCTTGATGCCCTGCCCGTGCAGGATTACGCGCGCCTGCTGCCCGATCTGGAACCCATAGCGATGCCGCTGGGAATGGCGCTCTACGAGTCCGGGGTCCACATGAACTACGTGTATTTCCCGACCACCAGCATCGTCTCGCTGCTCAACGTCATGGAAAACGGCGCATCGGCGGAAATCGCGATCACCGGCAACGAGGGTTTGATCGGCATCTCCTTGTTCATGGGCGGGGAAAGCACGCCGAGCCGGGCGGTGGTGCAGAGCGAAGGCAACGGCTACCGGCTCGGCGAAAGTATTCTGAAAAGGGAATTCGCGATGGGCGGCGTATTGCAGCATTTGGCGCTGCGGTACACGCAGGCGCTGATTACGCAGATGTCGCAGACCGCGGTGTGCAACCGGCACCATTCGGTGGATCAGCAACTATGCCGCTGGCTGTTGTTGAGCCTGGACCGCCTGCCAGGCAATGAACTGAGGATGACGCAGGAGCTGATCGCGAACATGTTGGGCGTGCGCCGCGAGGGCGTCACCGAGGCCGCCGGCCACCTGCAGGCGGACGGATTGATTCACTACAGCCGTGGCAAAATCATCGTATTGGATCGTCCAAAGCTGGAACGGCGCGTATGCGAGTGCTACGCGGTGGTAAAAAAAGAATTCGAACGCTTGCTGCCGTACAAACTTCCCCACTGATCGCGCTTCGGGCATGGTCATCCGAGGTCTCCTGATTTTCGCAGGGCAGGCAGGCGGTTCACTCGCAAGTGCCGCTTAACGTGCCTGGGCGGCCGCGCGCGGCTTCATGCGCGTCGGCTGCACCAACACGTTGGGCCACAGGCTCACCGAAGCTCCTTGCGGACTACGAGCTTTAGGCCCGACCACACCTCAGTGGCCGCGCATACCTTGACATCCACGAAGCCTAGCGGAAGTGCAACTTCGCGTACCGTGTTTTCCGTGATGTCCGTGGCGACCTTCGACGATTTCTTCGGCCATGAAACCCAGAATCCTTCATCCTTCCGCCTTCATCCTTCCGGCATGGGCGTCAGGCGGTCGCCCTTTCTCTCAGCCGATCGTACACGACACCTTCTGAAAACAGTCGTCGGATCTCATCGTCGCTGACGCCCAGGCCTCGGAGCGTCAGCTCCGAGTGCTGGCCGAGCCACGGCGCCGGTTGGCGGATCGCGGTGAGGTCGGCGCTCGACTTTATCGGCAGCCCCAGCGACTTCATGCGCCCGATGACGGGATGGTCGTACTCGACCACCATGTTGCGCGCCTTGATGTGCGGGTCGTCGAGGGCCTGCTGGTAGGTGTAGACCGGGCCGCCGGGCACTTCGGCCGCGTCGAGCTTCTCGACCCAGTGCGAGGTCGGCCTGGTGGCGAACACTTTCTCGATCTCGTCCTGCAGCGCGTCGATGTTCTTCAGGCGCGCGGGCAGGTCTACGAAGCGCGGGTCGGCCAGCCATTGCGGCTTGCCGCAGGTGATGTTGCAGAAGTTCTCCCACAGCTTCATGTTGTTGGCGCCGACGGTGACGTAGCCATCCTGCGTCTTGTAGGCCTGGTACGGCGTGGAGCGGCGATGACGGGTGCCGGTCGCGACCGGGATCTCGCCGCCGCCGAAGTAGGCGCCGGATTCCCAGTGCGTCCACGCCAGGCCTGCCTCGAGCAGCGACGTCTCGAGATACTGGCCCTTGCCGCTCTTCAGCTTGCCGATATAGGCGCCGAGGATGCCGTAGAGGGCGGTGACGCCGCTGGAAATGTCGTTCATGGCGATGCCGACCTTCGCCGGGCGACCACCCGGCTCGCCGGTCATCATCATGATGCCCGACATGCCCTGCGCGACGATGTCGAAGCCGCCTTTCCTGCCGTAGGGCCCGGTCTGGCCGAAACCGGACATCGAGGCGTAGATCACGCCCGGATTGGTCCTGGCGACGGCGGCGTAATCGACGCCGAGCTTGCGCGTGACGCCGGGACGGAAGTTCTCGGTGATGATATCGGCTTTCGCGGCGAGCTTGAGGAAGATGTCCTTGCCGCGCGGGTCCTTCAGGTTGAGCGCGAGGCTCTTTTTGTTGCGATTGAGCACCGCGAAGCAATAACTCTCGCCGTTCACCTTGGGGTCGAAGCGGCGCGAGCCGTCGCCCTCTGGGAAGTTTTCCACCTTGAGCACTTCGGCGCCCATGTCGCCCAGCACCATCGTGCAGTACGGCCCAGCCATGATATTGCTGAGATCGAGTACCGTGACGCCTTCCAGCGGTAATGCCATGAAAACATTCTCCTAAACCGGTCAAATCGGTGCGGAACTCGGGCTCGACATCAAAGTCCATGATGTGGTGGAATGAGCGTGCTTCGAACGATCCCGATGCTGCTCATGCGGGAGCCAACAAGAACTCAGCCGGCCCTCGAAGCACGGAGAACTACTATATAACGAAGGAGGAGTACCATGAAATGGCGTTTGTACCTGGCTGCACCAGTTGTTCTTGCTACCCTTTTTTCCCCTCTACCCTCTAACGCCCAGGCATATCCGACCAAGCCGGTGCGAGTGATCATCGTGTTCCCGCCAGGGGGCTCGAACGACGTGGTCGGCCGCATCGTATTCCAGAAGATGTCGGAGCAGCTCGGCCAGCAGTTCGTGATCGAGAACCGGGGCGGAGCGGCCGGCACCATCGGCTCGGAGGTTGTCGCTCACAGCCCGCCGGACGGCTACACGATCATGGTTCAATCAACGACGCATGTCGCCAACGCGCATCTCTACAAGAAGCTGCCGTACGACGTGTTGAGCGATTTTATCGGCATTACGCCGCTCGCGGTGCAGGTGGGCATGCTGGTCGTGCATCCCGCACTGCCGGTGAAGACGGGCAAGGAGTTCGTCGCGCTGGCGAAGAAGCGGCCCGGCGAGATTGTCTACGCGTCCGCGGGCAACGGCAGCTACGTGCACCTGTCGATGGCACTCCTGGCATCCATGATGGATCTCAAGATGATTCACGTGCCGTACAAGGGTGGCGGCCCTGCAAGCATTGCGATGGTCTCGGGAGAAACGCAGGCCATGCTGGCCACGATCGGCTCTCTCTTCAACCACATCAAGGACGGGAAGGTGCGGGCGCTTGGCGTGAGCTCGGACAAGCGGGCGGCGCAGTTTCCGGACGTGCCCGCGATCGGGGAGTTCGTTCCCGGCTACGAGTTCACCGCGTGGGTCGGCACCTTCGCGCCCAAGGGCACGCCGCGCCCGATCATCGACAAGCTCAATGCCGAATTGAAGAAGGCGCTTGCCGATCCGGGCGTCGCTTCCAAGCTCTCCGGCCAGACCCTCGATCCGATGCACATGACGCCCGAGCAATTCGCCTCGCGCCTCAAGTCGGACTACGACAAGTACGAGAAAGTGGTCAGAATCTCGGGAGCGAGGGTGGACTGAGAGCGGGTGATAAATGATGAGCGACAGGTGGTAAGTCACCGGCGGCCTGCGGGCCGCCGCTTTTCTGTACGTCCACAATCCGGAGGGTTTTCCGCCGGATTCACGGGTTGAACCGCGGCACGGACTCCCCCCATAATGGCGGCTGCCTGCGCTGGCCGCCGGCAGCAATTGGAGGGGATCCCATGCAACTGACTTTGTCCGTCGCGGCGCTGGTTGCCAGCGTGACCATGCTTGCGCCGGTTGCGGTCTTTGCCCAGGCGTACCCGGCCAAGCCGGTGCGCGTCGTGATCCCATGGCCGCCGGGCGGCTCCAACGACGTCGTCGGCCGCATCGTGTTCCAGAAGCTCTCGGAAGCCATGGGCCAGCAGTTCGTGATCGAGAACCGCGGCGGCGCGGCCGGTTCCATAGGTTCCGACGTCGTGGCGAAGGCGCCGCCCGACGGCCACACGCTGATGGTTCATTCCACGACCCATGTCGGCAACCCGCACATCTACAAGAAGCTGCCGTACGACACGCTGAAGGACTTTACCGGCGTGGCGATCCTGGTCACCCAGCCGGGAGCGCTGACGGTGCACCCGTCCCTGCCGGTGAAGTCGGTCAAGGAGTTCATCGCGCTCGCGAACCGGCGCCCGGCGGAAATTCTGTATTCTTCGTCCGGCAACGGCAGCGCGCCGCATCTCTCCATGGCGCTGTTCATATCGCTGACCGGCGTCAAACTGGTGCATGTGCCGTACAAGGGCGGCGCGCCGCAGGTGACCGCACTGGTGGCGGGGGAGGCCCAGGCGTCGCTTGCCACCGTATCGACCGTAATCGAACACATCCGGGCCGGCCGACTGCGCCCGCTCGGCGTGAACTCCGTCGAACCCGTCAGGGCTTTGCCGGGAATTCCGCCAATTGCCGATTCGGTGCCCGGATACGAAATGAGCCCGTGGATCGGCGTCTTCGCGCCGGCCGGGACGTCCACGGCGATCATCGATCGCCTGCATGCCGAGATCGGGAAGGCGCTGAAGATGCCGGATGTCGAGAAGAACCTTATGAACCAGGCGCTGGAGCCATCCGTGGCCACGACCGGGCAATTCAACGCGCGCCTGCGTGTCGATTACGACAAGTACGGCAAGCTGATCAGGGACGCAGGGGTCAAGATCGAGTGATGCAGTGACGATGTGTCGAACACATGAACGAGGAGGGGCAGTGAACGCATATACAGAGGAAAAGCCGGCGAAGCGCAGGGCGTGGAGGATCGGGGTCATCCTTCATCCTTCATCCTTCATTCTTTGCTGCGCGCTCGCGATGGGAATTGCGAGCGCGCAGACGTACCCGGCAAGAACGGTGCGCGTGATCGTTCCGTGGCCGCCGGGAGGCGCCAACGACGTCGTCGCGCGCATTGTGGCCCAGCGCATGACCGAGCAGCTCGGCCAGCAAGTCATCGTCGAGAACCGCGGCGGCGCGTCCGGGACGATAGGCTCCGACCTGGTTGCCAAGGGTCCGGCGGACGGCTACACGCTCATGGTGCATTCGGCCACCCACGTGGCGAACCCGCACCTCTACAAGAAGCTGCCCTACGACACGCTCAAGGATTTCACCGGCGTGACTGCACTCGCGGTGCAGGTCGGCATGCTCGTCGTTCACCCGTCGCTGCCGGTAAAATCGGTCAAGGAATTCGTCGCGCTTGGAAAAGCGAAGCCGGACCAGGTCGTCTACGGCTCTTCCGGCAGCGGCAGCTTCGTGCACCTGGCGATGGCGCTGCTGAACTCGATGTCCAACACGAGGATGGTGCACGTGCCGTTCAAGGGCGGCGGACCGGCGACGATCGCGCTCGCCTCGGGCGAAATCCAGGCGATGACCGCGACCATCGGCTCGCTGATTCCGCACATCGAATCGAAGCGGGTGCGGCCGGTGGGCGTGACCTCGGCGAAGCGGGTGAGCCAGTTTCCGAACGTGCCCGCTATTTCGGAGGGGGTTCCCGGATACGAGTTCGTCGCGTGGATCGGCGCCTTCGTGGCGGCCGGTACCCCCAGGCCGATCGTGGACAGGCTCAACGCCGAGTTCAGAAAAGCGCTCGAGCATCCCGACGCCGCCAGGATACTCGGCGCGCAGACGCTCGACCCGCTGCCCATGTCCCCGGAGCAGTTCGGCAAGCTGCTGAAAGTGGACTATGACAAGTACGAGAGGTTGATCAAGCTCAGCGGCGCGAAGATTGATTGACTCCGTCCCAAGTGTGGCATAAGTCACCGACGCTGCAGACCGCCCATACAATACTGCAGGGCATATGCGCATTGATCGACTCACTCTCGCTGCTTCCGGTCTGATTCTGTTCGCGCTGGGCGGGTGTTCCGCTGCGCCACGGCAAGCCGAACCGGCCGCCGGCGTCGGTGCCGGCGCCGCCCGGTACGCGCTCGAGATGCAGGGCAAACCGTACCGCCCCGGCGGCAGCTCGCCGCAGGGTTTTGACTGCAGCGGGCTGGTGCAGTACAGCTATGCCCGCGTCAACCTGCGTCTGCCGCGAAACACGGAAGGACTATGGAGCAGTTCCCGCGCCGTCCCAAAAACGGA
>Ga0137327_1000077_pt1 | contig 21576 bp, 21 predicted proteins | sample EasRivERMZT517_2_FD_104767 | JGI IMG/M metagenome (GOLD analysis project Ga0137327, IMG submission 104767) | Soil microbial communities from meander-bound floodplain in the East River, Colorado, USA - East River MetaG ERMZT517_2 | ecosystem: Environmental > Terrestrial > Soil > Floodplain ... | reverse complement strand
TTTCTCTCCCTCGCGCAGCCAGACCTCCCACACCACCACTTCGTCCTCGCCCCCGAAGGTGAGCCCCTGCCGCTGCGCCTTGCGCTGCGCCAGGTTGGCCGCGTTGCCGTCCCGGTCCATCATCCCGCGGCCGGTGATGCTCTTCACGAAGGCGGCGTCATTCCGATACCCGGGGACCCGGGCGTAGGCCTCGGGCGAATAGGACAGGACGTGCACGATGCGGTCCGCCTCCCACAAGGCGCGGGTGCAGGGCGGGACGATCAGGTGCAAAGGCTCGACCGTCACCAGGCGCAGCCGGCGCGCGTCCACGTCCCAGACCACCTTCATGCAGGGCCTCCCGAGCATCAGCATGGAGTCGATCACGTGGAGGATCTCCTCCTCCAGGTTCGACTCGTTTTTCACCATGTAATCGAACCACTGTCCGGCGACCGTCGCCAATTCCGCCGACTGGCCGTCCCCGTCCACCGTCGGCTGAAAGGTGGCCATCTGGGCGGTGCTGAAAAGCTGCTGGAAGTAGTAACTTTTCAGTTGCTCCACGATGGTGTCCACCAGGGGCCAGTTGATGTCGCTGGCGTTGGGGAACGGCAGGAAGGTGCGCCGCAAGCCCCGGTAGCGGGCGCGGTACAGGTCGCCCTGGCGGGTCTCCCAGCGGGAGCGGTTCACCAGGTCCGAGTCCACCGCGGCCAGAAGTTCGGGGCGGGTCACGCCCGGAATGGTTGCCTAGGAGCGGTCAGCCAAGGCAACGGCCGGGCCATGATTCCGTTAGGGTAAGGCGTAGATTGGGCTGCGCCGGGCGTGCGACCGCGGGTCCTGCATTTGCCGGCTCCGGCCGGTGTCGCGCACGAGGCGGCTCTTCGACAGACCAGAAAAGAAGGCTCCCCAAGCATTGGCGTGGTGGGGCCGCGGAAGACCATTCGCGAGGGCCCAAGAGCGGAAGTCCTCCGCAATGAACTCGTGACCGGGCCCGTTTTGGTCACGCCACCGACAGAAGAGGAGCCGCGCCACCTCGGGCCAGGCCTCGCCGTTGGCCCTCACCCGCTCCATGCCTTCGTCCCGTAGCAACCGCCCGCGCGCGAGCCGCGCCTGGGCGGCCGCCTCGAAGAGGTCCATCTGGCTGGCCACCGGGCCGGCCTGGGGCCGGAGACCGACACGCAAGCGATGGGTCGGCTTCATTCCGTCAGGCTGGGGCATCGTTACACCCCGCACATCCCCTGGCCGTACCTGACCGCTTTGGTCTTCCCCGGAACCGGGGAACCGTGAGCATGTTCCGGGCGAAGAGGCCGCGCAGGATGAACCCCGCGGCCTGCCAGTTCCCGCGCGCGATGTGCTTGCACGCGGAGGCACTGAGAAGATGGAAGCGGTAAACCGTCCAGAGCCAGAGGTGCCGCGAGGTCAAGAAGAAGAGCTTGATGGCCATGGGCGTCAACCTAACTGGTACTTGGTCAGAGTCATCTGAACGGGCCGCACATAGGAGTTCGGGGGGATCGCCTGAAGACACGCCGCCGACCACTGAACGGCCATAGCCGCCGCAATTCCGGGGTAGGTTCTCGCGCGGTCCGCCGCCCGTGTCGCCGAGGGTCCGAGCCTGTTCTGGCCGGAGGCAGTCGTGTTCATCCAGCGCCCGCCCGCGGGCCTGGACAGGATTTTCGTTGGAATCAGGCGCGGCAGTCCCTTCAGCCAGAAGCAGGTGGCTTTCGACTCCGGCGTTCCGAATTGCCAGGGCTGCACGATTTGGTCCGGCTGACAAATGCGCGTCGAGATGACTCCGACTGGATTCTCGACGGCGATGCGTGGAATGGGCGCGAACATCAGACTGCGGACGAAGTCCAAGGCCTCTTCCGTATGCCTCGGATCGCGCAAACCGCGGATGGTCCAGTGCATTCCCGACGCACAGAGATAAGTGCACGGCGGGTGCGCGATCATCATGTCCCAGCCGCCGTTCAGGAAGTCCCGGACATCGCCATGGAGGTGCGGCCCCGGTGTTTCGGTCGGCAGGATGTCGCAGGACCATGCGTCGCAGCCGCGCGCGAGGAAGGCGTCCCGGACCGTCCCGGAAAACTCACAAGCAACGAGGACTTTCATCCGGTGTGAATCCCTTCCAGTCCCTGCTCCTGCACTTCCCGGAATGCCTCCACCATGTCCTCCCACACCTGCCCGCCGGGGCCGGTGCCGGCCTCGTGGGCAATCGGCATGGCGTGGGTCAGGGCCAGCCCATCGCCGGAATCCGGGCTCGGCAGTCCCCGCTTCCTCATGTCCTCCTTGCTCTCCAGTTTGAGCCGGCCCTCGGAGTCGTAAGTGAACTTCGGTCCGACCAGGTCGCCGGCCAGAATATCGTCGTCGGGCAGACGGGCGCCGGCCAGCCAGTCCCGCAGGTTGCTCCACATTTCCGCGCGCCGGTTGAGGAACCGATCCGGCCGGTTGGCGGTCTCCCCGAAATTGATGGAGGTCACCACCTCCCCGTAACCCAGTTCGAGGAGCCGGTCGTAAAGCCCCGCGCCCAGTCCGCCCACGTCGATGAAAACCCGCAGGGGTCGCTCCTCCCGGATCAGGATGGAGATGCGCCCCGCCTGGTGCATCAGGTCTCGCTTGCGCAGGCGTTCGACCGGACGGCACTCGCGCCCGACCCGCCGCACGATGCAGGTGGAGTCCTTCCCATACCGGGCCGGGTCCACGCCCACCACGAGGCCGGAGAGTTGCTTTTCTATCTTGCGGCCGCGCGCGGCCAGGACCAGCACGGGCGGGATGAAGGGCTCATGCCCAACGGCCACGAACGCCTCGGACGCCGTCGCGGGGTATTCCTGGCAGAAGCGAGCCGTGTCCCCGGTGAAGTCGTCCAGGATCTTGTGCCGGCGCCAGGCCAACTGCGCCAGAGTGAGCCCGTAAGCCTGCCGGTAAAACTCCTCTTCGGCACTCCACTCTTCCGCGCCGGTGGGAGTGCGTTGGTACTCCGGCTGCCAGAACCAGGGCACGAAAATGGCGCGGTAATCGCTCTCCTTGCGTTCCGCCGACTGCCATGCGCGGTGGAAGAAGTTGCCGACCCCGTTGGCCGTGCTTTCCAGGATGATCTCCGACCCGGGCAGGTCCGGGATCACCTGGGCAAGCCCACTCATGTGGTCGTCCGCGTTGGGCCAGAAGGCGACCTCGGACCCGTGGAAACACTGCGCGGTGCTCGACCGGCCCGTTCCGACCGCCCCGGCGGTGGCCACGCGGTATTCGCTTTCGAGGCCCTCGAAGAGAAGCTCCCGCTCGTTGCAGGCGCCCAACTCCGGGCGGAGCCCCTGCTGGTGGCGGTGGAACCGTTGGGCGATGGCAAAGAGGTGTTCGCTCGCGTCCTTTCGGTGGGTGAGGATGTAGGCGCGAATGCCGCGCCGCAGGCTGGTGCGCCAGTAGAAGCGTGCCTGGACGTAGGTCGAAATGCCTTGCTGCCGGCCCTTGAGGACGAGGACCCGGACTTTGCCGGTGCCATTGAGCTGCTCCTGAATCGCCTCGTGAACGTGGAGTTGGGCCCGGTTGAAGGCCAGGGGCTCAAGCTCTCCGGTCTTGCTTAAGATGAAGAGTAGCTTCGAGGCGAAGAGCGGCAGGTCATTGCGCAGCCGCGCGAGGTAGGCCAGGGCCGCGGGCCGGGAGTCGGGATTCATGGCGGCTTGGGCTTCCAGAACTGGCAGGCCGGCGACCCCGCAAGAATGTCGGTGCCAGGCCCGTGGGTCCAGACGCGCTCCAAAAGCCCGCATTTGCGGTAGCGTCCCAGCCGGTGCCGGTAGAATTCGCAAGTGCGGCAGGTCTCGCCCTTGGGGCCGCGGCCGGGGTTGCCGGCGTACCCCCGGAGCTTGCCGGTCGTGCGCTCCGGCGGGATCGGGTTGCCCCAGAGGTCGGCGCTGGTAGTCCCGTCGGTGTCACTCATCGGGAGAGGTCGTGGCATCGTAGATAACTTCCCCATCGCCAATTTGGGTTAACTCGGACTCTTCAACCTCTTCGAGCACCTTGTTGAGCATCCCCCGCAGATTGTGCGATGTGCCGTGAAAATCCGAAAACTGCCTCCAGAATGGCGTCCAACCTGGACTTGCAGCTATGACAATCACGCAAAACCCTTCCAAGCCTTCTATCTTATCGCGAAGAAGTGCGGAGGCCTCGCCAACTACAACGCCATTGATCTTGTCGTTGTCGGTCTTGGGAGCGTCGTTCATTTACATCCTTTCCTTTTTGGCGGTTCGTTTCTTGGGTCTTGGCTCGCTCGTGAAGCTGGCATTCTGAAGCCATGGCCGCGTCTCCAGGGCGAATTCCAGGTCATCGGCCATCACCCGGGCCATGTCCGCGGCAATTTCGCCCGTAGTCATTTCGTCGAACCGTTCGCCATCCCGCGCAAGTTGGTTAAGCCGGGCAGTAACGAATCGGACACTCCAGACTGCGAAGCGGTTGGTAATCCATTCGACACTTTTGCGGTGCTCACTCATACGCTTACGCTTACCTTTACTCCGCTTATCGCCTCGGCGACGTTCTGCGAGTGGAAGTCCGCTATGCGCTGCGCCGCCTCGCTGATTCCGTGAACGAAGGCGACTCTCGACCTTCCCAGATGCCGCGAGGCCATCTCGCTCCACCGATGGTCTATGTGTCGCTCAAGGATGATTCGTTCGCACGTTGGGAAATCGGTGGAGTTTCGGTCCTTGTTAATTTCGATGAGATCCACCGGCAACTCCTGCACTTTCTCCTTTAAGTGCCGGAACTGGTCGCCCAGAAAGCCGACCACGGCGACGCGCATATTGCGGGGTTTCTCCATGGGTTTGGATGGTGGGCGGGGTGGCAAGGGCGGCCGCGGCGGTGGAGGGCCAGCCGGGGCGGCCGCGATGCCCGCGGGTGAGGACGGCCCATCGGTCCCCAGGCGTCGGACGAAATCGCGCAGGCCCGATCCGTCGCCCGACACTTTGTCCACCGCGCGGGCCAGGCTATCCATGAAGCTCTCGACGCTCAGAAGGGCGCGCACCACGGCCTCCTCGACGCTCGTCGTGGGGAACGGGGGCGCGGCCTCGGGCCCGGGCTCCTTGGCCTGGGGCGCCACCGTGGGCTCGGGCTCGGGCGCGGCAGCCGGCGCCGGCGCCTCGGGGGGCGGTGGAAGGGGATGGTCATTCATCCGCTTGAAGAACGGCTGGGTGATTCGTTGCAGGCTCGTCCAGCCACGTCGCCGCTCGGGCGGCAGGGCCTCCTCCTCCGCCGCCTTTACCGCGGCGCGCTTCCAGCCTTTCTTCTTCGAGTGGGCTTTGTGGAATTGTCGCAGCAGAGCTTCCTCGAAGAGCTTGCGCTCATGGTCCGTCCAACAAATGCGGTGTTTGAGGTCTTCGGTCAGGGGTTGGTTTTTCATGGGGTTGCTTCTGGTTGCCGAAATCATGGGGCGATGGGCTCTTGGGGAATCTCAATCGGGGTCTGCCCGTAGCTCACAAGCTCCTCGGCCGAGATCCAGGCGCCGCCGCTCAATCTCATGTCGTCCTCGGTGGAGCCCAGGGTCGGCACCCACTGGTGGGCGCGGCTCACGAGGCCCCCGGGCAGAACCAGGCCGTACAGGCAGCACTCTCCGACGTACTGGCCCGAAGGTTTGCCGTCGCGGAGCCGGACGTAACTGTTGCCCTCGTTGTCCGTGAGCCTCTCCGGCCATCCTGGCATGTAGGTCTTCTGTGGAATCATTCGTTTCGTTCGTTCGGGGTTGGGGGCGCGGAATCCAGTTCGGCGACCAAGTCGGACCACTTGAGGCCCACGCTCACGTCGCCCTCCAGGCGTTGGGTCTTGCTGAATTCGTCCGGCCGGCGGCGTTCGAGCCACCAGGCGTCGGCGCGCCAATCGCCGTTCTCGGCCGCGGCCACGATCCGGGTGAGAGCCGCCACCGCGTGCGCCGCCTCCGCGCGCGTGAGGATGTCAGAAATGACGGAATGTCGCTCCCGCCAGGAGTAGTAAGTCTCCCTCGTAATGCCGGCCTGCTCGGCCGCCAGGACCAGCGGAACGCCCATGACGGCGGCGGTGCAAAGCAGTTTCACGCGGTCCACGGTCAATTTGGATTGGGGCGCCTGCCCGGCGATGTACTGCTCAAGGTCCCGCTCGGTTTCCGCCTCGAATTTGTAGCCGGCCGGGAGGGCGGGGACGGGGGCGGGGACGGGGGCGGCTTCCCTGTGCTCGGCAGGGGCGGGAGATTTCCGGGCCCGCCCGGTTGCAGTTCGGCCGCGGGCGCCGGACTTGCCGCCGGTCTTCGGTCGGGCAACGAAGCGGCCGCCGGGTCCGCGGGCTGGGGTGTGGGGTCGATTCTTTGGACGCCTGGTCGCCATACGCTTACTCCCCAGTACCCGCCCCGCTCCAAAGCCGCCCGCTCCTGCACGAGGAGGACGCGGACGTTGCGCGAGCGCAGGTCATTGATGACGCCGCGCAACATCCAATCTTCGGTGCCCGGCCGGAACGGGCCGGCCACCGGCTGCGCGCCGAGCGGCGGGGCGGTCAGCACATCGAATCCGAGGACGGCCAGCAGAATGTTGCTCACGCGGTCATGGGTTGTGGTGCTTCGGGGAGCCTGACTCCGTTGCCGGGCGTTCTCTCCGCACCTTGGTTTGGATGATGTCCCTTCTCTTGAGGGCATCTCTGTCGGGATTCCGCTACCGCCCGCCTCATGCCCTCGACGAGCACAGGAATGGCGCAGGACGGGCCGGCAGGTTCAGCCTCTGGCGACACCGCCTCCGGCACCGGAACGTGGCGCTCCGTGGCAGCCAGGGCCCGCGCCGGACGGGTCCCGCGGGCGCTGCGCTTTTCCCAATCCTTGGCCCAGAGCCGGAGCCGACCGCGCCACGAGGCCACCGGCCGCCCGTAGGAGTCGCGCCAGCCGCGCCGGGTGAAGTAGTCCACGAACGCCTCCGCGGCCGCCTGCGGGATGGCGCACCCGGCGGCGAACGCCAAAACCGCCTCGGGCGCCGGCCCGGGGGTGGCGCCAGTCAAAGCCTTTGAGACACAGTCTTTGAGAGACTGTGTCTTCTTCTTCTTCCCGGAAGAGCCGCCACCACCGCGCGGACCGCCCTCGCCGGCCTCGCTCTGCGCGCCAAAAGGCAGTTCATAAGTCTTGTCCTCGAAGGGTTTGCCGGAGTTGTCCGACGGGGGTCCGGACCCACCCGCCAAACTCGAACCGTTCTCTATCGTACGCGAACCGTCCCCTGTAGTCCGCGAACCGCTCCCCACGGACGGCGAATCGGATGCAACCGACGCATAGAGTGTCGCCCGGCCGCCGGCCGTCCGGGGTGTCTGCAAGAAGCGCGCCTGACCCGCGGGCCCGGTGTCCGCGACCACTTCGCAGAGCCATCCGTTGCCAAGGAAGTAGTCCAGGGCGCGGGCGAACCATTCCGGCCGACCCCGGACCCGTTCCGCCAGGCTCATGGCGTCGTGCGCGATCCCGGAATCCTTCACGAGCACTCCCCGGGTGGAGCACCGGCTGGCAACTTGAATGATCCAGACCCAGGAGGCGAAGAGCACCGCGGCGTCCGGCTCCTCCATCATCCGCCAGTAGGCGGCGGAGTCGAACCTGTTGGGCAGGGGAACCCAGGCGATCCGATGCAGACCGCGCGAACGGTCGTTCTCGAACTCCCTGCCCCAGTGCGCGACGGCGTAAATCATCGGGAATCAGCCATGGGGCTGAAGGCCCTTGAGAAATTCCGTCATCCACTCCCGCGCGGCCCGGAATCCGGAGGCACCGAGATGGCCGCCGCCCCCCATCATCTTGGCCACCCCGAGAATTGAGTTCCGCTCGTCGAATGGCAGCGGCTTGCAGGGGTTGGGAAAGAGACTCACGACCCACCGGCCGATTCTGCCGTCGAAGCGCGCCAAAAGGAGGGCGTCGTGTCTTTCGTCGGCCGCGTAGCGGAAGAGCTGCGAGTTGCCGTGAGCGGTGATGAAACACCACACGAGGCCCATCCACTCCACGGTCGAGGCAGTCAGGCCCAGTCTCCGCGACTCGTTCTCCTTGTAGCGGTCGATGATCTCCCCCTGCGCCAGGACCCGCTCCAGGCTGGTGCGGGTAAGGAGGCCCGACAGCACCGGGTTCAGTTGCTCGTCGCAAAGAGATCGAATCTCTCCGGGGGTGTAAGCCTGCAAGGCGCAATGCAATTTCCACGTGGCCCCGTCGTGGTGGTCGAACACGTCGTGTTCGCCGACCAGGGTCACCAGGGCCGGCTCATCCACCCGGCGGTCGATGAAATTCTCCTTGGTCACCGGCCGGTCCCGGTGGTGGTAATACCACCAGGCCAGCCGGCAGGCGGCAACGCCGTCGATTCTCACGCCTCGAATCCCCGGACGGCCCTTGGCGTCCCAGCGTTCAATCGCACTGGCATGGTGGTCGATCCACACCACGCGCGAGTCGGCTTTGTCGAGAAACTCAGGGGCGGAAATGTCCAGGACATGCACCTCGTGGAAGCCGGACGTGGCCGGAACCTCCCGACCATGATCCCAGCCCACGCATTCCACGTCGCACCCCTCGGAGCGAAGCGCGCGGACCGCGATCTCGCCCGAAAGGATGCCGTCCATGTCGGTGTCGTGGTGGACCACGAGGACCCGGCGCCCGGTGCTCGCGGTGAAGTGCGGATGCTGTCGGGTTCGGGGCAAGGCATCCGCTAGACCATCTCGGGCGGGGGGATCGGCAATTTCTGTTTCAGGGGCTCCCATAGGTGCAGGCATGAGTTGTGATTGTTGATCCGCTTGGCCTTCGGCGGGTGATACTGGATGACCCAGGCATCCGGTCCGAAGAAGAGTTGTTTCACGCGCTCCATGAGGTCCCAGGACGGAAGCTCGTAGGCTCCCACCTCCGGGCCGACGCTGCGCCACGCCGTGATTGAGACGTGTCCCCAGCCTTCCCGGTCGGAGGCTATCGCCAGAATGGCCAGGGGACCCTCGGTCCAACGGAACACCCCGTTGCATCCGTCGCTGTCGTCGCTGGCAGCCTTGCCCACGCGCACGCGGGTGGCTCGAAGGAATTGGCGGTCAGGCTTCATCCCCGGAGAGTTCGGGTGTCAGGCTCTCCGCTTGGCCCCGCCGGCCTTCTCCAGGTAAACGCGCGGGTGAATGCGGACCATCTTCCGGGAATGCCGGATCACACCCGGCAAACTGCTCAGCCGGCGCCGGACCCATGACGGGTCCACCGCCAGGAATTCCGCGAACTCGGAAACGGTCATGGGCACGTCGAGGTTGACGTACACCTTTTGGACGGCGGCGGGCTCCTGCTTCATGGGTTGGGTGTTTTGGTAGATACGGGGGGTTGATTGGAACGGCTGCCCGGCCGCGGACCCGGCCCGGCCTCCCGCAGGAAGCGCGGGAACTCCAGGGCGATGGCCCGGCACACGAGCCGGCTGAGCCCGCGCCGGAAGCGGACCCGAGCCTCCTCGATCAGCAAAGCGGTCTTGGCGTCCGGGCGAATGCACACGAGCTTGGATGGCCCGTGGGAGGATTGTTTCTCGTGCATTACAAGGGTAGGTGCTACTGCCGCTTATAAGAATCGAATCGGTGGCGAATCAACGGGAATCGGTTGCAAGCCAAGGTTTTGTAATACAAACACCCCAAGGTTTTCGCTAGGCAATGCTGCAATGCATGAAACGAACAGTCCGTCTATCGTTGGGCAACACAAGCCTTTGGGCAATTCAATCGACCTCAACCGCCTTGTATTGCGTCCGAATCGGCGCGAATAGACAGGAAGGGAGAAAGTGGCGTAGTGAGGGGTCCAAAACCTAATGGCACAACAATCGCCGTCGGGGCCAGACCCAAAGCAACGGCGGTCGATGCACAGTTTTGAAGCCGACCGTGACGTTGAGGAGACCTTGCGCCTGGTGCTCGCCGCGACCGGCGCCCCGTTGCGCGAACTGGTCAACGAGGCCCTGCGCGCCTACTTCCCGACCTTCATCCAGAACCGGCTTCGGGTGCGCCGCGCCGCCGAGGAAGAACTCATGCGCAAGCAGGGTCTGGGACCGCTTCTCGATGCGCCAGCGTCCCTCCCACCCAAGGTTCCAGACGCCTCTTCTGACGATTCTCGCTGCCAAAAATCTGGCAGCAAAATGGCAGCAGAAACCCAAAAACACTCAAAAAGGCCAATAAAACCGCATTAACTACATCCCTGACACGGAGGGGGTCGCAGGTTCGAGCCCTGCACCGCGCACCACCTTCCCCCTCAGATGCTTACCCTTAGATTGTATTACAACAGAAGCACTTGCAGCGTGAACCGCGCATCCTGGTTCCGGTAGGATAGTGGACGGTTCGAGCACTATAGAGCTTGATTCGCGGGCTCCACTGCCACAAACTGCCGTCGCAATGCCAGTCCACTGCCAGGATCGGGAACCCCAAAAAGGCTCCCATTTCCTTGAAAAGGAGGGCTGGCAATCATCCTTGAAAACCATGTCGTACAAAATCCGAGAGGTCATCAACTGCGGTCTCACCCGGTGGATGCTCGACCGCCAGGAGAACGGCAAGCGGCGCCGGTCCTTCTTTGAAACCCGGGAAGCAGCGGAAGCCGCCGCGCGCGAGCCGGCCGCGATCAGGCCGCCCACGTCCGCGCCGGCCGCGTTCGCCATTCGCAAGGTCATCAACAACGGCCAGCCGCGGTGGGTCCTCGACCGGCAGGAAGCCGGCGAGCGGCGTCGGTCCTTCTTTAACTCCAAGGTCGAGGCCGAGGCGGCCGCCGCCCAACTCCGCGCCACGGGCCTCGACAACCGGAACGCCTTTCTTTCCCTCGATCCATCGACGCGGGAGCAGGTCATGGCCGCGGTGGTCCGCGCGCTCGATGCCGGCCACGATCTCTCCGCCGTGGTCGCGGCCATCGACTCGAAGCCCGTCCCGTCCACCATGCCGGTCGGCGACGCCCTGACCCGCTTCCTCGAACACCTGAGGGCCGAGGGCCGGTCGCACGATTACATTTCCTCGTGCCGGCAGTTTCTCGGAACGCTCGTTGCCGGCCGGGAATCCAAACCCCTTTCGGTCATCGACAAGGACTCCCTCATGGCCTGGCTCGAAGGTCGCGAGGGCTGGACCCGCTCCACCATGCGCAACCGGGCCCGCGCCTGGATGCGCTACGCGGTGCGCGAGGATTGGATCGCCGAGGACCCGACCGACAAAATCCCCGGCGTCCGCATCGTCTCCCGGACCCCGCCCATTCTATCCGTGGCGCAGCACGAGGCCGCCCTGCGCTACCTCGAAGCCAATCCCCGCGGGCTCGCCTGGTACGTTCTCTCCTCGATCTGTGGCCTACGCCCGGCCGAGGCCGAGGCGATGACATGGGACAACATCCTCCTGGACACCGCGGAGCCTGTCGTGCGGGTGGACGCCTGTACCTCGAAGGTGCGTTCCCGCCGCGCCGTGTATCTCGACGCCCACGCCGCCGCCTGGCTCCGCCACGCACGCGCGCTGAAGTCCGAGCTGCCCCTCGGGTGGCAGGCCCGGCGCCGGATACTGCGCCGGCTGCGCGAGGTCCTCGGGTGGGAGAAGTGGCCCCAGGACATCACCCGCCACACGGCCGCCAGCTATCGGCTGGCCGCGGAGCGCAACGCGGCCGCCGTCGCCGAGGCCCTCGGTCATTCGGTCGCCATGTTGGAGCGTCATTACAAGGCGGTCGTGACGCGCGAGCAGGCCGCGGCCTTCTTCGCGGTCCTCCCGACGCCGGCCGCCAACACCGTGAAGGTGAATTTCCACCCCGCGCCGGTAGCCTCCCGGCATGAAAGCCCGCTGGAAGTATCGGGTGACGCCGCGCGGAACCAAGGGGTTCGGGTGGCTTCGCAAGCGCAAGACTAAGCCGGCCGCCGGGTTTCTCCCACCACTCCCGACCCATTCACCGAATGAACAAGCAGCAATCCAACCGATGAAAACCAAAGAATTCACCCTGGACGGTGTCACCTTCGCCCTTACCACCGATCACGCCGCATCCAGTTATGGCGTGCCGGTCCTGGTCGATGCCGCCGGCAACGCCTTCGGAACGATGGATGTGGTGCCCGGTCTCGCGCTTTCCGCGGCGGAAATCGCCATCAAGGCTTACCGCCGCGGCATGATCTCGCGTGAGGAATGCCTGGCTTTCGTACCCGCCACCCTATGAAAAAAGGAACCTATCGGGAACCCGTCGGCGCCGACCACGACGAACCGGCGGAGCTTGACCCCTGGATTCCCATTGGAGAGGACCCGGACGACCAGAGGAACGCCCGCCTTGTGTGGCGCGATCTCCGCGGCCGATACGACATCGACCACGCCTGCCTCCAGAGCTTCTTTTACTGGCTCTGGTGCAACCGCAACCACTGCACGGCCATGCTCAAGGGCGAGCGGGTGCGCCAGTGGGCCCTCTTCCTTTTTGGGATTCAGGAATTGACTCGGCGCGCCCTGTTTCTCCGCTTCCCAAGCGCCGCCCATCTCCTCTGGACAGCGTCATGCCTTGCGCAGTGCGGCTTGTGGGTCTGGGCGTTCTTCATCGCCCTGAAGGTGGATGACAACGGCAAACCGCACCCGGACGTTCCGCGGCCACCGGGCTTTTTCCTCCCCTTCTGGGCCGCGCTGATGACGGGCGGCATGGCCCTGGGACAATTCTCCGCCTGGCTTGGGCTGGGTGGGGTTCCCGACCCCGACGACGAGGATGCCGGCGATTACGAAGCCAACGCCTGGGTGCCTCCATTCGGGGCGGATTGACCCCTCAAGACTAAAGGAACCTTGAATCGGTAAGAATATGAAAACCGTCGAAACGATCCGCAGTCTCCGAGGTGCGCGCTTTGAACAGGACCAGGCCGAGGCCATCGCTCAAGCGATAGAGAATAGCGGCCTGGAATCCCTGACTAAAGAGGTCACCAATCAAGGTAGGGACATCGCGGTGCTCAAATGGATGGTCGGATTCAATATGGCCATGACGCTGGCAATCCTCTGGAAGGTGTTCTCGTGAACCCGCCTCAGAAGGTGATGAAGGGCCGCCCAGCCACCACGAGAATGGCGTTGATTAGGAGAATGACCGCCACGATGGCCAGGAGCACGCGGGCAACCTTGGCGAACGGTTCAGGGACGCCCGCGTAGCCGATCAACCAGCTTAAGAGCCAGAAAATCAGGCCGGCCACAATCACCCAGACGATGGCCTGAACCAGGACGTTAGCGCCAATGGCTGCGAGCAAGGGGAATGCGTTCATAGGTTTCTAGTCCTCTTCGAGAGCCGCCTGGTATTCCGCCCGGGGAACGTCCTTGAGGGCCACGCCCATGACGGCGCCCAGGCGCTCCGCCAGGCCATGCTCGCGCGGCTGGGTGACCACGCCGGCCCGCTTGTCGATGAGCCCCTGGGGCGGGAGGGGACTCGCGAAGGTGCCCGTGGTGGCGCCGCGCAGGAGCCGGTCCGCCAGGCCCGTCCACCCACCCGTCTGCAAGGCCTCGACCACGCCGGGGTCGTAGTCCAGGGCCTTGCTCTTGGTGATGCGCCGCGGGGTCGGGTCAATCCACTTGATAAGCTCGTCCGCCTGCCGGCCGGCGGGCACGAGGTTCAGAGCCTGCAAGGTCAGGTAGGCGTCCAAGGGCACGCTGGCGCCGTAGGGGTCGAAGAAGCCGGGCTCCACCCTTTCGCCCTGTGCCGTCGCCCAGAAACTCTCGGCCAACCGAGAAGGAACCTTCAGGGCCTGGCCGGCGCCGGTCAGGGACGTGAGGAAGTCTTTCAGGGTCACTCCAAGGGTCAGAATTCCCTGGGCGGGCCCGTGCTGAAGCGTGTCCGCGGCAACCTGGTGGAACATCGCGGCGGACCGGACCACCGGGTAATCCTTGTACATGAACCACAGGTCCCGGTCGCCGGGGTCCACGCCGAAGGTTTCCAGCATCCGCGTCAGGTTGATCCGGTTCGAGGTGACCAGTTCCCGCGGCAGCGGCGTGCGCACGGCCTCCCCCGTCACCGGGTCCTTCTCGATGCGAATACTCGAACCCACCAGGAGACGCGGGTCTTCCTCTTCCTCGTCGGGCGGCAGACCTCCCAGGAGGGTGTCCGCCAGGGCTCCGGTCACCTGCGCGACCGTGTAACCCATGACCGGAAGGGTGACGTAGGAAATGAGGTCCGCCAGGCTCGACGCCCATTCCGCGCGCGTCAGTTTCTGGCCTCGGATCAGGGTCTTGTGCAGCGCCCGGAAGGCACTCGTGGCCCGGTCCAGTTCACGCCCGATAAAATGGTAACGGAAGAGCGGGAAGGCGAAAACGAGGTTGGAAATCGGATGGCGCGCGAACCGGCCGACCCAGCCGGGCGTGTCTCCGTAGTTGAGCAGGGCCCGGTTGGCTCCCTCGACCACCTTGCGCACGACGCTCTCCGGGGGCTTGCGCAGCCACGCCTCGATGAACTTCTCGCGCGCCTCGCCCCGGAGCTTGCGCGACCAAGCCTCGTGCTGGGCGCGGGCCAGGAGCAGGGAGAAGGCGAACTGTTGTTTGGCCTTCACGTCCATCTGCCCGTAACCCGTCTCTTCCAGGAGAATCGGTCCGAGGTTCAGGGCCACGGTGCTGGCCGCGGCCAGGCGCCGGCCCTGAGCGGCCAGGCTCCGCACCTCGGCCTTGAGATCGTCCTGTTGCATGGCGTTGAGGTCCGCCAGGCGGGTCGCCCCGGTGAACACTTCATCCGGGATGACGTTCTCCGTGACCATCTGGAAAAGGGCGTGGTTGTTCAGGTGGAACAGGGGCCGGATGAAGGGCACGACGTTGACGATGGCGGTCCAGGCCAGGTTTTTGGCCTCGCGCAAGGCAAGGCGGTCGCCACCCCGGAGGGCCGCCAGGATCATCTGTCGGTGGGCCTGCATCAGAAGCCGGAGGTAGTTGTCGGTCCGGTTCTCCAGGAAGGTGTCCGGCATCATCAGGAGCCAGCTCTTCCAATTCCGGCCCCACCACCGCGCCACGCGCATGGCCATGCCTGCCGTGGCAGCCTGGGCGAAGTCGCCTTCGAGAGCCTTCACCAAGGGCTCCGGCAGCATCATTTCCGGCTGCGCCGCGCGCATCCGCAGAAGCTCGCCGAAGAAGGCCTGATATTCCGGGCTCGAATCGTCGCGGAACCGCTCCGTCGTCTGGGGGAATTTCAGGGGGTCGTCGAACTTGCGCAGGGTCTGCACCGCCTGCCAGACCCGCTTCATGCCCTGGTCGAGGGAGACCCACCCCTCCGGCAGAGGCTTGCCGAAGTCGGGCACCTGCTGCGCCGCGCCCAGGACATCCTGGACCCACTCTCGCCGGACCCCTTCCTGCAAAGCCTGCATCGACCGCACGTTGAACCCGGAGAGCAGGTCCATGACGTTGCCGGCCTCGCGCGCCGCGCCGGTCTCGTACTTGCGGCCGGGACTCGTGCTGCCGGCGCGCAGGTTGTACTCGCGGCGGCGGCGGAATTGCCGGACCAGGCCAATAATGCCGGTCCCGATTGAAACGTCGGGGGTGTACGCCTCGCGCGCCTGGAAACTGGGGTCCCCTTGCCGGTAGAGATTGGCGAGGGCCAGCCGGTTGAAGGCGGGAACCTGCACGCCATTGATGGTGATTCGGGTATTGGCAAGGCGCGGGTCCATCCAGGTGTCCAGGAACCACGCGAACTGCGGCCACCGGGCGGTCGCCCATTCGTACAGGGCCGCCTGGCGTTCCTCGGTCATGTGCCGGAGCAACTGGAAACCCTTGCGCCCGTCGTCCAGTTCGATCCGCTCGCCCAAGGTCAGCATCTCCTGTTCCCCATTGATGGGGTTGACGTGCGGCATGGTGCTCCCGGTGCCATACCCCATCCGGGAGGCCTCGCGCTCGGGCATGAAGCCGGCGCGCATGTCGAAGGCCTCGAAGACCCAGTTGCCCTCGGACCCGCCCGTGACGTTGAGCCGCGCCGTGACCGGCAGGGCAAAGCGCATGAAGCGTTCGAGATCCACCTTGGGCATCCATTTGCGGAAGAGCTTGCGCAGGCCTCGGGCTTCGCGCCCGTAGAAGGAGGCTTCGAGTTGTCGGGTGAGTTCGTCCGCCTGCTTGCGGACCGCGGCAGCCTGGTGCGCGGTGCGCAGGTCCATCAGGTTGCGTTTGCGCAGGAGGGCGTCGCTGCCGAAATACTTGATGACCGCGGACGGCCGCCAGGCCGCCATCCACCACCGCGGCGCCTTGGTGGCGTCGTACACCGGCAGGGGTTCGTTTTTCGCCATCGCGGCGAAAATGCTCTGCTCCACCTCGCCCTCCATCCGGCGAATGTCGGCGACGGTTTCCGGCGGCAGTCCACCGCCAAGGGAGTAGCGGACGGAGTCGATCCGCTCCCAGGCCGTCCGCAGGAACGGGGTCACGGCCGGCCCGTAGATGGCGCGCATTCCCCGTTCCCATTCCGAGTAACGCCGGGGGTCCGGCATCTCCTCCCAGAGAACGGTGCCGACGTGGCACAACTCCGAAACGAAGGGGGTCGAGGCATTCCCCGCCAGCTCCTGCCGCGCCCGTTCGCGGTCGAGCGCCGGAAGACTGGCCAGCGTCGGCTGCGTAATGGAGAAGGCCTCGGTCGAGGGGGGCGGCATCTCTCCGCCCAGAGAGTAACGCAGGGCCTCTACGTCGGGACGCTCGGCGAGGTAGCTTCGTTGGATTCTATCTCCAACTTGGCGAGGAACAGGACGAAGAAGAGTTCCTCCGGGGTCGTCCCCAGTTCCTTCGCTGGTTCTTCGAGCAAGCTCAAGACGGAGAACTCGTCGGGCTCCGTCAACGTCGAATCCGAGGGCTCGGGCTTGGGCGGGAAAATCATAATGCGTTCCGTTCTCGGTGGTGTACCCGTTGACCAGCATGGAGGCGAAATCGTCACCGGGGTTGAGCATCTCATTCGTGAGCGGTTCGCGCAAGATAGACGACAGTCGGGGACGATTCGACTTCCTTGCAAGGGCCGCGTTGATTCGGTCGCCGATCACCCGCGCCACCGCCCAGGCGGCCGCCTGCACCTCCGCCGGGTGCCATCCAAGCTGCCGCGCGACCTCCCGAAAAAAGGCGGTCGCCATCATGTTCGGGACCGGGTTGCCCACGGCCCCCTGCCGCCAGCCAAAGAGCCGCGCCATCCAGGTATCCAGGACGACCGCGCCAAGGTCGCCCATGAGAGCCTGGAAGAAGGGCTTCACCTTGGGGCTCTTGTTGGACATCCGCGAGAGAGCCTCCTCCGGCGTGGACGAGGCCAGCACCTGCACGGTGTTGTTCACGTCGGCCGGCAGGTACACGGGCCGGGTGGGGTCCTTGGTGATCCCGGGGCCCTCGGTGAGTCGGCCGTTGGGACCGACGCCGGAGGGTTTGCCGTCCGGCCCGCGGTAAGCCCAGATGACATCCAGGATGATTTCGGGGTCCGTCGGCCGGCCGGCATCGTTCCACGCCTTCCAAACTCCCAGGGTGATCTTGAGATTCTCGGTAACGCTCTTGCTCGGCGAGGTCGCCGCGGCCACGCCGATGAAACGCCAGCGGTCCTCGGGGTCCTGGATTGCCTGGTCGAGGACCGCCTTGGCCTCCTGATACCAACGACGAGCCGCGCGACCCAACAAGGCGACCTTCTTGAGCGTGCCCACGCCCGGAAACCCCTCGAAGAGCACCGCGAGCTTGTCCCACGAGCGGGGCGTCACCCGGTCCACCTTTTTGCCGAAGGTCCGCCGCATGATGCGCCGCGCCGCCTCGGGGACAGGCGGCACCGCCTGCTCCTGGCCGGCCGCCGCGGCCGAGGACTCGTCTTCCGTTCCGGGCTCGGCCGCCGGCATTTCCCCGCCGAGGGAGAAGTAATCCTGCTCGGAGTAGCCGGGCGAGAAGTCGCCGGACACGAGTTCGCCCCCGGAGAATTCCGACCGCAGCCGGGTGAGCAGGTCCCCGACGGGCTTGCTCGCGAGAAGGTCGATGGGCACCACCCTCCCCTCCGGGTTCCGCCGGAAGTTGCGGTTGTGCGCGTCCCCGATGAGCAGTTCCAGTCCGGGGTGGAACCAGCCATCCCGGGCCCCGCTCAAGTCCACTCGCCGCCAGCCGCGGTTCCACAGGAAATCCTCCACCAGGGCGGTGTTCGGGTAGGGATTCGAGGGGTCGGGAGCCGCGATGAAGGGCTGGGACGTGACGATGGTGGGCAGGGGCGCCGTCGGGATGACGCCCTCCAGTTGAACGTCGTCGCCAAAAGCCATGTTCATCAGGGCCAGGCGTTCAAGGTAACTGCCCGGCGTGGCGTCGCCGCGGAGGGAAAGCCCGAAGGGCAGAATCACGCCATAACTGCGCATTGCCCCCTGGCCCACCGCCTTCAAGACCCGGCCGGGATTGCCGGGGTCGGCCCACACCCCGTGTTCGACGCCGCCCGAGTCGTACCGGGCCGGCAGGAAGCTCTGTTGGAGGATCAGGCCGTTGCCTGCCGCGAAATCAAGGAGCGCGCGCGTCTCAGCTTGTCGGTCGCGTCCGATGCCTTCTCCGAGGCCTGTAGTTGCCGGCCGATTTCTTCCGGTGGCAGCTCCCGCGCGGAGGAGCGTGCTTTGCGGTCCGCCTCCCGGTGTGTCTCCAACTGTTGCAGGCTCCGCGCCTGCAAGCGCCTGTAGCGTTCGTTCATAAGGGGTGAGGGGCTCCTGAGTCGTCTCCGTTTCCGATTCCGGTTCCATCTCCCCGCCCAGGGAATACCTGATGCCCTCGGTTCCGGCCTCGGCCATCTGGGCGCGGGCGCGGTGCCGGCCAGGCTCGGGCAGGAGCATTCCATGGGCGGAGGGCTGACGGGGCCTCAGGTCTCTGATGCCACCGGGGGCCTGTGGCGTCTGGGCGTCCACCAGGACCCCGCGCCGATAGAGTCTTTCCAACTTCGCGTGAGCCTCGGCCTGTTCGGCGTCCGTGCCGCCGCTGAAGAAGCCGAAGGCCTTCGGGGCGCCATATTCGCGGCCGACTCGGCGCAGCTGCGCCTGCATGGTTTCCACCGGCAGGGTGCGGTCCACTTCGACCACGACCTGCAATTTGTTGCGGGCATCGACGAGCAACGCCGTGATGTGGGAACCGGGTCGATGCCATGAGGCTGCCTTCGTGGCCAGTTGCTCCGGGTTGCCGATGTGGCCGAGGACCGGCCGCCGTTCGGGCGTGGTCGGGACCCGAAAGGGATCGGGGTCGGCCGGGGTTGGAACGGTGGGCGCTACACTCCACGACCCATCTGGGGCGATGAGCCCGAATTGATCGTGGTCCACGATGTAATGGCCAAGGAACTGCGCCTGCGGGACCAACCGCGACAGCTCCCTGGAGAGAACCCGGGTTACGTTCAGGTCTCCATTCGATGGGCTCGGTTCCCCGGAAGGATGGTTGTGACTCCAGAAGTACGAATCCGCCCCGGTCGCCCGAATCTGGTCGGCGAAGTCCTGCGCCGTCTGTCCTTTGACGAACGGAAACGTGGTGCTCGGGTGCCGCGCCGAGATGGAAACGGTGCGGATAATCTTCCCGTCTTTGACCAAGTACCATTGGAACGCTTCGAAATACGGGTTGCGAAAGAGAGCCGCCACCGCCAGCCGATCCGCGTCCGTCGCCACGGACATCCCCGTGGGATTGACCGCACCGCGCTTGAGCCCGGCCACGATCCGCGCGGCGGAGACGCTTACGCGGGCACGGGCGGGAGGAACCCGCCCCCCTGGTACGGGACGAACTCCTTCCACGCCACCGGGCTGCACCGCTCGTCCAGGTACACCACGGCCGCCACCCCGTTCGGGTCCTTCGGGTCGGCGCGCCAGTAGCGAAAGAAAGTCCAACTGTCGTTCGGCCTCGGCTTCGGACCGTCGCGTCCGGCGCGCAGGAGCCGCGCCTCCCAGGCTTTGACGCTCTGGGACTTCCTGGGGCGCAGGGCGCCGTCCACGAACACCGGCGGCCGGACCTTGCTCGGTTCCGGCCGATTCGCCTCCGGTTGCTGCGGATTCGCCACGGTTCGCAGTATCGCCGCGCCCGGTCTCCATGGCAAGCTCCCAACCTCTTGCCAGGAGCGCCCGCGCGTCGGCCTCGGCCAGGCGGTCCGTTCCGAAGAAGGCACCCGCCCAGTCGGCCATGCCGGCGCGGCGCATCGCACGCACCACGGTGGCGAGGAACCGATCCACGAGGCCCTTGGGCATCCGGCCCAGCAGTTCCTCGACTTCGTCGATGGTCGCCTCCTCCGCCACGACGGCGGCGCCGTGCTTGCGGTAACCCTGCCTGGCCGCCTGGTCCTCGCGGTCGGCGCGCATCCAGGCCGCGACCCGGTTCCAGCTCTCTTGCACCTTGCCATCCCGCCAAACCCGGTGGAGAAGCTCTTCCCGGAGCACCTTGCGCAACTCGGCCACGGTGCGGACGGCGGCCGCGTTGAGGATCACCCGGCGGCCGCCGCGCAGGACACCCTTCACCTGCCTGCGGCTGCGTCGGTCGGTCCATTTGGGATTGTCGGCGATCACCAACCATTCCGGCAGAGGCCCGCCGATCTCCTCCTCAAGCGCCGCGCGAGCCTTGTCCGCACCCAGGCCCTCTCCCGCCGGCACCGCTTTCTCACGGTCCGATCCCAGGGAGTAAACGTCGCCGTCCTCGTGCTCCGTGGCGGGCTCTGCGGACTCCGGGGCGGCCTCCGCTGGCGCCGTCTCACTAGCTACTGCCGGCGCCGCGGCCGTGTCCGAAGTCGCGTCCGGCGCGTCCTTGCGCACCGCACCGTTGGGGACAAGGGCCTCCTGGCCAGCCTTGCCCCGCATGTTGTCTTGCGTCCACCGGACCTTGGTCCTCTTGGGTCCGCGCTCCAGCACCACCGCCGGCACCCAGTCCACGCCCCCCTCGGTATGAATCCCAACCTCCGCCTCGGCCGCCAACTCGCCACCGAGAGAGAACGGGTCGGGATCGGCCTCGGTCGTTGTCGTTTGCTCCGCGCCGGTTTCCCCGCGCGAAGCGGGTTTGAAACTTCCTCGGTCGGGGTAGAATTCCTGACCGGGCTGGAAGGTGACGGTGCCCCAAAAGCTCTTGCCCAGGCCCTCTTCCTGGCGCAGGTCCACTTCGCCGTCGGCCGTGATTCGCACCACGGTCATGGTGCGGTTCATCACGTCGAACTGGTCCCCGACGTTGAGCTCATCGGCGCTCATCCGGGGCGCCTTGTTCTTCACCGCCCCGCGCCCCACCCGACGGCTCGTGACGTGGTCCCAGTAAGCCTGCTTCTCCTCCGGTAACAGGTCCACCTTCCGGCCAACCGTGATCTCGTCGAGCACGGCATCCCAAAGGTCGTCCACGGTCTCGAATCCCCACCCTTCCCCTTGGAGCTCCTCCAGGAGCACGTCCACGTGTTCGCCCCCCTCGCGCACGATCCGGTTGAACGTCCTGCGCTGGTGTCTGGTGAGCTCGTCTTTTTTGACGGCCGCGCGGTACTTGTCGAACTCGGCCGAGCTGAGGTCCCCAGGCTTGGGCGGTCTGATTCCCTTGCCCCCAACCCGCACGAGAAGTGGGCCCAGGCCCCCCGTTTTCACCTCGCGCTCCACCGAGAATTCCTCCATCGGCAGGGGCGGTTCGTCGGCCCGCTCTTCCTCCCGCTTCAGCCGCGCCTTGGCCTCTTCCTCGGTCTCGGGTTTCTCGTGCTTCAACTGCGCCCGCCCCTCCTCGTCGGCCTGCCTCGACGCGGCAAGCTGCGCCTCAAACTCCTCGTCC
>Ga0137327_1000076_pt1 | contig 21745 bp, 32 predicted proteins | sample EasRivERMZT517_2_FD_104767 | JGI IMG/M metagenome (GOLD analysis project Ga0137327, IMG submission 104767) | Soil microbial communities from meander-bound floodplain in the East River, Colorado, USA - East River MetaG ERMZT517_2 | ecosystem: Environmental > Terrestrial > Soil > Floodplain ... | reverse complement strand
TCCCCCCCGCCCCCACCATGTCGAAATGACGCGCCGGGCAGTTCTGACACGCTGGCAGGCGTCGGCCGGCGCTACCACCCACGGTAGGGTGTAATTGTGATATCACTATTCCCTGTGGTTACGCAGTACTACGTAGCGATTACGTTGCCTTGCGTAACGGGCCGGTCAGACGGTCTACTGTGCAATCACACACACAGTCAGCGGCCGTCGTGAGGCTCTCGGCCGTCTCCTCTCCTCTCTCCTCATCTCGCGCTGTCGGCCGTCAGACGATCTATAGGTGGCCTGTCCGGTTGCGTTTACTAGTAATTAGCCTCATACTGGCGGTTGTTTTCGTTTGGTTCTGAGAGGAGAGACGACAGCCACAACCGGCCGCCAGAGGAGAGAGCAACAGCCACGGCCGCACGTACGGCCGCACGTTCACACGTTCAGAGGAGTAGACGACAGTGCCACATTACAAGCACGACAGAGAAACGGATCTAGTGACAGCCTTGCGCGAATGCGCGTATCTGGCATTCGACACGGCCGCCGAAGCGCACCACGACACGACGACGGTACACGCGTACGACGAGGCGGCCGGAGAATGGAAACCGATACCGGCCGATCGCCTCATCGTCACGTTCAAATTGTCCGACAGCGAGAAGTATCAGTGGCGACAGAGGGAATGCACCCGGTTTACCCGGAGAGAGTACATCCGGCCGCCTTGGTACCTAGATCCCGTCTGGCGCGAGGCGATCGAACGAATCACGGCCGCCGATGACGACGATCCGAGGCTCGCGCATTACGTACACGTGTCAGTGAACCAGCCCGGCAAGATCGCCTACACACAGAACGACAGCCACGGAACAGCCGATCGTCAGACGGTCGTACGTCCAGGCCGATATCTGGCGAAGTACTTCAGCGAGGCGATCGACAAAACGACGATCGATCGGTTCTGTGGAATGTTGACGGCCGATCGGTACGCGCTGACAGTCACAAAAGACCCTGAGACGATCGAACGGGTGTACACGACAGAAGGATTCGGATCGTGTATGCGGTACCCGTTTCCCTCTGAGTACTTCCGGGGTAACTGCCATCCGGTACGCGCCTATGGTGGGAATGACAGCGATCTGGCACTGGCCTATGTTGGCGATCTGGCGGTCGGAGAAGTACTCGCGCGAACGGTGATTTGGCCTGACAGGCAGGTGTACAACCGGATCTTCGGACACCGCGATCTGATGATCCCGTTACTTGAGGCGGCCGGGTACTCGCAAGGGTCCATCCGTGGCGCGAGGATTACTGCGATCGCCTGCAAGGGCGGGTACGTGGTGCCGTACGTCGATAACGTCTCATCGGCTGAACTGTCGCGCGATCGTCGATCGTTGGTACTCGGTCAAGGGCGGGTATCGGTTGCCACGACAGAGGGACTATCGGCGGCCGAAGAAGAAGAAGAAGAAGAAGAATTATTCAGCTGTACCCGATGCGGGTACGAGAGCCACGACAGCGACAATTTTGACGGTGACTACTGTACGTCCTGTTTTGAATCGATGTCGTACTGCGAGGAATGCGAGGAGTACCACCACCACGACGATCGATCGTCGGTTGAGTCTGGCGATCGGTACATCTGTGATTCGTGCTTTTCCCGTCTCTCGGTTGAATGCGATCGATCGGACTGCGATCGGGAATGGATCGAAACCGACGAATTTACCCGCGAGGAGACGGCCGCCAGAGAAGTCCGACACGCGATCGGGCTCTGTCCTGACTGCAACCGTGAGTACGACGGTTGCCCACATTGCAGCGAGTACACCGAGAGAGGATCGACGATCTGCGACGAATGCGGAGAGAGTACCGGCCGCCGCTGTCCTGACACGGCCGATCTGCCACTGACAGCCACAACCGGAGACGACGACACCACGGCCGGAGAGACGGCCGGAGAGAGAGACGGCCGATCATGACACCCTTGAATGAACTGTTAGAAATGCTCACGTACTGTAGGCCAGCACGATCGACGACGACGGCCGCATTCGTACACAAGTACGTGCTCTCACTACCCGGCGCGTACGCTGACACGTTTGGCAATGTCCACGTACATGTAGGCGATCCGATCGCTCATCGTGTGCTGTGGTCGTCTCACACGGACACCGTACACCACGACGACGGCCGCCAGTCGATCCGGTACTCTCCTGAGACGGGTATCGCGCGGCTGTCACGACGATCCAAGCGAAACGGCCGCAACTGTCTAGGCGCTGACTGTACGGCCGGTGTCTGGCTCATGCGTCAAATGGTTCTGCGAGGCGTACCCGGCCGGTACGTGTTTCACGACAGCGAGGAGAGAGGCGGTATCGGTTCCAGCGATCTGGCGGCCGACTATGGATCGTGGCTCTCTCAGTTCACGTTTGCGATCGCATTCGATCGACGTGGTACCAATTCGATCATCACACGACAGGCCGGTCGTCGTACTGCGTCGGACGCATTCGCGCGATCGCTCGCGGTACAGCTGTCACGTTTCGGCCTGTCGTACGCGGCCGATGGTACTGGCTTGTTCACTGACACAGCCAATTACTCTGACGACATCAGCGAATGCACGAACATCAGCACGGGTACGGCTGGAGAGCACACACGAACCGAGAGCCTAGACTGTCGCCACCTTGCACGCCTGCTAGATGCGATGACAGCGATCGATCTGTGGGCTCTCGTCTCCTCTCGGACACCCGGAGACGACGATCGGCCGGTACCGGTGTACTACCACGATCGATCGTTTCCCGTGTTCGATCGCGTCGTCGATCGGCCTGACTGGCGATCGGTGTCATTCGGGAATGACGATCGGATCATCTTCACTGACGACGACGACGACACGGCCGATCTAATGCGGCTGTACGAAAGGGATCATGGGCTCTCGGACGTACCGCACGACAGCCACGACAGCCACGACGATCGGCCGTACGACGACGACGGCCGGACGGGTGTAGACGCACCGTTCGATCGTGGCGTGTACCTGTCGCCTGAGTACGGCCGGGTACAGTCGGCCTTGAGACGACAGGCCGATCGGATCGTACGCTTCGGCCGCAAGATCCCCATCCGTTAGACCGGGACTAGGCGGCCGTACACCCGGCGCGTACGGCCGCCTAGTCCATTCCCTCACACCACAACCGATCGCCTCTGTACGGCCGTCTCCGGCTGTCCTGAGAGGCGTGTACGGCCGTACTGACGCGAGGCGGCCGTACTGGCCTGACTGGCGGCCGTGGCTCTGGCGGCCGTACTGGCGGCCGTCTCCGGCCGTGGCTCTGGCCTGTCGCCTGTCGGCCGTGGCTGTCGGCCTGTCCAGGCTGACGGCCGGGTACGCCGTACGCCGAGGGACCGACGGCCACCGGCCGACGGTCCCGAGGGGGGGGGGGGGCGGCTCGGCTCGACCGGGGCTCAGGCCGCCATTCTCCAGACTCCGCGCCGCCCCGCCGCCGGAAATCCCTGTACAGGTACCGTGAAAAACCCGCGTGCGCGAGAGCAACAGATCACGCGCGTGTGAGGCAGTACCGACGCGCGAGCTGAGGATCGCCGCACTGGCCGCAGTACTGGCCGGAGTACTGCCGGAGTACTGGGGGACCGGCTGGAAAAGCTGCGGCAAACCCAAGGCAAACAGGGCAAACAGCAAACGCAAACACCCCGCTTGACTTGGTGATATCACTTCGGCATACTAGGTCTGCGCGTGCGGGCCGGATGGGGCCGCAGACACACCAGCACCCTGCTGGACTCTGCGGTACCTGCCGCCACCGCCGCCACGGAGACAGACGCCATGAACGTCAACAAGACCGCCTACCGCCAGTACGTCAGCCGCCCCCGCGACGATCGCCGCACCAGCTTGGTCGATATGCTGATGACCACGCAGACGCGCCGCGCCCATTCCCGCGAACGCCAGTACACACTGGGCGACCTCACGACCGTCGCCCACGAAGATGGCGTGCTGCTCAAGTCGCCCAAGGGAGTCGCGCAATTTACCAACTGGAGTTTTGGCCAGTGGACCAGACTCTTGGGCCAGCGGGCCGACAGCATCAACGACCTGCCCGCGCCGATGATTGCCGACATCCTGAACTACCGGCTCGCCCAGAAGGACCCCAAGACCCCGGCCGTCCTGCTGGCCCAAGCCCCCAACGGCGCACCACAGCCGATGGTCCGCGCCGTCACCAGCAAGACCTATGGCCGCGTGTGGACGGCGGATCTGGTCGATGGCCTGATGCGCGAACTCACGGCGAACGATCCCCAGTGGAAGCTGCCGACGGCGTGGGACGGCAAGCCCGCCGGGGCCTACACCAGCGACCGCGACGACTTCCTGATTCTCATCAACGGCGGGAGCATCGTCGACGATCCCTCAGCGATGGGCGGCAACGGCCAGATGTTTCGCGGCATCATGCTGCGGAACTCCGAGGTTGGCGCGTGCAGCGTCATCATCGAAACGCTGCTGTTCCGGTACATCTGCGGCAACCTGATGCTCTGGGGCGCGATGATGGACCGCCGGTACCGCCGCCGCCACGTCGGCACCAAGGTACTCCGCGATGCGCTCCGGGAAATCCGCTCCTACGCGGTCAACTTCGCCAGCCAGTCCGCCGAACGCGACACGGCCATCGTGCGCGGGCTGATTGACCGGGAATACGCCACGACCAAGGACGCCGTCATCGCCGCGCTCAAGGAAGCGGGCATGACCAAGGACGCCGCCGAGACGGCGTACAACGCGGCGGAACAGTACGAAGCCAACCCGCGATCGTTCTGGGGCATCGCCAACGGCATCACGCGCATCAGCCAAGGCGACTATCAGGACGAACGCTATCAACTGGACCAGATCGCCGCCGCCGTCATGGCGCGCGGGGCCAAGCTGGTCGCCGCCGGGAACTAATCACGACGGGGCCGCGTACGGGCTATTGCCGCCCGTACGCGGCCACTGTCCAGCAAAGGACGCACGCCCATGACGCCCATGTATCCGCCGCTCCCCTCGCCGCCGCCGCCGCAGCCTGACGACACCGCCAGCGGCTACGCCCTCAAGGTGCTGGCCTTCGTCGTCTCGACCGGCATCACGGCCAGCCTGACCGACGACCAACTGGCGCAGGCCGACCACCACTACCCGATCGCCATCGCCCATGCCGACGTACTGGCGCTGGCCGTCGACCGGCTGACCACAGCTCGGCGGTTGGTCCTGAACGCCATCGCCGCCCGTACGACCCTCGCCCAGAAGGCCGATTCCGCTGGCGAGGTTGCCCTAGGCGGCGTTCGGAGCGGTCCCGGCGGGGTCAGGCAGCCTGTCGCCCCCGCGCCGTTCTCACGGCCACCGGCTCCGGTAGCTCTGCCGCACCCGGCCCGACTGGCTGAGGTAGCCCCTGATTTCGACTTCTGAGGAGACGCCCAAATGAACGCCCTGTACCGCAATCGCCTGTTCCATATCGTGGACGTGGCCAACGACCTGACGCTCGAAGATGCCACCGGGCATGTGTTCACCGTGCCGCTGCACGACGAGACGCTGGTGATCGATCCGACCGACGGCGACCTCGCGGAAGCCGAGGCCAAGGCCGCCGCTGGTACCGACGATTCCGCTTGACGGCATTACTAGCTGTTTGATATCTATGTCCCCCGCCATGACTCTCTGGGATCGGCTGTTCCTGCACTGGCAGCGCCGCGCCGGAGAGTACTGGCGATGGGGCGTCATCAAACGCTTTCGTACCTGGAGAGGACTGTAGGTTATGGCAGACGCCCGCACACCGGCACTGGACGTGGACCGCGCCACCGACGCGCTCATCGACGCCGCCCACGACGCCATCACGTACCTGGCGTACCCCGACAGCATGACCATCACCGCCGCGACCGCCATCATCCTCGCGCGGCGGCTGACCGAGGCCATCAAGTGGATCGACACCGCACGCACACAGGAGAAACAGGCATGACACCAGCAGACGTTCGCACGCTCGCACAGAAGGGGGCCAAGGTCGAACTGGCCGAACTCAAGGCAAGAGTCGCAGAACTGGAAGCCTTCATCACGGCCAAACGGAAGCCGTACAAGACGCGCAAGGACAAAGGCACGACGCGGAAGGCCAAACGCTCGCCCGCCTACCGCAAGAAACTCAGCGCCGCGATGAAGGCCGTCTGGGACAAACGCCGCGCCGGGACCGCCGCCGCCTAACCCGTTCACCCGCACGCACAGGAGACAGACACAATGGCCGCACGCTCGCACGCCGTCGTTCGCCGCAAGATCCGCGACTACGCTCCGCTCGACAAAGGCTTCCGCGATGGGCTCCACGCCACCACCCTCTGGCTGCCCGGCGGCCTGACCTTCAGCAAACAGCAGATGGTGGACCTGCTCGGCTGCGCCAACTTCACCGCTGCCCGCCGCCTGTCGCTGGTGCTCCAGAAACTGGCCGTCGTCAACGCCAGCGAGCTGTACAACCTCGACCCCCTCGCCCTGGTCCGCGTCAAGGGCGTCGGCATGGCGACCGTCTACGTCGCCATGTGCCTGCTCGACTACTCCGGCTTCTCGGTCGAACTGTGGTGGGGCTGGAGCGACGACCGCAACCGCGTCAAGTTCTCGACCTTCAAGGCCAAGGCCGTCACCAAGGCCAAACGCAAAGGCACGGTCAGCGTGTGATGCTGGGGGTTGTCGGGTACAAATACTTCTATAGATACCCCAAGACATTTCTAGACGTACCAAGATGGATAGAATAGTCTAGAGATATAAGGGGGCAAGGACAAATGGCTGAACCAAAAGACAGTGCCTTGGGCCGACGCTGGGGCAGCGTGCAAAAGACGCTCTCCGCTGCGGACCGGGAAATGCTTGACAAACTGGAGCCCGGCGAGCGGCGCAAGATGCTCCGGCGCATCTACGCGCGCCGCGATTATCAGGAGCAGCACCCCAACGGCAAACCCGAACGCCAAGAGACGCAGATCGTGCATTGGCGGCTGCCCAAGTGGCTGGTGGGCTGGATGAACAAGCTGCTGCTCGATGGCCGCGCGGGCAAAGGCCAGTACCACTGGGACACGATGACCGACCAGGCCACGTACCTGCTGACGGAAGGACTGAAAACACTCAGGCCAGACCCCGACGACCCAACGAGCGACGTGCGGCCCCGGATCGATCTTCGTCAGACACTGGCCGACCGGCGAGCCGACCGGAAGGAAATCGCCTTCATTCGGTCGAGCATCTTCGAGGAACTGGAAGAACTGCTGAAGATGGACCGGCCCGACGCCCTGAAAGATGCCATCACGCTGTACCACACCACGGTGCTGCAAATAGAGGCGCTGGCGGTGACGACCTACAGCAAGGCGCTGCTTGATGAACTGGAAAGAGCCTTTCCCCAGCTCGCCACAGGGGAACTCTCGTACGCGGACCTGGACCCCGACGACAGCCGATCAAAGTTCAGCAGACGCATCACGGACTGAGGACACACATGGCGACGACCAAGACCAAGAAGCTGAGAGGCTATTCGCGCAACTTCCCGACGACGACGAGCCCGAAACGTGTGATGCTGACGATCGACCGCATCCCGCCCAAGTTCTACACCGCCATCAAGGCCAAGGCCAAAAAGGACGGCGTCAGCCTGCGGTCGCTGGTGCTGACGTGGTTTGCGATCTGGCTCGACGAGGACAAACAGAAGAAGGCCAGGCGCGGCAAGGACAAAGTCGCCATGACGCCCGCGCCGGTGGACGCGACCCTCAGCGATGCCAGTGAGGTCCAGTAAGTGGGGCGTGCTGGCGACTCTGACGGCGCGGATGGGGGAACTGGTGCAACAGCAGGCCCGGCTCGACGCGATGGTCAAAGGCACCCGCGAGTTTCTGGCGAAGGCCGCCGCGCTGGAGCGCGACATCGACAAGCTGCGCGCCCGAATCGCCGCCCACTGTGACCGCGTCACCGCAGAAGTACTCAGGGCTGAAGTCGAAGCCAAACGCAGACGAAAGGACAGATTGTGAAATCGCCGCAGGAACTCGGGATGCCGTTCGACGACTGGCGGCCAGGGCAGCGGTCGGCCATCCGCACCGGGCTGCACAGCAAACGCCGCCACGTCGTCATCCAGTCGCCTACAGGCACCGGCAAGAGCACCATCGCCGCTGGCCTGACGCGCATGGCCCCCGGTGAGCGGACCGCCATCCTGACCGCGACAACAGGATTGCAGATCCAGTACGAGCAGACGTTCCCCTTCCTCACCAACATCTGGGGCCAGCGGCGGTACTCATGTCTGGCCGCCCGCGATGAACTCCGGCATTGCTTCGGCAAGAACATGCCCATCGAGCGCGTCATGTGCGACCGTGGCCCCTGCCGCAGCGGCGAGAAATGCAGCCTCAAGGATCGGGGCTGCCTGTACTTCGACAAGGTCCGTGAGGCCGTCGCCAGCAACGCCGTCCTGACCAACTACCCGTACTGGCTGGCGATGCGGCGGTACAGCCGGGGCCTCGGTCACGTCCGCCGCCTGGTCGCGGACGAAGCCCACGCCTTGCCCGAAGGGCTGATGGACGCCTGCACCATCACCATCGACATGACCGCCAACCCACAGCGGAATCTCCCGACGACCATCGACGGCTGGAAGGACTGGGCCGAGCGGCACCTGCGGATGCTGGCCCCGATCCCGACGGACGATACTCGTGATATCACGCAGCCCAAGTCGAGAATTGCCGGGGCGCTTGAGGACATGGCGCACATGGATGACACCTGGGTCTGGCAGCGCATGAGCGACGTACTGGTGTTCGCCCCAACCGAGCCGCGCCGACTCCGCAGTTACTTCGAGGACGCCAAGACGGTGGACCAGATCGTGTACCTGAGTGCCACCATCACCCCCCAGACGTTGGGGCTGCTGGGCATCGATCCGCAGGATGTGGAGTTCGTGGCGATGAAAAGTCCATTCGCCATCGCCAAGCGTCCGGTCTATCTGCTGCAAACCTGCCGCGTCGATTTCCGCTCGATGCGCGACCCCGTCACCGCCAACTACTGGGTCGCGCGGATGGACCAGGTCATCGGCCAGCGGCTGGACAGAAAGGGCATCATCCACACCGTTTCGTACGACCGCGCCCGCTTTGTGCTTGACCACAGCGAACACAAGCGTAAGATGATCGCTCCGCAGCGAGCCTCGGACCTGCCTGCTGCGCTCGACCAATTCCGACAGATGGACGCACCCGCGATTTTCGTCAGCCCCTCGGTGACCACCGGCTGGGACTTCCCCTACCGTGACGCCGAGTACCAGATCATCAGCAAGCTGCCGTTCCCTGACACGACGAGCGCGATCATGAAAGCCCGGATGAAGGCCACACCGGGCTACGGCGAGAGCCTCGTCGCGCAGACGATTCAGCAGACGGCAGGCCGGATTGTCCGCGCCAGCGATGACCAGGGCGAGACGTTCATCATGGACGACCACGCGCGGTGGTTCATCCCCAAGTACAGAGCCCTGTTCGCAGGGTACTTTCAGGATGCGGTCCAGTCGGTGGACTCGCTGCCTGATGTCATGCCGAAACTCACATAAGAAAGGGGGCCGTTCGCACGTTCGTTCACCCGTCGCACACACACATCTATCAGCAGGAGCTATCACAATGGCACGCAAGAATGAGCAGATTGGCGTCAGTCTCGACCCCGACGATTTCGTCGCATCAGGGTCGTTCGGCCCCGGCCCCGCCACGGCGAACAAGCACACGTTCGCCTACTTCGACTACCAGGGCAAAGGCCCGCGCGTCCCGGCGCTCTTGGTCACCCTGGAGCGTGACGGCGAGGAGAGCGTCGAGAGCTACACCGTCGGCAAGGGCTGGGAGCCGTCCGCTGACGGCAAGATGATTCTCGCCAAGGGCAACCAGGCCAGCCTCAACCCGAAGTCCAAGGCGGGGCTCTACATCAGCGCCATGAAGGACTGCGGGATGCCCAAGGGGTTCATCACCAACGACATCAGCGTCCTCGATGGCGTCGATGGCAACATGATCGTCAAGCCGATGGAGAAGATCGCGGGCGACGACAAGGACAAGTCAGCCCTCATCTTCAACAAGGTGACCGATGCGCCGTGGAACGGCAGCGGCAGCAAGTCCGCCGCCAAGGCCAGTACCAGTACCAAGGCCAAGGGCAAGCCCGCCGAGGCCGACGACGACGAGGACGACTTGCAGGAAGCCGCCGTCGAAGCCCTCATCGACGCACTGGACGACGGACCGCTGAAGCAGCGCAACGTCGAGGACGCCATCCTGGCCGTGACCAAGAAGAACCCGCTGTCGAAGAAGATCGCGGCGCTGGTCGAGAGCGACGACTTCCTGGAACTCGAAAAGGGCTGGACCTACGACAGCAAGAAGGGGACGATTACCCTCGACAAGTAAGCCAAGGCCGGGGACCGGGTACTGGTACCTGGTCCCCTCATTCACCGAAGAGGACGCACGCACGCCCATGCAGGTCACCGTCAGCAACCAGTCGGTACTCCTCGATGCGATGATCCGCGCGAGGACGCTGGCCGACACCAACCGGCCCGCCGGGCTCCATCTCAGTACCATCCTCGACGACTACTTCAGGACGCTGTACCCCCACGACTTTGGCGACGAGCGGCCAGGCAAGGCGCTGCCGGTGGCGTCCAAGCTGACGTTCCAGGAACTGGGCAATCTCTACGAGGATCTGGTCGCCGGGGCGTTCATGGCCCGGTACCTGCCGTGGCAAAAGCCCGAGCCGAAGCGCCACGCCGGAGTGTGGTGCAGCCCTGACGGCATTGGCGAGTCGCGCAAGGGCCGTGGGCTCGCCATCCACGAAATGAAAGCCTGCTGGAAATCGAGCGTAGCTTTCACGAATACATCCAAGTGGCTGCGATACGTCTATCAGGTGGGCTGTTACTGCTACGTCTGGGGCTATCAACGCGCCGAAGTCCACGTCTGGCACGTCAACGGCAACTGGAAGCCGCCCCTGCCGACCGTGGCCCCGATGACCTATGCCATCAGATTCGAGCCGGGCGAACCCCGAGAGTACTGGCGGCGCGTGATGCAGCACGCCAGAGACAGGAAACTACTGAAATGACCAGACTGCCTGACTTCGACGACATCGACAACGAACTCCAGCGCCTGCGGGACGCCGTCAGGAAGCTGTCTGAATCGGTGGCGCTCCTGCCCGCCGACCGCAAGGAAGTGGACCGGCTGCTGCTCGCGCCCGAGGACCGGACACCGGAAAGCGAGGACCAGTGAAAGCCAGGACCAGTACCAACGGGCGGCAGTACCAGCCGACCGCGACCAGCATCGTCGGCAAGGAAGGCAGCGGCAAGACGAAGATGGCCCTGTCGTGGCCCAAGCCGCTCGCCATCGTGTCGCTCGACCCCAACACCCAGTACGTCGTGGACAACCATGACGAGCGCGACCAGATCGAGCTGTACCAGATGCGGATGCCTGCCTATGCGTTTGAAGGCCGCGACGACGTGAAGAAGGAAGCGATGGAGCTGTGGGAAGCGTACCGCAGCCACATCCGGCCGTACGTCCAGAAGAAGAAGAAGGCGGCGACCATCGTGCTGGACACCGGCACCAGCGGGTACGACCTCGGCGTGCTGGCGACCTTCGGCAAGAGCGACCAGATCGCCCCTGAAGCCCGCCGCAACCAGATGGGGCCGCTCAACACGCGCTGGCAGGGCATCACCCACGGCGTCGTCGATGCGGGGCTGAACATCGTCATCATCCACCGGGCCAAGAACATGTGGGTGGACAAGGTCGTCAACGTCGGCGGCGTGATGAAAGAGGAGCGCAAGATGCTCAGCGGGCCGTTCGACCTGGAGCGCGAGGGGTACAAGCAGACTGGCTTCATGGTCACGACCGAAGTGTTTGTCGCGTTCGACAGCGAGCGGGAAGAAGCGGAACGGCTGCGCGACAAATTCGGCATCAAGATCGCGCGGTCGCAGCAGCGCCCCGGCATCATCGGCAAGGAATTCTGGGGCCGCGACGAGGACACCAGAGTACTGGTCAACAGCTACGACTGGCTGATGGCGCAGTTGTATCCAGAGTGAGGAGACGGCAATGGGCTATGCACTGGCAGACCACATCACCTACGATTCGCTGACCTGCGGCGAGTGCGGGATCGTGTTCTACGTCAACGCAGGCTGGCTCAGTGACAAACGCGACAGCGGCGGGAAGTTCTCCTGTCCCAACGGCCACCCGCGCATCTTCAAGGAATCGGAAGCGGACCGGCTGCGGCGCGAGCTGAAGGCCAAGGAAGCCGAAGTCGAGTTCCAGCGAACACGCGCGAACCGGGCGGCAGCGGAACAAAACAAGCTGCTCAAGGAACGGGCGCGGCTGAAGAAGCGGATCGCGGCAGGTGTCTGCCCCTGCTGTCACCGGACCGTCAGCCAGCTCGCCAACCACATGAAAACGCAGCATCCTGACTACGCCACCGCCGCACCGAGGACATGATGCAGGGAACGATCTGCCGCCTGACGCAGACCAAGTCGCGCGGCTTCGGCTTCATCAGCGGCGAGGACGGCAGCGAGTACTTCTTCCACGTCAACGAGTGCAGCCCGCGCGAGGGGTTCATGGCGATGGTCGAGGGCCAGCGCGTCGATTTCAATATCGACCGCAACCACGCCAAGGGCACCAGGGCAGTCAATGTGGTGCTGCTCAAATGATGTTCGTGGACGACCGCAAAGGCTCCGGCGAATTCGAGCGGCCCCTGAAGCGTCAGGGCATCCCGGTCACGGTCCATCGGATGGAGTCTGCCGATTTCCGGTGGTGGGGCAACGGCCCCAATGGGCGCGTCCGCGTCGGCGTCGAGCGCAAGACGGTCAGCGAAATCGTTGGCTGCATTGGCGACAATCGCTTCACCGGCGAGCAGTTGCCGAGAATGCTCAGGAAGTACTGGCCGTACGCGTACCTGATTGTCGAGGGCAGCGCCTATCCCGGCAAAGACGGCATCCTGATGCAAGGCCGCCGCGCCGCCGGGTTCACGCGGCAGTACCACCTGTACGAGAACTACGAAAAGTTCCTGATGACCGTCGAGCTGAAAGGCGGGATGCGGGTGAAGCGGACGGCCAACCCGGCACAGACGGCGGCGCTACTGGCGTCGATGTACCGCTGGTTCATCGACAAGAAATGGTCCGAACACAAAAGCGTCTACACCGTCGACGAGACGAAGCCGGAACGTGCGATCTTCGACGAGCGCACGCTGACGCGGAAGATTCTGGCGCAACTGCCGGGGGTGGGATGGGACCGCAGCGGCAAGGTGGAAACGTACTTCCAGGGCCAGTCCCTCGACGCCATCTTCGCAGCCACCGTGGACGACTGGCAGGCGGCGCTGGGGGTGAAAGACGGGCTGAAGATCGCGCGGCGGCTGCACATGGTCTGCACGACGCCGGGGTCGGTAGTGGACGGAAAGGGGCGGTAGCGGTGATGGGGAGCGAGACGAGAGGGTTTGCGTCGATGGACAAGGCCAAGCAGCGGGAAATCGCCAGCCGGGGCGGCGTGGCGGCGCACCGGAAGGGGACGGCGCACGAATGGACGGCGGAAGAAGCCAGGGCGGCGGGCAGAGTCGGCGGCAGCCGGAGCAGCCGCAACAAAGAGGCGCGGCGGAAAGAGCAAGAGCTGACGGAGCGGCCCGAGTAGGGGGGTTGTGATATCAAGAGCCAGTGTGATATCTTCCGTGGCTCAACAGGCGGTCGGCAACAGCGGCGGCAACGTAGGGGGGTAGCGTATGCGAATGAAGTGTGTGGGGGTGGTCCTGGCGCTGGTTCTGGCGCTGGGACTGGGGGCAGCGCGGGCAGAAGCGACGACGCTCAATCTGCTCATCTGCCAGGGGGCGGACTGTCTGACGTTCGGGCCGTCGCCGGGGCCGGGGCCGTTCACGAACAACAACATCATCGTGGGCGACTTCGCCATCAGCGGGTCGGTGTCGTCTCTGGAGACGGGCACGCTCAGCAACGCCGCCGTGGTGACGCTGGCTGTGTCGCGGTTCTCCGAGGCCAACGACGACCAGGGGGATAGCCTCAGCATCTTCCTGAACGCCAGCGGGTACACGCTGCCGGATATCACCGGCGGCTACACGTTCAACAGCACCGGCGGCTCCACGTCGTCGGCAGCGCCGACCGCTGTGAACACGCAGTACCAGGGATTCCTGTCGCTGACCAACAGCCTGGGATTCCCGCCGCCGGGGGCGCTGACGCCCGGCGCGTTTGGATGTGTGTTAGATCCGGGGACGGATTCCTGCAACGCGGCGACGGGCACGATCATCAGCCTGTCGGGTGCGGTGCCGTTCTCGATGGCTACGAACACGATCTTTACCATCCCGACCGCCAGCCTGACGGCGACGTACACCAGCAACGCCCAGGTCAACATCGTGCCGAACGCGCCGATTCCCGAGCCGACGACCCTGCTCTTGATGGGGACGGGGCTGGTGGGTCTGGCGCGGCGGTACCGGCAGCGGAAGTCCCGGTAAGCAGGCTGACCGGGTACGCCGCCCTTCGGGCGTCGTACCTCTGAAGCCAGAGCGGTAGCAGGTGGAGCGGGTGCAGCCCCCAGGTACAGCGAGGGTACCTGGGGGCGGCGAGAGAGCCATGACCAGAACCAACCCCGTTGACGACGCCGTCGCCAAATTGATCGTCGAACTGGCCTTCATCGTCCCGAGAGGTACCGACTGGGGCCATGACAGCGCCGTGGGCCGTGCGGTCGACGACTTCAGGGCCACCGTCTACCAGGCCGGTGCGTCGGCGCATCTGGAGCGCATCAGGACGCTCGAAGCGGCGCTCGACAAGACCATCAAGGCCATCGAGAACGTCTCGACCTGGAGCGAATTTGACGCCCTGGGCGAGTGGCTGAAGTGCGTGAGGGACGGGAGAAGCCATGCGAGCTAAGAAAGCGCCTGAGCGCCCCGAGGCCCACGTCGGCCCTGGCTGCCTCGCCCTCTGCCGCAAGGCCCCGGCCTGCACGGTCCTGCCGCGTGTCGTCTACGGCCCGGTCAGGATCATCGCCACCGGCACGCTGCGGCGGCTGTGCTGTACCAAATGCGGGTTCAAGGCGATTGCCGACACGAAAAAGGGCATCACCATCGCGTGGAGTCTCAGGCTGCTCGACATCATCATGGCGCAGCGATGACCGATCCCGACGCACAGGCCCTCTGCTGGAACTGCGGACGCTCGAAAGCCGATCACTGGCTGGCGAACTATGCCGACGGGCCGATGATTTCAGCGGCGGTGCTGGTGTGCCCACGTTCGGTATTCAGTGCTGATGGTGTAATATCACACGCGGAATCGAGCAAAAAATCCAGCGCGAAGAAAGGCAAGTGAAATGGCGAATCCCTGTCAGGCCCCGCTCCCCGAGGTCACCACGATCCGCATCTACGACTGCCGCGTGTGCAAGGGCTGTATGGTGACGCGCGACCGCGACAACGGCATCGCGCCGCCGTACGTCCGCTGCCGCGTCACGCCTGACTGCGAGGGGATTGCCGTCCAGCGCGAGGGCATCATCGACCAGGAGCTGGCCCCGGAGTACCTCTGGATTCGCCCCGACGCCGGTGAGCGGGCGCGGGTACTCGACGCCGTGCCGGAGCAGACGCGGCCAGGGATGCTGCGGTACCTGGACGACGACCTGCGCGGGATGCTGCTCTGGACTCTGGGCGGCGACTGGGCGACCTAGGCGGTGGCGATCATCGTACCCCCCGACGGTGACCAGCCCTGCGAGTTGCTGCTGGTTGGCGAACGCCCCGGCCAAGAGGAATGGGACGCCGCCAGCCGGGGCCTCAGCCGCTGCAACTTCATCGGGCCAGCCGGGCGAGAGCTGTGGAGCCGCGTCGAGCGGGTGCTGGGGCTGCAACGGTCGGACTTCCGCGTCGTCAATCTGGTACCGACCTTCGGCCTGAAGCCACCGACCGACGCTGAGGTTGCCGAGCACCGCTGGCGGCTGGACCTGGAGCTGCGGCGGACCAAGCCGACCTTCATCCTGACGATTGGCTACCACGCCGCCAGAGCCCTGGTACCGGCCATCAGGGGGCTGCGTGGCGACTACTTCCACGGACTGCCGTACAGCATCGCCTACGGCCGCCTCGCCCCGCGCAGGGCCATCGTGGTGCCCATCGTCCACGCCGCCGCCGCGCTGAGGCAACCGGACCGGTACCAGAACCAGCTCACCGCCGACCTCGAAGCCGCCAAGGCCATCATCGAGGGGGTGCCGTGGGCCGTCGGCCACGCAGCCAAGGTCGTCGCGCCCTTTGAAGTAGGTCTGGCGAAGTTCGGCAGGACGGCGCTGACCCTTGGCCTCGACACCGAAGGCAGCACCAGAGCGCCGGAGTGCATCAGCCTCAGCAACCTGACCGACGAAGGGTGCTGCGTCGAGGTTGCCAGCAAGGGCTGGCCGCAGGCGCGCAAGTGGGTGGCCGACTCGCTCCGGGTGGCGCGCGATGTCTACATCCACAACGCGCTCCATGACATCCAGGCGCTGCACAGTCTCAGACTCGACGAGCTGCCGCTGCCCCACGACTCGATGGTGATGGCGTACCTCTTGGGGCAGCCGCAGTCGCTGAAGGTGCTGGGGTACCGGCTGTTGCAGCGCCGGATGCGTGACTACGAAGATGTGATTGGGGGACTCGATGAAACGTGGGTACGAGAGGCCATTCGAGCGCGGTATCAGGAACTGGCTGGGCGAATTGACCGTGCGCGTGCTGCACTTGGAAGCGAGCATGAACGCCGTGCTCGCCGTGCTGCCAAAGATTTGCCAAGACTTAAGAACGGCAAGCGGCGTCGAGCCAAAGCCCCGGCCCCGGTCACGGCAGCCGAAGTCGAAGCGGCCATCGGTGTCGCGCCGCGCGCCCTCACCAGCCTCAAGAAGTTCGCGGGGATCGACGGGGACGAGGCTCCAGAAGCTGCTGACCAAGAGGAAACGGGAGCGGATGAAGGCGATGGAGCCGTCGGTGGGGACGCCGACAGTGCCGTCGAGAGCGGAGATGCTGAAGGCGAGGGCGCGAAAGAGACGCTGAGGAAACGCTGGAGCAAGAGCGTGTTCGCCCCGCTGGTGGTACTGCCGCCGCCGCCGACGTGGAAGGACGCGCCGACCAAGGAACGCCGCAGCTACGCCATTGCCGACGCCGCCGCGCATCTGGATGTCGGTACCCAACTGCTGGCGCAAGTCCAGGAGCAGGGGCTGGGGCGGGTGTACCAGATCGACCGCGACGTGCTGCCCTTCCTGGCCCGCAACGAGGAGATTGGCCTTGCCTGTGACACCGACAAACTGGCTCAAGTAGCCGAGGGGCTGCGGCAGGAGTTCAACGAGAAGCTGGAAGCCCTCAAGCAGTCCGTCCGCTGGGCCGACTTCAACCCGCTGTCACCCCCGCAGGTGTCCCATCTCCTGTACCAGCGGCTGGGTCTGCCCGCACCGAGGAAGCGCGGCAAGGGCGGCCTGCCGTCGACCGAGGACAAGTACCTCAAGGCGCTGAGGCATCTGCATCCGGCGGTCAACCAGGAGATAGAGCTGCGGCAGATCGACAAGATGCGGGGGACGTATGCCGAGCGGGTGCCGACGCTGGTACGCGACGGCCGCTACTTCCCCCACTGGCGGCACACGCGCACCACGTCAGGGCGTCTGGCCGAGGAAGTCATCACGCTCATCCCCAAGCACACGCTGCGGGGGCTGCTGATTCGTACCGCCTTCCACGCCACCGACGGCCACGCGCTGGTGCTGGTGGACCTGTCCCAGATCGAGATGCGGGTGATGGCGCACCTGAGCAAAGACCGGCGGCTGCTGGACGCCTACCGTCGCGGCATCGACATCCACGCCCAGACGGCCCACCTGATGCTGGGTGCCCCAGCGCGTAAAGAGGACCAGGACGAGAGCCGCCACCGGCTACCGGCCAAGACGTTCAACTTCGCCATCATCAACGGCACGACCGAGTACGGCTTGTACGACCAGCTCCAGGAGCAGGGCCAGCGCGACTGGATCATCGACGAGCTGACCCCGGCGCTCAAGGCCCAGGGCTTCCGCAGTACCCGCGAATTTCTGCGCGAGTGGTTCAAGGTGTACCCCGGTGTGGCCACCTTCTGGGAAGGCGAGAAGGCCAAGGCCAGAGGGCGGGGCTACGTCGAGGACATGTTCGGGCGGCGGCGGTACCTGGCTGGCGTCCACAGTACCAACGACCGCATCGTCCGAGAGGCAGAGCGCCAGAGCCTGCACGCCATCCAGTCATCCGCCGACGGCATCAGCAAGCTGTGGAACAAGGCCATCTGGGACCGGGTACTGGTACCCCGGTACCAGGAAGGCCGCCGCCGCCGCTATCGCTACTGCGAGCCGTGGGTCCGGGTGCATGACGAGACGGTGCTGGAAGTCGATGACCGCATCAGTAAGACGGTGCGGCAGGAGATGATCGCCTGCCTGCCGCAGCCGCTGTCGATTCCGGTGACGGCAGAAGGCGTCATCGAGAGCGCCTGGGGCGAGAGGAAACTGGCGAAGTTGCAGAAAGCGAGTGCCGCATGACCGCCGCCGAACTCCGCGACCACCTGATCGCCAACTACGGCATCCGGCCCTGGCCCAAGACCTACGAGGTCGATGCCGAGACGTACGCCAACGCCGTGCAGGCCGTCCTCGCCACGCTGAAGGGCGAAGCGGGCAAGGACTGGGGCTGGTTCGATGTCGCGGTCGGCAGCCACGGCGGCATCATGTTCAAGGGCGTCGAGCTGCTGCTGAAGCCGCCGGTGTGACATCACATCCGCGCAGGGCCAAAAAATTTTTCTTGACATTGTGATATCACTTGGAGTACGATCATTCTGGCGGTCGATTCCCGACCGTGCAGACTGGAGAGTCCAATGTCATCCGACGCGATGCCCACCGAGTTCGACCGCACCCTCGCCGCGCTCACCGACCTGCCCGACGTCGTCCAGACCAAAGAGTCCATCATCCGCGCCATGCCGTTCCTTGGCGTCGGCGGCAGCACGATGTTCGTCGTCAAGACGGTGCGCCAGAAGGACGACAGCGAGCGCCCGGCCCGCGACACCATCTTTCTGGAAGTCGTCAAGGACAACGCGCAGGGCGGGGCCGTGCGGTTGGTCCTGCCGCCAGAGGTCGCGGCGCTGATTCACCGCCAGTACGACGCCCTCACCAGCAAGACGCGGAAGAAGGGCGCACGCCGCGCCGCCGAAACCCGCAAGGCGCTGGGCATCGTGCCCAACTTCAAGAAGAAAGCGAAGGCGTGAGGCAGCGTGATATCTCCTGTGATATCCTGACAGCATTATGCCAGCAGTCACCAGAGTCTACCGAGTCCGTCAGGTGGGACGCGCCATCGTCGTGGCCGTCCCCACCCGTCTCGGTGCGCGGCTGAAACTGAAGCCCGGCACCGACGTGGAAATCCGGCTCGCCACGGCCAATGGCAACGAGGCCATGATCGTCCGCCGCGCGCCCATCAAACTGAAACCCAGAGCAGGCAGGAAAGCCAAGAGAGGACGCACGGACAATGGCAAAGAGTAGAGCAGGCATCAGCGCGGCGGTCAGGACGAAGGGGAAGGCAGCGGCCAGGAAGCTGGTCAAGACCCTCGGTACCCCCAAGGTACTGCCGATGCCCAAGGCCAAGGCTAAGGTCACAGTCGAGCCCGCCGTCATCCCGGTGCAGGTCACCCGCCCCGGCGTCGAGGCGCTGCTGCAACAAAAGGTCGAAACCGACATCAAGTTCGCCCAGGTCAAGGCCAAGAAAGACCTGACCGACGCCGCCATCAAAGAGCTGCACGCCGACTACGGCGCGGCGTTCTACACCGAGGAGTACGAGAGCCGGGAACGCAAGGGCGCGACCGCCGGGCTGACCAAGGAATCGCTCCTGGCCGCTGGCGTGAAGCCGACGCAGATCGAGCGTGCCATCGCGCTCGGGCGGAAGGAGTACACCTACCCGGTCGTCCAGCGCAGGAAGCTGGTCGACGCGGAAGTGGCTGCCGAAGATGAAGCCGTCGCCGTGGAGCTGGTCAAGTGATGCTGGCGCTGTCGCTGTCGCTGGCAGCGATGCTGTCGGCGCTGGTCGCTGCCTTCTGGGCGTGGTCAGTGGGGCATACCCACGGCTATCACCAGGGGCGGCGCGACGGCCACGCCAAGGGGTACTCGGATGCGTGGCTCCAGATCGACACGACGCACAACCGGACGCCGCAGAAGCCCAAGCCGCTGCCATCCCCACCCCCGCCACGGCCCCGACCCTCGCCCCCCAGCAGCCCCCCGGCGGCCAAAGGGTTCGGGTCGAGGTCGCAACGGGAACACGACCGCTAGACTTTCTTGTGCGGCGTCGGCACCGGTTCGTCGTCCTTCACCGGGACGAGAATCCAGCCGTACATCGGTGACCACTTCACCACGAACAACTGGTCACGCTCGATGGGCAGCGTCTCGCCGGTCGGCGGCAGCGACGGGTCACTCGGGAACACCGGCAACTGCGTCGGGAAGCCCGGCCCCTGCGAGGGGTACGGCGGCTGCCCCGGCAGCCCCTGGTCAGGGCGCGGCGGCAGCCCGCCCGGTGCAATCGGGTTGGTCGGGAAGCCCGGCCCCTGGCTGGGGTACAGCGGCGGCGTCGGCAGCGGCCAGCCAATCGTCAGCGGCGGCTGCGGCAGGCCCTGGTCCGGGTACGGCGGCTGGCCCGGCGGCGTCGGGCGCGGGAACGATGCGTCGAGGTAATGAAGCTCTCCGATGATGAGTACGCGCATGATCGACTCCTCTACTCTGTGACGGTGGCTCCTATCGCTGGCTTGCGGTAGGTGGCGTTGAGCGTGACCGGGATGCCGATGCTGTTGGTGAACGCTTCCCTGAAGATAAACCCATCAACGAAAATCTGCGCGTTCAAAAACGGCGTGCCAGTGAAGCTAATCGCCGTCGCCTCAAGGAACAGCAGAATCGAATCCTTGTTCGTCTGGACGCTGGCCGAGAACGGCAGCGCCGTGATGACCTGATTGAACCCGTCGTCGGCGGTGCGGAAACGGATCGTCGCGCTGGTCGCGTTGCCGGTGACGCGGTACTCGACGGTGTAATAGCCGATGGGCAGGCCGTTGCTGCCGTTGCCAGTGCCGTTGCCGTCGCCAGTACCGCTGGGGCCGGTGACGCTGCCGTCGTCGTTGCTGTCGTTGTCGTCACCGAGGATGATTTCCGCGCAGCCGAGGGTACTCGCCAGGACCAGGACAGCGGCGAACGTGAGCAACAGACGGTGCCGGGGGATGCTGGTCATCGTGCGTCCTTTCGGATGTTGAAGGGGCGGCAAAGATATCACAGGGTTCCTGCGGCCCGCTGCCGCGTCAGCTCCTCAAGCAGTTCCGCCGCCAGGGCGTCGTCCTCAGTCTCTTTATCCCTGGCGATGAACGCGCCGCCCATGCCTCTGCCGATGTTGCCGGGCGCGCGGCGAATAAACCCCGGCCCCTGGGCACCAGAGATGCCGCTGAACGGCTTGGTGGGCGTGGTCGGCGTCACCGGCTGCAACCAACCCAGCGCCTTGAGCTGGTCGGCACCAAAGCGGGTCACCAGCCGCGCCAGCACGTTCTTGGCGATTCCGGTGCCCATGAAGCTGATGTCGGTGCCGCCCTTGGGGTCGGTCGTCAGGTCTTTCCAGGCGTCGGGGAGTTCAGGCGCGGCAGTCCCGGCAGCAGGCGCGGGCGCAGCGCGTGAACCTGGCTTCGGCCCCCGGCCCGGCAACAGCTCCTCGCCCATGACGGTACTGACACCAGCGGACGGCTCGCTGAGCCCATGCTGTTTGCGGGAGCTGGCAAGCTGGTCGCGGATGGTGCCTGCGCCGGGGGTACGTGGGTCGCGCCGAGCCGTGTACTCGTCGATGTAGGGACGGCTCTCGTCGAGCGTCTTGAGTTTGTCAATCAGCTCGGCGCGCGTGAAG
>Ga0137327_1000070_pt1 | contig 24607 bp, 24 predicted proteins | sample EasRivERMZT517_2_FD_104767 | JGI IMG/M metagenome (GOLD analysis project Ga0137327, IMG submission 104767) | Soil microbial communities from meander-bound floodplain in the East River, Colorado, USA - East River MetaG ERMZT517_2 | ecosystem: Environmental > Terrestrial > Soil > Floodplain ... | reverse complement strand
GGTTGTGGAATATGTATTACAACGATCTGGAGCACTGTGGTTTGGGAGGAAAAACTCCGAATGAAATGCTACAATTAATTTATCATTAAGGAACCGCCAAATGTGTGTTCCTTAAACATATTTTAATTTTTTTGTTAATATGTTCCTATGGATACTACGGCAAAAAAATCTCTGAAATTGCATAAAAAATTTAACGGCAAACTTGGAATTTACAGCAAAGTGCCGCTTAGCAAAGCCTATGACCTGTCTTTAGCTTACACGCCCGGCGTGGGCGAAGTTTGTAAAATAATTGCCTCAGACAAAAAATTAGCCAAAATTTACTCTATAAAGAAAAACACTGTGGCAGTAATAACCGACGGCAGCGCGGTTTTAGGTTTGGGCAATATTGGGCCTGTTGCCGCGCTGCCGGTTATGGAAGGCAAGGCAATTTTGCACAAACGTTTTGCAGGGACAGATGCCTTCCCTATTTGCCTTAACACCCAAGACAGCGAAAAAATTATTGAAACCGTAAAAATAATTGCGCCCGTGTTTGGGGCCATACATTTAGAAGACATTGCTGCACCAAAATGTTTTGAAATTGAAAAAAGATTACAACGCGAACTGGATATCCCTGTTTTGCACGACGACCAACATTCCACGGCAGTTGCGGTTTTAGCCGCGCTAATAAATGCCATAAAAATTAAATTAAAACTCCCCTCCAAAAGGCCCGGGGATGGACTCAAACTAAAAATTGTAATTAACGGCGCAGGCGCGGCGGGTTTGGGCATTGCCAATTTACTTTTGGCTTATGGTTTTAAAAATTTGATTCTGCTCGATAGCCGCGGAGCATTATATTCCGGACGGAAAGATTTACAAGCGGAGAAAAAAATTCTATCTAAAAAAACTAATCACAAAAAAATACGAGGCGATTTATCTATATGTTTAAAAAATGCCGACGTTTTTATTGGCGTAAGCAAAGCCGGTTTGCTTAAAACACATATGGTAAAACAAATGAATAAAAAACCAATAATTTTTGCTATGGCAAACCCCGTGCCTGAAATAATGCCTGCCGATGCAAAAAAAGCTAATGCATTAATAGTAGGCACCGGCAGAAGCGATTTTGAAAACCAAATAAATAACGTACTTACCTTTCCCGGAATGTTTAGAGGAGCTTTGGATAACAACGTAAGAGTAATAACCCAAAAAATGTTAATTAAAGCAGCTGAAAATTTAGCAAGCTTAGTAAAACATCCGTCGACAACAAAAATCCTGCCCAGCTTATTTGATAAAAAGGTAGTCCCTGCCATTGCCAAAGCAATAAAAAACTGATAGAATTTAAGAAATAAACATAAAAACGCGCAAACGTTAGCGCGTTTTTTCCGTTTAATAGGTTAGTTATAAGGAGGAATTAAACTACCCGTTTTGTAAAACTTTTCGACCTTCACACAGGAGAGAGAGTATGAAATTTGCGCTCGTGACCATTTTGTTTTTGACGGTTTCTGTTTTTGGACAAAATGCCCCAACGCCGAACGTTACAACAAACACCATTAGCATTCAGGCAAACGTTGAGGCGCCCCTCTACCGTCTGCCCGACGGCAACACTGTTCGCGCGTTGAGAGTTGAGCCGGTTGTTAGCTTTGCCCCCGGCGAATTGGTTGAATTCCACATTAGCTTTTTGCCCGGTTGGGTTTTCAAAGATATGGAAAAGGCGCGTGACAACAGGCCCATTTCTTCTAAGGCCTTTGACCACGGACCTTTTATAGCAGGAGTAAAGTACCGGCCTTTTTTCCTGCCATATGACGGCGGCGAAGCAAGAGTCGGCATTGGCTATGAGTTCATTACCAAAAGCGACGGCTACCAAAAAACGGCCGTGCTGCTGGCCAGCGCGCTGGAGGGCGCCTACATAAGTCCAACTCACAGCGGCATAAACCACCGGTTCACGCTTACGGGCAGTATGACTTACGACGCTTTAAGTGTGAGCAGTTACGTGCAGTACCGCGCCCGCACAAAGGAGCAAGACAACTTGCGGCTGGGCAATGTGTTGAGCTTTGGCGGCGAAGGCGGCTATACTGTCGGGCAAATAGGCGCCGTAACCCTGACTCCTGTTTTAGGGATAATGTGGCGGGACCAGGCCAGGGCAAAAATCCGCAACGGCGCCGAGGCGGTGCTGGGCACCGGCGGGAGTGAGACCTGGGTCTTGCCCGGATTAAAATTTGGCCTGAGCCAAAGCACCCTTTCGGTCGGAGTAAACATCCCTGTAACCCGAAACCTGGGCGCGTATATGCCCAGGGAACTCGCGTCGGTCTTCGGGCGGTATAATTTTTAAATCGCCCCAAATGACCGGACACCAAAGGCTTCATCTCTTTACCCAAAAAAGAGATGAAGCCTGCTTTTTTTAACCAAACAAAGATTGCTTATTTCTGTTATAATACCCAAATGAACACACCAACCGGTTTCCAAAATTTAGGCATAGCTCCGAAGCTTTTAGAAATCCTCCAAAAAAATAATTTCACCACTCCCACCCCAATTCAGCATAAATCCATCCACCCTGCCATAGAAGGCAAGGACATAATGGGCATTGCCCAAACCGGCACCGGCAAAACCCTGGCTTTTGGACTTCCAATGATCCAGCGCTTAGCCCAAGGGTCAGGCAAGCAAAAAGGTTTGGTCATTTTACCTACACGCGAACTCGCGCTCCAGGTTAATGAAACTTTGGAAAAAATTGGCAGGCCCATTGGCCTTAAAACCGCAATTTTAATTGGCGGTGAAAATATGGGCAAACAAATTAGAATGCTGCGTTTAAACCCGCATATTATAATTGCAACTCCGGGCAGGCTAATTGACCATCTTGAACAAAAAACTTTGCACCTAACCACGGTCTCTATATTAGTACTCGACGAAGCTGACAGAATGCTGGATATGGGCTTTGCCCCACAAATAAAGAGGATAATGTTAACAGTACCCAAAGTCAGGCAGACTATGCTTTTTTCCGCAACTATGCCGGACGAAATTGTAAATTTGGCTAAATCTTTTATGTCCCTGCCCCTTAGAATAGAAGTAGCCCCGGCCGGAACCGCCATAGAACTGGTTGAGCAGGAATTATTTTTTGTGCAGCGCGAAGAAAAACTCGCGCTTTTGCAAAATCTTTTAAAAGAATACACGGGCAGCATTTTAGTTTTTTCCCGCACTAAATTCGGCGCCAAGAAAATTGCGCGCACAGTTAGAAACCTTGGCCACACGGCTTCGGAAATCCATTCCAACCGTTCCCTAAACCAAAGAATAGAAGCTTTGGATGGTTTTAAAATTGGCCGCTACAGAGTATTGGTTGCCACAGATATAGCCGCGCGCGGCATAGACGTAAGCGGTATTCAACTGGTCATTAATTACGACTTGCCCTCCACTGCCGAAGACTATGTGCATAGGATAGGCCGAACAGGACGCGCGGGTATGGCCGGCAAAGCCATTTCTTTTGCCACGCCCGACCAAAGGGCAGAGGTTAGGGGCATTGAACGGCTCATTCGCACAAATTTACCCGTTTCAAAAAACCCGCAGCTTACCAGACTGCCCAAAGAAGCTTTAAATGACGGCGACAGGTTCGACAAATACGCGGACAAGCCCCGCAGGCGCCCAAACCCCTTCCAAAGGCCAAGCTCCCCTAATTCCAGGCCGCGTTTTGGCCGGTCAAGTTCACAGGGAAACTTTAAGCGCCCGGGCAGGTATTCAAACAGGTTTAATTGACCGCAGGCAGTTGAAATAATATAATTATAAATATTGATACTGATTTAAATTAAAATAAAACTTGATGAATCCCCTCTCTTTTTTAAAATCTCTGTTCGGAGAAAGTGAACCCACCCGCAGGCGGGTAATTAAAACCATCAAAGCCAAAGCCGACGCCAAAAGGACAGCTATGGAAAGACTGGCCGACTGGATGACTTCCAGCATTGGCAGTATGGCTTTTTTAACTGTTAATGTTGTAATTTTTGTGCTATGGCTAATAATTAACACGGGGCATTTGGGGTCCATGGCTATTTTTGACCCTTTCCCCTTTAGCCTGCTTACTATGATAGTTTCGCTGGAGGCTATTATCCTTGCCATTTTTGTGCTCATTTCCCAAAACCGTTCTATGAAAGTTGACGACTTGCGGGAAGAAATCCATTTGCAAATAAATTTAATTTCGGAAAAAGAAATTACCAAAACCATGCAAATGCTGGCGCTGCTTTTGGAAAAAAACGGTATAGATATTTCCCAGGATCCGGAACTCAAACGCCTTCTAAAACCCATTAGCGAAGAAGAACTGGAAAGAAGATTAGAGAAAGAAATTTTAGGAAGCTAACTCTTACTACTTATTAGTAAGATTGCCCCGACGCTTTGGTCGGGGCTCCGACCTCCGGCAAAGCCGGAGCGTCGGAGGAGAAGGAAATTTTGGGCAGTTGACTTTCGGGATAAAAAAAGCTATAATGTTAATAACATATGGCACAGCATATGTTAATTCGATCACCCCACCACTGTGTTGGGGTTTTATTTTAACATCCTGCCCCAACGCCCCGTATGTATGAAAGGCTATGTCTACATCTTAAAAGATGATTGGGAAAAGTACTATATTGGAAGCACTACCAATCCTCCTCAACGCTATACAAGGCACCTATCAGGTTTTGTCTACACTACCCATAGAATGAGCAATCCCAAGATGGTTTTATGCCAGGAATTCCCCTCAATCAAAGAAGCAAAGAAAATTGAACTGAGACTAAAAAAGTTGAAACGAAAAGATTACATTGAAAAAATTGTACAAGATGGATTTATAAAAATGAAAGTATAAAATATTCTTTATGGTGCCCGTAGTTCAATGGTAGAACGCCACTCTGTGGCAGTGGTCACGAGGGTCCGATTCCCTTCGGGCACCCCAGTGAATATTTTATACTTTAAGCTTGGCAGCGGGAATACTCCGACGTAGCATCGGAGTTAGCAGCCCCAAAGGTTTCATTTTTATTTACCAATCGCTCTGCTCCGACGTTCGACCTTCGGTCGAAGTCGGAGTCCCGACCTCGCGAAGCGAGCGTCGGGATGGCAGCCCCGACGCAAGGTCGGGGTCTACGACCGCAAGAATTCCGATTCCCTTCGGGCACCCCAAAACATCCCCCAAAAAACTATTTTTTGATATAATAACTATATGAAGAAAATATTAATTGTCGAAGACGACCGCGCCATGCGCGACGCCCTGTCCGACCGTTTAAGCCGGACTTACGAAATTGCCCAAGCCGAGGACGGAGAAGAAGGTTATAAATTTATTTTAACTTTTAAACCTGACCTTGTTTTGCTGGACTTGCTTTTGCCAAAACTGCCCGGAATAGAACTTTTGGAAAAATTACGAAAGCACCCGGATCTTGCCATTGCCAACACCGGAGTAATAATTTTTAGCAATTTTTCCTCCGAAGAATATTTCCAAAAAGCCAAACAATTCAACGCGCAGTATTTGGTAAAAGCGCTTACCGACTTGCCGGACCTGGTCAAAAAAATAGAAAAAACTTTAAACGACTCCCCTACTTAAAATTGTCTCTTAATTTCAAAACCACCCCGATGTACATCGGGGTGGTTTTTATTACAGTTAGCAAAAATCAAAACAGGGTTCCCAAAAACGCACTGCGTTTTTAGGATAAGGGGCAACAGGACGTAAGCCGCAGTGGACGAATTTATTCGCACACAGAGGCTGAAGTCCTGATTGACCCGTGGTGCATTTATACAACGAAGCTAAAACCTATTTTATGGCAAATGACCTGCCTTGACAAATTCCTTGCAAACCAGGAATTTTTCCATTAAGCTTGGGCTAGGAAGCCCCGGGCTTTACTAGTACAACAGCTAGTGCAATCCGGTTGAACTAGTAAAACTCTGAAAGCACCTATATCTATTGATGTTCTCCTATGGCCAATGTCGCGACTACTATCTCACCAGAGAATCAACTGAACGACTAGTATATATATCAACTTATACCTAAAACATCAATAGATACCAACCTTACTTAATCTAAACTACTTAAACCTTAATACCAATACCAAATATCTAACTAAAACCAAAGACTAATCCAAAAGACTGCAGAAGAAGGGGTGGAAAAAGACAAAAAACAAACTTATGAGCGACTTACCTAAAAAAGCAGAAATGCCAGGCGAAGAGCAGCCTAGAGGAGAAATTACGGAAACAACAGTAACGGATGATACTTTAAAGCTGTATTTATTTGGCGATTTGAGCGATGAAGATCGGGTAAAGTTTGAAAGTACGGTCGCCGCTAATCCAGAATTATTCCAGCGATTACAAAGCATGCAGGAACAATTTGAAAAGGATTGGTATGCTAAAAAGTTTACGGGCGACGAAAAACGAAAGCTAAAACGGTTATATGTTAGTACGCCTCGCAGTCAGCAAAAGAATACTAAGGCTGATTATTTAAGAGGTTTCCTGTTTAGTGTGGTAATGTCAGGAGATCCACGGATACAATAAAACTGATAAAGTTAGAAATAAACAATTTTACGGCATTTACTTGAGCCGCACTTACATAGGATCTTCCTGCCTAGTTTAGCTCCAACATCAAAATCTGCAGTCAGTTCTTCCCCTGATTTTATCTTTCGGTCGGTTCTCATGACCAGCAAATTTACGATTCTGCAGTTCGGCTTACACGAATGGTTAATAAAATCTGCTGAATCGAGTTCTTCTGCTTTAGTTTCCGCTATGTAAAATCCCGGATAAATTGGCAAGGCGTAATTCGTTGCAAATCCTTTTGGCAGGTGTTTAATCTCTTCTGCGGTTACAATCCTGCCACCCCAAGCAGCGACAACCGTTCCTTTTGGTATATTTTTTGCTGCAAACAGTCCTAGCTCATGAATAGGACTTGATCGAACTTCCGTGTATGGAGACGTATAGCCGTGGACTCTGTTTTTATAAGCAAACTTCTTAGTCTTGAATCTTGGATCAAGCTCATCGTCTAGCTTATATTTCTTTGCTATATAATCCAAGACATCATCTTTGCTTTTCTCGTACTCAAACGAGGAATAATCGTCTGTTAGCTCCTCACCGTTTTTTATGTCTTTTTTGGCAATAGTGACAACTTCGTCCTCACTATTTGTATGCCGTGAGAGGCAGTTTGGGTAATTGGAATGATTAAAATATTTTCCATTATCGGAAGCTAAACAATAGAGCTTACTCTTTTTGCTTCTCCATCCATACTTATAAAGGTAAATTTGTAGGATTTCTGGAAAAGATAGGATTTGTTCCTTGGTGAATTTCAAATCAAAACCCGGGGTGAATTTCCAAACGACTGTTCCCTTGGGAATGAACTGATCAGCGAATAGGCCCAGGCCATGGATATTGCTAGGTAGAACTTTTGTTTTAACGTAGAGCATAAGAACAGTCGCGGTGGGCTATGAGTAAAGGAATTTTCATAATCTAATGCTAATATTTTACTCTGTTCAGTGATAATTTTCAATCTTTAAAGAGTCAAAATGACAAACTTTGTATTACAAAAAATCCCGAGCAGCACGAAGTCTGCTCGGGGGAGATTGGTTACTGTTAAGCGCGTTCGCTAGAGGACTTTTCCTCTTCTTCTTGTTCTTCTTCATTCAGGACGATGTCCTCGTCAGTCTCTTTGAACGGTTTGAGATGTTTGGTTCGTTTGCCGCTGTTGATGTGGTTGATGAGCATCTGAAACAGGATCTTGCGGGCTTGACCGGCGGAACCAGCCAGCTCTTTGACGTACGGATCTGTGATTTTGAACAATGCGATTTTTCTCCTCAGATCCGCTTCGATGAAAAGCTCGTTGCCCCGCCAGAAGTTCTCATACCTGTTCATGATCTCGGCGATGCACCACAGGAATCCGCTACGCATGTGAACCGCGCCTTCCCGGTACGAAACATTCCGAACGCCCCAACATTCTTCAAAGAGGCCCCAGAAAGTTTTGATGTTTGCGCGGAAGGTTTCTCGCCCGAGCCGGTTCATAATGTTCAGGAGACCGTTGGCGAGGCCAGTCAAGCCGCTTTGACGAGCGGCGCCGAAACGCGAATGCGCCACACCGGTCATTCTAAGAAACACCGGCGCGTGAAGGAGATGGTCCTTCTTTTGGCTTTGGGCCCAGCACACTCGCCCGTACATCAGGAAGTCTTGTTCGTGCATCGTCAGGTTATAGAACAACTGAACGACTTCGTTGTCTTCCTTCATGTTGCGGAGCAGGATATTCGGCGATAGTTTGGAGCGATTGGCGTTGAGGATACGGAAACGTTCCCGTTCCCATTTTTCATCCGTGTTGAAGTGAATGGTTGCGCCGATATGCGGCCTGTGCTCGCCTTTACTGAGTAGTTGTTTGGCGGCAGTCACGCGCTGCAATCCATCGATGATGAAGATCGGATCGGAAAGAATGCAGTAGTCTTGTTGTGAATCCAGACCTTCGCCTCGCAGACCCAGTTCAATGTCAGGAACGCGACCGGTTTTAAGAGCATCTTCCAGGCCATCGATCGTGTCCTTGTCCAGAACTTCTCTTTGATAGGAAGCAACCTGCAAAGCTTCGAGCGATTCAGGATCAATCACTCCACGCAAAACAACAGAACCGCCCGTGATTTCATCAAGAGCAGCCTTCAGAACTTTAACAGTCTTCATATACCCTCCAAGTGGTTGTAGCTCCCATATAGGGATGGCCAACCTGTGCTTGAAATTTGAATTATCCCAACGAGTGGGACATTCAACTGTACCAGAAAAATGAAGATATGTCAAAGGTTGGCTTAAACAAAAGAAAAAGCCGAGAGGACGTACATACGTTATTCTCTCGGCTTTCATTCAGATCGAGCTATTGCGGTAGTTCGATTCCGAAATCTTTTTTGAGTGCATCTCTAGCAGCTTCGGATTCAGCCTTCTTTTTGTTGACCCCACTTCCTTGGCCCGCGCAGCGATTTTCTACAAACACACCAACCAAAAAACGTCGGTCATGATGCGGGCCGGACTCCTCCAAAACACGATAATGAGGAGTAATGCCCACCGCGGCTTGAGCTTGATCTTGGAAGTAGGATTTTGGATCCAGGTACTTCCATTTTTCGATTACATCCTTGAGCTTCGGGAAAAGAAAGCTATCAAGGAAAATTTCAACCATTCCGGCACCATGATCAAGATAGATGGCGCCGATTAACGCCTCTACAGTATCGGCAAGAATGAAACGCCTGGAACGCTTCCTGGCATCTACGTCTTGCTTTTCACCTCGGCTGAGTAGAATGAGTTTGTCGATACCCAGTTCTTCCCCAATCTGTTGAAGAGTGTCAGCAGAGGCGAGATGGCCAAAGATTGCCGTCATTTTGCCTTCTGGCGCATCGGGCAATCTGCGGAACAAATACTGACCAAGAGCAAAACCCAAAACCTTGTCGCCGAGAAATTCGAGTCTCTCGTTGTTTTCAAGGTCGGCTCTCGGGTTTTCGTTCAGATAGGAACGATGGACGAAAGCCCGTTGCAAAAGTTTCTGATTGCGAAAGATAATGCCGATTCGCTTCTGAAAACCTTGCAAATCTCCAGGCTCCACCTCAACCGTTGCTTCCTGAGATATAAGCCGGACGGTTTGTGCAGGCGGCAGGACTTTTTTACCTTTGCCCTTTTCGCCTTGATTCCCGTGCATTCCTCCTACGCCTCTCAGCGAAGCTGGAACACCTTTACCACGCATTGAACCTCCTGCAAAGATGAGGGTCTGCAGAGGCCAGACCCTCTGTGGGTAATTAAGAGCGCATTTGCGAATCACTGGGGAAGGTTGATCCCCTCTCTTCTCAATGCAGTCTCAATCACTTCTAGTGTTTCTTCATTCATACCCTCGGTCATGAACAACCTGTCTCGACCTAAGGCGACTAAATCTCTTACTTTTCTTGCCTGACGCTTATTTCGGATCAACTTCGCGACCTTCAAAGGAAGCAGTGATGCAAGATCTTTTTCCATGGCCTCTTCGGCAGGCGCGCTATTGCCCGAAACTTCGACATCAGTCACTGATACTTCCGCTGGTTGCGCTTTTGGCGGAAGAGGGAAACAACCAAGTGGAATTTGTCCTCCGATGACTTCGGATTTGATCGCGTTATAGCTTTCCTTGATAGTGGTTTCGCTACAGCTGAAAAGGTCTGCCATCTGCTTGAATGGCAGTTTCAGCTCTTCACGTAACCTATACACTGCTATCTGACGAGCGCGATCCAATCTTCTAGCACGGACGGGACTAAAAACCTGCTCAGCGGAATATCCATAGGCTTCAACTACCTGGCTGATAATTCTTATTTCAGCCCACGGTAGTTTCTCTTCCCTTTCTTCGGACTTGCCTCGCTGGTAATCTTTCTGAACTTTGTTTGAGTCAGTCAGGTTAAACAACTTGGCTATCGTTTCGAAAGAGACTTGAAGCGTATCCCGCAGTTCCACAATTGCCCGGCGACGGGTTTTCATCACATCTGCCGGCAATTCCGCGTCTCCCTTAAGGTTCTCTGCTGCAACGTGATGTCTTGAAGCGACCTGATCCACAAGATCTTGTGCAATTTCTTCCTCGGATCTGCGGACGCGCTTAATATCTTCTGCACTTTCCCCTAGCTGGGTACTGAACTTGGCCGGTTTATTTGTGGATGGTGCCGGCAAAGTCGGCATACACTGCCGTGCCATCTCCCAGACTTTGGGGGTACGAAGCCTATTTAACGCTCGCTCCAAGATCTGACGGGCTCGTTCGCGAGTGAGGCCAATATAATTTCCAATTCCATCCAGGGTTTGAGCGTTGCGGCCATTGAGTCCAAAGTACAACTCAAGACAGGTTTGCTCTATTTCCATGAAAGGAACTTCATCGAAAATTTTCTTGACCGTTTCAACTATGTCGACCTCTTCGAGATCTTCCACTTGCGAAGAAGCGTCCTCGATGAGTACAAAGTCGCCGAGTGTTGCATCGCCATCGCCGTCTCCGTTGGAAACGAAGTTGTCCAGCGACAGAAAATGCGTCTGGTACTGACCCCATACAATCAAACCTTCGATCTGTTCGACAGTTTTGTTCAGTTCGGCAGCCAGTTCCTCGCGATTTGGGTCATGCCCCAGCTTTTGCCTTACACGATCATAATTCTTTGCAAACTTTTTCAAGTTTTGAATCATATGTTCTGGCAAAACTGAAAGCTCCCCGATAACACGAGTTATGTGCTGTCTAACCCACCACATGGCGTAGGTACTGAATCGAAAGCCACGGGTGTAATCGAATCTTTCAACAGCTTCTACAAGACCGAACCAGCCTTCCTGGACGAGATCGTCGAAATCCAGAGCCGGATCATCAATCCGCTGTAGTTCAGGCATTTTGATTTTGGCACCCTTACGCGCCAAGCCAAGATTCTGAACTGTGATCTGGTATTTGCAATCAAGCCTCTCGAGCTGATCAGTTTCTTCTCTGTATCGCTTAAAAAGATCAAACTGTTCGCCCAGGACCTCAGCCGCTCTTGCTTCATCGGTTGGCGTAGCGGGCGGCAAGGACAGTAAACGAAGGTCAAACAGAAATCCTTTCTGTTTCCCGTCTTTTTTTAGAGTTAGGTTAAAATGCGCCAATCGTTCGTGAACTTCCCGAACTACATTCGCACCACCTATCCCTTTTTTACCTTTACCGAGAGAGTCTAACTCTTTCGTCAATTGCTTTTCAGTCTTTTCCACGAGCTGGCCGATTGTCTGGACCTCAATTGCCCACAGCTTCATCAATGAGCTGTCAGACAAATGTAGATCAGATATCTCCCTTTCGAGAAATTTTTCGAGTAAACCGCCTTCGACTAGCGCCGGTTCTGCCTCGACAATTTTCTTGGGACTTTCCGCTTTGATTGTTGCTGGACTGAAGTCGTTGAGCCATTTGGCGGGAACAGAATGGTTGCAGTAAGCAAACACTTTGGTCGTCCGCTTGAGAGCAAAGCTTGCAACATATTCGGGACTCTCTCCGCGTAAAACTGAATCGCGGAAAAGCCGAACCTGCGACAAGCCGCTTTCTGTGCAGTAACCTGCTCCCTTGTAGTAGATCAGAACGTTCTGCCTAAAGACCGACAATATCGCTTTGGTGATTACCTCGAAGTTGCGATTGGATTTAATTTCGACCTTTTCATCGGCCAGACGGGCAAGAAGTTGTTGACGGATCGTGAGCACACCGTGCATCCAGTACGGATTGATAAAATTTTCTCTGCACCAGTCGTCACTATGACTTGCTCTCTGGTAGTTGTCCCACACATTAAGCAAAGTCAGAAAGTCACTCCCAGCAACAGAAAACCGAGCTTTTATCTCTCCGTATTCCGGATCGTCGAAAGGCTCGGCGAAAAACCGACCAATCGACAACATGGCAGCAATCGTGACCGCTTCCTCAACACATCCATAATGAACGGAGCTCAATATGAACTGTGCGAGCTGCGGTTGAATGGAAAACCGTGCCAGCCTTAAGCCGTGTTCGGTTAGTTGCCCATCGTCAATTGCGCCATACCAGCGCAACTGATCTTCAGCAACAGTCCAAAGCTCGTCCGGCGGCTTGGTGAGAAAACCAAAGTCTAACCCGATACCAAGAGCCTTAGTTGCCATAACCAGGCCAATTAGATCAGACCTGGTAATCTCGGGCTCGCGGTGATCGCTCCGGGTTAAAAAGTCTTGCTCCGAGTACATTCGAATACATGTCCCGGGTCCGGTTCTGCCGGCGCGGCCTGCTCGCTGCACAACCTCGCTTCGACTAATTCTAACCAGATCAAGTGTCTCAATTCGGAGCTTTGGATCAAAACCCGGGATTTTGGCCAAGCCGGAGTCAATAACGTAACCGATACCGTCGATAGTCAAAGAACTTTCGGCAACGTTTGTGGCTACGACGACCTTCTGTCCGCCAAAAGGCAAAAAAATCAGCTCTTGTTCGGCCGGACTGAGGTTGGCATAAAGCGGAAGAGTCACCAATCCTTGGTGCCCCAATCGTTCAATCCCCGCTATTACGTGCCTGACTTCCATCTCTCCGGAAACGAAGACCAAAATATCTCCTTGTCTTTCCGGAAGTTGGTGAATTCGGTCAACTTCAGAAACAATCCTTCGAATCAGCCCCCGGTATTCGGTAGGTCGATACTCAACGGTTACAGGATGCTGTCTTACCGGGACTTGAAGTAACTTCGCCCCGGGGAAAAAATCCAACAGCTCTTGATAGTCCAAAGTCGCGCTCATAATTACGAGCTTAAAATCTGGCCGTTGCGCACAAACCCCTTTTAAATAACCAAGGAGAAAATCGCTGAAGGTGTCGCGTTCATGGGCTTCATCAACAACGACACAAGAGTATCGCGAAAGCATCGGATCCACGATCGCTTCTCGAAGCATTACGCCGCAAGTCAAAAATTTCAGTTTTGTCTCTTGGCTTATCTTCTTCTCAAAGCGAACCTGGTAACCAACCTCTCGTCCGACCATAGACCCCCGCTCTTTAGCAACTCTAAGTGTTGCTGCAATAACGGCGATTCTTTTTGGTTCGGTTACAGCTATCATTCCTCGTTCTGTGAATTCCTCATCCATGAGGAATTGAGGAAGCTGTGTGGTCTTTCCAGAACCAGTATGACCTACAACAATGGTCACCTGGTGGAAACGCACTGACTGCAGAATTTCCTTTCGGAATTCTAAAATAGGTAAACTGCTAGTAGTGACCATTTATCCTCCGATTCAATTGTTCAGGTACATCCAAAGACACAGCGTCTTTAGACCCATTATAATACAATTTTTTGCTCTAAAAGTAAAGAGGAAATGACAAAAATAAAGGCGACCTGGACATGGTAAAGCAAATATGGTACTATTTTAAGTTCCTGATTCGGAATAATATAGTTTCAAAATATTAAGGAGGCCCTATGGGCGAAGTTTCTGAAGAAATGAAGGAGCTGCTGATTGGAAGTGAAAGTAGCCCCTTTTGTCAGATTGCCGGCAGTGACATTAGCGTAAGGGCCTGCCTTGAAACTCAAGGCCAGCCCAAGTGCTTTGGTTGCGCCGCAACGACAAGACTCTGTGAAGAGTGTAAGCAAGAAGTGGTGGCTGTTCCTGCGGTCGGTCTGGGTTCGATTTGTCTTACAACCCAGCTCGAGCGTGACCATGAAGAGAAACCCGAATGCCCAACTGGTATTCAGGTGAACTGTCAACTGCTGAAAAAGAAAATTAGAGCAGAGATGTGCGTCGCAACCCAAGGCCAGGCAGGCTGCAAAGGATGTGCGGTTCCCTCCAGGCTTTGTGAAAAATGCCACATCAGTCCATGTCGTTTTCCTCAGTACGGCTTTTGCTTAACTTGTACCGTTGCGGAATATGGTGACGGCTGGGAACCCATCGATCTTTCAACTCTGCCAAAGGACGAAATCGAAGGAAAAGGAAAGGAGTCTCACACCGTTCAGCTGGTAGCTCATCTGCGTACAGCAAGTGGGCTAAAAGCCTCTAAAATCGCCAAGATCCTCTCCAACGAGGAGGCCGGTTGTACGTTCATCAAAGAACAACTCAAAGTAAACACCGAGACGGCAAGAAAGTACTACGGTCAGCTCAAAAACGAAGGATTTGTTTCTGTTCCGGCTCAAACCGTTTTAGAACAGAAGATAAGCAAGCTCGAAGAGTTGATTAAGATTATCGGTGAAGAGAGTAGCTTCGGAAAATTACTTCGCTCCTTGATTGGCGATCTCGAAGAGCTGCAGACGCTGAGAAAGAAGAGTAAGAAAACTTCCTGATAATAAGCCAAAAAAACAGAAGAGGATAGACTGACGTGTGTCAGCCTATCCTCTGTTTTGTTGTACCCAACTATTCTTTCTTTTCTTCCGGCACCGGTTCCGATTCGAGTCTGCTGATCGCCTCAGTCAGCTTGTTTTGCAACAACCGACTCTGCTTCAGCAGAATGCCGCGCTTACTTGTGTCTCGCAGCATGTCGTAATCGAAATCCGCGACTTTATCGTAGATCAGAACGAGCAGACGTTGGAGCATGTCGTAGGTGACGGTATTTCCTCGTTCTCCTGCTGTAGTATTGGCGTTACGGGTTTTCCGTTGCAGACGGCCACGAAGAGCGTTGGCGTCGAGCTGGAGTTTCACTCCGAGTTCCGCGGCTTTGATCTGTTCTTCTTCGCCACCTTTGACTTCGGCGACGACCTTTGCCTGAGCCATGTTGAGTTTACCAGCTTCGATGAGCGCCTGCACCTTTTCAGGCAGGCTGACCAGAGTCAGCCGGTCTTTGATGTAGGTTTCGCCCTTGCCGAGACTCTTCATTACCGGCTTGAGATCGCCGTTGTTGAGATCGACGAGTTCCTTGATACCGTGAGCCTCTTCCATCAACGTCAGATCTTTGCGTTGCAGATTTTCAACGAGAACCATGCTGTGGGCGACTTCATCCGGCACGTCTTTGATGATCGCATCGATTTCATCCCACTTAATGACCTTGTGAGCGCGGAGCCGCCGTTCGCCAGCGATCAGCTGGAAGGTCCCTTCTTCGATGCTTAGTACTCGGACGACAATCGGCTGGATGAGCCCGCCGTTCTGCTTGATGCTTTTTCCGAGTTCCTTAAGCTCGCCTTCGTCGAATGTCTTGCGAGGTTGCCAGGGGCTGGGAACAATTTTGTCCACCAGCACCTTGCGGATTTCGGACGGTGTTTGGGTTGGGGTTACCATGAATTGCCTCCTTAGGCGTTTTGTGTTGGGGTTTGTTGTTTTGCGTAATCCTACTACATGGAAAACAAAATTGCGGATTACAGGACAGATTAACAGGTTTTTTATACCCGGTCAAACGGGGTTTGATGGAAAAAATCAAAAGAGGCGAATATGCCAGCCTTGACAGTTGGCTACATCAACAATACCAAGACCAAATTGGTCGATGTAGACAAAAAGAAAGCAAAAGGCATTAGTGGCCCAAACTGCAGTCGTCGTCGAACCCAGCAGCAGCGGAGCTGCTGAAAAAAATTCTGAAATTAAAAAAAGTTTCCCTTGGTGGAGATTTTTAAAAATCAGTGGAACTTGTTATACGAAGAGGTTTTGAGGCTCTCTGGGTTTATTTCTTTAAATCTCCCCAAAGAGCTTCACTTTTAGCTTGTTTTTCATTTTTCCAATATTCTTCTAACTTATCATCGCCTAGTCTTAGAGCCCATCTTTTTTCAATTTCTTGCAATTTAGCACCCGAACGCCCAACCTCTTCCATATCCGACTCATCAACGTCAGCGTTGCATTTTAAATAATAAAAATGGATGTCATGAATATACCCAGCAGCGTCTTTCCAATCTTCTGCATGTTTAAGAGCCTCAGCTTTATTATGTTTGTCAATTTCGCTCAATCTGTCGTACCAATGTTGTAATCTATCAATCATCATTAGCACATCGGGAAGAGGCTTAAGACTTTTATGTTCCTCTTTTTCGTCAGCTTTTATGAAAGATATTAACCTATAGGCCTGAGCCTCATACTCGGATGTAAGGTATACAGGGTCTGCCTGCTCTCGTTTTTTCTTCGAATGGTATATTGACCAAGCAATATACCCTACAAGAACTAAAATAAATAATTGCATAATATTACACGCTATCTAAATATTTTTAATCTGCTTTCTACTTGATTGGCTCTACTTGAAAGCGAATCAATTTGCATTTTAAGCTCTTGTTTGAAAAGCTTGAATTCATTAGAATCAGCGATTTGGGTAGAATCCAGTGAATCGTACTTGGATTTTAATCCTGTAATATCAGACTGTACTGAATCTACATCTCTCCTTAAATTATTAAACCAAATAGTTGTTCCTGCTATAAGTCCAACGAATCCTAAGATAGCTCCCAAAGCGATAATATTTTCTTTTATAGCGTCCTTAATTACGAACCAGCGAGATTTTTTTATCACGGGCACGTTATTAACTTCATTCTTTGCTACATCGAGGTTACCACTGTTAGTCCCTTCTGAATCTTCTTCCTGAAATGTTCTCTCTTCCGACAGTAACCCGGTAGTTTTTAATAACCTATTGTACGAGTTTCTTTCAGAATGTTTTTTTAAAGTAATATTATGTGAGAGCGTTTTTTTATTCTTCATAATCTTTTAACAATGGGTGTACTTCATTAACCAAGTATTTTCTTGCGTCATTAATAAATTCCTCAATTTTAGCGTCCCTAATATCTTCTCTGAGAGGTGAAAAATATTTTTGATAATCTAACTCCGCAATCATTTTATTTTCCACTTTTATAAAGGAAAAAATGGTGTTTATATTATCTTGCACTCCGCTTATATTCGAACCAGAGCTTGCTAATTTTTTGGTAAAACTTAAATGTACATTATTAGGTTCTTCAATCTTACCGTTAGAAAAATTTTTAACCAAATCGTGTAGAATTTTAGAGCTATTAAATTTGTGTGAGAAAATTATTCCAAATCGACTGAAATTTTTTATCTTATATTTTGAAATTATATTGGTAGCTAAATAAGGAATTAATACTTCTAACAAATTTTTAAAATCTTTTTCGATATTTCTGATTGAAATTTTCAAAACAATTTCATCACTATTGATTCTAAAAAAATCTTTAGAGTCTTTGTGGAACAAAAATTTTTCGTCAGGGTAGTCGTTTATATTTGGGAAAAAATTAGTACCAAATGGAGTTTTATCCCCATGAAGTATTTCGTCGACAATTTCTCCTGCAATATCAGGTATCCTGAAGCTACGAGCAAAGCGGATTCCAACTATCAAGTTTTCTATCTTATGCATTAATTGAGAAGGCATGGTAAGTAAATTTTTAATTACCTATAGTCTAAAACTTTGCTTAAATTAAGTCAATTTTGAAAAAGCACCTATTTTGGTGCTTTTATAATAATCCTCGCAAGACTTGGCTCTTTAGTTCCTCAAAATTGTAGGAATAACCAGCTCGAATTCTTAGACACTTTATTCCCGCAGATTCTAAAATATGGTTTACGAATTGGTCTCTTTCCTGCCTGCTCCAATGGTAATGAGTTTTGTCATCAAGCTCAATAACCAGTAAAGGTTTTAAATATTGTTTTTCACAAATAACAAAATCTACAGACTTCCTGTCGATTTTGTTTCTAAAAGTTTTCTGATATATTTCGCTTGGCTTAACTTGGAGCAAGCAATCTAAATGGACTTGGGGGAAAATATAATATTTGTTTTCGACTATCTCTTGAAGCAAATTAAAAAATTGATGTTCAGCCTTAGTTAGCAAGTACTCTTTCTTAAAGTAAGGATTGTAAGAAACAGGCGGTTTAGGGACATCTTTATCTAAACCTTTTGAGAAAAATTTAATTGCCCAGACAACTAGAATAGCAATTATTATGAAGCTAATAAATTCAACCATATATTTTTTTAAAACACAAAGCCCCGTGTCAGCTGGGCTTTGAGACCCCATACCCCTTTCGGGATATGACTCTTGGAAGAATAGCTGAACGCGGGGTTCAGTACCTTCCAAGAGATTTTTAGCCATGCCCGTTGCTGGGTTTAGGCTACATTCAGTTGTGCTTGAAATATACCAAATTTTGCTGATATAATCCAGCGTATGCCTTACCACATCAAAAATTTGAGCAATGACAGCCTACAAATTCTGTGGGATGTTATGGAAGACCTCTGCACAAAGTCCCAACTTACACAATCGGGTTATTTGGAAGTAACCAAGTTTGGAACAGAAAAAGTTAGCCCCGATGATTATAAAATGGTAATTTGGGGTTTGCAGAAAGATAGACACATTAAATCCGAGTGGGGTAGCTACTTATTAACAGATTCATTCGTGGAATTTTTCAACGCCGTGGGTGATGAAATGCATGATAGAATCCATGAACAAAAAAAGGTTGAAAAGACTTCAAATAAGTTAGATAAAAAGCTTCTTCCTCACGATAAGTTGCGATTTGACGAAAGCGGAGGCGAATTGGTAGTAAATGGAGAACATATTAAAGTTATCTCAAACAAAAATTTTGAGGAAAAGTTGCCCCATAAACTCATGGTTCATATCCTTGTCAAGCACAAAGATGAATTTTTTAGAAAATTTTCTTATATTGAATTGTTAAATTCCCCTTTATTTTTGGATTTTAGAATTCGTTTCCCAAAAGTTTTTTGGAGAAAATGCCATGACTCTTTTGAAAATCTTAATAAAAAAATACAAGCAAAAACTGGGTTTGCAAACTTTTTCAAATCAGGTTCAAAGGCTAACGGTGAGGTATTTATCAACCCTGACCACCTGAAAACCCTCGGTTTAGCAAAGCCAGAATTGGGTTAAGAACTTTTTCAAACTTTTCAAAAAATTTAGGTATAAAATTGTCCTAGCAAAAAGCTAGGCTTTTTTAATTCATCGAAAGGGGGTGATTAAAATGTTTTTGATTACAAGATTAAGTCAGTTCACAGCTAAAAACGGAAAAGAATGGGTATCTGGCAACTTCCTTAACCTAAAGGATGGAAGCACTGGAGAAATATTCCTTCCAAAAGAAGACTACGAAGCAATGAAGTTTGACGCTGGAAAAAAGGTACTATCAGCAGAAGACTTAGCCTCCATAGCAGAAGCTTATGAGACCTCAAATGTCTCATTTGACCAACGAGGCAGAATCCAACAGCTTTCATAACGGCTTACTCGTCGGTGATGGGTGCGGCGTAAGCCGCCCCGTCACCGCAGTATTACTTGATTATAAGTACACATAGGGCGATGAAAATCACAAAGTTTAAATTAATATTCACTGGTTCAAAAATTACTATTCAAGAATTTGAAAGACCTTTTGGCTATGACTTTGAAAGTAAGGCAAATAAAAATAGCCGTCCCAGAACTGAAAAACTTTTAGACCCAGAAGAGTGTGCTAGAAAAGCTAGAAACCGACTAAAGAAACTCATTTGGTCTAACGGCTGGCAAATTACTAATCCTCAAACCAACAAACCATATAAACCTATTTTTATAACCTTAACCTTCGCTGAAAACATCCAAGACCTCAAAACTGCCAACCTAATTTTAAAAAACTTTATTAAACGACTGAACCACTATGTCTCAAAAAACTAAATTACTATATGTTGCTGTACCTGAATTTCAAAAGCGTGGAGCTGTGCATTATCACATTATCTTTTTTAACTTACCATTCTTGCGAAATATACACCCTGTCATGCAAAAACTTTGGGGGCAAGGCTTTATTTTTGGAAAGACCATCAATGATTTGAATCATCTTGCAAATTATGTTTGTAAGTACATCCAAAAAGGTTTTGATGACAAGCATAGTAAGTATTCAAAAAGATATTTTTCTTCCCGTGGTTTAAAACGTCCTTATGTCATAAGAGACGAGGGTCAAGTTGAATATATTTTGGCTTCAATTGACCCAAGTAAATGTGAGGTCGAAGAAAAGGAATTTACAACTACTCAAGGGATAAAAGTTAAGCAAAAAGTATTAAGATTTCCTGACGGCTTTAATTCAAAACAATTAATTTTTTAAGAATAAAAAAACCGAGGGCAGCAAATAGCCGCCCCCAGCCGCAACACCTAGACCAGATTTGCGTGAGCATCGTAAGCCTCGAACTCTCCTTCCCACGTACGGACGAGTGCGAAAAATTTCCGAAAGTCCTCCGTCAGAAACAGCAGGATGAGATGACCTTTCAGTACGTGATTTAGGTTGACCGACACAACCAGAACGTTACCCTCCCGTTTGAAATCGGGATTCAGCAGGTGCTGGATATTGTCGTGGTAGTACATGCCGACGCCCGTGATTGTGACGAGTTCGCCCCACATACCCGTTTCTTCGATGATGAGCTTTATTGTCTTCCCAATCAGATTCTGCGCTTCGCTGCCCACCTCCAATGGGTCTTGCTTATCGCAAAGCTCGTGCAAAACTTCATTCAGTCTAGTCATTCTTTTCCCCCTTCCTAAGCTAGTGAACATATAAGTATAAAAACTTTAAGCTTCAAAGTCAATAGAATGTTATCAATCCAAGAATGTAAAAAATACCTTATAGAGCTTGAGTTAACTGACAAGCAAGTTGAGGAAATTCGAGATTCCCTGTATTTTATAGTTAATAACATTCTTGATAACCATTATGAAAAGCAATATGAAAAACCAAAACCAAAATGAATACCAAAAAGCTTTAGTTTATTGCCGTGTCTCATCTGGCCAGCAAGTTTCGGAAGGTAGTGGATTAGAAAGTCAAGAGCATAGGTGTATTGCTTACGCAGAAGCTAAGGGTTTAGAAGTCATAAAAATATTTCGTGATGAGGGAATTTCAGGCGGTCTATTTGAAAGACCAGCAATGAAAGAAGTATTGAAATTTTTAGACAAAAATAACACTGAAAAATTTGTAGTTATTTTTGATGACATAAAAAGGTTTGCCAGAGACATTGAAGTTCACCTTAAACTAAAAAAAGAATTTGGCTCAAGGGAAGCCAAATTGGAATGTTTAAATTTCAAATTCGAAGAAACACCCGAAGGAATTTTTGTAGAAAATATAATTGCCGCAACTTCACAGCTTGAGCGTGAACAAAACCGCCGACAAGTAATCCAAAAACAAAAAGCTAGGTTAGAGCTTGGTTATTGGGCTTTCCATGCTCCACCTGGATTAAAGTTTAAAAGAAAAAACGGAGAAGGTAACATTTTAACCCCAGACAATGAATTTTCCGATATATACAAAGAAGCCATCGAGAAATTTAGAGACTATGAACTAAACACCATTGAGGCGGTAAGACATTTTATTATTGAGAAATATAAGCAAAGAGGAATTAAAAAATTTATTTCTGCCACCAACACCAAAACTGTCTTAACAAATCCTCTCTACGCTGGTTATTTAGAATTCCAAAAATGGGGAGTGTCTTTGAGAAAAGCAAAGCACAAGGGCTTCATTACTTACGAAACTTTAGTAGCGGTTGAAAAAAGATTAGAAGCCAGACTTAAACCACAAATTAGGCAAGATATAAATCCTGATTTCCCATTAAGGAATTATTTATTGTGTCCACATTGCAATCACGCAATGACTGCGAGTTGGCATAAAGGTAAAATGGGAACAAAGTATCCTCATTACTGGTGCAAAAATCCGATTTGCCAAAACAAGAACAGAACTCTAACAAGAGATACCGTCCACAATGACTTTGTCGAGCTCTTGCAAAAGCTTACTCCTAACCCGCAAATTTTAAAGCTAGCAGAGGCTGTATTGCTCGACGTGTGGCAAAAGAGACAAAACGGGGAAATAGGTAACCAAGAGGCAGTTTTAAATCAAATAAACGATTTAAACATTAAAATTGATAACCTAACTCAACGAATTTCCGAAACCTCCAATAAAGCTCTTGTTGAGCATTACGAAACAGAGTTAGAAAAGTTATTAAAACAAAAAGCTGCCGTTGAAACGGCAGGCAATGTGCGAATGTATAAAACGCAAGATTTTCCTAAAGCTTTGCGTCTGGTTTTTAGCTATGTGGAACACCCATTAAATCATTGGTATAGCCCTGCAATCATTGAGCAAAGAGCACTGCTGCATACTTATTTTAATAAGGGTGTATCCTATGACAAATTCAATCGCTTTGGAACACCAAAACTTCCGCTTATCTTAGAAGTTTTAACCCAATCAAACAACTCAAAAATTACTATGGTGGAGATGCCGGGAGTTAAACCCGGGTCCAAAACGTTTTCACTTCCCAATTGTTCACAAGATTAGCCCCGACATAAGCTTTTGTAGAAGCGTCGGGGCAACTTACTACAAAAGTTGATTTACAAGTCTTAGGCTAACCGATGTAAATCAAACCAGTTAACAGCAGCCTCTAATAAATCCGCTAATTCTCAATGGAGGCACATTGGGAGGCGGAGCTCTAGCTTAAAATTAAACTAAGGCAAGTGCAGGCTGGGCAAAGGCGTTAGCCAATGCGGTCTTCACTTTAGAAAATGCGTTAGCATTTATGATGCTTGGGCTTTTTTACGAGATGTCTAAAGCTTGCTCGTCTTGTATATTGGAAAATGTTAAAGTCCTGTCAAAATCCGTCATCCCCGAAAGGGTATATTAGCACAATGAGGAATGATTGACAATACCACTAAAAGGTGGTATTTTAATATGTTGCAATTCGCAATAAATATGAACACATTTGTACCTTCAGTGTAGGGAAAATCAGATCATACAAAAGGAGGCTAAGAGATGGAGGAAATTCGTAAGGACCTTTTCTATGCGCAGAAAGAGAAAGTGGCATTTTGGGTGGCTGGATACCTGGACAACTCTTCGGAAGTCCACAAGATAATCCAAACCCTTACAAAGGCCGTTGAAGTGTTCCTCAGAGAAGTTCCGGTTGAAAGTACCACAGTCTGCACGCTTTTCGTGACCCAGTCCCGCAGATACCAGCAGACGCGGGTCTTCTACGCTAAAACCGAAACCGCGCCAGCCAAAGCCTTCGTTCTCACCGACGATTGGACTATGCAAAAGTGGCTGGAAAACTAACCAAAAATAAACTGGAGGAAACAACGACATGGCAGTAAAGCCCGGGGACAACCCGCCGCTAACAGACGAAGACCGCAAAAGGGTTGACGCACTGGAACCTCTCATCGACAACGTGCTTCTGAACCACCGGCCAAGCCCAAGCGACGACCGCATTTTCTTCAACTTCACGGGTCCTGAATGGTTCCTTAAAGGCGAAAGCCTAAACAAGGCTCAATTCCTTGAAATCCAAAGGCGCTACAGCCATTGGATAGTGACAGAATTCAAAGACACAAAAGAGCCTTACTCCATCTACTTCCAGCCGCGTTCCTCTTGATACGCGCGCGAGAGCGCCGCCAATATACCTTTTAAGGTTGAGGCGGCCTTTTGTATTTATATCAGATATAAAGCTTTAACAGTTTGTATGTACCAGGGTTGACAATACCACTAAAAGGTGGTATTTTAATATGTTTGGAAATTGCAAGGAGGCTAGTAATTAAAACCATCCAAGTTATCCATAGCGACAAAAGCAAAAGGTAAAAAGACAACTAACTTTCCTTAACCTTTAACCCACTTTCCTAGGAGGTGCTTATGTCCGTTTACGTTTCGGTAGGTCGCGCTATGGATAACGCAACCAGCGGATTGGCTGGTTGCAATGAGCTTGCAACTGTACTTTTTGAGTGCAGTTGGAGCTGGTGGGGTGGTATATATGTGGCACAAGCATTATGCCCGTGTATGTACCCACTTTGGGCCAATGCCAGCTATGGAACCATTACCCTGCTTTCAGATGAGCAGTCGGTAAAAATGGTTCAACACCTGCGGCATGCGGTCAAAACCGGAAATGGCTGCTCCTGCGCCATTCCTGTTATTGACCCGGAACGCTTGGTGTATTTTGCCGAAAGGATTGAGTACCTGCCTGAAGGGCGGGAACGTCGCAATCTCGGCAAACTGCTGGTCGCCATAGACGTGGCTCTTGAGCGCTATGGCGTTTACGCCGCTGTCCTGGCAGGCTAAGCAGGCATGGCCATACGTCGCCCGTACCTACTTCAGGTGCGTGGCGGCGTTTTCATTTCACAAAATTATAAATTCTAAAAATATCTTGGCAAATTGAGTTCCACTGATTTTTTAAAATTCTCCATTAAATAAACCGCAAAGCGCGGTTTTTATTTTTTCATTATTAAAGTAAACCACTCTGCACTGAAAGTGCAGAGCATTATGCAAAACCGCCTTCAGGGCGGTTTTGCATTGACTGAAAGTCAATTATCCGATTAACAGAAATGTCTTGTCTTCATCCTCTTCCTGT
>Ga0137327_1000068_pt1 | contig 25073 bp, 28 predicted proteins | sample EasRivERMZT517_2_FD_104767 | JGI IMG/M metagenome (GOLD analysis project Ga0137327, IMG submission 104767) | Soil microbial communities from meander-bound floodplain in the East River, Colorado, USA - East River MetaG ERMZT517_2 | ecosystem: Environmental > Terrestrial > Soil > Floodplain ... | reverse complement strand
CCCTGAAGGAGTGGATATTAACCTTTTAGGCACTATCTACTGGGTGCATAAGAATACCCTCTATCCTTACCCTACACTTGAAGTCTACAACTCCTGGAGAGTTCCCAATGACTTTTCAAGGGTGCTGCCGGCTAATTCGGCAGATGCAGGGTTGCCTAAAGCGGAGGACATTAAGATAAGAATTTTACAATAAATTAGCTTTAAGCGTATGTTTAAATTTGATTTGCTGCCGGAAGAAAAAATAGTCGTAGTTTACAGGCAAACCGAAGCGGTTTTGTTTAAAACGCTTTTGCTAATGTTTGTTTTAATTTATTTCCCCTGGTACTTTTTATTGAAGTACGAGTTGTTTGCGGCTTTTGACAGAATACTTTTTGTCTGGAGTATTTTAGTTTTTGTTTATGCGGCCAATAAGTTTTTAATTTGGCTGCTTAATGTTTACCTGCTCACCGACAAAAGGCTTATTTTGGTAAAGTACAAAACGTTATTTACCAAGCACGTTTGGGAAACGCCTTTGAACAACGTATTAAGCGTGAGTTTTTCAGTTAACGGGTTTTGGCAATCTTTGTTCCAATTTGGCGTGGTTGAAGTTAGGGCAAGAGGCCTGCACGAGCCTTTGTTTTTAAAAAATATTTCACAGCCGTCCAAAGTTAAGGATTTTATCTGGAAAGTTTTGAGTTCACAAAATTTTTCCAAACATTAACTAAAAATTTGTGTTTTCCAAACAAACATTGTCTTCCAAAATTACCTTGTTTTTGCTGGCCCTGATGCTGGTGTTTTTGGGACAGCTAAAATTTAAACAATGGCAAAGCCAGCGCAGGGTTGAAAAAGAAAAACAGAGCCTGCAGCGGCAGGCCGACGAACTTTTAAAGAAAAATAACGAATTGTCGCAGTCCCTTGAGTATTTAAATTCTCCGAATTTTAAAGAAAGGGTTGCCCGGGAACAGCTGGCTTTAAAAAAAGACGGGGAGCAAGTATACAGTTTTTCGGTAAGGCCCCAGGAACCGCAGCAGGAAAGCGAAAGCCAAAAACCGCAGAGCAATTTTGAAAAATGGCGGATTTATTTTTTTAAAAATTAATTTTGGGCTATGCAGCAGAGCAGGAAAATTTTAAAAATTATTTTAATTATTGTAACCGCCTTAATTTTAATTTTTGGTAGTTTGGGGGTGTGGCTGGGCCGGGGAAGTTTGACTGAGGCTAAAATGAAAGTTTTTGAGGTGGTCCCTTATCCGCTGGCTTTGGTCAATGGGCGGCCAATTTTAATGCGCGATTTCATTTTAAGGCTCAAGGCCAGCCAAAAAATGGCTGAAAATAAAATTATCCCCAGCCCCGCGACAAAAAATGACATTTATAATACAATGGTATTGGAGGAGGAAATTAGGCAAATTGCGGCTTTTAGGCGGGTTTTTGTTGGCCGCAAACAAATTGAGCAGGAATTTGCCGACAGGGCGGGCGAGCCGGAATTTGTGGAAACGTTAAAAAATTACGGATTTAGTGAAGCAAATTTTAAAAATGAAATTTTACAGCCGCAGTTGCTGTTAGTCAACCTGAAGGTTTGGTTTTGCGGCCAAAAAGAGTTAAACGCCAAAGCTTATAATCTAGCTCAAGCAATAGTAGAAAAGGAGGCTCTTGGTGACAATTTTGGCAATTTGGCTGAGAGCTTTAGCCAAGAGAGCGGGAGCAAACAGCTGGGCGGGGATTTGGGTTTTGTGCAGCCGACTGAATTGCTTTTGGAGCTGCGTGAACCGGTTGAACTTTTAAAAGACGGCGAAGTAAAAATTTTGCCCAGCAGACTGGGCCTGCATATAATAAAACAAGAGGCACAAGCGGGCAGCGAAAAGCATTTAAGGCAAATTTTTTTGCAAACCGAAAATTTTGACAGCTGGCTTAGCGGGCAAACCCAGAATTTTAATGTAAAAAAATTAGTTAACATAAATAACTAGAAAATAAAAGGTACAATTTGGTTAAAATATAAAAATCGTGCTATAATAAAGCATAAATAATCAAAAAGAAACAAAAATAATGTCACCCGAACAGGAAACAGTGCCTCCCCAGCAAGCTCAGCCGTCGCCCTTGCCGGTAACGCCTGGATCAATTGTAAGTAAGCCCTTTTATAAAAAACCGCTTTTCTATATTGTTTTAGCGGTAATTTTTATTTTAGGAGGCGGTTTTGCCGTTGGTTATTTTATTTACAATAAGCAAAAATTAGACTCAATTTGGGACTTATTTTCTAAAGGGGAGACCGGCAAAATTTTCCAAACTAAATTTACTTTTGAGTATTCGGACCCCAACGAAGCTCCGGAGTCTGAATTTTTAGAGTTAAAAAATATCAAATTTAAACTTGACGGCAGTGCTTACATAAACCGGTCCATTGCGGACAAACCCGAATCGAGCTCTAAGGTTCAATACACTTTTGGCAGCGGCAACACCAGCTTTTCAACCGGGCTTGAGTATATTTTACTGGACGGGGTCCTTTATTTGAATGTGGGCGACAATCCTCTCCTCTCCAGCATAAGCAGGAGCGAAATGGGTGGTAAAAAAATTGATTGGCTGAAAATCGATATCAAAAAAGTTAAAGAGGAAATAAGTTCCCTGGGTACATTTTTAGAAGAGGCGAGCGATCCTGCATTTAAGGTTCAGCTTGAAAAAATTTGGTCTGATTCCACCTTGATAAAGCAAGAAGGCAGCATGGGTGAGGAATTAATCAACAATATAAAAACGCAGCATTTTAAAAATTCGCTCGATAAACAAGCCTTGGTCCAGTTAGCCAACAGGTACGCCGACAGCATTTTTGACAAAATAAAAAAATCTAATCCGGACGCCCAAACTTACACTAAAGAAATCGACCAGGCGAGATTATTAGTTAAAGAAATTTTCAGTCAATTGATAGGCAAGTTGGAAATTAAAGAATTTGAAACTTGGGTCGGGAAAAAAGACGGCAAGCTTTATAAGGTCCATTTAGTCACCAATGCCCCATCCGTAGTGTCTATGGTAAAAAATTTAGAAGGCGCTGATTTTTTTACCACGAGGGCAAAATCACGAGACGCTAAAAGACTTGCGGATATAAGACAGATGGCTTCCGCTTTAGAGCTTTACTATAACGATCATAACCGCTACCCGGAAAGCAAAGACGGTGTGCCGGTCGGCAACATAACTCCAAATTACATTGGTATACTACCCCAGGCGCCCACCCCCGCTGACGGTAAGTGCAGTGAATATTATAATTCCTATTGGTACGAGGTACAACCGGACGGCCAAAATTACACCTTAACTTTTTGTTTGGGTGCAATCACCGGCGGGTATCCGGCCGGTCTGGCAAGGTTAACTGCTATGGGTATAGAAGGTGGCCTTGTTTGCCCCGGGTCTGAAGATCAGTGCGAAGGGTCCAATGCCCAAAGCGGTTCTGAAATTGACGAAATGAAAAGCCAAGTTAAAGATTTCATTTCTAAACTGGATTTTAGCGCGAAAATTAATGTTGAAATGACTTATTATGATTACGGTAAGAAGATTGAACTTACGCCGCCAACTGAATTTTATGATATTCTTGAAGCTCTTGGCTCTGCCAGGGCAAAATCACGAGACGCAAAAAGATTGGCTGACATAAGGCAACTTGCCAGCGCAAACGAACTTTATTTTAATGACAAAAATGAATACCCTAAGACACTCTCCGTACTTACCCCGACTTATATTGGGCTGCTACCGACTCCGCCAACTCCTGCCGACGGAAGCTGTACGGAAGACCAAAACAAATATATTTATGAAAGGACAGGCTTGCAAACTTATAAATTAACCTTTTGTTTAGGCACCTCTACAGGTGGTTACGCCGCAGGTGTGCATACACTTAGCCACGCCGGTATTCAATAAACAAACAAATGGCACTCGAACAACAAATTATAGATTACATCCTCCAGGCCCAAAAGCACGGGCTGACAGATGTTGAAATTAAACAAAATTTGCTTAACGCAGGCTGGCAAGCGGGAGCAGTGGAAGAAAACTTCGTCTTTGCCAGAGCTGCTGAAAGTAAGCCGCCCGCAGCCGAGTTGGCCGCAAAGCCGCAGGTAAGCGCCCAACCGACTCCTTTGGTGCAGCCGGCAGTTTTGCGGGCCGTAGAAAAAACGCCGACAAGCACACCGGCAGAAATCCGCCCCGCCCCCGTTGTCTCGCCGGTTGTTGTACAAAGCCCTATTCAGCCTCAAATACAAACTGCATTTGTTGAAGCAAAACCTCCGCACAAACATTTAGTTTTAGCTGTGGTGGTCATTTTGCTTTTGTGTGTGGGAGGAGCGGCTTTCGGCTACTATCACTACTATTACAACACTCTTTCTGGGGTTTGGAAAAGACTGGCAACAGCGCCGTCAGAGCCGGCCAAAGTTTACAAAATGGACTACGACTTGAGCTACAATTTTAAATACAAAGAAGAATTTGAAGACAATGACACAGAAAAACCCGGCAGCCTGGGATTAAAAGGCACTTTATTTAAGGACCTTTCCAACCCAAATGAGTCCAAAATGTCTAACGAGCTGAATTTGGTAGCAAAAGCAGGTTCCGAAAGCTACAATTTTGGAATAAGCTTTATTGTTATAAATAAAATTTTATATGTAGATTTAGGCAGGGTCCAATTCTTAAAAGAATTAATTCCGGGTGAAGATTTGGGTTGGATAAAAGTTGATTTCGACTCTTTGGCAAAGTACGCAGAAGAAAAAGGCACCAAAATTGACAACTACAAAAACCCTTTTGACCAGGCCAGCGGCGTGTTTGGCTCGTCTACTTTTAACGAGCTGGTTAAAGCCAATGTAATTAAGCCGGGGACTTTTTTTGGAAAAGAGAAAATTGGCGAAGTGCCCGTATACCATTTTAAAAATGAATTCGACAAAGACGCCTTTTTGCCTATTTTGTTGGATTTAATAAATAAAAATTTAGCCCGGTCTAATGCGGAAAAGAAGACCTTGACCGACGAAGAAAAGAAGGTAATTTCTGCGCTGGTAAGAAAAACTAAAGTTAAGGAACTTGAAACCTGGGTTGGGCAAAAAGACTTTCAGCTTTACAAAACGCACCTGGTCATAAGCGCGCCTTCGGTTTCCGACTTCGAGAACTCCGATACTTTAGATTTTGGGCCGTTTGGACAAGCGCGTGCCCAAAGCCGCGATGCTAAACGCTTGTCAGACGTTAGGCAGTTTGCCTATGCGCTGGAGCTCTACTACAACGACTTTGGGGGCTATCCGGCTGCGGAAAAAGGCGAGCCTATAGGCTTGGCGCCAAATTATTTTGGCGAGCTACCCAAAGCGCCAACTCCGCTGGACGGGACGTGTACTGACTATTACAACTCTTACTGGTACGAGCCCGCAGGCCTTGCCGCGGTTTCTGCATCTAAAGAAGTTAATGTTTATCCTTCCTACTCTTTGACTTTTTGTTTAGGACAGGACTCCGGAGGCTATGAAGCCGGCATAGGCAAGTTAACGCCCCAGGGGATTGAACAAAACATTGCCTGCCCGGGCGCGGCCGAGGATTGCGTAAATCCTAACCCGCAAGGCGAAATGAAAATTGAAACTTTATTTGCAAAATGGAAATTTGACGCGGAAATTAAATTTGAGAGTACCTATAAAGACATTGGCAAAACAGAAAACGTGGTTGCTCCGGCGGACGCAAAAGATTTAGTTGACCTAATTAAAAACGCCCTTGGAGATGCCGTGGAAAAATCTGAAGACGCCAAAAGGCTTACTGACATAAGGATGCTTGCCACCGCCCTTGAATTATATTTCAACGATAAGAGCGCTTATCCAAATAGACTTGATGAGCTAGCCCCAAACTACATAGGCCTAATACCAACGCCCCCACCTGTTGTCGCGGGTGTATGCACTGCCCAGGACAATGAATACAATTACACATTTATTTCGGCAGGAAAATACACGCTGACATTCTGTCTGGGCCACTCAATTGGCGGGTATTCTGCAGGAAGACATACCTTAACCGAAGCAGGCATTAACTAGGGAAAAAGGCTCGAACGCCGGGTTCGAGCCTTTTAAATTCGCCCATTTTAGGTTATCCTATAATTATGAAGATTGGCATATTCGACTCCGGCCTCGGCGGACTTATTATTGCTAAATCAATATTTAAGAAGCTGCCTAAGTACGACTACATTTATTTGGGTGATACAAAAAATTTGCCTTATGGTTCTAAAACCCAGCGGCAGATTTTTGAATATACCAAAAATGCCGTGGATTATTTATTTAAGCAAAACTGCGGACTGGTAATTGTGGCCTGCAACACCTCGTCTGCTTTGGCGCTTAGAAAAATTCAACAAGAATATTTGCCGAAACACTACCCAAATAGGAGAGTCTTGGGCGTGGTAATCCCGACGCTTGAGACTGCCAAAGGAAAAAGCATTGGCGTCCTTGCTACCACTGCCACTGTTAAGTCACATATTTATAAAAAAGAGTTGTTAAAAATAGATAGTCGGGCAAAAATTTACGAAGTGCCGGCTCCCAAGCTGGTTGAATACATTGAACAAAATGCTTTACCAAAGGCTGAAAATGCCTTAAAATTGTATCTAAAGCCGCTTCAACAAAAGGGGATTGAGGCGTTAGTTTTTGGGTGCACACATTACCCGTTTTTAAAACGGGCTGCGAAAAATATTTTAGGTCAAAAGGTAAAAATTGTAAGCCAGGATGAAATTATCCCGGGCAAGCTAAGCGGCTACTTAAATCGTCATCCCGAAATTTCGTCCCGCATTTCCAAAAACCATCAACGGCAATTTTCTGTCACTAAGGTAAACGCCGGATTTAAAAAAGTCGCAAAAAGATTGTTTGGGAAAGAAATAAAATTAAATCTAGCAAAAATCTAAGAGCGATGCCATTCCGGAAAATTTAGTTTGCTATTAAATTTATCCGGAATCCATATTCTGGATTCCCGCTTTCGCGGGAATGGCATGAAATTTTGCCGAGATAGCTCAATTGGTAGAGCAATGGTATCGTAAACCATAGGTTGGAGGTTCAAGTCCTCTTCTCGGCTCCAAAAAAGTGCTGGATAAACCGCCCATGTTAGCTTGGTAAGTCCGATTTACCCCGTAGCGAACCGAAGGTTCTGCTACCGGGGCAGCCGGCTCCAGTTAAAATTAACGAATTAAAATATGTCGAGCGAAATATCTAAGAACCTTGATGTAAACAAACCAAATTGGAAATCAGCGAGTCAAAAGTTTGCCACAGAGACAGAAGCAGTTCAGTTTGTGCATGATTTTTGGACTCATGTTCTTCCGCCTGGAGATTCGGGCCTGGAAAGAATCCTTTCGAAAACAACAATTGATGATCTGAAAGAAGAAACTTTCTTAGATAGGACTGTAATGCGAAAAACGGGGATTGAAAACCCAGTTTTCCAGGTTGTCATCTATAGGAATACTGACAAAGAACCTCTAACTCCTAAAGCTATTGAATTTTTGCAATCAAGGGGAATCCAAGGAGCATGAGCCTACCTAAATCCGCAAAACGAGTATTTAAAGGAAAGATTTTTGACGTCTACCAATGGCGGCAAAAAATGTTCGACGGCAGCTACAAAATTTTTGAAACTGCACGGCAAAAGGACGTGACAATAATTATTGCAACTGTAAAAAATAAAATTGTAATTTTAAAACAAAAACAGCCGGACACAGGATGGTTTTACTGTACGCCTTCCGGGAGAATGGATATCCCGGGTGAAAAGCCAATGGTTACAGCTAAAAGAGAGTTGCTAGAAGAGACCGGAATGGTTGCTGATAAATTTTTTTTGTGGAAAACAATAAAGAGAGAAGGAAAGGTGGTATTAAACTGGCATATTTTCATTGCCCGCAATTGCCGCAAAGTTGCGGCACAGGCGCTGGATGGAGGGGAAAAAATTAAAGTGAAGCTAATTTCTTTTGATGAATATTTAAAGTTATCCGACGCCCCCAAAAGTCAATTCAACCTGTCAGCCACAATTATTGATATGTTTAAAGCCCGACTTTATCCAAAATATAAAAATTATCTTAAAAAAGTGATTTTTGGGTAGCTAAGCCAAATTTGTCAAGGGTAGGCAAAAAGGCTTGGCTTGACAATTAGGCCTATTTTACATAGTATTAACGCGGTTAAACTTGTCCCGTTAGAAATTTGGAGCATTTACGCAAATTTGTTGTAATAAATAAATGCGATCCCAAAATCCGATGGTATTAAATAATTAATTTCTAACAGGGATGGAAAATCAGCAAAACGGAGACCAAAAAAAAGAATTGCAGAAAAAGCAGGCGGCAGCGTATTTTATGCTGTTTGAATTAGGCATAGAATTTGCGGTTATTCTTGCCTTGCCTTTAATTGCTTTTATTTACGGGGGTCGCTGGCTGGACTCAAAATATGACACAAAAATATTTGTAGTCGCAGGGATTTTGCTGGCTTTAACCTTGAGCAGTTATATGATATATAGAAAAATTAACGAAGTAAGAAAGATGTTAAAGTAACACGTAAGTGTCTACCCACTAATCGCCCCATGATTCTCGCATTACCGCCTCTGGCAGCCGAACAAATTTTTCATATAGGCCAAATTCCCGTTACCAACTCAATGGTGAATTCTTTTCTTGCGTTGGTGTTATTTGTAATTTTGGCTTTTTTTATTAACAGAGGCGTAAGAAAATATTATCCCTTAAACAAAGCTCCCAAAGGTGTTTTGAATTTTTTTGAAAGCATTTTGGAGTTCCTGCTTGCTAATATAGACAACGTAACCAAAGACCGCAAGAAAACTTTAAAGTTCCTTCCTATTGTGGGAACTTTGTTTTTGTTCATTTTAGTTTCTAACTGGATGGGTTTAATCCCGGGAACCGGCTCTTTTTGGATTTTGGCCCCGCACCACGGGGAGCTTGCGCAAATTCCGGTTTTCAGGCCGGCAAACACGGACTTAAATATGACTTTAGCCATGGCAGTTTTTGCCGTAGTCAGCTCACATATAATTGGTATTGTGGCTATTGGGTTTTTTAAATACATTAACAAGTTTATTAAGCTGGGGGACATTTACAACGCGCTTAAAACCTTAAGCCCTATAAAAATTTTTACGGCAGTAATTGAATTTTTTGTAGGTTTAATAGAAATTTTTTCCGAAGTCGCTAAAATGGTTTCGTTAAGCCTTAGGTTATTTGGTAATATTTTTGCAGGGGAAGTTTTGCTTACTGTTATCGCCTCGCTTCTTGCCGGATACGGAGCTTACTTAGTCCCGCTGCCCTTTATGGGCCTGGAACTTTTGGTTGGATTCATTCAGGCGGTTGTATTTAGTATGCTGACTTTGGTTTACTTAACTATGGCTACGGCGGAAATTCATGTTCATGGCGACGAACAACATCATCAAGCCAAAGAAGGACATGTAGAACCGGTTAGCGGCTGATTTAAATGATTGACCAGGATTGAGCAAGATTGACAAGAATAGATGAAAGAATCATGTCAATCTTTTAAATCTTACTTAATCTTGTTCAATTAATTTATTTACACACAAGGCGACGTTAAAAATATAAAATAATTTAAAGATCGACCAAGTGTGAAAAGAAAGGATAGATTTATGGATGCAGAAACAATGAAACTTTTGGCTAAAGCAGCCACCATTGCAATTGGCGGTATTGCGCCGGCTATTGCCATTGGCAAAACTGCCAGCAAGGCTATGGAAAGCATTGGCCGAAACCCGGAGAGCGCGGACAAATTGTTCGTACCTCTTTTGCTGGGTATGGCTTTTGCCGAAGCTATCGCTATTTATGCGTTAGTAGTAACTTTTACGTTATAAACAGGTTTGCGAGTTTACGGGTTGGCGGGTTTCAAACACTCGCCAACACGCTAACCCGTAACGAAATAACCAAACTATGATACATTTTGACTTTATCCAAGTTGCATATGCAGCTGAAGCAGCTGAACACGAAGTAATAACTGCAGCTGCGGAGAAAACCACAACCGTTGAACACGTAGCTGCGCCGGAGCAGGCCCCCGAAGGCATTGCGGGCAAACTTGGCCTGGACGTGACGTATTTTATTGGGCAGTTAATAACTTTTTCTATTTTGCTTTTTGTGCTTTGGAAATGGGTCTTTACGCCGGTTGCGAAAAAACTGACTGAACGCGCGGAAAATATAGAAAAGGCCATACACGACGCTGAACGCATTACTAAAGAAAAGCTGGCATTTGAAAGCTGGAAAAACGAACAAATGGTCAACGCCCGCCACGAAGCTTCTGTCATAATTGGCGGCGCGCAAACCGAGGCTAACAAAATTAAGGACCAAACCTTAGTTATTACCAAAAACGACCAGGAAAAAATAATTGCCCAGGCAAGGGCGCAAATTGAGCAGGAAAAAAACCAGGCTTTGGCATCGGCAAAAGGAGAGCTTGCAAATTTGGTAACATTTGCCACGGAAAAAATTATTAAGCAAAAAATGGACAGCCACAAAGACCAGGAAATGGTTAAAGAGCTTTTAAAAACCTTGTAACCATCTCGAGCGATAGCGAGAGATCTGTCAAACAGATTTCTCCCTACGGTCGAAATGGGAATGATTATGCCCAAACTAAATCCTCAACAATACGCCCAAGCTTTATACGAAGCTGTTGTAGAAACTTCTCCCAAAGACCACGATGTGGTTATGGATCGTTTTGTGCAAATTCTGGCACAGAACGGGGATTTAAATAAACATTCGGAAATTGAGGCGGAATATAGAAAGTTAGAGCACGCTGCAAAGGGAATAAAAGAAGCGGAAGTAACAGTGGCGCACGAAGCGGAGTTAAATCAAAAAATTATAGATGAGCTAAACAAAATAGCGGGATCAAAGCTGGAAATAAAACAGAAAGTAGATGAAGGCATAGTCGGCGGAATAATTATGAAGGTAGATGACACTTTACTGGATGCGAGCGTAAAAACGCAATTGAATAAACTTAATCAAGAATTAAAAAGTTAGGGTAGTTTTCAAAATTTATGAATCCAGAAAAGCAAAAAGCCGGGAAAGAGGCTCATTACGAATTTTACGCCCGCAATCTAATTGAAGAACTTCAGGAAAAATGGCCAAAATTTAAGCAAAAGGATTACAAAATAAGTGACTTGGCAAAAGAACAAGATATTAGCGCTTTGATTGCTGACCACGTAAACTTTGACAGTCCGGAAGCGGTTTTTGCGCTCTCAAAATTTTTAATGGACGAAAATTTAACCCCGGAAACTTTTATTGATAAATATCTTAAGTATAAGAATTAAAAAGCTGACAAACGTTAATTAACTAATTATAGCTGTCATCCTGAGCGAAGCGAAGGATCCCTTAAAAAAGAGATTCCTCACTGCGTTCGGAATGACGCCGATAAGTAATCAAAAAATATGGCTCAAAATCTTGTAGAACAATTAAAGGAGAAAATTTTAAGTTTCCAACCCGACGTTAAAGTCGAAAAAGTGGGCACGGTTTTAGAAGTAGGCGACGGTGTTGCGCGTATTTCCGGACTTACGCAGGCCGCGAGCATGGAAATGCTTGATTTTGGCAACGGTTTAATGGGCGTTGCGTTGAACTTGGAAGAAAATATGATAGGTTCCGTTATTTTGGGCGACTACCACACTATTAAAGTGGGCGACACAGTAAGGGCAACGGGGAAAATTCTGTCAGTGCCTGTTGGTGATGGCTTAATCGGCCGCACGGTAAATGCTTTGGGTGAACCCAAAGACGGCAAAGGCGCAATTAAAGAAAATGCTTTTTATCCTGTAGAAAAAATTGCTCCCGGTGTCATCACTCGCCAATCAGTTAAACAGCCTGTGCAAACCGGTATTAAAGCCATAGATGCTCTTATTCCTATTGGTAGAGGCCAGCGTGAGCTTATAATTGGCGACAGGCAGACCGGAAAGACCGCAGTGGCCATAGACACCATCATCAACCAAAAAGGCCAAAACATGGTATGCATTTACGTTGCCATTGGCCAAAAAGAAAGTAAGATTGCCAAAATTGTGGCTGACCTGGAAAAGCACGGCGCTATGGCTTACACCATTGTGGTTTCTGCTGCTGCTTCCGAACCCGCTGCGCTTTCTTACATTGCGCCTTACGCCGGCTGCGCTATGGGCGAATATTTTATGGACCAGGGTAAAGACGCGCTTATAATCTACGATGATTTGTCTAAGCAGGCAGTTGCTTATCGTGAGATCTCGCTTTTGCTCCGCCGCCCTCCGGGTCGCGAAGCTTATCCCGGCGATGTATTTTATCTCCACTCTCGCTTGCTTGAACGCGCGGCAAAATTAAATCCGGATTTTGGCGGAGGCTCCTTAACTGCTTTGCCTATTATCGAAACCCAAGCCGGCGACATTTCTGCTTACATTCCTACAAACGTGATCTCGATTACTGATGGGCAGATTTTTCTTGAGTCTGATCTTTTCTATAAAGGTATTCGCCCGGCTTTAAACGTTGGTATTTCTGTTTCGCGTGTAGGTTCGTCCGCCCAGACAAAAGCCATGAAGAAAGTTGCGGGTAAACTAAAACTATCGCTCGCTCAATTTAGAGAACTGGAGGCGTTTGCTCAATTCGGCAGCGATCTTGATCAAGCCACAAAGACCACTCTAGATCTTGGCCGCAGGCAAAGCGAAGTCTTAAAACAGCCGCAATACCAACCCGTGGCTATGGAAAAACAGGTTACAATTTTGTACGCAGTTAACAACGGCTACTTCAACGAGATCCCGGTAGAAAAAATGCCCGAAGTAGAAGCAAAATTCCATAAATTTATGCACGAGCAGGCTAAAGATGTTTTAGATGATGTTGCAAAGTCGAAAGATTTGTCTGAAAGCGCCGAATCCAAACTGAAAGAAGCAATTAAGAACTTTTTGCAGACAGTAGAAGCGAAATAATCGCGAAAACTGCAAGGCGAAGCAGATGCGAACTTATGAATGACCGACCTGAAATAAGGAACAAAGACCTTTTGTTCCCTGACGAAAGTTATAAAATAGTTGGTGCTTGCAGAGAAGTATACAAACAGTTTGGTGGTGCATTCAAGGAATCAGTCGTGGACAAAGCTCTAACCATAGCATTAGAAAAGCAAGGTCTAGTAGTAGAATCACAAAAAAGAATCGATATTTACTTCGAGGGGATTAAGGTGGGTACATATGTTCCGGACAAGGTGGTGGACGAAAAAATTTTGCTGGAAATTAAATGTAAACCTTTTATTACAGCAGGCGATGAGAAACAATTTCGGCACTATTTTAAGGCAACAGATTATAAGTTAGGATTTTTAATAAATTTTGGAACAGAAAAACTTGAAATTAAGAGAAGAATTTACGATTTAGCAAGAAATAAAGAAAGCTCGCGTTAGCTTCGCGTATAATTTCGCTAAAACTCGCTTCTAAAAATATGCCCGGAACAAAGGAAATTAAAACAAGAATAAAGAGCATACAAGGCATGCGCAAAGTCACCAAGGCCATGCAAATGGTTTCGGCTGCCAAAATGCGCAAGGCCCAAACTGCGGTTATAAATAGCCGCACCTACGCTTCTTTGGCTTGGGAGTTGATTGGGAATTTGGCGCCAGCTTCCCCCCTCCCTAACCCTCCCCACGAGGGGGAGGGAATGGAAACAGTTCCCCTCCCTTTATGGGAGGGGCTAGGGGAGGGTGTCAAAGTTTTAGATTTGCTCCGCCAATTCCCCAACGCAAAAAAAGTCGGCATTATTGTGCTTTCTTCAAACAGGGGATTGGTTGGAAGTTTGAATACTAATCTTATTTCAAAAATTAAAGAAGTAGATAGCGGCGAAGTTATTTCCGAGTTAGTCATTTATGGCAAGAAGGCCAAGAGTATTGCAATGCGCCTCGGTAAAAATGTAGCTGCCGATTTTAATAAACTGGACAAAACTATTACTACGGAAGATATTTATCCGCTCGCAAAATTTATAACCGATGCCTATTTAACCGGGAAGTATAAAAAAATAGTTATTGTTTACAACCATTTTGTAAACACTGCAGTACAGAAGCCGACGGTGAAGCAGTTGCTGCCTTTTGGGACAAGTGAGCAGTGGACAGTGAGCAGTGGACAGTCAAGTCTACCCACTACCCACTACCCACTACCCACTCAGTCCGACTATCTTTTCGAACCTAACCCAAAACTTGTCTTAGAACACCTTTTACCAAGAATTGTAGAATCCCAAATTTACCAAACCATACTTGAAAGTGACGCATCTGAACACAGTGCGAGAATGATAATGATGAAGAACGCGACGGATGCGGCAGGGGATTTAGTGGGAGACTTAACATTAACCTATAACCGCTTAAGGCAAGGCAAGATTACTACAGAACTTGCCGAAATTACGGCGGGGAAGATTGCATTGGAGTAAACTATGGGCAGAGAAATAATCGATTATAAAAATATAGGGAAAAATGAGGGCGAATTGGAAAGTCCTGAAAACTATTTAAAAAATTTGGGAGAGTTAAAATCAAATTTAGAGATTTTATTATCAAAAGTTCCGGAGACGGATCCTGAAAAAGCTTTCAAGGTTATGGAAGTACTAAAGCCAGTGAATGCCATGATTAAAACTATTGAAGATGGTGAATTACCGACCCAACCAATGGATCAGTACATGAATTTTTTAAACAAATTTGAAGAGCTACAAAAATAACTTTACTTAAGAAAGGGAAAATCATTATTTATGAATAAAGGTACAATCAGTCAGGTAATAGGTCCGGTAGTAGACGTAAAATTTGAAGGCAAATTGCCTCAAATTTTTAGCGCGTTAGAAATTTCTAAAGACAAAGGCAAACTAACTTTGGAAGTTCAGCAGCAACTACCCGGGAATGTTGTAAGGACCGTAGCCATGTCATCTACAGACGGACTTAGGCGCGGCATGGAAGTAGTGGACACAGGCGCAGGTATTTCCGTTCCGGTTGGAAAACACACCCTGGGGCGCATTTTTAACGTTCTGGGCGAGGCTGTGGACGGCCAGGCTAACCCAAAAAAGGATAAAGTCTATCCAATCCACCGTCCAAGCCCCAAATTTACCGACCAGTCGACCAAAACTGAAATTTTAGAAACCGGAATTAAGGTTATAGATTTAATTTGCCCTATTTTAAAAGGTGGTAAAGTGGGTTTGTTCGGTGGTGCAGGTGTAGGCAAAACTGTGGTTATTCAGGAACTCATTAACAATATTGCAAAAGCCCACGGTGGAGTTTCGGTTTTCGCCGGTGTAGGGGAGAGAACTCGTGAAGGAAATGACTTGTACCATGAAATGAAAGAAAGTAAAGTTTTGGACAAACTGGCTATGGTGTTCGGACAAATGAATGAACCGCCCGGAGCGCGCGCCCGCGTTGCTTTGTCCGCGCTTTCTATGGCTGAATATTTCCGTGAAGAAGAACACCAGGACGTTTTGCTATTCATAGACAACATTTTCCGTTTCACCCAAGCGGGATCGGAAGTGTCTGCACTTTTGGGCCGTATTCCTTCTGCCGTAGGTTACCAGCCAACCCTGGCTTCTGAAATGGGTGAGCTGCAGGAAAGAATTACTTCTACTAAACAAGGTTCGGTTACATCTGTACAAGCTGTATATGTACCGGCTGACGACTTAACAGACCCGGCGCCTGCTACCACTTTTGCGCACTTAGACTCTACTGTGGTGCTTTCCCGCCCGCTTTCTGAACTTGGAATTTATCCGGCAGTCGACCCTTTAGACTCCTCTTCCACAATCCTAGACCCTAACATTGTTGGCCAGCAGCACTACGACGTTGCCCGTGCCGTGCAAAAAGTTTTACAGCGTTACAAAGATTTGCAGGATATTATTGCTATATTAGGTATGGAAGAATTGCCCGACGAAGACAAAATTATAGTCGGCCGCGCGCGCAAAATCCAGCGCTTCCTTTCCCAGCCTTTTGCAGTGGCGGAAGTCTTTACCGGCGCTCCGGGCGAATATGTAAAACTTTCGGACACAATAAAAGGCTTTAAGGAAATTTTGGACGGCAAACACGACGACAAAGGTGAAGCAGCGTTTTATATGAAGGGCGATATTAGCCAGGTGAAATAGCGATAACACGTATAAAGTATAACGTATTAGGTATAAGGCCTTACACTTTATACTTTATACGTTATACTTTATACATACGTTATACGAACTATGAATTCCATTAACTTCCAACTCGTTACTCCCGAACGCACAGTTTTACAAAAAGAACTGACTTCTTTGTCGTGCCCTACAACCTTGGGCGAAATTACTATTTTACCGAACCATATACCCCTGGTTGCCAACCTTATACCCGGGGAATTGCATGCAAAAAGCGGGAATGAAGATTTTTTTCTCTACGTGGCCGGCGGTTTTGTAGAGGTAAGGGCACAGAATCAGGTGGTGGTATTAGCAGACGCCGCTGAGCACCATTTTGAAATAAGTGTCCAGCAGGCGCAGGAAGCAGTTAGCAAGGCACAAAAAGAAATGCAGGAGAGAAAGCACGGGATGTCAGAGCAGGAGTACGCAAAAGTTGCTGCGGTGTTGCAGCAAAGTTTGGCAAAGTTAAATATTGCAAGAAGGCGCGCTCATACAAAGCAACCTGTAGAAAATTCTTTCACTCAATAGCCCTCTCCCTCTGTCATTCCGAGCGACACTGAGCGAGCGAAGCGAGTCGAAGTGGAGTCGAGGAATCTATTTTTAGATCCCTCCACTTCAGTCGGGATGACAATTATGAAATTTATTTTCCATCCTAAATCTAATTTGGAAAAGTTTGGTGTAAAAGTTTATTCTGCGCTTGTGGAAAACTTTTCCCAAACTTTTTTTGTCGGCGGGATGGTTAGGGACCTTTTAATTAGCAGAAAAGTTGAGGACATTGACATTGCCACGGAGGCCCTGCCGGAAGATGTTGTAAAAATCTTATCGAACCATAAAATTAATGTTGACTCAATCAACAAAAAATTTGGCAGCATAGTTGCAAAGCAGGGGAGTCTTAGCGTTGAAATTACCACTCTTAGGCTGGATCTAAAAAGCAAAGACCGCTACCCCCAGGTTATGTTTATTCGAAATATAATGCTAGACAGCACGCGTAGAGACTTTACTATAAACTCCTTGTATTTAAGCCTCAAAACAAATAAAATTTTTGACTTTCAACTAGGCCTTGAAGATATAAAAACCGGGCAGATAAAGTTTATTGGTGACGCCAAATTCAGCATTATGGAGGATCCTTTAAGAATTGTCCGCGCATTGCGTTTTGCACTAATTTTAAATTTTAAATTGGAAAAGAAGACTAAGGAAGCAATAAAAAAGAATTTTAATTTAATTGAAAAATTAACGCGTACAAAGTTAGAAAAAGAAGTTTTAAAAATAAAAAACAAAAATAAAAAAATTATTTTAGAAAAAGTTATCAACAACCCAAAAATACTTGACAAATATTTTAAATAATCTTAAAATAAATATAGTTAATAAGAGAAACATCTGAAACGAAAATTCTTGGGGGAAAAACAGAAAGCTTTTAAAGTACTACTCTCTCGATTCACTTCGAGTAGTAGAAATTAAGAAGGTCCAGGCCAAAATTAGCTCGGACTTTCGGGAGACTAGCCCAATGGCTAAAAAAAAGAAAGCAAAGAGCAAAAAGAAGCGCGTATAGTGCTTCCTTGCTGCCCGGGGCTCACGCCTTCGGGTAACAGAACCATCCTCAAAAATTAGGGATGGTTTTGTTTTATTAGGCTTACCCTTAACTATTGACAAAATGTGAAATTTGTGTTAATATATATAGTCTTATAAAAAGCAGTTTGTTTGTATTTTTATGCAACCAGACTGCTTTTTGTAGGATTTCCAAACAATTCGAATGGGGGGACAATGAAAACTCTTTTTATGTTTTTCTCACTAGCCACGACCTTGGCAGTCGCACCGTCTTCGATTTTGGCGGGTTCAGAGACGGGATTCTATTTTACCAGCTCACCGCAAAGCTGGGTCGGCCATGGTTACACACGTACGCTCTCGAGCGTGCAGGCAATGCAGTGCTACTCTTCTATGACACTGCAACAATGTTTGCAATTCAAAGTTGCAGATCCGCACAATGTCCATGGGTACTGGTGGGTTAACTTCGATGCACCTTTGGACGAACACCTCCGCGTTGGTCTATTCGACAACGCCACTCGATTCCCGTTCAATACGTATGGCCCCGGCCTCTCCTTTGTTGGCGACGGGCGCGGCGACAACACTCTGACTGGGTGGTTTGAAATTCTGGAACTGTCTATAACTGGCAACACACTTAACTCCTTCGCCGCTGATTTTATTCAGTACGACGAAGGCAAGTTGGAATGGTGGAATTACGGAAGCATCCGTTACAATTCCGCTATTCCCATTGACACAACTGTTCCAGAACCGGCGAGCGCCGCATTGCTCGCAGTCGGGCTGACAGCATTGGTAGCGTTGCGCTACCGGAAATAGGAAACAGAAGAAAGAGAAAAGCAAAGCCGGCATCAATCTTCTTGATGCCGGCTTTTGTTTTGTGTTTAAGAAGTAACTAAATTTTGAGAATTGCGTTTTACTCTTTTAACCAGGGCCAAAAGCCATATGCTAATTACCGCGCTGGTTAGAATTATTTCCGGCGCTCCGCCGCGCCCAATAATTGCAAAAATCCCGGTGGCAATGTAGTCCCCGGCAATAAAAACAATCAACAAAGGGACGGAATCCCACTGCTTTTTTTTGAGCAACCACCAAAAAATCCACACTAAAAAAGTTAAAACGAGAAAATAACCCAGTAAGGGAGTGCGAGTTTTGGTTATTGCGATCAAAACTACATATAAAGGCAGGACTGTTATAAAGCCAAGGAAAAAAGGTTTTTTGGAAAAGTTTTGGGCGTAAAGCTTTATGGGCGCGGTGAATTTTTTTGAAAGCCAGGCGAAAGCAAAAATTGCCAGCCAAAAAATAAAAAAGAGAGATGTGGGGAAGGCTCCTTTGGGGGTGAAGTAAATAACAATGCTTTCTAGCGCGGCAAGCGCAAAAAGAATTTTAATTTTCCTATTGGATGCAATCCAGGGTTGGTTAGCAGTTTCCGGATACAGAAAATAGGTTAGCAGTATTGGAAATAAAATCGCATGCAGGGAATGCCACACGGCGGCAAAGCCTATCCAGGGGAAATTTAAGCCATAATAAAAACCATACCCGTCGCTAAACAGGGTGCCGTCTTGTGAAAAGAAAGTTCTGGCAACCAGGCCTTCGTTGAATATGCCATAACCCAAAGCTAAAATAAATATTCCGCTAATGCCTAACTTCCAGCGAACTGCCATTTCGCGCATTACTAGTGCCGGAATGCCGTAAGTAAGCAGTTGTAAAACTAAAAAGAGGGGATTAAAAAAATGAGTAGCAGGCGAGCTGCCTGAAAGCAGTTCGCTTAATATAGCGCTAAGGGCAAATAATGTTATTGTTGCTTTGGTTTTTGACTGCATAGTATATTATAGCTAAATTATAGCAAGTTTTTATTTAAACAAAACACCCAATTAATCTTGGGTGTTTTGTGGCGGGACGTGGTCGAGGATGCTAGAACTGTAATGCGACAGAGTAAAAGTCCTGTTTATGTGCAAAATTTTAAGGTTTGCTTTAAATTAACAAACAGAGTATACTAAACATAGGTAAAATTTTACGCGGAAATGGTAGAAAAAGCCTTCTTGTTGGTCTTTTTTTCGCGAGAGAGGGAAAATATGCTATATAATAAAGACATTTCTTAAGATTAGAATTGTCTTTTTTTATTTATTATTTGAAATTTATGAAGGAAAGACGATCAAAAAAAACTATAAATGTAGCCAAAAGTTATAGAAGCTTGGTTGAGAATATTCGCGACTACGCTATTTTTATGTTGGATACTGACGGAAAAGTTTTAAGCTGGGACAAAGGTGCAAAATTACAGTTAGGGTATTCCCGGCAAGAAATTATTGGAAAGTCAATATCTATTTTTTATACTCATAAGGACGTTAAAGCCGGGACTCCAGAATTTGATTTGGCAGAAGCTAAACTTTTAGGACGCCAAATAGATGAGCGCCATTACGTAAGAAAAAATGGCCATGAGTATTGGGGCACTGCGGTGCTGACTTCTACCATTGATAAAAAAGGTAAACAGGTGGGCTATTCTATGATAATGAGGGACGTAACTGAAGAGAAAAACCTCCAGCAAATTATTATGCATCGCAGCACTCATGACTATTTAACTGGTCTTCCAAACCGCAGGTTGTTCGAACAAAATTTGCTAGAAGCTATACAAAAAAACAAAAAAGGAAGTTTAGTCGCAATTCTGTTTTTAGACTTTAATAACTTTAAGCACATAAACGACCACCAGGGGCATGGTTTTGGGGATTTGGTCTTGGTGCAAATAGCTGTCCGGCTCACTCAAGGCATTCGTATTTCAGATATGGTGGCACGCCTAGGCGGCGATGAATTTGTAATTTTAGCTACGGGCTTTGCCAATATGGTAGAAATGAAAAACTTTGTTGCAAAAATTGTTAACATTTTCCAAGCCCCTTTAAAAATTGGAAAAAAAACTGTTAGGACAACAGTAAGCATTGGCGTAGCCATTTGCCCTACGGACGCAAAAAAAGCTTCTCAATTACTGCATTACTCTGATATGGCCCTGTATGAAGCCAAGCGTAACGGCGGTAATCAGCACTGGTTTTATAGCCAGGTTTAATTTAACTCAACAAAAAACATCCGGCGAATTACCTGGATGTTTTTTGTGGCGGGACGTGGTCGAGGATGTTAGAACTGCTTTGAAACAATCTAAAAATATATTTATATTCCAAGTTTGCGTTAACCTTCCAAACTCACTTTTAAAAATGAACTTAGAAGGGGAGCAAATTGGTAAATTCATAATTTGCTCCGCGAGTTTCACTTCTCCCCGAGAACTTCGTCCACCTTCGGGATGATTTTCTCTGCGAGGTCGGAAAGACCGAGACTCACAGTAACGTTTTCGCCATCGTGCCGCGTCGATGTTTCCGAATTGACGTCGCGCATTGTTTCTTCCGCTGAAGCTTGTGTAGCAGCGTAATGCTGCGCCTGAGTTTCGACTGAATTCACGTCGCTGGTCTTTCGGAGATTGTTTATTGCTTTCTGCGCCGCACCCCCCCCATTGTCTCTGTCATACCCACCTGGGTTGAGCGTATCGCCGCTTAGGTCGACTTTCATTACCCGACCCTGGAGGTAATCGAAGTAGGTGTCTCCGCAGTCCAAGATTGATTGGGCCTCTTCTCGTGTCATCGGCTTCTTGTCGTAATCAATGAAGCCTGCGCGGAGTGGCTTAGAGGCATTGTAAAGCGCAGCCAGAACGTCAGCCTTGTCGAGTCCTGTAAGTGAAATCGTATTCATCTGCTTCCTCCCTTTGATTTATTGCAAATATCGCAATTCACGGATTTCGCCGCTATTACAATCTCCAATAAGAAAATTGGGGAGCTGAAATAGTGGAATAAAAACTAAAAGATTTGCAACCCTTTATAATAGCACATTTAATGTTATTTGTCAAGAGAAATATGGATTCAATTCAAATTTGCTTATATTATTCTCAAGTTGGTCTATCGAAAAACGGGCTCTCGAAAGAACCCGTTTTTTTGTTGGCAGTCGTTTCTTTAATCTTCTGAATCGAGCGGAATCACGAGCTCTTTTGCAACCTTTCGCAGTTCCTCAGCTAACTGCTTGGCTAAACTCTTGTATGGGTTCCCTGACCTGAACAGTATTGTAATCGGATTAGCGTTGGATGGCTTCAAGAGCTTGTTGAGCATACCTAAGGCGACATACTGGTGCGGATGGTAGATAACTGAGGGCCACGGCTCCTGGAACGGCGGGTAGGGATAAACGTTGCCCTCATGATACAAGAGCAACGTACCATCCTTTGGGTCGACCGAGAAAGGCTTCAGGATTGGGATAAACTTGTATTTTCGTGTAGCATTCCACCCAGGCTGTTCCTCCTCAATCCAACGGCAGCAAAATAGCCATCGGTCTTGGACCGCCATCTGGGCTTCTTCCGAATAGAAGCAGTTGATGATGAGCCACCCTTCTTCTCTCATTTCCCTTACCTGAATGCGTGGCTCCCAGCTGCTTAAGGGAGATTTTACTCCAGACAGCTTTTCGTAAAACGCTGGGTTGCCGATGTCATAGAATCCGTCAGGTGGATAGATCTGGGTTTCTTTAATGAGCTCCTGTTGTTCTTCCCAAAGCTCCGCAACTGCTTGAGCTACCTGTTCGTCAGGAATGTCCCTGTATTTCACATCTACATCAGTAGCATTCTCCTCAAGCTTTACGAGCAAGAATTTGACTGTTTCCATTGTTGCCTCCTATGGCGTTTCTTGGAGTAGTTTTTGTGCCCGCCAAGTCGTGCAGTCTTAAGTAGACATTACATTGTATTTCTAATAGCTGAGCAAGTCAATGCTGCAAAAAAGCCGCAGTCCCGAAAGGTTCCGCGACTTTATAGTTGATAGTTTATTTAAACCAATTTTTTATTCTTTTAACTATATTGCCAAATCCGCCAAAAAATGATTTAAGCTTTTGCCAGAATGTCTTTTTTTCAGGCTGGATATCTGGGTCTGGGGCAGGAGCAGACCAAAAACTCACTATTTCCTATCATAATTACTTTGAACCTGTAATAAGACGCTATCCTGCCATAGTTGCAGAATATAATAGGTTAGAACTGGACAAAAAGCCTTTGAATAAAGCAAAAACCGCCCGTTTAGAGGCGGTAATTACACAATGGCGGGACGTGATAGAGGATGTTAGAACTGCGGTTAGAAAATTAAATTGTTATATTCCTATATTAAATAGTCCATTCGTCTCTAATCACGCCCACTAAAAACCACACACCATCCTTTTCTTGGAATACCAGCCTCAGACTTTCCCAATCCATTCCCTCATATTTGGAGTCTGTTCCTGGGTTATAATATTCAACTATTATAGCGTTAGGAAAGTAATCAAAAGCATTGTTAGTAGAATTGCCTCCGCCGAGAATTTTATTGTAGCCGGTTTGGGTGAACTTGCTGAAATCTGAATAAACGAATTTGTCAAAATATTCTTTAAAAGTATAATTCATTGGGTCGCCTTTTCCGTCTGTATACCCCCAAAGATAGATTTTATTGCCGCTATAAGCAGGAACAACATCACTGCTTTTTAATAGAACATTCTTTTCACTAACAGATGCATAAGGTGAAAAGATTATGCCTTTGCCAGGATGAACGAAGCTAGCAAGCTTTGCGATGTCCTTGTTTTTTATAGCAGAAAATACTTGATTTGAAATGTTTTCTATTAACCGTTTAGCCTCGGTTTCACTAATTGTTTGAGTACCTTGGGGGCTAGGTGTGGGCGACTGTTGTGGCGCAGGTGGTGGATTGGTCCCTTGATTATTAGTTTGGCTAGGATTGCAACCCGCAGCCATCAAAAACATTAGTGAGATCAAAATTATAATTTTTTTCATTTAATTGCTTTAGTTTAATATCTTTAAATATTTTACACCCGCGGTTCCAACTTGCCTAGGCCTATATTTAAAAACCATCAGTGTTTATTGATGGTTTTTAAATGGCGGGACCGGCGGGGCTCGAACCCGTAACCTCCCGCGTGACAGGCGGGTGCTCTAACCAATTGAGCTACGATCCCTCGTCGCAACTTGCTGCGGGCTTGCGTCCCGATTCATGATCGGGACTTTCGCCCTCCGCAGTTGCTCCTCTTTCGCGGAAACGCGTGCTCGTCCCGATGGAATCGGGACTGCGCTCCTCGTTTTCGCGAGTTTCAATCTAATACGAATTTTTGGTGCCTGAGAGAGGAATTGCACCTCTGACCTTGGGCTTATGAGTCCCACGCTCTAACTAACTGAGCTACTCAGGCATGTCGCAATCCGCTTTACTTCCGCGTCCTGCAGTAGCCGGCCGCTACAGTAAGCGTCTTGCTCCTCTTTCCCAAAAACCCGTGCTCGTCCCGACAAGTCGGGACTGCGCTCCTAATTTTTGGGAGATCTATATAAAAACCTGCCATGACAGCAGGAAAAGGCTGTCACGATTTTATAATTTTGTCGCATTCGCAACCACGGACCAACCACTACGGAGTAGGGTTCCCAAAAATGCATTGCATTTTTGGGATAAGGGGCAACATTCCGAACAAAGTGAAGTATAAAATTCGTAAGAAACCTCTAAGTAATTTTATACTGAACGACGTGAGGAATGATTGACCCGTGGTTGCGGGACCCGGACTCGAACCGGGAACCTCAAGGTTATGAGCCTTGCGAGCTGCCAATTGCTCTATCCCGCGATATTTAGACTTTTTTTATTATACTTCAAAAAGACAATAAAATCAAGGCCTTGGAAATCAGAGCATACTTCCGCTATGGTATACTTAGAGTAACGTATTATTTGAGAGGGGGTGAAAAACATGAAAAAAAATCTATTTTTTGCCGCAGCGGCCTGCTTAATGCTTGCCGCTTCGCCTGCTATGGCCGACAAACCCTTGCAGGTTGATTCGCAGGGACAGGAAATAGCCTGGCAGCAAAGCCAATGCACTAACATACAGTCAGGCTTGCTAACTGACAGCCTTGGCAACACTTTGGTTATGGGCTACGACCAGTTCGGCTACAACTATCAGGCCCATATGTTCAACGGCACCTACGACAGTTCCGACAGAACATTGGACGGTACTTACTTTGGCAGCACCGGCGACTATGTTGACGACAAATTAATTATGAAATGGAGTGATGAGTGGCTGGCCAACGTAGACTGTAACGCTGACGGTAAATTGGATCGCGGTTTAGTCAACGGCGTTGTTGGCGGAACCAGCTTGGGCTGGCTTACAAATTTTGTTGAAGGGGATTACACCGACGTAAACGGTGAGCAGCACTACACCTATTTCACAAAAATTGTTTGGACAGGTCCGGGAAGCCCGCTTTGGGGAGAATATACCACAATAGAAGAAGTCTACAACGACCCGGCTGCAGGATTTAACGGTCTGCAAGCTAAAATTGGCGCACCCGGTTTTGGATTAAACGAGCAATGGACAGTTCAGTAATAAGTGTTATTTTAAAACCGCCTCTTTTGGGGCGGTTTTATTGTCTACACCGAGAGTAAAACTCTGGGCTTTAGCCCAAGACTTTAGTATACTTTTAGCATGACCGGATACAAAAGAACTTCCCATACGGTTTATGATAATAAATACCATATTGTCT
>Ga0137327_1000062_pt1 | contig 27025 bp, 36 predicted proteins | sample EasRivERMZT517_2_FD_104767 | JGI IMG/M metagenome (GOLD analysis project Ga0137327, IMG submission 104767) | Soil microbial communities from meander-bound floodplain in the East River, Colorado, USA - East River MetaG ERMZT517_2 | ecosystem: Environmental > Terrestrial > Soil > Floodplain ... | reverse complement strand
CCATCGCGACCGCCGTGACTTTCAGGTGCGCCGCGAAATCTTCGCCCTCGCGGTCGATGACACCCGAGATCGTCATGGCCGCGTGTGCCACATTCACTTTCGCGTGAATTAAGGCGCTCTTGCTCTCGGGCTGCGTGAACCTGTCGCCGTGACGCGAGACGAACGATTGCAAGTTGTCGCGTAGGGCCCGGGCGTTTTGGGCGATCAACTCCAACTCCGCGAGCTGTAGCGGCTCGGTCGGGGTCGCTTCGCCGCGACGCGCTCGTGCTTGCATATTTCTCACGTTATCTTTTAGCGTGCTCACTTGGCACCACCTTTCGGTAAAATAGTCGGGCCAACCGGCGCCTCTAAACGCGCCGGGGCGTCCTCTTGTTAGTCTGCGACATGCCGCGCTTCGTTCGCTTCGTAGTCGTACTCCAAAACCCGCCCGATCTCGTAGTCACCGCGCGGCAGCGTGACCGGCCCGTGCTCTTGATGCGTCAACGTCGCTTGCTCACTCACCACGCGGCAGTACAGCGTCCCATCGCCTGACTCGTACAACTCGACATCGCAATCGGGTGCGAAGGTGTGGTGGTGGCCCGTATGTTCCCCGTGCGCGACCGTCCGCCCCTTTTTGGGCTTAGCTGCATCGGGAATCGCCTTCGCCTGAATCAGCACGTCGCCTTGTTGAATCTGCATTTTCCTGCCTCCTCGTTTTAGGTCAGTTGCGCGGGGGTCCAATTGCGTCCACCCGCGCGCCAGTTGATTGCCTGCTGAATCGTTCGGCACTCTGGCGCTACCGCCTCGACGTGCCAGACACCAATCGACGGGTGGCGCATTTTCAAATAGATGCGCTGCGATCCCGTCCAATCGACGGACAGCAACTCGTACTCGCCTCTGCACTCGATGCTCTTGGCGCCGAGCTTCTGAATCATCCGCTCGGCCCCGGCCTTGCGGATCGCCTCGCGTCGCTGGTCCACGTTCGCGATCTTCAAGATTTCCTTTGGGTCCAGTTCTTCCGCGCTCGTCTCGACGATCCAGCGTGGCACCACGATTCCGTTGAGGGCGTAGATTGCGAACCCGTCCCGCCATTGGGTGAAGGGGCCGCTTGTTTGGTGCGGCTGATTCTGCCCGTTCATGTGGATGAACTCGGGGCGATCACTCACCATGCAAAACTCGCTGTGCATGATGCGCGGGCCACCGTGGATCGCGGAGTCTTCGTAGTGCGCGAACTTCTCGTATTCAGGAAGATCGAGCTTCGCAATGTGACGGAAGAATGAGAGGTAGGCGACATACGCGCTCCACTGATTGCCACCGTCCCACATGCCTTCGCACTCGTGCGCACAGTGGAGCAGGAACTGCGCGAGCGGACTCAATTTCGCGTCCCACGTCGCGTCCCACGTCGCGTCCCACGTCGCGTCCCACGTCGCGTCCCTCGTCGCGTCCATCGTCGCGTCCCTCGTCGCGTCCCTCGTCGCGTCCCTCGTCGCGGCCCTCGTCGCGTCCCTCGTCGCGTCCCTCGTCGCGGCCATCGTCGCGTCCCTCGTCGCGGCCATCGTCGCGTCCCTCGTCGCGTCCCTCGTCGCGTCCCTCGTCGCGGCCATCGTCGCGCGACGCGACGGGGCCGCGCCGCTGCGCGTGTGCCAGATGCCGGCCGAGAAGCCACCCGCGAGCCGGAGTACGAACGGCGACGAGACGAAGATGATTCGCGGCGCCTTGCGATCGGCCGCGGCGTAGAGCCCGTTGATCGCGCGACGCATGATCTCGCGATCATTCTCCGTCATGGCATCGCAGTTGAACGCGTTCTTGATCCAGCGATCCGCCCAAGGCGTCAACTGCGCGCGGTGCTCGTCGGTTAGCGAATAGAGCTTTTTGGTCATTGTTGCTCCCTCTGGGTTAGAAAATCCCATACGCCCACCAGAAGGAGCCCATGACGTCCTGCGGATTTAGACCGCCCTGGTCGCACACGCACGCGCCGCTTCCGTCGAACGCGGGGCACGCGAAACGATGCGCGCTGACCTTGCCCTGCTCATCGAACCCGCCGCCACCGCCGCACGTCGCCGGCGCATCGTCCAGGTCACAATGGATGCTCTCCATCCCCCCGCAATTAGGCGGACTGAACTCATAGGCCAACGTCATCGAGCCGGACCAATAGAGACCCACTCCGTCGCCGGGTTGCCACGTGATCGGCATCTGCGAGCGCAGGCGCGATAAGACAATCCGCACGTGATTAGGTTCAACGAGCGTTGACGAATTGAACGAGTACCAGGGCGTGTAATTGGCTTCCTCGACACACGATCCCCACTCGCCAATTCGACGGTAGAGACGGATTTGAGGTCCGTTACACCACGTACCATCTGGGGTATGCCCGTCCGTCCCCGCGGGATTGACGTAGATGTCGATCGTGACGATGACGTTTAGGCACGTCATGTCGACCGCGATGGTGTGCGATTGCCATTCGGGCATCGGTCGAAGTTGCTCGGCGTTTTGGGTCTCCGGCGAATACGCCTGGTCTTGCGAGCACGAGAACAGGACGAGCAGAAAGAGCGAGATCAGGATGTAAGCGAGCACCCGCGGCGAAGCGGCGCGGCGGGTCAATTCGTAATCGTCCCAGCGAGTCATGGCGTTTCCTCCAATTCATAGGTCCACACGACGCCGCGACGTTCGCAGCGAATCTGATAGCCGTTTGATCGAAGCTCGGCAATGGAGCTGTTGACCGCGCACACGTGCGCATGCTCGATAATGTCTCGGGTCGTGAATCGCCCGCCGCGCTGTAGGAGTGCGAGCACGCGTTGCAGCCGCGGGCTTTTTTCGACTAGCGCGGCGTTCATCGTGCGAACTCGATCGACTGGACGATCACGAAAACGATCACGCCAACCATCAAGAGCATGAACACCACAATGCAGGTCTGGACGATCTCGCGCCGGTAGCTCATCGCGAGAACTCCCGCGGGAAGCGACGCACCAACTCGGCGCGAATGCGCTCAATTTCAAGCTTCAATTCCTCAATGCGCGCCCACTCGCGGGCATACTCGTCTCGGGCATCGCGGCGTTCGGTGCGGGTCGTCATCGCGCCACCGTCCGTGCGTGCCGCCCGCGTGCGCGTCGGCGTTCCGGCTTCTTCGCCTTGTTCGCGAGCCAGCCGTCGATTTCTTCCGGGTTACCGCGAATGTCCTTGCGGTCCCCCAGGCGCGCGACGGGCAAGCCCTGCTCGCGCACGAGCCGCAACACCTTGTCGGTGTTCGGAGTCCCGTCGGCCTTTCGAAAGACCTTCAGATAGCGCGCGATTCCCTCTAGGTCGAGGGAGTACCGGCTCGTGGCTTCTTGTGTGTTTGTTTGCATATATATGTTCAGCTATGTCGCCATTCCTTTCGTAAGTAGTCTATCCTAATCGTAAGGCATAGCAAGCACTTTTTTCGAGCCTGCGGCCGAATGATATGCGACATACGTATGCGACCCGGGCCCTAGAGCGTGGGGCGAACATCAAGGCCGTTGCGGCCATCCTGGGCCACGAGGACATAGGGCAGACCGCGATCTATGCCCACGCGACCGAAGAGAGCGTCTGGCGGGCCGTCACGGTGCTGGACGAGAAAACTGGCACCGGAACTGGCACGGAGAATCCGCCCTAGTTGTAAGATGGCGCGCCCGAGAGGACTTGAACCCCTAACCTTGTGGTCCGTAGCCACACCCGGCCGTCGTGCGTGCTCACGTTGAAACGCAAGAAGTTAGCACCGGGACGCCGATTGCCGTGATTCACTTAGTTGGACTGTGATGTATAATAGAGCGAATAAATGTACCTGATTTGAAATAGAAGTGGCACCGAAACTGGCGCAGGTATAGACTGTCACCAACAAAGGAGAGTGCCCCCATGAAAACCATGTTACTGATCCTGCTTCTAATCCCCGCGCTCGCGAGCGCGCAGTATCCGCTGACCATCATCAAATCCGAAACGTGGACCGCCTACTGCGAAGGCACAACCGAGAAGGTGAAAGTCTCTTTCGTCCTTGGCCTAGGCAGTGACCCGATCTTCTACGAATACTGGCAAGGCGAGTGGAGCCCGCGGACACCTGAGTGCACGACCATCCAGGGATGTGCCGGCCCCGACAACCCGGGCGGAACCGTGACGCCGCTTGGAAGCGGTCTCTACGAATTTAGATGGGATTACCCGCGCGAGTGCTTTGGTTCGGAGATCAAGCGAGAGGGACACCTTTGGTGGCAAGAGTTGGTCGACGGAAACCCGGAGCACCGTTACGTTGCCCTTTACTGCGCCGACGGCCCGAAGCCGATCCTCGACACCGCGACGTGCGAGGCCGTTCTGGTTTCGGAATCGTGGGCCACGTATTGCAACGAAACCAACCACGAATTTGTGCGCGGTGTGCTGGTCTATCACCTGCCGCCCGGCTTGGTGGTCGAACAGAGTAGCGCTCGAGCGTCCGCCAGTGCGGTCTATTGCGAGGGGCCAGGGTACGTGAGCAACGCGGTGTCAATCGTGGCGCTTGGCGGCGATGACTACGCCTTCACGTGGCAGGTGCCAAGGAACTACCTAGCTGGACCGACCGTGCTACGCTTTGGGCGCTTGACCCTTCAGTACATCAAGCCGTGGCTTGTCGACTTCTATTGCGACGACGGTGTGCAGCCGATCGTGGACGAGGCAGATTGCGGCGCGCTCCCGGTCGCGACGTCGACCTGGGGCGCGGTGAAGGCGATGTATCGATGAACGACGAAATCAGGGACGCCGTCGAAGCCGATCGTAAGCAATGTTGGGCATGGTTCGAGTGGGCGAAGTCAATTGGAGCTCCACGATACCGAGAACAGCGTCTCGGTTTACGTGGAGCTCCATCGCGGCATCGCGTCCGGGAAGAGTGAAGGCGATGTATCACTTGGCAGCGACGCCCCAGCACCCCTAGTTCGGCCGGAACGCGACGCCGACCGACGTAGTCGCCTCGTCGGTCCCATAATCCAGCAGCCCCTCAAACTTCCCGTGGTGAAATTCACCGAACAGCCCGAACTCGTAGAAATCGTTGAGCGGCAGGTAAAGCATGAGTTTCTGCCACTCGGGCCCGAGCTCGGTCGCGAGTTCGATCATGTCGAGATGGCCGCGCACAATAATGCGACCGCCGAAGTCTCCGACTAGGTTGATGACCTCCTCAATGGTCTCGGTGTTCTCGCCGTAGTCGTACACGTACCAGCCCTTCGCGTAGACGTCGACGTCGAGTCCCGCGACCTGGAAGGCATACGCCACCTCGATACTCCCGGCATTCAAGCTCCGGCTTGCACCGTTGGTGTCGCCATTGGATAGGTGGTCGGGGACTCCAATCTTGATCCACTGCAACGCGCCCGACGTTTCCGGGACGATGCGTACGTAGGGCATCCAGTTGTAACTGGGGTCCTGCAAGGGCTGCGAGTCTTCCCCGAGGTAGGCTTTCGTGGTCCAGCGAAACGCCGTCTCCGGCGTGAACTGGTAGCCCCACCTCGAGAACGGCTTGGTGAGCGCCACTCCGATCGGCACGTGGATTTTCGCCCGCGGGCCCATTGCGGAATCCGGCCCCGCGTCGGTGAAGACGCCGTACACCGGACCCGTCCAGAATGGTTTGAGCGGTGGCGACTCCTTTTCCTCCGCGGCGCGAACAGGACCGGCCACGCTGCAAAGAAAGCAGGCCACGAGAACGATCCCAGCTACCAGCGCGAAGAGCGCCTTGTTGGCGCGCCCGCGCATTACTGGCCACTCCCCGGTTTCGGCAGCTTAAAACGGATGCCGAGAATGCCGAGCCCGTTGCCGATCAACGCCAGCGCGACGTTCCATTCGATCGCGGTCGCCGGATCGCCATCGAAAGCGGCATCGCCGATCCGGATGAGACCGTTGGCGATCAGGATGAGACCGCCCCAGATTGCCTTTGATTTGAGCCACATGATTGTCCTCCTTGCGGCTCACGCCGCTGTTGCCCCTGTTCCAAAGGGTTGCCCGCGACTCCCGCGCGAGCGTCGGGATTCCTAGCCCAATCCGAACCGCTGGTAGTTCGCGATGTACTCCTCCGGCGTTCCGGCGCCCAGTGGCGTGTTGTAGTGCCGCTTCCAGTACGCGGCCAATGCCACGACGTCACCCTCCGGCAGTGCCAGCGGGATCGCGCGGTAGCGAAGCCGCGCCATGATGATCGCGAGCCTCAAGTCCCATTCCATTTCGTCGGCCTGGCGGTGAATCAGTTCAGGATATTTCGCGTCGTACTTCTCGCGTAACCACTCGAACGTCGCTGGCTCCATCTGAAAAGCGCCGACCGCGGGGCCATGAACCTGCTGGAGGTATCGACCGAAAGCGCTCTCTTGCGCTGCAGTCCCTAGAAGCAAATTCACCGCGACCGGCGTAGCCATCGCTGGATCGAACGCCGTAAGCGTGCGCTTGATGAGACCGCGGAATTGCGTGACGTCGTAGCTCATCGTATCACCCGGATTTCCCGCAGCACCTTGTCAACGCCTTCGATCTGTGCCGCGCGAATGCACAGCACCCAAATAGCAGGAGCCGACGCGGCCGGCGCGTTGAACCGAGCCGCCTCTTGAATCAACCGCTGTATGCCCCACTTGATCTGTATCATCTGCCACAACGCGCTGTCGTCGTCCGGGCACCGCGGGTCCGACGCCAGTGCTCGGAAGTAGTCAAGCAGTTCCGGGTCGGGCACGTAGCCTGCGGCCTCGATCATCTCGCCAAGACGCGCGAGATTGATGTAGTAGTCGCTTCCGTGTCGAATCAGCCCACCCTCGGCGCCCGCGGCCTTGCTGGTCTCGAGAAACGCGTCCCAAAGCGTGTCGACCTTCAGCGTGTACTTTCCGTGCATAGACGAAATATGAAACAGCTTTACGACCGCGCCCGAACCAACGGCCAGGCCGACAACCGATATGATCGTGTTTGAATCCAATTCAATAATCATCCCTATTCGGGTGCCCTTGCCAGTCACCCAACCCTTGCCGGGGGAAAGGGTGATTTGTCGGGACCTACTACGCGTTCGGGTCGGTCGGTATTTTCTTTCCGCCGCCACCAGGCTGATCTTGTGGCGTTCCCATTAGCTGTGATGTTGTGAACTCGATTAGGCCACCAGAGTTTGCCACCGCTGTCACGGTGCCGCCTTGATTGAGCGTTATCAGGTACAACGAGCCGGAAACAAATTCGCGCTTGATCGTGTAGTTGGCGTTCGGCACAAGGTCCATGATCACGTGCCGGTCGGCGGGGTATCCGTGTTCAGTGACGTATTGCAATGTGGGCCCCGTCGACAGGTCTTGCATCGCCGAGAACATGATGTGCCACCAGGCGCCCGCTATCTTGAGCGTGCAACCCTCAAGGCTCGTTTGGTTCTCGAATACGTTTGCCCCGACGATTGCGGTCAAGGCCGTGCTGTCCCCAACATGCAAAAGCGTTAGGAGCTTGCTCACCTGCCGGTCCGGGTTGCCGTGGTAGGTTCTCGGAACGTCAACGGTTTCACGGTACGCATGCAGCGACGACGCCGCCTCGGGTGCAATTTCGTCCGGCGTGAATGTGCTAGGAGGAGACAAAGTTATTGATCCTGGGAGTAAGAACTGGCGAAACATCCGATTGTTGTAGTTCGTTACGCGACGGACCCCGGTGCCAAGGTCCAGCGGCTCCACTTTCGGATAGTGGAAGTGAGCGAGGTCCTTGCCTGGCTGGACCGGGTCGGCCCATTGCAAAACCTGCCGCACCTTATCGAACAGGATCACGATGTCGAGCTGTCGCAAGTGGATCTCCGAGCGCGTGCAGACGTCGCAAATCGAGTCCTGGTCCCACCAGCAATTGACCGATCCCTGGTTCTCGATTGGGCGGTAAGCGTTATTCGCTTCCATACGCACGTAGCTAAACCGCGAGTTGCCCCAGTGTCGTTGTACGGACGCGACACTGGGTGGCCCCTGATCTCCGAAGCGTTGCTGGTAACCCATCGACGGGACGGGCTTTCCTGTTCCGAATCCTCTCGTGTAAGGTCTCGCACCAGCGCCGATCGTGTGACAGTTGTGCCGGAATGATTCCCAGTATTTCCCGCCGCCGCCGTGCTTCATGTCACACAACAACCATCCGTCGACGGCCAGAGGGCCGCCGTGACCAGAGCGCCAAATTTGCACGTCCGTTTGGTCGTGGTCGGCGTGGTCCTGTGTGATCCAGAAGCAGCTCGCCCCTACGGCAACATCGTTCGCACCAAAGTCCTTGCGCGAGATATATTGCCCAGATCCTTCGGCATACCAGAACTTCGGAATTATGGGCTTGTAGTCAAGCCCGGGGACCGTGAAGTTCCCCCAGAAGAAGTCGTGGCCATAGTTCCAAGATGCTTTGGGCTCGTAGCGCGTGTTGGAGTATCCGCTGTTCAGCCAGTACTGACCGTACTGCAAAACAGGGTTGGTCGGGTCGTTGACGCGCAGCTCATCGACCGCTTGGAGCACAGAGATTCGCATAGAGCCCATATGTCCTTGTGCGCCCAGCTCCCCGCGCTCGAATGTCTGATTGCCGGGAAGTGCTGAATAGATGCAATACATGATACGATCAGCCCACCACGTCTTACCCGCAGCGTAGTCTGTACCGCCCGCGTCTTTTACGGCACGGAACATGTCGAAGTAGTGGCGGTAGGGGCCTGGGCCATAGCTCACGCCTTCATGCCACGCACCACCCGCGAAGTGTTCGTCTAGCACCGGAATCACGCGGTCGGTCATCCACTGATCGATGAATGAACCCAGGTCTTGCGTCCACTGTCCATTTAGGTCTTTGAGGCGCCACGTGTGCCGGGCGGTGGGATCGCCATACGGGTAGTTGACCGTCGCGGGGATCGCGCCGTACATCGCAAGCCAAGCGAACACAACGCCCTTAAACATCGCGGGGAAATAGTTGTTCTCCGGGTTGTCGTTCGCCCATGGCTCGTTGGGGTACACGTTGTGCACCCACGGATCGCTTGAGTTGTAGACCAGGAGAATCAAGAGGATCATATAGTCCTCCATCTTCGCCTGGCGTGTAGCGCCTAAATCGGCTTTGGCCCAGTCGTAGGCAAAGGCCATATCCTCGATCCAATCGCCAATCACGAGCCCACGGTTTTCCATGTTGTCGCTTACGGGTTTCGCGAGCTTTGCGTCGATCGCGGCGAGCAACGCGGCGAGCTTTGGCGCGGTCGGGTCTGATGCCCAGTCCCACACGTATTGACGTATCCGCTTCGTGTCGGTACCAGTCCAAATCGGCTTGTCCGCCTGGAAGTCCTGCCACGCCTGGCTATTCGCGATGCGCTGTGCGGTCATGTACGCAACGCGCCCATTCTGGTAGATCCTCGGATTCGTGGGCGAAATAGGCATACTTCATCGTTCCTTTCGGCGCGCACTACAACAAGACGGTCTCGGACCAGTTCCATGTATTCGGCGCCCAGTTCCGTAACACGTCGTATCCAAAATTGAAGTCCGCGACGTCGTAGCGATCGCGGAAGAATCGTATGACCAGAATCCCCTCGGGGTAGGTCGTCGCGTAGGGCGGTGTCCCGCCGATGGGTGATTGCGTTATGCTGCCTGGCGAGAACATTCGTATTGATGAGGCCCCGCCGCCCGTCCACGTGATGTGTTGCGTGTAGTGATTGTGCCCGTGTAGGTGGAACAGCGTATTTTTGCTGTTGCTCAAGGTCTCCAGCGCGGTCTTCGCACCCGCATCCCATTCGGCGGAGTACCCGGGATCAAGGGAGCGGTGGTGCATGATCACGGTCGTTTCTCCGGCGGGCCGTGCCGAGAGGGCCGCCGCAACTTCGGTTTCGATCTGTGCCTGTGTGGGCGCGTTTGTGATGTTGTCCCGCATCGCCTGAAACCACACGTGCCCGACCTTAACACCCCAAAACAGGCTTCCCTGTGTGGCGATGATGTGGTCGCGAAAGAACTGGTCGTCATGGTTTCCGTCCATCACGTAACACGGAAACTGAATGTCGCCGGTCCCGTTGCGCTTAAAGTCCTGGGCAAAACGCGTAATCGTGTCGGTGTCGTGGTGCACGCAGTCGCCCAGGTTAAACACCATTCGCGGGCGTTCAATGATCCCGCCGAGGACGTGCGGCTTGCCGGGCAGTGTGTTGAGCGCGACGACGAGGCGCTCGATAGCATCCGCTGGCGTTCCCGGCGGCGCGTCGTCTTGGTTCTGAAGATTTCCATAGTGCGTGTCGCTCACCACAAATACCGTGAACTCGAACGGCAAGCCACGCCCCCCACCCAGCAGGCGAATGTCGGGCGTTTCGACTGCTTGCCGGCGCTCGACCATCCTATGGACTTCGTTCACCAGCTCACCCCCCAGCCATAGACGCGGCACGGATGCACTAAGTTAATCTTGACCCAAATGTTTTCCCCGTTGTCGAGGGCGGTGATGTTCACGTTCGTGTGGCTAATTCCCTGTGCGGTGATGGTGTTCCCCACATTGCCGGATGGCGGGAATGTCGTCCCGCGGTATAGCGTGAAATCAACCCCCTGGCCAGGGAGCACCAGGTCGAACCAGCGGACGCGGAAGGTGGACCCATCTACCGCGTTAAAGAATTGTGCGAGACCCGTTTTTCGCGTCGACGCCGCAACCGAGAATGTGTAGGTAGCACTCGTACCGAGCGCGGTATCGTCCGCTTCGTTTCGGATAATCATCTGTATGGTCGTTGCGCTGCTGTTATAAATGCACTCCAAGACGTAGTTGGTATCCTTCGTGAGGTTGATGGTTTCGCGAAGTGTTGAGACACCAGCCACAACCGTAAAGAGGCGAAAACGCATGTTGGCGGCGTTGTTCTGAAAATCTACAATGCACCGGTTGCTAGCGTCGACAAATGCAAATACGACAACGGACGCCCCAGACATACTTGTCGCCACCCAATCGAGGGCTACGCGGGTCGTATAGCTGCCGGGGAGCCCGAAGCCAACCTGGCCGGTCGGCACGTCGGCGCTCTGGTCCTTGTAGAACATGATTCCGCCCGCGATCGCGTATTGTTCAACGCCGTGACCGTCTGGGCTCGTGCGGAACGACTCCGACGGGCCGCCCTCAAAAAACGTCGATATGTCGTCGTCGCGCTCGAATGACACGCGCCCGCGCAGATCCAAGTCCGTGTGCAGCCGCACCAGGTCGGCCTCATCTCCCGTCGGAATGGTGTTCGACAGTGCGACCAGATACGAATAGTCGTGATTGGCCCAGAGCGCTCGGTCCCGCAACTCAACGTGCTCGCTACGTGTTTTGTCAAACGCATTGGTGTCGTACAATGGATCGAAGAATGTGTTTAGGTAGCCGTTTTTGCGAGCGTCAACCTGGGCCGCCTGCGCGAACTCTTCCCCTCGTGTGTGCTCAATCTTTGAGAGAGATATGCTATTGCTATTCGCGCGCTCAATCCTGTTCACAACTTCGCGGTATTGTTCCTCCAATGTCCCGAGCAACTTGTCACCGATCTCCATCCTTCCGACAAGGCCCGCTATGGGATCGAGCGTGTAGACTACGCGTCGAATCGGGAACGAGTAGACAGCCGCATCGGTATCGGTGATGCGAGCGTTCCCGCGCGGGAATAGAAAATCGGAGAATGTAGGAAGTTCCGCCTCGACAATCTTTTTCGGGTCTTTCTGTCGCGATATGATCGAGTCTCCATAGCGCCCGATGTCCGCTGCGGCCTTGCTGTTCCGCATCTGGACGACGCGGGTCTTGGTCCCGTAAGCGGTCTTTGACGTCGCGTCCTCGCGGTGGAGGGTCAATTGCCCGCCGCCCACCACCTGCTTCGATTGCATGTATACGTCGTTAACAAGATCGTCCACGTCTTCCTCGACGGAGAGTGAAGCGACGTGCGTACCGACCCAGTATTGTGCGACGTTCGAAGACGAAACGTCCTTGAAGTAGAGTTTTTTGTTCTGGTCGACGCCGTACTGGACGTCATCTTGCAGAATAGCAAGCTGTGCCACGATTTCGGCCGCACTCTCGAACTCGACCTCGTAGTCCGCGACCGTGTAGGGCGAGCCGACGCTGATCTCGCTGGTCGAAGCTGAGATGGCCGTAATCGGCGTATCCACGTCCGCGAGAATGTCGATCACAAGGTCGTCGATGTCCTGCCCCTCGTAGTATTTGACGATCCGCTGTTTCGATAGCTCCTCATGGAAGAGCCCACGCGCTCGGTACTGCCATTCCCGGTTGGTATTCCCCGCCAGCGGAACGGAGGTAATGACACCGGACCAGTACGTCGTGAGTGCCGCCACCATAGTCTTCGCCTTGACGGTCACGAGGTATCCGACCTGGATCGTCCCCTGGAGCTTCTCGCGGGCAATCGTAAACGCAAGTTCGTTGCATCCCCCGTTGTCGAGTAAGTCAAACTCGCCGCTCAATACCGCGGGCTCACCCGCACTCGAAGACAGAATCGACTTCTGAACGAGCGAGCGGTCCGTGACGATGATCTCGTAATAGTCTAGGTTCATACTTCAGTAAACTCGTCGTCTGCTATCTTTGCCCGTGTCGTCACCTCTCGAAACGACCCGTCCTCGTTCTTGACGACGACGTTCGTCACGACGACCGTGGCCCCATGGATCGCGAGGACACCGTTCACGTATGAAAGATTGGCCGATCCAGCGAACGTCACTATCTCGTTCAGGTTGGAGCCCGTCCACTCGACAAGCGATATTGTCTCGGTGAGTGTAAAGTTTTCGGTCGCCATCTTTCGATCCCCTCTTACGTCAGTTTTTCGAGCCACAGAAGCGAGACGGTGAAGTTGGCACTCGCACCGGATGTGACCGAGATCGTGTCAGTGCCCTGCTTAAAGGTGAAGAACCGCCCGGAGAAGTTCGCAATGTCGTTCGACGTGACGCCCGAGACGATCTTCTTGACGGTCCCGTGGTACATATCAATAACCCACTGGTCGTTGATAGCCGCAAGGGTGCCGGTGATCGCGAACGACTGGCCGTCAATGTTCGACACCGTGGGGTTGGTTGGAACCGTGCCGCCTGTTCGCGTGATATAGAGCGTTGCGCGCTTTGAACGGTAGCGGCCTGCGTCGGTGATTACCTTGCTCCCCGCGCCGCTCGTCACCGTCACAATGTCGGCTTTGATTCCATCCCCGTACCATGCGGGATCGGTTGCACGAAACGAGACGTCAATTCCGCTCACCGCTTCGTACATTGTTTTGCGCACGTAGTGTCCGCCGCCGCCAGACGGTTCCCCATAGCGACGGTAGCGCTGCTTTGTCGAGCCGTCGTAGAACCCGGCCCGAATGTAGGTGTACTTCGTGGCCTGCGCGATGTTCGCCATGCGTTCCGTGAGATCATAAAAAGTATCGTTTGGATTGTTGCCGGCGACTTCTCCAAAAAAAGCCATAGTTACGGAGGCTTGTTGCCCGTCGGATAAAATAAACGAGCCCGGCGCCTCCGGGATTTCGCGTTCGTCTTGCTTCCTAGCCCATCCGAATAGGTCGTCCGGGTTGATGTTGCGGCTTGTTAAATTGAGCGACGTGCCGCCCGCTTGCACGCTGTCGGCCGCGTTCCAGTACAGCTCAAACTCATACTGTGTCGGAATCGGGTAGGCGATTGGCACGTCGTCACCCCGTGTCCGCGCCCAGTGCTCGACCCAAGCGTCGCGCCATCACGTCGAATGCGCGCTCCAAGTCGAGCTGCATATTTAGCGGGCCGTTGAAATTTAAGTTCGCTTCCAGCGTGCTGCCATTACCGCCACGAAGCATCGCGGCTTCGCGTGGCGCACCCGCGCGCTCGAGGCTCGCCGCCAACTCCCGCGTCGTATTCTTCTTGGGGTTGAAAACCACTTCGCCCTCGTGCATGAGAAAGTGCGAGGTGCGCGGGATTACGCCGCCTTGCTCGAAGCCACCGAGGGACTTCGCGAATTTGCTTTCGACGGACGATATGGCGCCCATGGCAAGCGCGGCCGCGGCGATGATCGGACCCACCGCGGCGAGCGTTGCGCCGAATGAAAGCGGGGCGCCAATGGCGGCCTTTCCTAGCTCCTTCGCTTTCTCGATTAGTATTTTTGCGATGGCCGCGCGCGCTTCCGCGCCCAGTACCTTAACAAGTGCGAGGACCGTTGCCTTGCCGAACGCAACGGCAAAATTCTTCTCGCTCTCTAGCACCTGGGCGAACATGTCACCCCAGGCGAAGGCGAAATCCGCCGTCTTTTGGGCGTTGTGATCGATCAGCTCGTCGAGTTCCCTCTGTTGTTGTTTCGAGAACTCGGAACGCGAGCCGGTAATGGCGGCCCAGGTTTCCTGATCCTTGTCGCGCATTTCCTGGAAACGTTCGTCAATCATGTCAAGCTGATCCTGCGGAATCACAGCATCCGCAAGCTCCGACTGGCCGAGCTCAATGTTAGCCGTCATCTGCTCGAAGGTACGTTGCGTGTCCATCTTGATTTGCTGGGCACGCTGGGCCACGCGGGCCTGGAAACCTTCTATGAACTTGTCGAGCTTTTTGGCAGCGTCGCCGTCGCCACTACCGCCACTACTCCCGCCGCCTGTTGGCGCTTGTTGTCCAGCCGTTAGTTTGTCGCGTGCTTCCTTTAGTTTCGTGATCTGAATCGTTATTTCGGCGATCTCTTTTCTAAGGTCGTCTTTCTTAGAACCGAGCGAGAAGATGCTAAACGGCTCGGGCATCTTCTTTACTTGGTCCATTAGATTCTGGAGCTTCGCCTGTTGCTCCTCGATTGCTGCGTTTACGGCCTCGATGTTCTTTGGGAGTTGCTTCTGTGCAAGACCCAATGCTACCAAGCCACCGACAAGCGTTCCGATTCCTAGAATGGCGAGTGTGATTGGACCGCCGAGTGCGCCGATCGCAAGCCCCAGTGTCGCGAGTGCCGCAATCAAGCCGGTCCCGCCAATTCCGCCGCCCACGATCAACAACACAATATCCTTATGCGCCGCCGCCCATTCGGCGAAGCGTTTAACGATCGGCACCACGGCACGCGTGAGTTGCAGAATGGTCGGGAGGAGTGCGAATCCGATTGCTTCCTTGGCTTCGGAGATCTGATGCGTGGCAATCTTCATCTGGCCCGAGAAGGTTTTCCCGGCCGCTTCGGCGGCACCCTGGAAACGCTGGTCAATCGAGGCGATCGCCTTGTCGAGGGTCAGCGTTTCGCCCTTAGCCAAATTCAGGTCGATGCCGAGTTTTTGCAAGGCCCCCGAATTTCCATTGAGCGCTTTCCCCAGCGCCTTCGACACCGTGTCTAGGTCGAGCGAGTTTCCTTCGACGTCCTTGAAGCCCGCGGCTAGATCCAATACCCGCGGGACGAGCTGCTCGATGGCCTTGTCGGTTTGACCGAAGGCGGCCAGCGTCGCCTGCGCCGAAATGACTTGCTCGTCTGAAAACTCGGTCACGAGCTGCATGGCATCCGCTTGGCGGGTGAGAATACCGATGGAGTCCGCGCGCGTGCGTTGATCGAGGCGAAGGTTCGACGTGAGCTTGGTGATGGCGTTTTCTTGCGCGGCCGCTTCGTTGGTGACGTCGCGAATGGTCCGTTGCATGCCGGCGAATGAGAGCGCCCCGCCCAGCGAGAGCCCGGCAAGTGCCTTGCTATTCGCCTGCAAATTACTGACAAAGCGGTTGGTCGCGGTCGTAGCGGTGGCGAGCCCCCGCGTCCATCCCGCGGGGTCGATCCCCATTTTTACCAGTACTTCGTCGACGGTCCGGGCCACTTGCTAGAACTCCTTCAGGTCTGCCAATTCATCCGTGGCTGGGGCGCGGGTCACTTGCAACGCCTCGAGTGCCGTCTCGTCTTGGATCATCGGCGCGCGTTCGTTCTCGCTCAAAAGGTCGTCGATCATCTTCTGGAAGGACGGCGTTTCCTTCCCCGAGATCGTGTTAACGATCGCCGCCCCCGTTGCCGCGTGCATGATGACTGCGGTGTGAGCCAAGTTCTCCTGCCTCCTCCTCAACGACATGCGCCAAAGGAGTAGCAGTTGTGACTGCGAGTGCTCGTACCAAAGCGCATGTGGCGTTAGCTGGTACTCCCGGGCGACGTCGGAGATGATCCTTGTAGCCACGATGGCGCCGCGCCGTTCTTCCCCTTCGGCGTCGTCGCGTTCCACGCCTTCGTGGCCATCTGAAAATTTTCTCTGATGAACTCCCAGCCGATCACGTCTAGAAGCGCCTTGGTCACTGCAATCGACTGGCGAAGGCTCATTTTATCCCGCACGTACTCCACGGGTTCGCCGATCACCTTGGCCGTCACGTGCTCGCTAACCGTTGCCAATTCCTCAAGCTGAATGCCAAGCTTCGTTACGTCCTGACCCGCAAGTGCCGCCTGAATGAGCGGGAGGTTTCCTTTGACGAACCGCAACACCGAGGCGTTTAACAGGGCCAGGTACTCGCCAAGCTCATGATTCGACGGCTCCTTGATCTCTACGCGTCGTGGATTGGCCTCGTCCCCAATCACCACCACGATCGGCTCGTTTAGAAGCACTTGGATTTCCGTGCGCGACATAATTAACTCCCTGCGTTGACTTGAACTGCTCCTTGGAAGTCCTTGGTGTACTTTCTCGACGCCTCTTTGGCTTCGAGATAGATTTCCACCAGCTTGTCGGCGGCCATCAGGCGTTCCGCGTTGTTCGGGCGTAGCTGTGTCCTGATGAACGCGCGCACCAACTCCTGCAACTCATTCCCGGGCCGCCCACCGATCGTGTACTTGATGAACACATTCCCCGTTTTTCCGATGAACTTTCCAGCGCACACGAGCCGATTCGCTGGCACCTCGATACCGCCCGTGTAGGTGCCCGCCATCACCGACTGCATGGGGAACCAGACACAGCGCGACATGAGAACCGCCGCGGTCATGATGTCGAACCACCATGAGCCCAACACGATGGCGTTCGGGCATACCTCGAAATACGGATGCAGCCCGGACAGCTCGTTGATGATCACCCGTTCCTCGGCATATGTTTTGCCGAGAATTGTTGCCATCGCTAGGCAGTCGCGTCGGTAAAGATGCCGACCCGATCCGGCGTTTGAGCCGTATCCAGGGCACAGTTCCACGTGGTCTTCATGGATGTTTCGGCGCGCTTGGTAAACGTCGTCGCTCCCGGCGTTTCGAGCAGCGCCTTGTGGAACGTGACGCTCCGCGTGAACAAGGTGCCCCCCACGCCGCCCGGCGTGAATGACGTCGCGATGATAATCCGCGGGGTCGGAACGAAGTCCGTTCCTGCCGATGTGCCGATGTCCAACACGCGCGGGTTGGTCCCAGTGATAACTCCTGAAAGGTCCCACGCGATCTTGATGTTTTCCAACGTGGGCTCGCACAATGTGAACTCGATTGTGAATCGCTTGTCCGTGTACCAGTACCGCGATGGAAACGATTCCTGCTCGATGTCCACGTTGAACACCGTGTACGTCGGCGTGATCATAATGCCGTCTTTTATCGCCCCCAGGTCGACGCCGACAAAGATGGTTGCGTTACCGACAACGAGATTTCCAGATACAACAGTCATTTCTTTTTCCTCCTAGGAATATGTTCCGGTCCTGTAGAAAGCGCGGGTTTGGGCGCGGTAGATTCCGCGCGCGACCTGTAGCCAAATGTCCGTATCGGCTTCGACAACTCCGTATGCGTTACCGGGGAACTCGCAGGTTGGTGGCGCGCCGTGTTCGAGCTGGTTGTTCGCAAGTCCCAGCGTGTTGTTCTCCAAGAACTCGCACAGGTGGGAGACAAAGGTGGTGATGCCAATGCGCGCGCCAGTCCGGCCAATAACGGAATCCTCGTCGCTTGGGTTGGAGATGGACATGCACGCCTCGATCGCGACCTCGTGGATCGCGTGTTTCGTGACTCCCGCGCCGCCGTCCTCGGCCATCACGACCTCTGGCGAGCCCATTGGGCGCAAGTAGACGCTGTAATTGCTCCACGGCCCCAAGTACCACGGGCCGTTGTAAATTCGGCAGTCGTTCAAGTACGGGAGCGCCGTTTGTGCAAGTAGGGCTTGTTTCATCGCTATCAACAGGTCCGAGAACTCTAGGGCGTAACCGCCGCTCATACCTTGATCGCCCTGCGAATGAGTGTTTGCACGTGCTCGCGCACGTAGCGCGTTGCGGTTTCGCGGTCACGCCGCGAGATAAAGACAATCGGGCGCGCGGGAATTTCGGTAAACTTTATGTCCGCTTTCCGGGCGAACACCACCTGCCCGCCGATCACGAAGCGAAGTGCTTTGGCCGTCTTGGGGCGAATTGTGCGCGGGCCAATAAGTGCTCCTTCCTGGTGAATCGCGGCAAGGCGGTTGTTCGAGAACACGCGTTGCTCGGGGACGCCAATACCCATGACGGTTTCGGTCTTGATGGACCGACGCAAGGCCCCGGTTGCATCCAGGGGGGAGGCCCCCTTCACCCCACGGGCACGACGCGAGGCCTTGGTCGATTCCTTCAATCGCGGCCAGCGCACCCCATCTCGTGATCCGGTCGCGAATAGCAAATCGGTCCGCACCAACATGTATCCGCCCCAGTGGGCCAAGGGCTTACGAAGCTGTGCGGGTCCCGCGATCTTCAACGCACGCGCCATCGTAGTCAGGTCCTTGGCCGCCTGGTCGGTATCAATTCTGATTTCGGCGAAGGCCACGTTAACGGCGCTCCCGAGAGATTTTCCGCAATAGTTCCGAGTCGGGCCTGTGATTCACAGAACTATCGACGTCGAAAATTGGCACGTACCCATCGCGCGTGTGGAAGCCCGTCGCACTTAAGGTGAGGCCTGGAATAATGGCGTCGCCTTCGGCCAGCTCGTCCAGCATTTCACGCCCCAAAGCGCACTCGTCGGTGCCCCCACGGGTGCCTTTCCCGGCCTTCGGAAACACGACGGCGCGCCGTGCTTGTAGTGCGGCCACGGCACACTTGGTCAAAAGGTCCGAGATCGTCACGATGATCTCGGGGTATGGAGCGGTGAACGGAACGGTGTAACGCGTGGCAAGCCGCATGTCGATATACGAGGTCGCAATTCGCGCCGCGCGTTCGATCAGCCGCGGGAAAACGCCGTCGGCGGACGACGGCATGAAGTCGCGCTGAAAAATCGTGACGTCCGTATACGTGACGTAGGTTGGCACTAGTACACCAGGCGCTTTCCGTGCGCTGTTATCAGAACCTCGGGGCCTTCGAATGTTTGGGGAACGGTTGAAATGGGGCCGTAGTAGCCCAGAAACCAGGTCGCGTAATGGCCTGCGGTGTTGGTGTCACCTAAGATCCACGTGTACGAAAGGGTACTGGCGATAATATCCACGACACCCGCAACGCCGTTTATCTGGAGAAGGTCGGTATGTAGGTTGAGCATGAAGAATCGGCACGTCACCATGCCGGTGAGGTTGAATACGATTTCCGACTGTTCGACCAATGGGTGGCCCGTGAGAATTGGCCGAAGATCGCCTGCGTGCATGGGAAAAACGCGCGGGTACATTTACTGAACCTCCAAGAGGACGTGCCCAGTACGAGCCGCCAATTCGGTGCTTCCGTCGCGTGCAGTCAATGCGACATGGCCGGTGCGCGCGATCAGCAGCGTGTCCATCGTCTCCACTTCGTCGTTTAGGAGAATGGCCCCGTCGCCGACCGAGAAATTGAGGACCGTGACGGCCGCACCGAAGGCGGCGCCAGGGAGAAGCGGGACCTTGGGTAGCGGCAGCGTCACGGTCACCACGTCGTTGCCGCTCGTTCCGATCTTTTGGAGAGCCAGGTAGACGAGCCCGTTTTCGAACTCACGAACGAAAAGCCGTAGCTGCGTGGAGACAACGGCGACTTCCGTTCGAGGGCCTACGGGCTCGCCTAGCTGGGCGCGTGCGACGCGCATTAAGTCGTTTTGCTCCCAGGTCGAAATGGGCACAATAAACTCGTCCAGGTCGTTCACGTAGCGCGCGTACAGGCGTGGCTGGTGAGCGAGAAGGAAAAAGGACGAAACACCCATCTTCGACTGGTCCTTGGCGGCTTCGGTCTTGGGCTGGTCCAGGAAGCCGTCGGCCATCAATTGCTTTGCCTGTGTGCCGCAGAGGTCGTCGATGAACGCCCAGCGTGCAAGCGCGTCGGTCGCATTCGGGACATCGAGCTTCCCTTGGTCGTAGCGCAGCGCAATCTCGCACTGGATAATTTCACTTGAGTCGATGATGACTAGGGTTTGGGCGTCGGTACGCATCGCAAACGAAATGTCGCCGAAGTTGGGCGCAACGACCTTTCCGAGCGTGTTCGTAATAAAGGTCTGGGTGCCAATCGCGTCGGCGGCGCAGTCGTCCATATAGCCCTGCGCGTCGCCTGCGTATTCGTCCGAATCGCCCACGCGCGGGTTGGGGTCCAAGGCCAACGCAACAGGCGGAATCGCCGCATCAAACTCGGGGTAGGCCAGCACGTTGTCGTACACCGTGCCGTCCATGGGCCCCGTTGTATGCGGAGCCTCGCCGAACTCGGTGCCCAAAAGGGCGTTTGCGGTACGCTGCTGGCGCCATGCCAGGTATTGTGCGCTCCCCATGTTCATGATGTACCAGCCGCTGGGGCTGGGCGCGCGACGGACACCCGCGTGGTGGATGTATGCGACCTCGGGATCGATGCTGTTGGCCGCCGCATAGGCGTCCCATGCGGCGGCCGTCTCGGGCGTGCACTGGCGATGCAACGCATAGGTGAAGTAGCGAACGAGCGGGAACTTGACACGCAACCCATCGACCCACGTGTCCACGCGGCCGTACACGAGATCGTCTTGACAACGCGATTCGGCTTCCGCTTGGTCCACCATGGGGCGGTTCAAGCAGTCGCTGTACGTGCCCGCGACGAAGTAGTCAAGCTCCACCCAGATGCCATAGAGGTCGTGTGCGCCGCCACCGGGCCAGGCGCCGCCGTGCGAGGCGAGAGACATCACCATCACATCGGCCATGGATTTCGTGATCGGCACGGGCGCACTCGAGAACGGGTAGACGAAGATTTGCGTTGCTTGCCCGTTGGAAATGTTGAGCGCTATCCCGATCGGGTCGTGATGGCCGCCGCTGGGTGGAAATTCGAGCTGAACGCTTGCTTCGTATGCGGGGGAAAAGGTCCCCGTTAAATGCTGGTAGGCGTAAATCCGCCCACTGACACACGACGTGAAATCATATGGCGTGGGGGTGAGCAAAAACGCCTCATTCATATTCGGCGCATTCGCCTGAAGGCCGGTTGCCAAAAGCGGTGGGGAGTCGCCGACGCGTGCTGCGTGGTCCGCGCCGGAACCAAACGTAACCCAGTCGTTGGGCGAGTTGTCCACGCGGGGTCGAATTATGCAGGTCTTGAGCAACGCGACCTCCGCGGCGAGAAAGAGAAACGAAAGCAAAAGCGCGAGGCGTCACACAAACATGAATCAACACCAGATAGAGATTGTGTGAATCGTAAGAGTTCCGCCCGTGTAGGCAGTTCCAGCATTCGATATGCGAAGCGACACAAAGGGCGCCACTATTGGATTGGGGAATGTCCCAACACCGAAGGACGCGTAGATGGGTTGATCAGCCGGCGCGGCACCGACCTGAATAACGATCGCTGCATCGGATTCTGCAAAGAATTTCGCGCCGCGTGACCATAGGCGGTTTGCGTCGGTTGCAGCGGTCATGGCGGCAGCGGTCCCCATGCCACAGCATCGAATGGTGACGGAACTGGTTCCATCGCCTCCAGTCGCACCCACAATAATGCCCTCAGCGGTCACAAAAAGTGGACACGCCGCCCGGCTCGACTTGCATGCATAGGATGCCGCTGGATAGACAGGGGTCGTGAGTCCCGACATGGCCGTTGATAAAATCGGCGATGTAACGGAGCCGTGTATATCAAGAAGGCTGTACTCCATTATTTCGACCCGCTCTCGGGCTTCTCGCTCTTAATCCCGATCGTCTCCAACAATTTCGCGGTCGACCGCGCGGGATCGTTCTCGTTGTCGCCCACCACCGCGGTAATCACCGCATTGGGCGGGATGCCCTGGCCCTGCTGGTACGTCATGAGGTGCCCGCCGACTTCAGCCGTCACGCGACCAAAGGGCACGACCAGGCCTTGCTTGCCAACGAGGTGACGCATCGCTAGTAGTTCGCCTTCGCCCCAGAAATGGTCGTAGACTGGTTGTGCTTTTTCTTCTGGACGTCCAAGACTGGCGGGTCTTCTGGGTCGATGATCGCCTTGGACTGCGAAGACAGCGCTGTGCTGGCCGCGACCGGTTCCGGCTCGTCTTCGATCTGTTCGAACGTCGCAAACTGTACGGGGTCGGTGATCGCGTCTCTGTGCCGGTCCTTGTTGTAGGGTTCAATGCACTTGTTGGTGGACCACCGCTCGAGTGCCGCTTCCACGCCCGTAGTAGGCACGTCGATCACGTGCCCGCGACCGATCACGTAGGGTGCTGTTTTCCCCTTGGTGTCGTCGTAGCCAATTACGCGAACGAAAAACTTTACTTGTCCGAGCATGATCGGGTTTTTGACGTAGAATAGTTGCCGCCCCGGACCCGCGACCGGCGTTTTCTTTTCTTTCTCTGCCATGATGGGCTTCCTCCCTGGTTATGTCAGGTCAATCAACTTGACGATGGCCTCCGGTGTGATCTCCTTCGCGACGCGCTTGTATATAATCTTGTACCACCAGCCGCCGGTGCCGCGCATTTCGTCGCGCCATCGAACGATCGTCTCTTTGAGCAACTCAAATTGCACGGCCCATGTCGATGTGAAGGTTTCGTTGTCGACGTAGAACATGAAGCCGTCGTCACCCCAGACACGTGCCTTGACGCGCGCCAAGCCAGGTGCCGCGGTGTTGTAGAACGCATTCGGGAGAATGACACGCATGCCCCACGGGTTGGTGACTTCCGCAATCCCACTGCCCGTTGCCACACCGAGGAGCTTGCGGCCATCGGTTGCCGCCATCGCAGCGGCGATGCTCGAAATCATATTCGCGTTACCGACCACTTGATCCATGACGTGATCGCCGAGAGCGATGATGTTCGCGCGCTGCCCCAATGCGGGCTGTATGATCTCTTGGGCGGCCGCGACGTCGGTGTGAATCGTCGCCGAGGTGTCCCAGTCGGTGCCGGGTGTGATCGTGTTGGTGGTTGCATCCGCCAGGTTTCGAATGCGGATTTCCTGGCGCAAGAGGCACGCCTGCTGCAAGCGCTTCACCGCGATTGTCGCCGCGTTGATCGGAATGTTTTCGTCCATCGCCTCGTCGGAGACGAACGTCTTCATTCCGTGGGGATCGATGTAGTACGCGACGTTCCCAACCGCGAATGCCAAGCTCGTGGGCTCGCCCTCGTCGGACAAGAAGTCGGAGAGATCAATGTCCCAACCTTCTTGCCCCAGCGTCTTGTATCGTCCGGACTTGGACGTAACCGGCGTCCGTGGCGCCACGGTATCACCGATGTACGTCCAGTTTTCTGGCTTGTACGCGCGGATCATGTTCGTAAGATCGACCTGCAACGCGAGGTCTTTCGACCGCGCAAACTGCAAATCGGGATCGCCGGTTTGTTCCGACAGATACAAGAGGTCGGTTTCGTGTGGCGACTGTGCGCCTTCGAGAATTCCCAAAGCGTTTCTGCTCATTTTCGTATTCTCCTGTTTCTTCCGGTTAGATGCCGGAGCCAAGGCTGATGAGAATCGGCACCCATTCGGTGTCCGCCGCAGCCACGCCGTAGGTGCGCCCAACGTATGCGGTCGCCACAGTTGCCGCCGCAATCTTGCCGCCGGCCGCCGAGCCAACCATGATACTTAAGCCAAGCGCCGCCGATGCCATCGCCCATACGTGTCCACTCGTGTAGACCGTTACGCGGTCGCCGATCGCGATCGGGTTAGTCGCAGACGCGCCAGGCTCAAAAATGAACCCGGCGATAATTTGCGACACAGCCGATGAGACGATGATTTCTTGTGGATTGACGCCACTGAACACGACGCACGCGACCGGGTTCGTGATCGCCGCGACACCCACGACCGCCGCGAACGACGACCCCGAGTAGCCGATATAATCGCCAGGAAGAGTGATTACAGTCATTGTCGTTTTCCTCCGTTACTCGTTGTTGGCGTCGTTGTACTGGTCGGTCACTTTGTGGAACGCCGTGAAGTAGTTCGTACCTGGGTTCTCGCGCATGTGGGCCTCCACTGCGGCATGGCGCTTGAGCGAGCTCGTGTCGATGGCAACCTGCTTGTGCCCTTCCGTTACGAAGGACGCAACGTCGCGCGGGATCATCCGCTTAACTTCCGCGGGGTCGCGCGACACTTGGCCGGGGCCAAACTCGGTGCCGATGCGAAGCACCTGCGGTTGCGCCGAGAAGTACGCGGTCAGGCATTCGGTGACGCTGCCGCTGATGTTCTTTTCCTTCTTGCTCTTGGCGTCGGTGACGGAAAACGAAAGCACGCCCTCGTTCTCGTCGGCCTCGCGCGCCCATCCCTTGACCATCAGGCGCACGGCACTTTCACCCGCGGGCAAAAGCTTTCCGTCCTTCTTCGCCTTCGTGATGATCTCGTCGACTTCGCCCGCGAACTTCTCATCCGCCGCTTGGGCCAGAATGTCCGCGCTGTCGACGGCCTTTTTCTTGAGAGATGCAATCGCGGCAACCGGGTCGGCGTTGTCATCGATGCCCAACGCCTTTCGAATTCCTTCGCTGAATTGCTGGTTTGTCGCGGCTGCGGTCTTGAGTGATTCCACGTCGGCGAGCAGTTTCGCCACCTGCGTGTCGTTCAACATGTCGAGCCCTCCTTGGGCAATGGGGTCAGCGAGTGCGTAGACTTGGGTCGCTACCAACTCGCCGTCGGCGGTGCGCCCGTACAAATTCATGAGGTCACGTAGATTGGAAATGGCAGGGGCCGCGGCACCCAAAACACCCGCGGCCTTGATCACGGCACCGTACGTTTTGCCCGTCACGGAATCAGTCCAGTTGCGGGCAATCTCCGCGCTGATACGTCGATAGGCGCCGGCTTCAACGAGCGCGTGGAATTTCTTTGGCACCCGCATGAAGTCCGCGCGCAACTTCCCGCTGATGTGTCGCACGTTCTCCATCCAGCCCAACGCGGGCTGCCCCGTGAGGAGCTCTTGTTTGTCGTCGGCTTCGTGGCCGAGTTTGAGCGGCGGCTTGACGCGATCGGCGAGTGCGTGGAAGTTGGATGCGAGTTCCTCGAGGTCCGCTTGGGTAAACGTGACCTGCTGGCCGGCCATGGTGGTCCACGTACCGACAGAAAGGATTTCGACGTTTAGGAGATCTGCGGTTTCGAGTGAGGGGTCAGCAAAAAGAAGGGTGTCCGAACGAGGCGAGGTTCCCGCCAAGGAAGCCTGCTCGGACACCCTATCTCCGCACGCGTTGCCGCTCGCGGATTGGTTTTTTGGTGTGCGGATGGCCCCCCCGGTTTGGCGGGAACCTCACAACACAGTAAATCTATCGCTGGCGGGAACCTGGTAGTCTGGCGGGATTGCTACTTAAGTTGATTACGGCCTATCGTTACGGCCGTCAAGAATTATTTTCTGGCGGCGAGCGGATAGTACGCGCCAGGCCATGATGGTGCTTTCTCGTGCTGAAGCGGCGTGTTCATCTCGGCCGGAGCGACGAAATAGTTGTGATCCCGACAGGCTGCAACAGCCAATTCCTCTGTTGCAAACAAGCCCTGGAAATCCCACGCGGCATCTCCATTGGCAGTTTTGCCACGCACCTGCCCAACAACCCATGCAATCATGTCGTTGCTCCCTTCGGCACGTCCGCCCGAATAATCGTCGCCCCGCGTCGAATCAACTCGGGTTCGATCTCTCCCCACACCTTGGCGACGCCCTTGTTCATGGCTATCTGTTGTCTCGATCGACTTCCGCTTGTTTATAAGCGCGGCCGTAATCAGCCCATATCTCATCCATGATGAGGTCATGTGCGATCTTTGCCGCTTTTATCTTTTCCTGGTACTCTAGCCGTGCTGGCCTTGCGATTCGCTCATACTCGGCCCTTAATTCTCTCACTACAGTTGCGTGCTCGGACGCAATCCGCGATTTCCGTACCCTATACTCGGCTCTTGCTCGCGTAATAGCGTGTTCAAACGCGTCAGAAATAATGTCTTTCACAGTTTCTCCCTTACCTCGCCCGAATGATGGTCGCACCCCGACGCACCAGCTCCGGCTCGATTTCCGACCAAATGGTTTCGGTCCCCTTGCGCATGCCTTCCTGGCGCGCGGTCAATTTCACACGTGGCACGTCGAACTTGACAATGGTCGCGGGCAACGCCGTGTCGGGGTTCGCAAGCAACCATTTTCGCAACGCGCGCACCGTGGCGACGCCCTCGATGACGTAATTTCCGGGCGCACCGAACCATTCGGCCACTTTGGCCGAAGAATCCGACCAGCCCAACGCCCCCATTAGGCTGTCGGTATGTCGATGCGCCCGGCCGTGCTTGTAGGCGGCCGCCACCGAGAACAACGTCTTGCCCGTACGCGGCCCGCCCACGACAATCACGCGCCCGTGGTCCTTGATCGAATCAACGAGTGCCGCCATATCCTCGGGCATCGGCGGCTGCGGCGGGTCGCCGCTAGGATCTGGGTCCGGGTTGGGGTCGTTGGGGTCGATCTGGCCCGGCAAAACCGGCAACTCCTCCGGGTTTTCCTGCTCGGGAAGCTCCAAAACCTCGCGCACTTTCTTCATCACGGCTTGGTCTGGAACGAGCGCTCCCTTTTCCAAAGCCGAAATAACACTCGTGAGCCACCACGCTTTTTGCTCGTTTGACATGGGGGCAAACACGAAATTGGGGTACTTGTCCTGTACCCCGAACGATGCCTTTACCAATTTCCGCCCCTGTTGCTTCATTTTCGCCGAAATGTCCGCTTGGAGTGAGGAAAGAATCATCATCCACACGTCAAAATGCGTTTGCGACATGGCGTAGGCACCACCTGAGGCGGAAGGGGCCGAAAAGCCCACCTTGTCGGGCTGGAAGATGGTGCGGGCAATCTCCATGTTGCGCGCGTCAATCGCCATGTTCCAGTTGTCGGAAGAGCCCGCCGCGGGTTCGTGTGGCTCGATCGTGAAACGAGACGAAACGCGCAATGCCGAGCGCGCTTGTGCACCCACAAGGAACGAATCCACAGCCGCGCGTTCACTCGCCGAAGCGGGGTCGTCTTTGTCCTCCAAAGCAACCCAAGTCCCGCACCCGTGG
>Ga0137327_1000021_pt1 | contig 57938 bp, 102 predicted proteins | sample EasRivERMZT517_2_FD_104767 | JGI IMG/M metagenome (GOLD analysis project Ga0137327, IMG submission 104767) | Soil microbial communities from meander-bound floodplain in the East River, Colorado, USA - East River MetaG ERMZT517_2 | ecosystem: Environmental > Terrestrial > Soil > Floodplain ... | reverse complement strand
TTTGCCACATGGCCCGGTTCGATCGGGCGATGACCATCCAGGCGGACATCCGTGCGGACTGGCGTTGCAAGATCCACGACACGAGAGTCATGGCGAGAGTCATCAACGCCACCAACGAGCCGGTGTACGCGTTGAAGCCATTGGCGAAAAAATATCTCGGCATCGATGATGACGATCTCATCGCGCTGAAACGGGCGTTGGCTCCTGCACGACGGTTGGCCAAGGCAAAAGGTTGGACCGTCGCCACGAAGGAAACGCACGGCTCAAGACCGGCTGAGGCTGATTACTGGTTACCAGAGCTTGAAGAATTAGTTGATACCTACGGTGGCACGGACGGAGTTCGCACCGCTGGACTCTATCGGTTCTATCGCAAGCTCCTCGATCGGAACAAAAAGTTTGGTGGGCGACTCTGGGAAGTGTATCGGTGGGAGCTTCGCATCCTTCGTGCCTCCATGGATATGGAACGAGCCGGGATGACATTCTGGCCGTTGGCTGGTCGCAATCTCCAACACATGTATCAGAAACTCATGCGAGAGCATCGGCGCGGAATCGATCGCATGGGATACAAAGACCTGAATCTCCAGTCGCCAAAACAGATGGTGGACCTGTTCATCCACGAGCTTGGATACACAGCTATCCGAGAAACGAAAGGTGGGAAGAAGAGTAAGCCGCAACCGAAGGTAGATAACGATCAGCTCATGCTCTGGGCCAGAGGTTCGGTGGAGAGCGATGATATCGATCACGACGCACCGGACGGCTGCAAGCTCAGTCGCCATGCGCTCGAATGGAAGGCCGGAAAGAAAGCGGTTGAGTATCTTACCAGCTACGATTACTTCAAGTGCTTGCGGTCAGACGGCTCCTTCGTGATTCATCCGGCCTGGGATCCCGTGGGAGCCCGAACCGGTCGCTACAGTTGCCATGATCCGAACGCGCAACAGATCGCGTCCACTGGCACATGGCGCCGGCATTCACATGTCCATCCACGGCAACGGGAATCGTTTGGTGTCCGGCCTGGATACTATTGGTACGTGCCGGACTATTCCCAGATTGAAGTCTGGGTGTTTGCCTTCGACGCCAACGAAGAGGTGATGAAGGCCGCGTTGCTCTCTGGCAGCGACTTCCATCTCTCCACGGCTCGATCTGCCTGGTACGAAAGTAACAAGCGGGATTTCTGCACATGTGGACGGTGGACCGAAGTCGAACAGGAGATGCGCCGCAACAAACATTTCATCCTCATCTGGGAAGAGGAAAAACCAAAGCATAAGAAAGGCTGTCTCATCACATGGTGGCGGCAACGCGCGAAATCGCTCCTCTTCACTCGCTTCTACGGAGGAGGCATCGATAAGGTTGCCCAACTCATTCGATGCACGCGAAGAGAAGCGGTCAAGTTCATCGAGGAGTTTAACGAGAATCTTCCTGGCGTCGAAGCCTACATGGATGAAACGGTGCAGCGAGTGCGGGACACCGGCGTCCTGGTGAATCTCTTCGGCCGCGAATATCAAATCGATCGGCACTTCGCGTACAAGGCCGTGAACTATCAGATCCAGGGGAGTGCTGCCGAGATTATGAAACGCGCCATCGTGCGAGTGAACGATCACCTCACCACGGCGTATCCAGGCGAGTGGACGCGCGACCCGTATGACAACGATGAGTATCTCGGCTCGCATGTGATCGGAACCGTGCACGATCAGTTGCTTGCAGAGATCCATCCAGATGATCACAGCAAGCGGTTGATGCGAGAAGTGATTCGACTCATGCAAGCGGACTCACATGTCATCCCGAACCTTCCGGTCCCCCTTCCCGTGAAGATGGAATGGTCGCATTCGAGTTGGCCTGACGCTGAAGAAATTTCTCTGTAGGAGGGGATCGCGTGCCATCGACAACAAACAAGCTCCGGCCGTTTGAAGCACATGGCGTGGAGTTTACCGGAGAGCGTGGCGATGAACGGTTCGGGACTTGCCCTTTCACCGGCAAGACCGAAAAGTTTTACGTCAATGTCAAGACCGGCCTGTGGGATAGCAAGACCGCTGGACTCTCTGGGAACACCTCGCAGTTTTTACATCAGATCTCAAAACAATACGTATCGCAGATGACGGACCCGTTGCTCCGTCGGTTGGCCGATGATCGATCCTTGCCGTCCAAAGCCTTTACGAATTGGCAGGTCGGATGGGACGGACGTAACTACACCATCCCAATTCGAGACTTCAACGGCAACATGGTGGACATCCGTCTCTTCCGTTTGGGTCGCAATATCATTTCCACGGCCGGTTGCAATGTCGGGCTGATGGGTGCGGAAAAAATTGGTAGAGGAGTCGTGCCCTTATACCTCTTTGAAGGAGAGTGGGATACGATCGCGGCCAGTTATATCATGCAGAAGATCGGCGTGCCTGGGATTTGTCTGGGCCTACCAGGAGCCGGGATCTTCAAACCAGATTGGATCCCGTGGTTCAGCGGCCGCATCGTCCATACGCACTACGACAAGGATGGCGCCGGAGAACTCGGTGAGCAGATGATCGAGAAGCGATTGGCCGGCGTGGCCAAGAGCGTGACCTACGTGCATTGGCCGGAGGATCTCCCAGAGGGATTCGATGTCCGAGATTGGATCATCTACGGACTGAACAAACGCACACCGAAAAAATCTTGGGCTCGTCTTACGACGCTGTACGAACCCAAGCCACGCGTGCGCGAGTTGCCACCAGCCAAACCGCAAACCTTTACGCTGCGTCGCAACAAGGGCAAACTGAAACTCATTTGGAAAAAACCGCCGACGCTGGTTGATGTACATGCCGTCTTCGATAAGTGGCTGTTTCTGGATACGACTTCTCGCAACGCGATCGATGTGATGTTGGCCACGCTTATCTCGCAACGCTTGGAAGGGCCACCCGTCTGGCTATTCATGGTCGGTCCTCCTGGCTCGTGCAAGACCGAACTGATTACCTCGCTATCGGATCTCGAGGAAACCTACGCCACGAGTACGGTGACGCCCCATGCGCTCATCTCCGGGCATGCTGCTCCGGGTCAGAAGGGGGATCCCTCGCTAATCCCCAAGCTCGATGGCCGCACACTGGTGATCAAAGATTTCACGGCGGTGATGGGAGCGAAGGACCAGGAGAAGGAGGAAATCTTTTCTATCCTCCGTGATGCGTATGATGGCCAGTGCGGAAAGTTTTTCGGGAACGGTGTGGAGCGGACCTACACCTCTCGCTTCACCGTGATTGCGGCCGTGACGCCCACCATCTACGATCTCGGTTACCGCCATGCGCAACTCGGAGAACGGTTTCTCAAGTACAGCATGGCCGACAACTTGAACCACCCGGATGAATACGCGATCATCTCCAGAGCGATCGACAACACGGATCACGAACGAGCGTATCGAGAAGAGATCCGAGATGTGGTGCGAGAGTTCCTCCATCGCACGCTAAAGGAAGTGACACCACCGACGATCCCTCCGTCGTTGAAGGACCGGATCATCTGGTTAGGAAAGTTCGGAGCCCGGATGCGCGGCACGGTGTCTCGGGATACGTTCCGCAACGACATCATGACCTCACGGCCCACGGCCGAAGTCGGCTCACGGCTTGGCATTCAGTTAGCGAAGATGAGTCGGGCCTTGGCCATGCTGCACAAACGTGAGCAGGTGAATGAGGATGATTTCCTGATTGTCAAAAAAGTCATGCTTGATACGGTGATGCAACGCACGGAAGATATTTTGCGGACGCTCCATGTGCATTGGGAGAAGGGTCCGTTGACCACCGCCGAAATGGCGCACATCACCCGCTATCCGATTGCCACGGTGCTCCGGCTCCTCCAGGATTTGCATGTGCTCGATATTGTCGTGCGCAGTGGAAGCACCTACAAACACCGATGGCGCGTGTCGGATTATGTTCACGAATGTATTGTCAACTGCGGATTGTATCTCACCGAGGAAGAACGGACGCGGCCCACGGGATATCAAATCCGATTGCGCCGGAAACAAGGTGACAAAAAGTTCAAGCTCGCATCCGTGCTGAAACCCTTGTCGGTCTCCGCTCCTCCGGCTCCTCTAAAGGTTGCTGTTCCCAAAACGGTATCCCGTCCATCGGTGGCTCCATGATCTGTACGTATTGCGGAGAGTCGGCCGATACCTGGGATCATGTTCCACCACGAGTGGTCCGGTATGCTCTCCAACAAGTTCCGCATTCTCACATTTCGTTTGTAGAAGTTCCGGCCTGTCGGGAATGTAATACCATACTGGGATCAGACGGACCATGGACAATCGGACTCCGAAGGCAGTGGGTGAAATCAAAACTCCGAAAACGTTATCAATCTGTACTGGATACTCCGACGTGGACCGAAGAAGAAATCTCTGAGTTAGGTTTTACACTTCAGACGTCTATTCGACGAATGCTCGTTCAACGGGAACAAATCAAATTACGATTACAGTATCGTGGATTGATAACTGAGGATCCCATACCATCTTCTCCGTGGGTTGTGAAAAGACATCGACGGATAAAAGTGCGACGAATAAAAGTGCCACTGTCGAAAATAAAAGTTCCCGTTCATCCGCTCGAACCTTCCAGAGTCAAGGCTCTCCGGGCCTTCCTCCTCCGGCCGGGGACCGCCTTCAAGGCTGCAGCTAGGGCCACCCTCCGACAGCTAGAGGCTCGATTACGGGCTAACCCGTAAGTTAGCGGCCAAACGTTCCCGGCAACTCCTTTAAATTCCTATAGTTAGCCAGAATAGAAACCGCCTAAATGGACATGGGCTAGGAACCACGAACGGTTTATCCACTGTCTAGGCCGGGGACCAGTGGATTCGTGGCAACCGGGCAACCCTGGCCACGGCTCTAGGGCAACCGGGCCTCCTGGCTGGCCCACAGGCCCACGAGCGTGGGTTCTGGGCTCTCCTGGCAGGAGGAGAGAGGCTACCGGCCGGGCTCCTGGCTCGTGGTTCCTAGAGGCTTCAAGAGGGAGAGCAGAGCCCGCACGATCGCGTGCATGCGGGCTCTCCGAAGGAGGAGCGAACGCTACGGCTGTTCTGATGGCGGACCGAACTTCATCGTGCCACCGATGGCTTGTCCACCGATGATACTGAAGTCTTCGAACAGTTCCACATCCGTGACACCATCGCCAAGATCCGCATCGAACTTGCACGAGAGCCGTGCGGCTCCTGGTGCCACGGCTTTCACCGTGACTTTCATTTCGTTGGCCGGATCATCCTGCGTCGCCGTGAGCACGGACGAATCGGACGACACGAAACGCACGGAGCCCGCTTGCACTTTCGCCGGATTGCCCCGCTTGCTGATCGGTGTCACCTCTCCACTCACCATCTGGGTCTCTGACATTTCCGTCATATGAATCTCCTGCAGTACGGGTCCTGGTATGCGCTGTTCTCTGGCCGGACCGAACGTCCAAAGAACGAGTGGTGCCTTCCACCATCGCCACACGTGAACTGTGATCTGCACTTTCATGGAATGGTTACCATTCGAGGGAGCGTCGTCTCCTCCGTACATCCGGTGCTGTCTTGCGCGAACACGGTGAGGTTGTAGATCCCGGGGATCCTCGGTACGGAGAAATACATCCCGGCGGAATCTCGCAGGTCCGTGCCCTCTTGTTCACCAATCACTTGTGTGCCGAACTTCACTTGCAGATGAACAATCGGAAATTCATTTCTGAGCAACAGAAGGACGCGACCGCGATCACCCACGGCAACCGATGTTGTCCATTCCTGGATCGCAATCGTTATGGCGTGAACGTTACCGGCGACGCTACAGGCCGTGGCGCTGCCGGAAAGCCGAAAGGGACCGTACCGTTGGATGCGGGTGAGACACCTCCGGGTCCTTCCGCTCGCAGAAACATTACGTACTCGGTATTGGGTTGAAGCAATGGTTTCAATACCGGGCTCATCTGCACACCGGAGACTATAACCGGTTTGCCCCAATTGAAGGTTAGGATAGGAGCGGTTGTCGGGAGCACTGGAGCCGGTGGCGTGCCTGTGAATACGACATTCGATTTCAACCAGAGATCCGCCCGATAGTTCGACAACACGGGCACCGCTGGTATCCCGAATGTCGTATCGTTGTCGAGCGATGGCGACCACGCGGCACGACCCGTATCACTGAGCACGTACGTGGTGGTTTGTCCGACGGCGTACGAAGGCAGTGCCATCAGAGCCAGAAACAGAATCAATCTTTGCATGTACTCTCCCCCCATTGAAATTCCTGCCGGACCCATTCAACAGATCCGGCAGGTCCGGTCTCGAGAAACGACTACTCGGCTGGAGTGTTCGCCACCACTGCATCCGCCAACGCTTGCTGATTGGCGTCGAGCTGATCAGCCAGAGCCGTAACGGCAGCCGGATCCCCGGCCGTTGCACGGATGAGATCCGACAACTGACCGAGCAGGGTCGCCGCTGATTCGTTCACGGTCTTGTCGCGGGCTACGGATGCGGTGAGTCGAGTAAGGTCCATGAGATGTTCTCCAATCGGCGCGACGAAATTGTCGCCTGACTACGTTTCCGAAATCTGGGCACCCTTCACGGCGTCATCCAGATTGCCGGTCTGCACATCGAGTTGCGTCGTGATCTTCTCCAGTTCCCCCGGAATGGTTTCGCCGTGCGCGTTGATCCAGGTACGCAACGCGGTGTTGAAGTCTTCATCGAAATCGAATTCTCCTTCTGCATCGAAGGTGTCGTCGCCGAGTTTGATGCTCACCTTCAAGGTAGGCATGCGGGGCTCCTCCTCTCGAAACGGTTACAGTTCCGTGATGACGAGTTTCTCGAGATCCTTCGTCGTCATCATCAACACCCCTTCCTCCTTTCCTCCGATATGAATTTCGAACAGATGCCAGGTTCGTTTTCCTGACACATGACCAAGATAGACGCCACTCAACGAATTCGGTTGACCGAATTCTACGTGGGCATTACTCCACAGGTTGGGATTCATTCCGGAGAGGAGATACGGACGGCCGATTTGGAGATCCATGCGTCATGGGAGAAAACTGCGATTTCGATTTCGCCAGCCGTCACGAGCCCAGATCTGGGATGGATTCTCCCGGACCCGATCCTCGATGTGTACGAACCTGGCACCGATCAGCATCACGAGCGCATGTCGCTTGAACGGTTGCAAGGCAGCAATCGTTTTTGGGCCAATCCATCCATCGGCCGGAACGCCAACGATATCCTGCAGCATCATCGCGGCCTTGCGTGGGCCACGGAGCACGCCCAAGTCAATACAGTAATGACGGAGAGCCGGATCAAGGATAGCAACGAACGGCTGCAGGAACATGAATTGATAAATGGCTCTCGCTTCTGGCCGCTCTAGAGCCTTCAGGTCCGCGATCTGTAACTTCGGATTGTTCCGCCACGCCCGAAGAGTCGTGAGGGTAATGCCACCTTTGGTTGGACCACCCAGATCATCAGCACGGTTGGTGAACTTAGGCCACCCTTCCTGCTTCTCGATGGCGTCGATGATCTGGATGTCCGTCATTGGATGGTATCTCCGGTACGGCTCTTTCCCTTCTCGCGATCGAGGAGCCGTTGATTCAGATCGCTGATCTCTTTGTTTATGGACTTGACCTTCAAGTTGGAATCATTCGCTTCCGTGTACGCGGCATCGGCCTTCTCTCCCACCTTGATTGTCTCACGCGTATTGTCGGCAATCGCTTCGTGAATACTGACGGTGGTCTCTGCCACTTTCTTCGCAAGGTCCGTGCTCGACGCGATCACCTTCGCAGCCAGAGTCGCACGGTCTTCCACCTCGATCCGTCTCAACTCCGCGCGATCTTCCAACTCCTCTCTCCGTTCGGTTTCCCGACGGAGCCGTGCTTGTCTGGTATTGAACATGATGGTGAGCAAGGTCATGATCTGTGCGACCACGGCCGTGATCACACCCCACACGATCATCGTTTGACTTTGTTCCATATTTAGTTCGACTCCCAGAGGATATGACCAAGCCACAACCCGATGTTTGGTTTTGGATCATTTGAATAATGCTGAACGGTACCGCATGGACAGAGGTAGTCAGTGATATTGAGATTGTTCAATTCCAATACGTACTCATTGATTGAAACTCTGGCACTGGTTGGTCCCGTAGCTTCGATGATAACAATATACACCGTGTCCGGTTGAATTACCGGACCGTAGTAAGTGGTTGTCAAACCACCCTCTTGCACAACGACAATCTGCCAACTAGAACTTCCGCCGGTAAACGCTGGCCAGTTGCCGGAGTTGCGTCTTACATAGATACCGGATTCATTTGAATCACCGAGCCACGCACTTCCTTTATCAGCGAGCGCCATTATGTATTGTCCGTAGGCGTGGAAGCTATCGGCAACCGTAGATGTCAGAACCCTCCACGTGACTTTGGGAAGCTGTGCCAAATTACCCAATCGGATACTGGACATGCTGTAACCATTTGCTCCGGCTGTCGAGGCAATGCGATTGGTAAACCAGGAGCCGCGAACATCGATCTTTCCCGTTGGCGCGACACCACCCGAAAAGGCCGAAAGAATTATCCCGGAGGGACCGGGAGTAAAAGTTCCGGTGCTTGGCGGAGAGAAAACGGAAAAGCATTCTCCTCGTTTTCGAAACGTTGCGCCTGTGGTCGTTGCTCCAACCGTGGCGGTAATGGCACTGGGAACGATACCTACTAACGTTGCCCCGCCACCGCCATTTTTGTTCTTGAGAATCTGGAGGAGTAGATCATTTAGTTCATAGCGCACAGAGCAAGCGGTGACCTGTCTTCGAGGAATGAGTTCATCGGACTCGTCATGAATCTGATCGATGCTTACCTCTTGAATGAGGAAATCTCCTTGGCACGGCGGATCATCCTGGTCAATATGTACCATGGCTCCAGATTTCGATTTTGGATCTCTGGTCGCATAATGCACAGTGATAATCGGCATCGCGTAGAGTTCGAGTTCCGCTTGAGCAGCCATCCACAATTGGAATGGAGCCTTGAAGTCCCCGTTCACAATAGTGTATTCATGTACGCCGTCAGTCGGATTGCCGTCTTTATCAAGTTCGACCTTTCCCAGAAGTTGTTGCGAGCCAAGGTGATTAGCTTCTAGGAAATTATTGATGGTAGCACCCTGCTTGATTGGACCCGATAACGTGCTACTCAATACAATGAAGGCTTGGTCCGGCGTTCCGGTCACACCATGATAGCCGAGTATCTGATTTCCAACTCGAACGGTTCCACCACTCGGAGAAAATTGTGTGATGTCTGCCACTTGGAGTTCGGTCGCTCCGATGGCTCCGGCCGCAACAACTGAGCTTCCTGATCCGATTACAAAGATGCGATTCCGAATCTGGGATAAATCCACCGAGGACGTAAAAGGTGGAGTCTTCAACATGGTAGTGTTGAGAGAATCGATATCATCCGGAGGGGGATCCAGTTCTAAACTGGGACCGTCATTGTTCGGCCAGTTCGGTAACGGATCTTCGGAAAGCTGACCGACACTCCAGTACGGGACATTCGCAAAGCCGACGAGCGGTAAACCGATAGCGGGATCGGCGACCGCTGGTGTCATGAGCTTTTTGAGATCCCCGGTTCCAATTACTGCAGCGAGAGCCGCAAATGTCGTAGGCACCGATCCCATACCCTGCAACACCAGGGCATCGTTGTACCCGATCCGCGATCCGAAGTCCGCGTAGAGATCTCCTCCAGCGTGTGATGCCTGAAGTTCCGCAAGCACTTGAGCAAAACTCTTTCCGGCCGATCCTCCAGCCGGATTCCCCATCACAGCACTTTGAATGTCTTCGGTTTCATTATCGGGAACGATCCATACTCCCTTGGTATTGTCTGGCGACCAATCGGGTTCACCACCCATCCCGGATCGTCGCCAAAATCCGTCGCTTCCCTCCTCGTCGTAAACCTCATCCCCTGATGTTTTTTTATCCGCCCACCACGCGTCGGTGCCTCGTTGATTAGGCATCTCCGCAAATCCACCAGTACTCACATAGATCAGCCGTGCGATAACATCCACACCATTGATTGTGTCACCAAGCGGGATTACGGAAAACGTAAAACTTCGAACCCCTTCATTGGTCTTCAACCATTTAATTACGGTTTCGGATGCAACGCCAGCAAATGATACGGTTCCATCCCGATAGAGGTTCGCCACCCGGAACTGGAATCGCCCGCCGTTATAATACGCACTTCCGGAATTGATGTTGATCGTAGCAGTTAAGGCCGTATCTGGTCCAACCGGATGACCGGTGAATGCTTTGACTGGAATCGGCAGTGTCGAAGCAATCGCGGTAATGGTTAGATCAGAAATGCCAGTGAGGCCGAACCACGTAGTGAAAGCGGTAATGGTGTTATCGATTTCGAGAAATTTTAACACATCGGAAAGAGCCCGGCCTCCTCCGTACTTTCCGGAAAGCATCTCGTTATAATAAATGCGTCGCTTCACACAGGTAAGCGGTCCGATAGCTGCACCGAGAGGAATATTACTGAACTCCAGAATGTTCGCTCCGGTCAGATAGAGTACGTTCGAGCATGCCTGGAATTCGGATTCTGTTCCATCGCTATAAACGAACGTGTGACGGAAGAAATAATATCCCGGATTAAATCGGAACGTGGAAGGAATACCGGTGCCTTCTTCAACCGTCATCGGCGTACCAACGACTGAGATGATGACTGGAGGAGGAATCGGACCAAGGCTGAGGTTTTCTGATACCACGTGGAAGAAATGAAGATCCTGCACGTAGTCGTAATACCAATGTCCACCGCCGATCATCGCTGCGATCATATCGTAGCACTGACCGAGCGTTAGCGAGCCATCGAATTCAACCGTTACCTTTGCGAGATTCGTTTGAACATGAGCGGCCGTAAAGCCAGGAGCAAACCTTGTATTGAGATCGATGGCGACTTCAGATGCCGATACGTTTGTATATATGCCGAATGGCCTCCTTCGATTTGCCAACCACGTCCAATCCACGCATTCCACCCGCCATGCGAGTTGATCGATAAGCTCCTCGTAAATCTGTTCGACCCGTTGAGCGGATCCGGCAAAAAGCAAACGATTACTATCGGCTGCGTCAATAATTTCAACCTTCTCACCAACGGTAGGCCGATTGCTTTGACCATCAACCGTGAAGGCACAGTTATTGGGAGTGTTATTCAGTTGATCATTGATGATGATCCCTGGTGTGCGTCGGATATCATTCGCTCGTGTGAGGAGCGTATATTGAAATCCATTCCGCAGCGTGGAAGTTGAGAGACCCGGTTCCGTAATGACAACATCCACCGCACCCAACGCATGGTTGGGGGTGACCGCCGAATAATGCTGACTATCGATAAAGAGGACACTAGTCGCCGGAGATCCCCCGAATGTGATAGTGGATCCAGTTACGAAATTGAATCCGAAAATCAGAACGGTGGTTCCTCCAGCGAGAGGCCCATACGGCGGTGAAATGCTGATGATCGCACTAGATGCGTACGTAAACGATCCCAGGAGGAATGCGGTCTGGAAATTTAACGCATCGACAATCCGTAGTTCGATATCGAAGAGAGCCGTGAAATCAGCCGGGGGAACGGTGAAGGTAATGGTTTGGGAATCGACTAACACGACACCGCTGGCTTGAGCGGAATAGGCTGTTGCAGGATTCGTCAACCAGATTTGTGGTAAGGTTCCGGTGTCAGATAACCTGAAATTTGTTCCGGTAAGTGTGGCTGTGATTCCTCCGGCAATCCGATCAGAATTCGGAGTGACCGATTTGAGTGTCGGACGAAGATCGATCCCGCCATGCGAACGAATGAGTGGCGGGATTGCTCGTGGTGGCCGACGTCTAATGGGAGGAGGCATAGTTTAATTCGGGGACCAGAGCGAGAAGTCATCACACCGAATGGATCCAGTGGCTACGGTCTGCGTGTGAAACAGGTCACACACGTGGGCAATCGTGGTATCGAAGTTACCACCGACGGTTGGAAATGAATTCCAAGGGAGCACGGCTGCAAGGCATCCCTTCGGAGCCGTTGCCGGTACACCGAGAAGATCTTCTGACTCCCATCGGCCACGGCCGTACAGATTTCCGGCAGCACCGATCGCACGGCACGTCATCTCAATTTCCAGATTCCATCCGACGTTGGTATGCGCGGCCACCGTGTCGTTCAGAATCGCCAGCGAAGTGAACACTACCGTACCGGTCATGCGCACATCAAAGAGCGTGGTACCAGGAGTAGTGATTACGGTGCTGATGCGGCCACTTGCTCGCACGATCAATTTCTTTCCGATGCGATCAAAGAAGTTTGCCGGTAACGTTTTTACCGACGCTGCAGGAAGGATCGAGGCTGCGGCTGCGGCCGCTTTCGCGGTGCCGTCAATCTGTTGCTCAATGAGCATCTCACCATAGCCAAGGCTCATAACCGTTCTCCCTATGCGGAACCGAATTGGTGGCCGGACTTCAATTCACGCATGATGATTTGTTTGATCTGGCGTACCACATCGAGCGCCGATCCGTTTACGTACCAATTGTTGATGGTCGTACCTCCACCGCTCGGACGCATTCCGCTTGGAAACACCGTGGAGCCGAGAGGGATGCGAACGGCTTCTGGTCCGTTCTCTCCTACCTTGATATCAACCATGCCTCCTTCGGCGTATCCTGTGACTCGTGGACCGGGACCTTGCGGTTGCCCCTTCGGTGGACGACCATATTTTTTCGCAAAGGCGATGGCATCCTGCAAACTGTAGTTCAGTCGGAACCACGGTTCGAGCATGTCAACCGTAACACCCCACGGCTTTAACATCTGGTCAGAAATGTTGGCAGCCGTGACATCCGATGACCCTCCCATCGCTCGATTCGCTGCGGCCGCTTTATCAGCAGCTTCCTTTACCGCGATCAGTTCCTTTTTGTTTTTCTCGGCTGCTGCGGCTGCCGCTTCCTGTGCGGCCACGAACTCTTTCCCCATGCCACGAGCAGCATCTTGAAGCTCGATCACTTTGAGTCGCTGTCTCTCCAGAGCGTCGTAATGAAACCCACCGCTCCGAATCATCAGACGATACGTTTCTTCTGCGCGTTCCGCTGTTTGATTCAGTGCTCGGATAGACGTATCCTTCACGCTATCCCAGTCACTCGCGATCCCTTTCAATGCCTGATCGGCCGTAGCTCGCAAGGCTTTGTAATGTTCCGCGTAGTTCCGGTCAGCAGCATCCAACTTCGTCACGGCGATATTGAATGACGCTTCAATGTCTGCAACCAATGCGTCGTAGGTCGTGCCGGACTGTTTCACGATGTTAACGAAATACTTATCCCACAACTCCGTGGTTTCCTCGAGACTCTTTTTCTCAATGGCCCAGAGGCTCGCTTCAATCTTCGCGCGATCGCCATGAGCCTTAGCCACCTCACCTTGGACTTCGGCAATCTTTTTCGCATTGGCGATCGCGATCTCGTCTACCTCCACTCCTTCGGTCTGCGTTTGTTGAGCCTTCACCATCGCATCCCGAACGGTGAACAGCGTCCCACCCAGATGATCGAGTGTCTTATCCAATTCGGATTGGCCGATGAGGCCGAGTGCTGCCGCATCCGTTTGGGCACCGAGATCAACCGTGAGCCCGCGAATGTTATCTCGGAGACTCACCACTTCGGCTACGGCGCTATCGGGTACGACATGAAGCGCATTTCCAGCGATGGCTACGGCAGCCATGGTTTCAACGATACCGTCAGCCACCATCGCCACAACCGTGAGGACGCTCAGCACGGCTACCTTGATACCGGACCATGCCACGTTCACCACACGGGCCATCTCGATCGCACCAAGACCGACATCCACCGCTACGATCGCCACGTTCTCTATCTGGTGTACGATGTCCGCGATCATCGTGGAGTTCTCACCGCTGAACGCATCTGAGAATGCGTCACCAACCGCTTTCATGCCTGCAGCCAAGGCCGGAGAAACCGCCACGGCTTGGGCCAGTTCATCAATCCAATTTGTTAACGCGACCTGACCAGCCTCCAACTGTTCTCCGAAATCTCGTTCCTGATCTCCAGCCTCCTTCACCGCTTTCTGGAGCATGCCCATGATGGCAATGCGTTTGGCTTCGACTCTCTCCAGATCCGTCATCTCATCTTTTTTGATGCCGAGCGTTTTGGCGTAGGCCGCTTCGGCGTCATCGACTTCCACGACACCGAGAGCCATGGACAACGCACGGGTGCGTCCCGTGACCATGGCATCGGACACAAGTTCCAGCATCTTTTTCGTATCGCCCAGTCCTCGATTCTGGAGTACGAACGCAGCCGAACCAAGCGTACCGAAATCATCAGCAGTGAGCCTCACTCCAGCCGAGAGGAGATGCGCCGCATCTTTGGCCAGCGTAAAGTTCTCGACTGTGTTTTTGGTCCCGGACCGAAGAGCCTCCATCGCGGCTTCGGCTTCTCGGGCTCCACCGGCGAAATCTACGAGAGTGGCATTGACATCGTTGATATCGGATCCGCGATTGCCTAGTGCAACTGTAGCAACGGCTACCGCCGTAAAGGCAGCCGTAACTATGCCTGCCGCACCTGCTACGGCCTTGAGACTTTCCTGATTCTCTTTCGAGAAGTTTTTCAGGGCAAAGGCCGCAAGGTCGAGCTGACTGGTGAACTCATCTTTGAGGATGATGAGACCAGCAATTGCGCCAATATCAACAGCCACTAGTGGACTCCCTTTGCTGCAGCAGCCAACGCTTCATTGTTCAGGAAACACCACGCGTCAATAAGCATTTCCTGATACTCAACCGTTTGCTTCACGGTAAGATCCGCACGTGCGATTTTCAGGTCACCGAAGTTCAGAAGAAAGTCTGCGATCGGCCGTTCTTCCGTATTGCCCACTTGGGCTCTGGCAATACTCCAGAGCGCATGCACCACATGAGCGATCCGGTAATCCTGCCGCTCCGTTTCAAACGGTTCGAGGGATTCAAACGTTTGCCATTCGAGGAACGTTTCCCACGTGATGCTCCGCAACATGCGGTTTACATCAACGTACCCTAGTTCTTTGGCGAGTCGGTACGCGAACCGGCGATGGCCTCCTCGCCTGAGTCGTTTTTTATTTCTTCCTTTTTCTTCGGGATCATGGAGTTCAACCGGAGTGCGGCCATCTGCAGCCGGTTGAGTACGCGCATGTTTTTCTTTTTGAGTCGTGCGATGTCCTCATGCGTGAACAACGGTTTGTTCTCCGCATCCACCGCACTCCACACGAGAATGATGAACATGCCTTCCTGTTTGTTCTCTGGCTTCTCCATCTCCTCGGTGAAGGCCGTCGAGTCTTCGGCATTCATCTGACGGAGCCGGACGATGCCCGGCTCTCCGTCTTTGCCTTTCCACTCGGGAACCAACTCCTCGATCACCTCGAGATCGAGATCGTTGTCGAAAATATCGTTCGCCGAAAGTATCTGACTCATGAACCTTCTCCTTCTATGCTTCGACCACGGCTCCGGCCCACGTCAGGGCCAACGATGCACCCTGTTTCGCATCCACCGGTGCCGGATCGAACTTGAACATCTGCACGTACGCGAATCCGGTTCGTGTCTTTCCGGATGGGAAGAGAAACTGCCATGCGTTCTTCACGTTGTTGGCAATGTCTGCCAGGATGGAGATGTGCGTGGCATCCGCGGCCACGTAGTTGATCTTCATCGTTGGATCCGCTTGCCGAAGGATCCCAAGCACGTGGCTCTCGGATCCGTCGTTGTGAGTAGAGGTTTCGATCTTGTTCCGGCTCATCCCACCGGGATCCAGTTCGGTCAGTTCCCCGATGGTAACGAACGTCGTTGGTGTCGCGAAGAGTGCCCGCTTGACGAGAATTCCAGTGGTGGTAACAGCATTCGACATTTCATGATCTCCTTAAAGGCCGAAGTAACGTTGGGTCACCCCTGGAACTAGACGCTGGATCCGAGCAGAGCGAAGTCGAACACTTGCGTACCGGCCGATGGCGTGAACTGGAGGATGTCACCGGTGACGGCGGTGATCGGCCATCCGGCTGCGTTGGGAGCGTACACCAGGAACACACCACCCGGAGGCACGGCCCACGTATGTGTGATGGCTCCGAATCCGAGAATCGGAGAAGCGGCATCGTTGCCGATGATCACGTTCCCGGTGTTGGCAACGGCAGCCACAACCAGGATCGCTTTGAGCCGTGCGAGAACGAATGCGGCACCAAGCGCATCTACCAGTGATCCAGACAAGTCCACATCATACGCGGCAGCGATGGACTTGGCGGATTCCGTATACACGCGGTCGCATTGATCCGCTCCGGTACCCGATGCAATTGCCCGATTGACTCCGGTTTCCACACTGGCCTGAGCATTGGCCAGCCCAATCGAGTTTGACAGGATGGACCGGAGCGTAACGATGAGACTGGAAACAACAGTTGCGGCCATGTAACTCTCCTTTTAACTACTGGTGACTGGTGACGAACGTTTCACGATGTTCACGTTGAAGGCAAACCGTGGTCTGCCCTTGTCGTCCTCCTCGAGATCGAGTGGCTCCGACTGCACCATGCTAATCGAACGCCACCATGTCCCATTCACGAAACGGTTTCGTACTGGAAAGAGAATATCGAATGCCCGTTGTGCCAGAGCTTTTGCTACCGCGTAATCTTCGGCTCTGGCCACGATATGAGCAGATGGCCGTGGATAGGCCGGAACATTCGGTAGGTTGTGCGTACCTTCTGGTGCTGGTCCTCCAGTCATCCGGATCGTAATGAACGACCGACTGAGTTCTTCTGGTAACGTGGCCTTGGAGCCGACGAAAATATCGGCATCCGGAATTCCTCCTTCCACGAGCAGCGTAACCAGATCATCATCGGTAGCCATTTACTTATCCTTCAAATCGATTCGACTGGCAATCCGTGCAGCCATGTGAGGAGCGGATTCCATGAGTGGTCCCTCGATGAATTTCCAGTTGCCCACCCTATGGAACAGGTCCGGATCTTCATGCTGCCGTAATGCGTACTCTTCTGACTTGGGTCCGGTGGTGATCATGATCGTAATCGTCCGGCCTTCTCGGAACGGTCCGGCGACATGAATTTCGTCTTTCATGTCCCCGGATTCCTCCGGGCATTGTCGTTGACATTCCTTAACTTCGACTTTGCCTTCTTGCACCATGGCATTCCCGAACACGTCAGGAGAAACCCCCTTCAGTCGATTGATCTTCGCCAGCATGGCGTTTGCGCCGGTGAACGTAGGAACACTAGCCATCAGCCTAGATACACCTCTGAGAGTGCTTGCGCGTTTGTTTCACCATCAACGAATCCGTCGATGGCCAGAATCGGGCCGGAGGAACCGTCCGGCAGTGTGATGCGATCGGTGAACTTGACCACGATTGCTGGATCAAGAAACAACACCGACGCCTTGCTGAGAGCCATGTCGCCGGATGCTGTGCGGACTTGCTGTTGCTTCATGTCCACCACTGCTTTCCGGAGCACCTTCGTGGGATAGATGTGTCTGCCGTTTCGGTCCACTCCGGCTGACACTTCCTGATAGACATCGGACTGCATCTTCAGAGAGTTGGTCACCGAGTTTGCGATAGCGACAGCACCGCTGATGAGGCTCATTCTTCGATCTCGATAGTGGCATCCAGCGTCGGGCCACCGGTGATGTTATGGAGAACGAGCGTTCCTCCGGCTGGAATCCAAATGCCTCCTCTGCCAATAACCGTAAACACCAAATCGGCCATGGCTCCAATGGTTGCCGGCATCGAGACACGTCGATAGTACGGAGAAGGAGCCGTGGGACTGGTCCCCCATGCGAGCGCGATCTTTGAGAGTGAAGGATCTCCGACTCCGTCTACCGTAGGAAACGTGATTGGAGTGGTCGGTGTGATGCCTTTCGCAGCCGGACGTCCCACACCGAAAGCTCCGGTCACCGCCGTGGCCAGGGTAATGTTGATGCCTCTCAATCGACATCCCATGGCACCAGCGATGATTTCAAACAGAGACTGAGCAGACGTGACGTTCGATGTTCGAACACCGAGTTGGAATCGTGCCATACGTTATGCCCTTATCAGGTCCCGCACACCGGTCACCCGGCCTTTCGGATAGCCCCATGCGTTTGGAATAAGATTGAACACCGCATCAGGAACGGTTTTGGCGAAGACCGAATCCTTGAACGTGAGTGCCACTGACCCGGCTCTGACGGACGTGATTCCGAGTGTCTCGATATCAGAATCCCCCGCGCGATCTGATACCATCAGTTGACGAGCGTATTCGGCCGTCGCCTGTTTAAGCTCATTCGGAATCACGTCATCTGGAACGTACTCCCATCCGTTTAACTTCAGCATGCCTTGACGCGGCCAGAGCAATGCTTGAAGAGAGTCCGTGGGAAGTCCGGCCCACACCCACAGTCGATCCATCAGAATGGTCGCCCACAAGATGGCGGCATTCTTCTGGTCGTCAGTCGCACTAGCCCACGTTGTTCCAACCGGCGGTCGATCGAGGTGATATTGATTTGCCTCTGCCAATGTTGGATACGCATTAGCAGAGGCAGATCCCGGCGTGGTAACAAGTGTCGTGACGGGCATGGCCTTATGCCGGATCCGCCACGTAGGAGAGCAGAAAATCAATATGGGTGGCCACGGTCATGGACGCTCCCACATTGGTTGCTCGAATCGCCGTGTTGGCATCCACCTGAGTGAATGACGCACCATCCGCGAGAATCACCGCGTTGGTGGCTCCTGCACGAACACGGGCACTCTGCGTCAGAGCCGCGACGGCCACGACCAGGAGTTGCACCGCTGATCCGGCCCGGATCGCGCTGATGTTCACGGAGGTGTTCGTGGTGGCCGCTCCTCCGATTGCGATCAGCGACGCATCGAACAGTCGCCACCGCACACCGAGGAGAGCCGGAAGAAGATCCGCACCCGCGATGACTTGCGCCGTAGTCAATCGAGTACGTAGGGATTTGACCATCCCAAAAACGACTTCGATACCGGAGATGTAGCGGGATTTTACTCCGCCACTCCCTTCTGGATACATACGAGAATCAGCCATGAACGTTCTCCTTCAAGAAAATGGATTGAGCAGACGGCTCACCATGAACCGCCTGCCACGGTCCCGTTCATGAACCTTATCCCGCGAGACGCACCCACGCGTTGGCTCGCACGACAGATCCGCCGTACAGACCGTCGTACGCCCACTGCACTTGCCGATGCTGTCTTGAAACTTCCAGCCGAAGAGACAGGCCGGACACTTCGTCGATTGCCACGGACTGCAGCGTGGCTCCGGGCACCTCCACGGTGTCCATCAGTGGCGCCATCGCGAATGCCAGCGCATCGCGATGGATCAGCGAGTTCAGACGGTGCGATGCTCTCTTGGTGAGTGCCTCATCATCGACCACGGCCGCAACGAGACCGGGCTCGAATGTGATAGAGGTCACCGTGCCCGCACCAACCGAGGAGACCACAGTGTAGGTCTGGGCATGGCCAGCGAACGAAATGATATCACCGAGGATCAGCGTGCCGAGTGCGCCACCATCCACGGTCACGGTCTTGATGCCGATGGCATAGCCAGCACCGTTGTTGATCAGGTATCCGGCCGTGGCCGTTCCTGCGGTGTGGAGCGGGACTCGTTGCGACATCAGCCACAACGCACCGAGTTTGTTTCCGATCTGGCCGCGAATGATCACGCCGTCGCCGCCACCGAAGGATGCATCCTGGAACGCACGCACACCGAGTGCCTTCTCTTCTGCATCCGGATCGATGACCATGAAACGGGGTTCCATGTCCATCAACTGCACGTTGCCGACTTTTCTGGCTGCGAGATATTCCGATAGGTCCGTGGCGAACGGTGTCGTGCCGGCAACGCCCGCGTAGCCGTACGATGACGTGTACTTGGACCAGAGGAAATCCTCGATCGTGTTGGCCAATCCCTTGATGGCTTCCGAGGCTTGCATGGGGAGGATGTTGCGATCGACCTGAGCCATGCCCTTGTCGTCCATCGCGAACGGAGCCTCTTTCCATTCCGACAGTGTGACCGGAACGTTGGTGGGCGTAACAGCGGTCACAGCCGGAGGCACGACATCCGGTGCCACCGTGCGAGTGGCCACGGCTGCAGGCACCGCGACGTTCACGGTAGCGAACCGTTTCGCCGCCGTGATTTCATTCTCGTAATCACGATTCGCGATGAAGACGAGAGCCAGCCGTTGCCGGAGAGCGGAGAGTCCCATCGCAACCGTGGTTGCGAGGATGTTGGTTGTAACGAGTGCACCTGCCATAGTGAAAGTCTCCTTGACACAAACGTTTTGAGTATCAAGCGACCCCACCGGAGCCGGGCATCGTTCTCACCGAGAGGATGCCGGGATCCGAACTCACCGAGTCCAGATCCCCTAACACGGACACAAGAAAATGTAATGTCCCCACCGGGGACTCGGCACCACATTCACCGAATGTGATACCGAACGAACGGGCGTACTACTTCGTGACGACGTGAAGGGAAATGTTTCCCAACTTCGTCACTGGATCGATATGGCCGCTGGTCGTCACGGTCACTTTTGATCCCGGCTCCAATGCCGACAGCACGTGATCCACCGAGGTGCGCACACCGGGTGGAACGCCGTGATCCAAACCGATTCTCTGTTTCACCTCGTCGTGCGACCCTGATGCCTCTGCACTCCAACTCATCGGATGCTCCTTTCTACGCGCGTTGATCGGCTGAGTACTCGATCTTCATCGTGCCTTTCCGAATCGCGTCCGCATGTTCTCCCAGTTGTTGCGGAGTGGGATCCTTCAGCAGGATCTGACCGGGTTTCAGACCACCGCCACCACTACCACCTTGACGCAGCGGATCCGCTCCTCCTCCGTTCGAGAGCTTGAATGCAAAATCCGATTCCTTCACCTGAGATTTCAACCACTCCTCGACGGTCAGGGGATCCCCAGGTTTTTCGGAACTGAATCGATTGGCCTGTGCTTTCACCGTACCGCTCTCCACTTGGAAGACCGATGACGCCTTGGTTACGATGAAATCGAGAGCCGACGGAATCCCTCCGGCCTTGGTGAAGTGTTCGCTGATCGTTTGCCGGAGCGTCGCGTCATCCGCTCGCTTGCGGTCTGCAGCCGATGAGGCTTTCATCGAGGCCACTTCATCCAGCAACGGTTGCTGAGCGGCCTTGACGGCAGCCGTGATCTGCGTCGAAATGTCATCCGGCTTCGTGATGCCCTTGGCCTTGAGTGCCGCCAATTCGGTAATGGCTGCCTTGGCCGCTTCAGGGTCCTCGATGCCGGCGTACTTCGTCTTGAGTGGCCGCAACTCCTCGACTTCCTTCACGAGCTTGATGTTGTTGTCTCGAAACTCCACGACCTTGCCATTGGCCGTGGCCAACTCTGCAGCCGGAACGAATCCGGCCGGAGCCGCATCGAGAATGACGTGAAACTTTCCGTCCTTCGGTTCGTAAAACGTGCGTGCCGATTCGGGCACCTTGTCAAGCGAGTCCACAACGGGTGTCAGTGCTGGCATGGTTCTAACCTTTCTTCGTTTGCTAATTTTTTCCGGGCCCACCAAAGTGTTGGATCGCCGACGCGGGAATCGGCTGCACCAACCGTTCTTTGTTTTTGTGATGCGACACGCACGTTTCTTTCGCGACTTCTAACAGACCGTAGAACAGGATCTTGTTGTCCAACGGTCCTTCGACCTGCACCTGACCAGCCTCGTCCATCGTGATCTTCATCTCTGCAACAATCTTCGGCATCTCCTCCTCCTACGATTTCAACAATCCAAAACTCAAGAGATTGCGACGGGTCACTGGCTTTGGCGTTCCTAGTAATACGGATCCGACTCCGGCTGCCAGTGTCGCCACTTCAGGCATCGTCCGATCATGTTTCTGGAGGAGCTCATCCACTTTTCGGAGAGCTTCATCCAGTTCGGACGTATTCACGTGAACATGCACGGTCATATTGTTGATAGCCATCATGCGTCCTTCGGCTTGGCAGATTTCAGTTGCCGGAGAGCCCGTTTCCGTGACATGGGCTTGGATAGTTTTTTCTTCCCGTCCGTATCCATGATCACGTACTTATTTGGTCCGACGCGTTTGATCATACTTCCGGTTCCGACGGTGGTGGTTCTTGGTATCCGGGTTTCCGTGGTGGAAACGATTGCGGTGGTGGCTTCGGCTTATTTTTCTCCCGTTCTTTTCTCCGTTTCTCGATAGCTTCGACTTCAGCATCCGCATCGATGCCTTCGCGACCCCATCCACCGGTAACCAGAATGTTCCACCATGTCTCGTAGCTGATCTCTTCGGCTTGGAGAGCGGCCAATGCGGCCTGGATGTCTTGCGGTGAGGCTTTGACATTCAAATAATCTTTGTTGAGTTCCACGCCCACTTCGGTGTCCTGTGGGAGAGCTTCGTTACCCATCCACCACGCAACAATCCGAAGCACCAACGTAAATCCCAATTCAACAGACTGCGCCACGGTTCGGAGCGACGCATGTTCACCCGCATGGCGCATGGTGACCGCTGACGCCGTTTCTGGTACGATCGCCGAGTCCTCCAGGAGCCGTGCACCAAGCGTGGCCATTTGTTTCTTCTTTTCGTTCATGGCCGTGACGAGTGCACCGAGTCCTTCACCGCTGAACTCCAGCATGCCGGCGGATCCCTGGATATCCAGTTCCCAAACTTTGCTCGGACCGATCGGCAAAGGAGAAGAATCCGCACCGGAGGCACGAGCACCGGCGACCCATGGCGTTGGTAGCGCCACGAGATGGAGTCCGTATTCGTAATCGACGCTGTTGCGCCAGTGACCGAGGTTGACATCCGCGAGATCGATAAGTGGCGGCTCCTCTAGTACCGATGTCGCATTCGATGCGCAGATGAATACGAAAGGAATGAACGGAAGTGCTTCACCTCTCCGGTTAAGCGTGACCGGTGTTCCGTGATGAACGAATACATTCTTTTCCTTCTCCGATTTTGGACGCCACAACTGCACGATGCATTTGCCGTCCACCAACCGAAGTTCACGGTACTGTTCGATGACCTCGCTGATAAACGGATCCGTCGGAACCGTCTGCTCGATCGATTCCCTCAGCACCAACATCGTCAACACTTCGGCTCCCTGGAGTCTCGAGGTTTTCCAGTTGACGATATCTTCCGCAAGGTAGCCGATACAGTACGGCCGATTATCAATCGAAGGAACCGAGGACATGTCCACGAGTACACCGAACCGGCCGATGAGCATCACTTCGTTGCCGGTAGTCTGGGCAAACATCTCGAATGGCACATTGCCCAGTGTGATATCATCGAGATACGGTTTCATGTCTTCCGGGAATTCTACCTCCGGTGCTTCCTGGAAGATGGATCCCATCATTCCTTCGACGGTGCGCTTGGTGGCGTTATAGAAGCTCCCACGGCGACGGTAATCTTCGTTCTCTACGAGATCCTTGGCCGGAAGGAGCGGCACGTACTTCACGCCAGCCTTCAGGATGGCATCCCGTCCACCGATGCAGTCACGAAGTCGTGCCCACTTCACCTTCATGTCTGCAAAATCTTTACGTTCAGTGTTCACGGGCATGTGGATTACCGTCCTGTGAAAAGCCAGTTCAATCGGGACCAGAAGCCACGACAGACAAAGTTTGACATCCGGATGAGATTATCCTTATCGCCACGATCCACGTAGGTGCGTTGTTGCTCTGCAAGTCGTAACCGATGCGTTCGCTCCTCGCCCACGGCCTTGAGACATTCATCCCGAACCTGCGAAATCCGGGTGACGAGTTCATCCACGAGTTCTCCGGTAGTGTTCGTGACGGCATCAAGATCCTTTCGAATCTCCTGCGTCGCTGTGCGATGCCGGCGTTGCTCCTCTCCGTTCATGTTACGTATCCTTCGGACAGAAATCGCGGAGGCCCACGGTAGGCAGGATCGGTTGAAAGAGATTCCCGAAAGTGAGTTGCTCCAAGTAGAGATCCTCACCGGCCGCGATTCGGGCTCTCTCCTCCGGTGTAAGCGACCACCGAGAAATCACCCGGTACTCTGGTCCCTGCATGAACCGAACCACCGGCAATTCTCGATACTTCGGCTTTTGGTTTTTCGCCAGCACCATGTACTCGTGCTGAGGAAGAAAGTCGCGATCTTCTTGATCGAAATGTTTTGGTTCCATTAGGTGCATGTCTCCGGCGTGCAGGGAATCATTTCCGAAATCACATGATCAAGAATCGCGCACCGACCGCACACGAGCCGACCGTCAGACAGAAGGAACGGTTGCGGATGCTCACACTCGAACGGACAGTGAGCATGATCGCAACCGTGCTTCTGGTACCACTCTATCGTGGATGCGATTCCTTCCACTTCGCACCCTCTGCAAGATACTTGTCGGCGTTGCCCTGGAACTCAGTGACCATCTCCTCGTACGTCGGCATCCTGCCGCCGTTCCGGTCCATGAGCCGCTGGATGATCGCGGCCACGGTGGGCCCGAAGATGGCAAAGAGTTGGAGAAGAACTTCATTCATGATTGTGCTCCTCTGCTACTTGAGATTTTCGATCACCGCACGTGCAGCAGCCAGGTACGACGAGAGTTTCGTTTTCCCGGCCGCATCGAGTCGCGTTTCGATTCGCTGGACGGCTGCAAGTCCCGTGGCTCGCCATCCTTCGGGTACTTTCTTGAGTGCCGTAATCCCGTCGGTGACCGCGTCCACCACGATGCCGGTGTTGTTGGTGCTCAGAAGCGGACGGCATGGCAACGGCTCGCACACCTGCACTTCGTTGAGCCCGATGGCCACATGTTGTAGCGTACCGAGTCCAACGGTGACTTCGTTGGCTTGCCACACGAGCACGCCCGCTGGTGTGAGGGACGCCGGTGCTCTCGATGCACACGACGGAAGTGCGAGTAACAACGCCAGTACGAGAACGATTCGATTCATCATTGGTTTCCTTCCTTACAGCCGAAGTCCGCGAATGAGATACGCGGCATTCGCGGCCGGGTCGCCTTTCAGGGTCAAGACTTCTCCTGCATTCAGATCCCGTGTCTCCACGGGTGTTTCTGGATGAAGTGGATCATACACCGTCACACGGCAGGCATTCCGTGCGGTCACTTTCCCTTCTTTCAACACGCCAGATGGAGCCGTGAGAAAAAATCGACCGTCTGGACTACTGGCCGCGTAATTTTTATTGAGGCCACGTCCCTCCTTTCCCTCCCAGAACTCATGAGTCCGGAGCGGATGAGGAGGATCGGCCCATGCATCATTCGATTGCGTCCAATCCTCTACTCCTTCTGGGAAGATCGGATCGATTCCTCGCACGGCTGTCATAATGGCATCGATGCCCGGTGTCTCCCAGAGGTTGGCCGGACGAAATCCGGTGGACCCTTCTTTCGGCACACCGTAGATGCCGGCTCCGTTGTGCAGGATAAAGGATCCCCCACCGCACAACATGCCTACCGCTCTGGACATAGCCAATCGCAACGGGTCCATGCAACTCGACACACTGGACAGTGGGCCTTTCCCTTCACCCAACGACGTAGGCCACTTGTAGTCCTTCACGTCCCATCCCTGGCGCACGAAACGCCAATCGAAATCGGTGGCCGTCCGATGGAGATGAACCGATGTCATATTGCCTGCACCTTTGGCCATCAACTCCTTCATGACACCGCCGTAGTCGTCGCCGTACCCCGGAGCGACGAGGAGCCCGGTGGCCAGGAGTTTCTTTCCCATCTTCACGATGAGATCAATGTCCTTGATGTTCCGCTCGTTCACCGGTTCCAAGTACACGAACTTGTGTTCACGTCCTTTGATGATCTCCACCCACATGTCCGTCGTTCGAAGATGATCCCGATTGCTACCACCCGTCACGGTGAGTTGCGTTCGGATGCCGTACGTATCGTAGGCCCGGTCCACCATGCTAGAGGCTTTCTCCTGGTAGTCCGGCCATGTCGAATCCGTTTCGAGTCCTGACCATCCCACGTCACCGAGGACGCGTTGAAATTCGTATCCATACTTTCGGAGATAGGCCCATTGCTGTTCAACTCGTTCCGGTTCGAACTTCCACCCACGAAGTGCCCAGAATAGAGTGCCTCCTAACGGAAAAAATCTTCCGGTGTCATCTCTGAATCCGCGGCCGTCTGCGCGGACGATCCCTGTACGACGGCGACCTAAAAACCTGTCGGCTTCGTGAAGATGTCCGGTGAGAATCGAGGAGGATTACTCTTCGTATCCAGAAAACCGTGCTGCACCAGTGTAACGCCGTCGTCCCACACCAACGTCAGCTCTGCGCCATGCCCAGAAACTAATGAATCAGCAAGTGGGATCAGATGCGCAGGACGATTGTCGAATGTGCCGGGCACACCAACCACCTCGTCCCCCACGTCCGGTTTCAATCGTACTTCCTTGAACGCGGCATTCGTAGAGATCGCTAACGGTTTCATTGAACCTCCAGGTCCCGGTGTCGGGGGTTTTGGATTCGGCGGTTTGGGTTGATCCGGTATCGTACTACCCGGTCCGATGCGCGCCATGAGCAAATCAAAGCGGCCGTTCCTTATGCCGAAGTTCGTGGCCCAACACGCCCACTCTCCGGTAGGATCCACGCACGCTCGCAGTTGTCCGTTGTATTTCTCGTCATCGGATGCGTTCTCTGGGATCGATGCCATCAGGCCCGGAGCAATCACGCGTGGCGGACGGGCACCGCTGATGGAAAGAGCCAGGAGTTCGCCACTCCAATTCGAACTCAGCAACGCGAGATCCTCGCGGTCCCGACAAGCCACATGGCCCATCCCTGGTCCCCATCCCGGAGCCTGCCAAATCAATTCACGCTGGCTCCACACCTCGAGATTCCATTTGACCAGTGCACCGGGCTCGTGCTCGTCATCTTCTCCGATGACGATCTTATCCCCCACGTCGCAATGGCCTAAGGCACCCTCTTTATTGCTCACGATGCGATTACCGTCTCGGGCCAGATCGATAAAGAGATTTCGGGAATCTTCACCCACGCGTTCTTGCACCACGAGGTGATATCCGCTCTTATCAATCTGACATTCATCGATCACGCCGGTACTCCGGAAAAACTCCTGCTTCTGTCCGTCATCCACCACGGATCCGATGGCTCTGTAGTTCGAATCCTGAACCGTTGCCGAATGCACGCGATCGGTGCGGCTGCTGTGGGCCTGTTTGATGTACGAGCCATAATCCGAATGCAATCGGAAGACGGATGCGGATTGTCCGTTCGAAATATCAAAGGTACGGAGTTCATTGCCTTGAATGAAGTAGAGGAGGTGGGGTTGGGTGTCGCTGAAATACCATCCTTCCGCTTCTCCCTCCATCGGCAGTTCCCGGTGCAATGAAACCGAGAGCGTGCGCTTGTCTACTGCCAGGATCATCGGTCGTTGACCCTTGCGTCCCGCGAGCACGAACAGCCGGTCGGCTCCGGCATGGTTGTTGATCACCGACCAGTAGGAGTAGAGCCGTGGCGGGACACCGTTCGGCGCATTCGAGGTATTCGTCAAGCGAATGCCTTGCGTGGCCGGAAACGGAAACGGTCCCAAGCGATCCGGTACGTTCACGGTTCCTCTTTCTCCTCGACATCAGTAGATGTCGTGATCACATTCCCCGTGCGCCAGAGCGTGTCCATGAAAATCCGAACGGAGCCACCCGCCGTACGAATGTATTCGATCTTACCGGAGGAGAGCCAATTGTAAATCGTTCTCCTCGACACGCCTACGAGTTCGCAGGCTTTCATGATCGAAACAGTCTTACGAATGAGAGCCATTATTCATTCCGTTCTTGAAACTGTTTCCATTCATCTACCAGTGCGCGAATCTCTTCGACGAGTGCCCGGTACTCCGGTGTTTCCCGTTTCCGTCCCGTGGTATGCGGCAGGAGTGACAGTTTCACGTACGCTCGTTGGATCTTTCTGAGGAGCTCATCCCCATGATGCATCCCGCACCCGTACTTCAGACACGCCACCGAGATATTCCAAGGATGCGAGCATCAACGCATCAGCATCATCGGGCGATGGCTTGTTCCGTCGTTTGATGTCATCCTTGGATTCCATTTGAATCTGCCCGCGAGAGTTCCGCTTGTATCGCAGGTCCACGAGTTGCGCGGCCAAGTCATCATCGTGTTCGTCAATGTCGATGTTCCCGGATTGAAACGTTTCGCGGAGTGCCCAGTACCCTTCGGCTCGGACATTCGCAAAATGTTCCTTATCCTTGGCCGGTCTCGAGACATTGACGCCCACGACCACCTTGACCCGCTGTTCCTGTGCGCGATTCACGACGCCACGACCGATACCAATCTCATCCACCTTCGCTTTCGTAATCGGTGCCTCGGGTGTGAGCGTTTTTCTGGTATGGATAAACGCGAGGAGCGTCCCGCACGTTTCCATGGTATCCGGATTCTGATCCCGCTGAATAATCCGGTAGCGTGGGCCTTCGCGTTCGCAGTAGGTGCTATTGTTCGAACCGCCGCCGACATCCAATCCGAATTCATGCGGCAGTCCTGGTGGAAGCTCTCGGAGTTGCGCGTTGCGAATCCATTTGATGGGAATCAATCCGCCCACGGTCGTATCTGGGAACTGACCGAGCACCTTACTAATCCAGAACGGATTCGCTTCTCCCCATTTCCGTCGCTTCTCCTCCACCCACATCTTTCCGACCAGGAGCGGCCGGAGTTTTTCCGGAACGGGTTCCTTCGTGAAGTTCGGCGTGTCAAAGGCAGAGATGGGGATGACATTCCATCCGGAGCCCGGATCGCAGATGCGGCGGAACTCCGTTTCTGGATCATCAGGATTCCCGATGGCCAGGAAGCGAGAGTCGTCATTCGCAATAAGGGAGTCAGCCGCTTCCCAGAGTGGCGTGGCGTTGATGCCTCCGGCCTCATCAAAGATCACCAGCACGTAGCGCGCGTGGATGCCCTGAAAGGCAGCCGGATCCAAATCATCCGGTTTCATCCCGAACGCAACGAGTTCTTCCTTACCGTTCGCCATCTGCATGAACCATTCCGTTTGATTCGTGCGGCCCATGAGAGAGGCTTTCCCGTGCGCGCGATTGATCTCTCTCCAGAGAATGTTACGGACCTGTCTGCCGGTTGGTGCTGAGGTCACGACAAAGGCTTCACCCACCGGATGATTGCAGAGCCAATGGGCTCCTATACGAGCGGCCAGGAAACTCTTACCGGAGCCGTGGCAACTCGGAACGGCCGTTTTCCGATTATCCCGCACGGACTCCATGATCTCGACCTGTTTCGACCAGAGATGCTCTTTCAGCACGTTGCGGATCCAACCGGGCCCATCCCGCAGATAGGTCCGGCGTGCAAGTTCGGCTTGTATGGCCGCAAGCTCTCGAACCGGATCACGATGCTGCGAGAGGAGCGCAGATGCGGGCATGGGCTATCGACGATCTCGATACAGGCCAGAGGAGCGTCGTCCCGCATTGTTGTTGTGTGCGGTGGCGGCGTGCCGTTGATTCGCGTGATGGGCTGCCTGTCGAACCCGTGCCTGCGAAACGGCATGTCTGGCGTACATCGCGATCCGGGTATTGGCCGGAGAGGGAGAAGATTTTGCCAAGCGAGCCGTGGCCGTGGAGAGTCGTCCGGCGGCACCGCCACCGGTATACTGATTGATGCCTGAGGGATTCGGCATGTGCTTATCCTTTGAAAAGGGAAAAGAGTTTCCGTGCGCCGCAGATGCAGCCGATTTGGCCTTGCGGGAATTCGCCGATGCGGCCGATCCGCCAACGATGAAAGCCACACCAACAGAGCACGAAGCGAGAGAAAGGAACGCGCGCGATTGGGGATCCCTCTCCTGAGGGGGTTGGCTCTGGCTCGCAGGTGTACGTTTTGATGCCATCCGATCGCGATTCGAGAATCCGAAATCCTGGCATGGCTTTGATGGTAACCTGCAGATCCGCCTCACCCGAAAAATGCAGGTCGCCGGATGCCAGCACGGAGAGGTTGCAACGGACGGCTTCATCAACGGCAAGGTGTAGGGAGAAATCCAGCAGGTCCGGCGTGTCATGGCCGTTGATCAAGAGCGATGCTCCTCGTTTGTTCGTCGGCCCGAGAATATCAATGTGCGCCATTTCGAATTCTCTGCAAGAGAAGTTCTCGTTCTGCAATCGCGCGATGCGCCAGCCGGATATGCTCCCGAGATTCGGTTCTCGCTGCGAGGGATGCGAAATACCGAATTTCCCGTGCGATTCTCTTCGTTCGGGCTACCGCATCTGGAGTGAGGGAAGGGAGAGGTTCCCTGAGAGGTTGCCGATCAGCCAGAGGATCAGGAGGATCACCATGATCACGATGAGGATTTGCTTGAACGGCTCCGGCATCGGGATGTACGTGAGGATCAGATAGCAGATGAACCCGATCAATGCCAGCGTCAGGAAGAGCACGAGCAGTCCGGTCATGTTGTGATTCTCCCATAATCAGATCATGAAATGGAATGAAGGAAAGAGGAGCACCGTTCGCTCCTCCTCCGTTCGGTGGTGTTACTTCTTCGATGGTTCCTGGCCAGCACCGGAGCCCGTCTTCGGTCCCGGTCCCGGCGTCCCGGACTTCGCACCGCCGGAGCCCGGCATCTCCGTGGGGTTCTTTTCGTTGGGATAGGTCGTGCCCGTGCCCGGTCGCTCAGGATCGAATGCCGGCTTCTTCTCATCACTCATGCTAACCTCCCGTGTTGAAAATTGAATTGAGTTGAACGAGTGCATCCCACGCTTTTCGCATTCCACATTAGGGGGCACCCCCCTCGCGAATTTATTTTTTCGCGTGCTTCTTTTTCTTCTTCGTGTCGTCGATGTCATCCTCCTCTTCGAGCATTCGATCCACATCCTGGTCATCCGCGAATCGTTCGTCGCGTTCGTCCTTCTCGATGTTGAGATGATCGAACCATTCGCCTTTGAGCTTGCGGTCCGCTGCTTCATCCTCTACGTATACGCTCTGCCCTTCTCGGTTGTGCCGATAGCAAGGATAGCTCATGTCCCTCTCTCCTCCTTCTTAGTGAACGTGCTTGTCTGTTGTGCTGAGCATAGCGGCGATGTCTAACGCCCTGGCTCGTAGCTCCTCTGTTGAGAGGGAGGAGAGTTCCTCCTGCAGCGAGAGGGTACCGGAATGTTCGACCAACTCCTTCGGCTTCCCCTTCGCATAATACCAGAGCATACATTCCACAGCCGGTCGGAGATCTCTATTTCGTAGGTCCTCCAGTAAACGAGCCCGGTATATCGGATCCTCGACCATCGCGAGGCAATCGAGCTTTGCAAGCAAAGGTACTTTTTTCTTTTTGTCTGCTCGTTCCTGCATCGCATCAGCTTTTCTGGCAGAAAACCGGTGCGGGCCTTGATGATTCTCCTTCTTGATGCAGCTAACGCCGAACTTTTTCGTGTCGCAGCGAGGAACGGTCCTGCTCTTCGGCCGAACAAACGTGATTTTCGATCGCATCGTTTACTCCACGCTTTTCTGAAGTGCGAATCACCAATAAATCGTGCGTGCAATCGTTGTTTTCCGCTTTTCCACGATTGAATTGCATTTCATGCGGCGTTTATTGGTGTTTTCAGCACTCAATCGCCCATGAATGGTGCATAAAATCGCAATTTCGGATGCCGTTTATCTGACTGAGGGTGATCCTTCTGCGACTAACTATGACCCTTCCTCCTCAGAGGAAACGGCTTTTGCACGAACCCCACGTTCATCCTGTGTTTATATGGAGAAATCGTTGTTTCGAGCAATTCACTATTTTTTTGGAGAGGGTAGGGTAGGCCCTGGCAGAGCCTCGTCGCCGCTCGTTCCGTTGCATTTCCCCTATGAAGATGACTCGTTTAAGGTTATGTTTGTGATCTTTTTTTTCTCACAGAATTTTGAACAACAAGGATACACACAGGGGGGGTAACGTTGACGTGAATTATCCCCTTTAGCGGATTTCTCCATATAAACCGGCCTTGTTTCCACTGCTCTCTGGAGAAGAACGCCGACCGGGCTCAGCCGACAACAAAGTTCTTGCTCGTTAACCTAGTTAACCGGATAATCTCTCCGCTCTGCGAGAGAGCCGAGAGGAGCGAACCAAATCTATGCCGAAGAAAGGCTATCAACAAACCGACGTCCATCGCCAACGTATTGCCATAGGCCATAAAGGATTGAAACGGACGGCCGCACAACGCCGACGCATGTCGCTCGCGCAAACCGGTGTCAAACGAAAATGGTCCAAGGAAGCACGACAACGAATGAAACAGACGCAACTGAAACGATATGAACGGGAACGTCGAGTGCGTGCCGGAAAGATCTGGGACCAAGACCGACAACTCATGAGGGAGTGGGCCGAAGAAGAACGGCGACTGGATCGGGAGCACGGACCGTGGCCCGTTCAACAACGGCCGATCAGGCCATATCTCCGAAAGATCCGACGACGAGCGAGTATACGACCCTGCACGCACCCTCTCCTGAGGGGAAACGTACGTCCATGTTGGCACCGTCGATCTCTTCGGCTCCGCTGCCCTAAATGCCATCGAAAATACTGCCCTGAATGTCAACATCATGCCAAGAAAAAAAGGCTATAAGCATACGCGACAGGAACGAGCGGCCATTGCCTCAGGTATGCGAACACGACACGAGAAAGTGCGCGTGGCGATGGCTCGCTACTACAAAGAGAAAGGCTCGCCACCTCGAACCAAACCGGATCCTCCCTCGACACCGGTGCCTCCGTCTGCCTCTTCGATCTCTCACCCGAAGTTCGAGCAATGGGGACTCTACGGCTTTCGAGAAGACGGAGACTACTATTTTCGCCATGAGCGATTCGATTCACTCATCGACTTGCAGGAATGGATGAAGAAAGTTCAACCACCCATCCCTCGACCGCTCTGGACCTATACGACATCAGGACGCACACTGGAAGAATGCTTTATGCCGATTCGTATTCCTCCCTCCGCACTCCAAACTCTCGGCCACCGCTTTCAGCAACTAAAGGAGAAAAAGAAATGACCATCGGCACCCACTGGGTTCGAGCCGCAGCCGAAGAGATCGAGAATGATATTGACGACAACACGCCCTACACGCGGGCGATTGAGTACATCATCGAAACGATTAACAAACACTGTCCCTTCAAACAGGATACGGCCTATCGGGAAATCACGAACGCGGATTATCCATCCGATCAACCCTGGCGTGATGCCGGATGGCTGCGCATGTACGCAGAAAAGATTCGCAACGGAACGGCTGCCGAATTCAGTACGGAGAACGCGTCGGCAACCCTTGACGACATTGCGAACCGAATGCTGTTGAGGAGCAACGCATGATCCGCGACTTCATGATCCTGCTCGATGCCTCCGACTGGGCCTTCGGGCTCATGATCATTCTGATGCTCGTCGTACTCCTCTCCCTCCTCCTGATCGGAGAAAAGAAAGGATCACCGAAATGAATACGGGCGTCTATCGAAAAATCGAAGGCCGGACCGGCGTCGGGCAACTCTACGAATTCGATTGCCTCTGCCGACATCATACCACCGGAGAGGAGTTCGTCGTCTACGTGCCGCTCCGAATCGAACCGAACTGGACAGGCACCGTACGTCATTGCGTCCTCGAACGGAAAGCCTTTGAGAAAAAGTTCGAGTACGTGAGCGAAGGACTCCCATGAACATCAACCTCTACACCCAGAGGTTCACTCTCTCGAAGTGGACCGTGCGACGATACTCCCGGACTACCGAAGAGGAACGGAAATGGACACTCCTCGCACGGCTGGGACGCTACGATATTCATCTCTCCATCACATGGCGCATCGGGTTCTTCAGAAAGGAGCACGGACTCTAATGTCATTTGATTGTCCTCCATGGAATCCGGAAACGGACCCGGTCCTCCTGGCACTCCTCGGAAAGTTTATCGAGGAGTTGTCAGAATGTTCGCACATGGCCGCTCGCTGTCTCATTCAAGGCATCGGAGAAGTGGAGCCGGTCACGTTCCTTCCGAATCGCGGAGAGTTGGAAAAGGAAATCGCGGATGTGCTGGCCACGGCGGAATTGGTCTGCATCAACCTTCGGCTGGACCGTCGCGCTATGCAGGAACGGCAGATCTCCAAGATGTCTCACCTCGACGGCTGGCATGCCCGTTTACGAAAGGACCAGGCTAATGGATCCCCGCTTCTCTGATCATCTCCATGTGCTGAAAAAGGATCTCCTGGCTGCGGCACGGCCGCTCCTCCGGGACTTCACCTATCGGACGGGTGTCTGTCCCAGAAGCGTTCGCTTTACGATGATCGAAAGCACCACACACGGCGATGCCCTCTCGAAATATGAACTGGCTGGAGTCAAAGTGGAGTTTGATTTATGAACCGACGCACCTTTCTCCGTGGCACACTGCTCTCCGTCGCCGGCTCGCAAGCTCTGGTCCGCTTGGCCACGCCGGCCGAATCCGAAGCGTTGATTCCTCAACGAGCACTCGTGCTCGGACATCCGCAACCGGAAACCGACCCGACAATCGCTTTCATGGATGCGCCAGAGGTATACATGCGGCGACCGGCCGATGGCGCGTTTCTCTGCATCGGCATCTGTACGAAGATCGAGGTGCACACGCCCACATTCGATTCGTCATCGGCCTGGGACGGAGAAGTACGATTGATTCCAGGATTGAATCGTGGCAAACTCTTTTTTGAAGGACAACGATAGCCATGCCACTCTTTGACTATCGATGTCCTGCATGCGGGTGGGAAGAGGAAGTCCTCGTACAGAGAACGGAGGATCAGGTGATCTGTCGAGGCCGATGCAATCGCCTGAGTGTCCGTTACATTGGACCAGAGGAACGGCCACCGATGAAACTCGATCTGCAGATGATGGACCGGCTCTTTCCGAATCGCTCTGGTAAGCCGATCATCAACGGCTTCAATGAGGAGAACGGCTACTCCACGCCGGACGAGCGGTTCAAACCCTCTGGCATTCCCGGCATCAAAGTGCAAACGAGAAAGGGACGCGGATGGGGATAAATTTTCGGTCGGATGCATTTGCCCTGGCATTGTCGCCATTGGAGAGAGGCCCGTGGATTGAAGTCGAGTGGCTCGATGGCCACGGCGATGAAGCACTCCGGCTCCTCGAATACCGACTGGTTTCAATCGGGATTCAATCTGTTACGGGGACTCGACGTTGGTGGTACTGGAGCACGGTACTCCGTCGTACGGTAAATGTGCTGAGGGTGAGCTATGTTCTTCGAACGTGACAATCCCATTCGAATCCCGCCACGAACCTTTGCCATGAAGAAAAGGGAGGACGGTGTCTGGGTGCTCGATCGCGCCGCTACCAACGCGTTCACATTTGTCTTTTTCGATGAGCCTGGGTATGCCTCGTTCGAGGAGTGCGAAGCATACTTTACAGAAAGGATGCGCAATCGCGATGAAAAATGAATCCTACCTTCGGGTACTCGAACGAGATGGCCGACGCTATCGGGAACTGTCGGCTGGTGAAGCACGGGCCATGTTTGAAGGCACGGAGAAACAGCGTTCACATTTTTGGAACCTGCATCATCGCCAGAACATCGTGGTCATCGACGGAGATTTTTTCTGGGACGAAGGCCCGGTGCCCAAGATAGGAAAGAGAACATGATCGCCATAGGCGTCGTGGGCTCGAGACGTCGCGATGATCTGGACTCGATGCGAGAGGTTGCACGAGCCGTGGAAGTGTTGATGCTCCGCTATCGGAACAAGATTACGGCCATCGTGTCCGGTGGGTGTCCGACAGGTGCGGATCGGCTGGCTCCTCTCCTCGCAAAGAAATACGGGCTTACGCTCGTGGTCCATTATCCAGATTGGAAACGCTACGGACAGGCGGCACCCTTCGTGCGCAACGAGAAAGTAGCCGACGACGCTTCGTATCTGGTGGCAGCCGTAGCAGAGGACCGGACCGGAGGCACGGAGGATACGATCAAAAAGTTTCTCAAGAGGAGGCCGAAGCGATGCCTGACGCTCGTGTAAAAATGTTTCCCATCATGTCGGGCTCTGGAAGTTATCGCGGCACGATCACGGAGATCCCGTGGTCCACGATTTCGAAGCATGCGCGACAAGCGAGAGAGAATCATTATCAAACGATTGAACGGCTGGCAGAGCGTGGCGGCCTGTGGGCCAGTGAAGCCGTGGCCGTGTTAGAAGATCGCGAGTGGCATCATATGGACCTATCGGCCGCAGAGAAGCGGTTGAGAGAATTGATACGGCTGTAACTCCACCAGAAGGGACAGAAAGTAGCACCTCAAAAGGGGGGGGTATCGTACCTGGTACGCACCGGGCTCCTCCTAACCCACGGATTTTGCCCTGGCATGCCATCCGGAATATCTAGCAATTTCGTACTTCGTATTTTCTGGTGTAAATATGGACGTAATAAATCCAAAAGTCGGCCAAATCCGCACGCTTCGTTCTTCCCTTTCTGCCCTGCAGAGAGGGATAATAGAGTCCTCGGGTGGGAGAGCGGTAGGAAGGGTACGCAGCCTAGAGCCCAAGCGGCCAAGTGCTAATGCGGTAATCCCCTTCAGGTCTTCCCCACAGCGAGCTTTCTTTCTCAACAAAATAGCGACCGGCTTCCAGAAAAGCGTTCTAAGGAAGGCACCTAAATCCTTCCTGTCCTGCGGGACACGCAAGCACTGGAGACAAACCCACCAATGGCTGGTCGCCTTCAGTATCCAATGTCGAGGCTGAAATCGAATGCGTAGCACGCAATGTGTGGGCAGAAAGAAGTCAAGCAGCGTTGGATATGAGATGAGGACAGGAGCCTAGCACGCTCCTGTAAATCCCTCGTGGCATTCAGCCGCGATTGGTTCCAAGGCCAAACGAAAATGAAAATCGAAATGTCCGACGCTCGTTTCGCGGAGATGCTCGCAAAGTTCGGTGGAAGGAAATCCTAATGACATTCGCATATAGAGGGTATCTGATTCGAAAGAACGATCTCACCGGGCTCTGGTGGGTAGAGAAGGGTGGTTCGTTCATCTGCTATGCGACAGACCGAACGCATGCGATGAAAATTATCGATACCGAACTGAGCTGATGAGGACAACGCATCCCCGTGCGTTGTAAATCCCCGGCTGCATTCCGCAGTCGTTATGGTTCCAAGGCCATTCAGGATTTCAACAACATCGATGATGGAGATAAGCACAATGAAAACCAACAAGAGCGTCAAGTCGAATCGTGGCACGTTCGCTTCCTTCGCATTCGTGAAGATGACCGACAAGGTCCAGGCTGGCATTCAGAGCGTGGTGCTTGACGCGGCCAAGAAAGCGAAGAGGGGCACCGTAGCGGAAATCGCGGCCGTGGCCGTGAAGCTCGGACTCAAGAAGGTCACGGACCAGAATCCGCTGACGCAAACGCATGTCCACCTGAATCGTCTCAAGGCTCTGAAGGCCGTGAAGCGCATCGAGTCCGCGAAGAAAGCAGCGTAAGAAACAAAACGCTGTGTGGTGCGCAGGAAAACGGTCCTGCGTATCACAGAGCACTTTTGCTCTGATGATGAAGGAGAAGGCAATGGCAATCAAAAAGTTCTATCGTGGCTCCTCGGTGTTCAAGTGCAAGGTGTGCGGTCGTGGCACCAGAGACACCGGCGTGCAGTCCGCCGGAAATAAAATCTGTCCGCAATGTTTCGAACTGGCCGGACTGGAAAATAGCATCAGCGACGGCCATGAGTCTCGAGCGGATGTCCTCGGATACATCGCACGGCTGGTTGCCGACATCGAGGAGAAGGGTGGCGACACGTCGGACTGGAAAGAAACATTTCAACTGTAACTCGGATGATGATGGAGATAACGACAATGGCAATGAAATCCAACAAAGAACTTATCGACGAGCTTCGTGCGAATCTTTACCTGGCACCTGTGGACGTTCCTGTCCGCACGCAGTATGCCATCCAGTCCACCGCCACGAAGCTCTGGGTGGGAGCCGGAGCCAACCAGCATTGGGTGGACCGTGAGCACGCCCGACGATTCGAGTTCATGACATCGGCTCTCTCCTATGCGATGGGCATGGGTTTCAATCTCGATTCAATCTCAGTGGAGCCCGTGTAACATGGCAAAGAAAAAGACCGCTCCTCTTCGCTGGTTCATCCGAAGAGAGGTGGGCCCGTTCCGTCGATACAGAACACATGACGGCTGGACCAACAATCGGACACTGGCTCTCCAGTTCGACACCAAGGAAGAGGCCACGGCGTACATCGAGATTTTCAAGGTGACAAATTTCATCATCGTGCAGGAGGCTGAATGAAAACCTATCGACTCTATCTCTGGAAACACGCAAAGATCGCCAGCCGTGCCGAGTGGGTACGTGGTAAGTGCGTCGGAGAGTTCCCCCGCTACTTTCTCCTGGTGCGTGAAGCAGAGCGGAGATCCGTGGCAGCCGGATATCCCAAGTCGCGATGGCCGGACCTGTTCGATTGGAACGTGTAACATGGAACAGAGAGTTCATACCGTCACAATCGACATTCCAGGCCACGGAGAATTCAAGGCCCGACTCGGTGATGTAAAGTATGCGCACCGTGTCTATGCCAAACGAGCGTTGGCCAAGGCTATCGTAGAAGGCTACGGAGGAGGATGCGGAATGGCCAGCACCCAACGGCATTGGTTGGTATTCGAGAAGTGGGAGTTGGCTATCATCTACTGCGGAATGATTTCACCGCTCAACTAGAGGAGAAGAGAAATGACACGACATGTCGCGCGCATCCGTGCTCTGCGTCGTGCGGCGGATATTGGATTGGACCCAAACACCGCTGATGCAGCCGTGTCCAGAGCCATGGAGGTGTTCCACGAAGAGCTTACCGACCGCGAGTGGATGAACTTCGTGGACCAGGAAATACAGAGGCATGCGCAGGAGTAACATGGCATCCTTTCACCAGGACTCGTGGCAGTCGCAGAAGAAACGGCCGGGCAAACTTCGGCCAACACGCGGTCGGAATCGTGCCGCTCGCAACAAACGGAATGCAGCCGCACGACAGTCCCGCATACGTAACCGATAGAAGGAGATGGCGATGGCAAAGGTAGCACGGAAAATTATCGTCCGCATTCGGAAACCCGTTCATATCCTCCTGGCTCTCGTGCCGAGTAGCGAGGAAGGCAAACCGCCGTATAAGATTTGTTTAGACAAACATAACAGCGTGTTCTGCACCTGCAAAGGCTGGAGATATCATGGCCACTCCTGCCGTCACCTCACCGACTTCCGGCTCTCCCTCTCTTCTGCGGCAGAACAACTCACATCATAGGAGAATGAAATGATTTACGGTATCAATTTCGGAGCGGACCAGATTCCTCCGGGCATCAAGCGCATGTTTGCGGACCGGATGGATGCCAAGTTTCGGAGAGTGGGAGGAGATCGCGGATGTGCCTGGAGGCTCGTGGGCGTGGCCACTTCTCCAGAGGAGAGGAACCAGATGATCAGCACAGCGACCAACGGCTCTCGCAAGCTCCACGTGGTCGAACGTAAAACGGCCGGTGCCCCGTTCTTCGGTATCTACGCAGGTTGAAAAGGAGAAAGAATGGACACGGTAAAAAACGCGGTGGCATCAGCAGTGTTTGCGGTCCTCAACAAAGCGAATTCGAAACGTGAGCTTGTCAGTTGGCCGTGCGAGATTCAGAACACCGGCCGACTTCAGGTGTTGGTAAGCGTCCGGCCGGTGGACGGTCAACCACGCCGGTCCTTCGTGGTGCAGATAAAGGAGATGATGTGATGCTCGATATCTTCATGCGCATCAAGACCGTGGACCGAGATGTAGTCACCGGACGTGAACATCCTCCCTCTCCAGAGATGGAAGGCAAGTTCGTCCGCATCACCAACATGGACACCGTGCCCGACGGAGACGGCATGTGGAAGTACGATTCGCATAGGCCGTATCAAATCTTTTCCGGCATCCTGGTGGATAGCAACGGAGAGGATCTCGAGGGTGGAGAGGTGGAACTCATCGATCACGAAATCGACAGCTACGAAAACATGCCGCTGATATTCAGCGGTTTCGAGAATGCGGAGGAGGACCCGTCATGAATAACTATCCGCACGGGATTGTCAGTCTCACGGTGAACGGCGACGGACGGCTCTCCCTCTGGGACTCACCGGCCATTGCACTCAAAGGAAAGGAAGAGGAGGAAGTGGCCGTGGCCTTGACGCTCACCGCATCGCAGATACGGATACTTATCCGTGCTGAAGTATTGGCCAGAGGAAGAAGAGAGAGCAAGCGATGACGAAACAACTCAAACGGCAATTGCATAAGGCCGTAGACGCGGTTCGGAAACAGTCGCTAGAGGAGCGGTTGCAATCCGCTCTGGAGCACCACCGTGGTGTTGTGCTGGCTCGTGTCAAGTCGAAGAGCGACCCGACTATCAAGCACCAGATTCGTTTGGCCGCTGACCACACCGTGTACTGCACCTGTCAAGCGTGGCAGTTCAATAAGGACAAGCCGAAGACGTGTCGGCATCTGCAGAAGTTCAAAGAGAGTGTCACGACACAGGACATGTAACCCGATTTGAATCGCGATGCAATCTGAATTCACCATGAGGAGCGTATGGCCAGAGTCAAGCACCGGAAGAGACGCAGGCATCAGACCGAGGATGCTCGGCTGGCGGAAATGCTCCTTCCTCCGACACCGGAGGGATGCCCCTCCTACACGCGGTTCTATTACGAGTCGTATCGCGGGCAACTCTTCCAAGCCTGCAGCAACTCGCATCATCGACACTGCCCACGCACATCAGACCAGCACCATGTGCATCTGTATTGCAAGTGCCCGTGCCACCGGACCGACCTCACGAAGCATGCGAAACGGAAACTCTGGTTGGCTCTCAAGGCCGACATGGAGAAACAGAAAGCCAAGACCACCAAACGAATTGCACGCATCGCTTCTCCTCCTGGCACGAAGGCCGCAAGGCCACGCACATCTCGAGGAGCGTCCACCCGGTTCCGCTTCGTCAAGCCGTTGGAACGCATCCCGGCTGGTATCATGGCCGTCGTACACCAGAGTATCGCCACGCTGAAAGAGGGAACGGTACTTTCGGTGGCTGACTTCGCTCTGACCAAAGGACTCAAGGATTTTACCTCGCAGGATTACGTAACGCAAACTTCGATAATGTTACATCGCATGCTTCATGCCGGAGTAGTGGAGGTAGTGAAATGAAAAAGACACACATGAGCGTGGCCGTTTACGATCAAAGCTGGCTCCGGACGAGCCCGACCCGACGGACCAGAGAGAAGCATCGCACGGCGTGCGGTTCTATCTGCGACTGTACCAAAGCGACAACGGACCGGAGCCGTGTCACATGTCGCATCTGCATCCGTAAGATTGGGATCCAACAATGAAGCCGAGATTCAAAACCACCGTGCTGCAGACAGTGAAGAAGCATGCCGGCGTCATCACCGTAACCGATCTCAGAAAGACATTTGGTATTCCGGCAACCGCTGATATCTTCGTCCGAGTGCCAGGTGGCGGAGACTGGTCGAATCAAAATCTGGACGTGGAAGAAATCCATGTCTCGTGGGAGGAGCTTCGATGAAACTCTCTTCGCATCGTGTGACCTTTTTCTCCCGCACCTCGAAAGGACAACTGCAGACATGGTCCTGTTGGATTGAAGCGGACGGAATCACGGTCACCAGCACATGGGGCATCAAAGGCGGGAAGATGCAACTCACGCAGGATAAAATGTTCTCGCGTGGTCGCAAGGGAACGGCTGCCTTCAAGAGCCCACAGGCCGTTGCTCTAGAGGAGCATGCGCGACAGGTCAAGAAAAAGATCCGTGCAGGCTACGTGGAGCAAGCCATCCGTACCCAAGCAGTGCAACTGGAGAAGTTGAAAACCGATTTCGACTTCGACCACATGCAACGCTCCTTCGCTCCGGCCAAACCCGTGCGAGAGATTGACTCGGTCGAAGCCTCTCGGCTGGATGTGGCTGGCAAGTTGGCCAAGCAACGCAAGCGAGATGGCATGCGGCATTATCTCGTGGCTGGCTCTGACAGCCGGGTGCGCGTCTACTCCAGAGGAATGGACGACCTGACCGCCCACTTCGAACGTCTCCTGGTGGGCCTCTCGTTGCCTCCAGGAACCATTCTGGACGCAGAGTTCGTGGTCTCCTCTCCCGATGGCGACGACGATTTCAAGGCCGTGTCCGAGATCTGTCGATCGAAGCCAGAGAGAGCCCGACGCACCATGGCCAGTTACGAGAAGACCGGCTACCTCCTGCAGTTCATGGTATTCGATTTGCTATTTTACGATCGGCTGCCGACATGGCAACTGATATTCGAGGAGAGGAGGGAAGGTTTGATCCGTGCGCTCGATCTTGCGTACGGAACCAAGAGCCATACGAAATTCCGGCATGTGGTGCCCATGCAGCAGTTCGAGCGGCCGTTGTCCGAATGCATCGGGCTGGTCAAGAGAAAGGCATGGGAAGGATTGGTACTCTGGAGGAAGGACCAGCCCACGCAGGTCCACATGAACGGCAAACCGAAGCGGTGCAACTGTTACAAATTTAAACCGATGAGGGAGGAGGATTTTATCGCTACGGGATTCGAGTTGGGTCAAGGCCGGAACAGTCGAGTGGTGGGTGCTCTGAAGCTGGCGTACTACATCGATGGAAAGGAGAAACAGTTCGATCGCTTGATTCCTATCGGCAATGTGGGCACCGGCCTGGATGAAGCCACCCGCAAGGCTGCGCTACGGTGGAAGTATCCGTGCGTGGTCCAGGTGAAGTTCGAGAAGATGTCGAAGACCGGCCTTCGCTTTCCCTCTTTCCTCCGGCTTCGAACGGATAAAAAACCAAAGGAGTGTATTCGATGACCAAAGCTCAGAAGAAGAAACCACCCCCAGAATCTATCAGGAGGATGTACCCAAACGTAACGCATATTGTCGATGCGAATAAATCCGTTGAGGTTGGTGTGACACCTGATGATTGTCTGTCGGCTCAGAAAATGGATCCAAAGAACTGTGCGATGGCCTTAGCAGCGAAACGCGAACTAAAGGCCGATGCAGTCGTTATAGGATTGTCTACGTCATACGTCATCCATGGAACCGAAGCGGTTCGGTTCAAAACACCAGAATCCGTTGCACGAGAAATCGTTTCATTCGATAGGCACTCCGATTTCGATCCTGGGCACTACTATCTCCGGCCTTATCCACCGGCTCAAAGGCTGGGTGTCCCGCACCGTCGTCATGGACATAAAGGAGGGAAAAAGAAATCCGCTACCAGAGTCGTACATCACGTAGCTCGTGTCCGGACATCGATTAAGTAAACCTCGTATGAGAAGGAGTCAGAACAATGGCGAAAAAGACACTCGGGCGTAACGTGGAGTACTCGATCACCGGAAACAAGCTCACCATCGAAATCGATCTCAGCAAAGATTTCGGACCGTCGGGCTCCGGCAAAACCATCATCGTTGCCAGCACTGGAGGCAACAAGGATGTCGGAGATGTCAAGCTCGGGCTCAACGCGTATCGATATGCCGAAGCACGGCCGGAGAAGAAAGCAGCGAAGAAGTAGGGTGACCGACGAGTGGTGGCGTAATCAACGACAAACAGAGGACCGGCATGGGTGGGCCGGTCCTTCGTGGATGTGGCCTACGGGCTCTCATCCGAGAAGGAGATTCAGCCGAATGGAATGTGATCTCTGCGGACGGCCGGTCATCGTGGAACATGTAGGAGACAAACCGAAGGAGGTGCACTGCGTCCCATGCATGGATCATCTCGGAAAGAAATGCTTACCGGCAAAATGCGGTGCATGTCTTATCGTCGCACTCTCGGGATTCAGCATCAAGGAGGTGCGCAAGCTCACGGCTGATGAACTCCTGGCCACGTTGTGGTACTTCGAGAAAGGTGCTATCGTGTGGCGGTCGTTTGATGGGAGGCAACTGGTTGTGATTTCGCCCGACGCAGCGAACGAACCGTACGGGCTCCTGGTAGACGCGAGCGGTTGGTGTAAAAGAAGTCGATGATTAAATCGCAGTGGAGCGAGAGGGTTAGAAAAAGGGACGGGCACCGATGCGTGTTGTGCGGTTCTCAACGGCTCAGAGCCCACCATATTCTACCGAGGAAGGAGTATCCGAGTCTTCGATTTCAGATTAGCAACGGTGTAACTCTCTGCTATCTCCATCACGTTGCAGTACACCGGCTGATGATCACCAGCAAACAATATTTTTTGTTGGCGCCACGCGGATTCAGCCGGACGTTTGTGCGGTTCCTTCGGCACGAGCTTCCAGCGTGGACCGTTTCGTGGAACACGGTTAAACGCAAGAAAGAAAGGAGGTTGCCGACTTATAATTTCGGCCGAAAAAAGTTTGCCGTTAACCTGGAGTTAGGAGGATAATCCTCCGCTCTCCCAGACAACGAAGGTGGTGGCGATGAAGGCGGTTTGCGAATCCATAAACATTCGTCTGCGACGCATGCCGTCTGCACCATCAATCATTTTTCAGAAAAGGAGATCCCATGCGTTAGATCCAGCACTCTACATGCGACCGATACGGCCCATCCGAATCGGGCACGTCAATACCGATTGGTCCACCGACGGCTGGTATCGCCACGGCGTGCCTGTCAACAAGTCATTGATCCTGGTATTGAAATGCGGCCATATCGAAATGGCACCGCAGCATCCGGTGAAGCTCCGAAAGCTAGTGCACTGTCCGATGTGCTTTCGGTTGTGGACAGATCGAGTTGAAATCGATCGGCTCTCGCAAGTGAAACAGCGGAAACGGAAACGCGATCAAGAGGAGATAGACGTCATGGCAAAGAAGTCGAAGAAGAAGGAAGCACCGTCAGGTCGGGAACGCGGCCGCACGGAGTACGAGTTCGCCAAGATGGCCAAGGACATCGAGGACGATACCATCGCCGGTGTCGTGTACAACGCCATCAAGAAGATCAAGTCCGGTACCGTGGCAGAGGTCACCGACGCGGCCGTGAAGGGTGGCCTCAAGGATGTCACCGGACAGGATCCGATGGTGCAGACCGGCGTGTGGCTGAACCGGCTGGCTGGTAAGGGTATCGTGAAGAAGATCAAGGCCGAAGGCAAAAAGGCACCGGCCAAAGCAACGGCGTCCGTGCGACTGAAGTTGAAGAAGGGAAAGAAGGACAAGGCCGCATAGTATGTCCAAAAGAAAGCGGCATCACCGCGTGAAGCGGGAACCTCGACCGCGTGGGATGCCGCTTTCATTCTTCATGGAGGATGATCCACCAGTCCAACCAGTAGTTGACGTGACCAGAGAAGTACTTGAAAAGCTCGCACCGGCTGAGCGTAAGGTGCTTCCATTTACACGGCGGACGGTCTGCCGTTGGCCAGAGGATAAGTAAATGTCTGAACGGATGGTCGGGATCGTTGCCGGTGTATATCTCGATCGCGGATTCTTTTTCATCTGCGGTTCGGACAACAGAGATTATTTCGCGTGGAGCCGGGATCTTCCCAACCATCAGTCGTTGATGTCACTGGTCCCCCGTCAAACACGAATCGAATTCACACCGGAGGAGCGGAAGAAAGGACCGGCCGCTTCGAACCTCGTGATTCTGGAGGATGAAGAACCTCAAACGAAACATGTTGATCCGGATGCTCAACCCATCGAGGATCCAACCATACGCCGACTCGGGTTGCATAAGGAAAGGAAACGATCATGACGACCGCAAAAACAATTCTCTGGACACTCTTCTTCGGAGTGCTGATCCTCGTGGTTCTGGCATTGTTCGAATGCCAACTGAATGCGCAGACCCGCGTCTACACGAATGAAGACTTGGGAAAAAAGATGTCATCGAACCGGCCTACGGTTCCACCTGAAGTTCTGCAGGGCATGATTACCCGACAATTCCGTTCCGTGCCTGACCGACCAGGACCGATGGTGAGTTCTACTGGTGCCAAGGCTCCCACACCAGGACCGTGGGACTGGCCGGAGCCCAGACCGGAACGGCGACTCGATGGCACGCTCCTCTCGGATCCGGTATCGATTTACGGACTGACGCCGTTCCCGTATTTTCCGTATCCGTTCGCTCCTCAACAGCATCAACACCGTCGCTGATCGGTTCGTCGTGCGGAAAAAGTTTTTACCCCATCAGGTCGAAGCTCTCGCCTATGCCCACCGGCGTAAGTCAATTGGTATCTTCCTGGCGATGCGACTCGGAAAGACACCCGTGGTCCTGCGATGGGCACGGCAACGGAGCCTGAAAAAAGTTCTCGTGGTGGCTCCGTTGTCCGTCCTCCCTGGCATGGGGTGGGAGGATGAAATCAAACAGGAGGGTGGATGGCCCATCTATCTCTGGCCGCAAGAACGAAGAGATGTATGGTTGACGGCTGCAGAGTCTAACACCATCGGATGGTATGGTATCAATTACGAAGCGGTGCTCCGGTCCTGTCCGGAGATTCTTGAACTGGATTGGGACGCCATCATCCTCGATGAGTCTACCCGCATCCGTAACCCCAAAGCGCAGATCACGAAGCTCCTCCTGAACCACACGGATCATATCAAGCACCGCGCGATCCTCTCTGGTCTGCCAAATCCCGAGTCACCGCTCGACCTGTTCTGCCAGATGAAATTCCTCCACGGCTCCTTCCTGGGTATCGAAAACTTCTGGGCCTTCCGACAATCCAAATTCAAACTCGTCGGATACGAATGGTATCCCAAGAGAGGTGTCACGGAACAAATCAAAGAAGCCATCCATCGTGACTGCTTCATCCGCTCGCAGAAGCAAGTGGGCATGGGCAATAAGAAAGTCTTTGAGCGACGCTACGTCTACATGACACCAGTCCAGAAGAGATTGCAGAAAGAGATCCGCCGGGACTTCACGGCTGGAGGGAAGAGCACCAAGTGGTCTACGGTACAACAGATGTGGTTGTCTCGACTGGCCGGAGGCTTCACGCCAGAACTCGAACTCATCGCTGACGGAAAGATGACGCTCCTGAAAACAATTCTCACAGAGGAGCGGCCGAAGGAACAGGTCGTGGTGTGGTTCCGTTTTACGGCGGAGATCAAAGCAGCCTACGCCTTGCTCCGCAAGGCTGGCGTGACCTGCAAGATCATCCGTGGGCAGACCGACAAGAGGAAGCGGCCGATCATCCAGAAGAAGTTCCACGCCGGAATCTATCGGGTCCTCTTGATGCAGGTCAAGGTGGGGCAGTACGGATTGAATCTGGCCTGTGCAAACACGGCCATCTACTACAGCAACGCGTGGGACCACGAGATCCGTTCGCAGAGCCAGCAGCGCATCGAACATATGATGAAGAAGGTGCCACTGCTCTACGTCGATCTTGTCACCCGTGGCTCCGTGGATGAAGCCGTGCTCGATGCCCTGCAGGAAAAGAAGTTCGAGTCTCGTCGGTTCCTCCGTGATGTGATGACGAAGTTTTTCCGGAGTGCCGCGTGAAAGAGTTCTACATCTGTCGAAACTGTTTGGTAGGGCATCATCCGAAGATGGATGCACCAGCACCAACGTTCTGCCTCATGTGTGCGGCCTGTTCCTGGATCATCTTACCAGAGGATGGCCTCCGGCTCATGGTCCCGTATTTTTCCGTGGAGAGACAGTCAGAGTTGGCACGCTTACTTAGCTACCAGAGGAGAGTAGCCCGTGGGTTTAATCCGTGATTAGGAAACGGCCACGTGTACGTTCGCTTCCGACACCGAAGGAGCCGTTGCCTACGTTCCCTTGTCGGTGCAAAGGGTGTCGGAACAAGACACCGTTCGCTGGCTTCACCTGTCGGGACTGTTTTCTCGTGTGCACGGATAAAAAGAAAAGTCCCAGCCACGAGCCACGCTACATTCGAATACCGAAGAGGAAGAAATGAAATCACGAGCCGAGGTGTGGGTGCTCTTCGCCTGTGCGGTCGCGCATCAAGACATTCGGGCCGGAGCCGTGGCCGTGTCCCATCCTCGAGATCCCGCCTTGACCGGCATTGCGGCTGATGCCTTGATGGCAGAGTTCTTGAAGAGATTCGAGTACCATGAAACGGCGACCGGAGGAGATTGGTATCCACGGCCACCGAAGAAATGAGGTACACTCAGGTGTTCGACGGTGAGTGGATCCGGCCGCGTAGACGACGGCATTACATCCGGTGTTGCGACTGTGGTCTCGTGCATCGGGCTGACTTCCGCGTGCGATCCAACCACATCGAGTTCCGAGTGTTCCGAGTTCGCCGCCGTAAAAAGAAGAAACGTTAAAGGAGACGGTGATGGCATTGCTACCGGCCTTGCAACTTGCAGTCCTCGCTATCCTTGATGGAGCACAACATTACGGTTGGTCCGTTCAAGGATTCGGTATGTTGCGTTTATACATCCGAGATGTTGGTAGACTGCACATTTGGGATCGGAGCCTCAGATATCCGAATGTCACGATGGTCCATAACCATTCATGGGATCTAAAATCTTCAGTGGTGATGGGAACCTTACTCAACACTAGGTTTGTTCCAACAGCCGGAGGTCAACCGTTTCATTGTCAGAGGCTTATCACCGGTTACGATAGTCAGATGGTATCGAGCCCAACACTTGTAGAACTAAGTCAACAGGAAAGTGAATGGTATGGACCGGGTGAGATCTATACCCAACAAGCGCAAGAGATCCATCGCACAGATGCCGAAGATGGTACGGTCACAATCATGGAACGTAAGGAGGACGTGGTTGAAGGATATGCGGATGTCTATTGGCCAAGTGGAACCGAATGGGGTACGGCCAAACCTAGAGCGGCCATGCCTGAAGAGATACGACGAGTAGTAGGTAACGTATTGGAGAAGTGGAAATCGTGAAACCATCTCTCCTCTCCGTTGATCCCGGACTTACCGGTACCGGTTGGGCTCTCTGGTATAAACCATTCAAACAGCCGTGCGCAATCGGTGTGCTCAAGGCTGGCAAAGGAGAGTGGTGGGAGAGAGCACAGCAGATCGCGGACGGGCTCGTGGCTCTCTGCGACCAGCGCACCAAGACCGTCGCGGAGTTCACCGAGTACCATGCGGCTGCTACCAGCAACATGGGATGGCGAACGGGAGATCTCCAACGGCTGACGTTCCTGTGTGGCGCGATTGCTGGCCGATTGTATCCCAGAGAGTTCATCCCGGTGACCACCTCCGGGTGGAAGGGACAGTTGCCGAAGGCCGTGGCTGCTCGTCGCGTGCAGGAGATCATCGGAAGGAAGGCATGTCGAACACTCGGTTTACCGGACATCCAACGACGGTCTGATACGCATGCGTGGGACGCAGTAGGAATTGGATTGTGGGCACTCGGACGATTCGAGTAGCCACCCGGCTCCGTCGTGTCGCTGATGATCTCCAGGCTGGTCATGTGCGAACGGCTTTGGCGAGAGCGTTAGGAAAGAGTCGTGCTCAAGTGTGGAGAATGAAACAGATAGAGATGGGAAATTGTTGTCAGTGCGGGAAGAAGCGACCACCGGAACTTTCTCTGAGATGCCGTCGGTGCCAAGATATCGTTAATGAGGTTCAACGACATGGCTAAGATCATTCCTCTCAAACCGGTCACGGTAAAAAGTTACAATCCCGAACGGGATGGAGTGACCTTTTCCCTGCTGGCGAAATTCAAGAACTGCCGTGAGCTCACCCGGCTCTATCTGAAAGGGTGGAAGCCAAAACAAGTGCCGATGTATATCGTGTTCGGGAACATCACGCACTCCCTCTTCCAGAAAGTGTACGAGGACGTACGGACCGGTAAGATGACCAAGGCTCCGTCCACGGACTACGTGAAGAAACATATCGCAGCCATCGAGAAGCAATGGCGTATCGACAATCCCAAGGCCGACAGTGAGACACTCGAACGTCTCGAGATCACATGCGCCATTGGTGAAGCCGTGCTCCCGATGTACTTCAAGTTCTGGGAACGAGACTTCAAGGTGAAGTGGAATCCCCCTGAAACGGAATTCAAACAGCCGTTCACCGTGGAGCATCCGTTTACCGGTAAGAAGATGAACACGTTCCTTCGAGGGAAGATCGACGCGAGCTTCTACGAGAAGGGACAGACGCGACCCTGGCTGCATGAAACCAAAACGAAGTCCCGCATCGGCGAGAGCGGAGAATCGAACCTCACCGATATCCTACCGCATGAGATGCAGGTGGGCATCTATCTCCTCATGCTGCAGATCATCAGCAAAGGGAAAGTGCCGGCCGGGCTCCTTTACAACATCGTCCGACGGCCCACCTCCAAGCCACACAAAAAAGAAAGCGTGCAAGCCTTTGCTCAACGCATCATCGCCGATGTGCGGAAACGTCCGGAGTATTATTTTCTCCGGCTCCGGATGACGGTCGATAAACAGGATCTCTTTCGACGTCAACAGGAGCTTGAAGATACGGTGTCTGACTTCCTCCTGTGGTGGAAGGGTGAAGCCGGACATTACAAGAACTCCGACTATTGTGAAAATAAGTATGGAACGTGCTCGATGCTTCCAATTTGCGGCCGTGGCGACTACAGCCGTCACTATCGAACCGACCGTATCTTTTCAGAACTGGAGGAGGCATGAGGCTTCATCTCGCGCATGTCGTCGTGATCGGAGGGGGATATGTCGGGCAACTGGTTCAACTGCGGATCCCCTCAGTTCGAATTCTGGATTGGAGAAAGACACCGCCCACGAATCATCTCGAGACCAGGACGGGCCCACAATATTTGTGGGAACCGATTCCCGGAGTGGAGTCCATTTCCTTTCCGGTCCGCACGCTCGTGGACGGCAAGATACCGACGTACGATTCCATTCTGGCCTACAAACGGAAGATCGGAAAACAAGATGATGGCGGAGATTGGGGGGAGCAGTTCCGATACAAGACCACAGGATGGCACAGTGCGTTGCCGGTGCCTCGTGTGGAATACAACAGCCATGTGCGAGGAGTGGATCTTTCTGCCCATAGCTTGCTGATGGACAACGACCGGATCATCTCGTACGATCTTCTGGTCAACACCATTCCGCTCGACTTCTTCCTCAACCTGTGCGCCACCTCACCGCGTGTCCACTATCCGTGGAAGCAGAATCCCATCTACATGAGCACCGGCGTTCAGGGCATCCCGATGGAGGAGGGCATGATCCTGAACTATTTATCGGATCCGGCGACACCAACGTATCGGGAAACCGCGGTACCAGGGAAAATGTTTTACGAGAGCCTGGAACCGCAACCGTCCGCCGTGAAGATCATGCCAGGAAAGATTCACCCGCACCAGGAGAGTGAAGACGTCCTCCGATCGTTGCGGATGTTCGACGTGTATTGCTTCGGCCGCTTTGCCGCATGGCGACCCGATGAGCTGGCCCACGAGACTTGGAAACATATCGATGCTTGGAAGGGGACGTATGAAAATGAATAACTTCATGATGGACGTGCTCGCAAACGTAATCGGTGGAGGGATCGCGTTGGGGATCCTTCTGGGTATTGTCAAGTGGATGGACCGTCGGGATGAGCGAAGGAGAATGGAAGGCCGATGAACCTCAAGGCTCTGATAGAAGATCAGCGGTCATTCAATCGGCAGTTCTGGAAACCAGTCATCCATGCCGAGGGAGAGTTCATGGACCGGCTGCGCATCCTCTCGCTTGGCATGGTGGAAGAAACGTTAGACTTCCTCCGAACCTACGAGTGGAAGGCCCATCGCAAGAGGAGAGGTCATCTCCAGAACGTCGCGCACTCACACGAAGAGTTGGTGGACATGTTCAAGTACTGGTTGTGTCTGGCCGATCTCGCGGAGTTTCCAATCGAGAAGCTCGAAGAGTTGTATTACGCCAAGAGCCGCGTGGTGCAATATCGATACCAGGAAGAATGGTTGACCACGATTGATCGGCCATGCGTGGTCGTGGACATCGACAACGTGCTGGCTGACTATATTACTGGTATCTGTCGGTTTGCCAGGAACCACGGACCGAAGATCCTGAGCCTCACTCCTCCTCTGGCATTCAGATTTGTAGAACGGATCACGGCACTTCAGGATGCCGGCCGATGGTTCAACTCCGACACCGTTGGCGTGGAGTACGGAGCGTGGGAAAAGATTCGGCATGAGTTCAGAACCTCTGGAGCCAAACGGGATATGCCGGTATTCGATGGAGCCAAGGGATTTTTGGAATGGTGCCGATCGAAAGGGTGGATCATTCTCCTCATCACGAGTCGGCCGGTAGACCGCTATCCGAATATCTTCACCGATACTCTGGCATGGCTGTATACCAACAGTCTCCCGTTCGATCAACTCTGGTGGGCAGATGAGAAGGCCCGACAACTTGACGAATACGAACATGTTGCCCTTCGGAGTCAGGTGGTGTTCGCGGTGGACGACATGCCGAAGTTTATTGCTCAATACCGTTCGAAAGGAGTCAAAGCCTACTGGTTGAATCGACACGCGACGACTGAGCAGATGGAAACAGACCCGACGACCGTACGATCTTTTACGGAGATCATGACGAAAGAAGGAGAAGGTGATGGCGTACGAAGACGCGAAGCATAGACCGCATGCAATCCACACAGGAGAGGAACCAAACAACCCGATAACTACCGGGCCGGAATCCCTCCGTGTGACACTCGATCGATGGGGACCGGTAGAGAACCTCTTCACCTCGATGTACGATGCGCTCCAAGCGAATTGGGGAGAGCATCCGAGCCGTACGGTTGACCGGCGTCCCATTACACCGGGTCAGGATACTTCAACATGGGAATTCAAAACTGGATGGACCCGACTATATCCCGATGAACAAGCCTACGTGGAATCCTGCTTTGCCGGAAAGACGCTGCAGCAAGTACTTGAGGGAGTCACGTTTGACTTTTGCATCGATGGCGTGAGCAGAGCCTTCACGCACCAGAACGTTCGGACTCGGCTTGGAGCCGGGTTCATGCAGCATGGTGGCCGTGATAACGATTGGCGTCATCGGCAGTGGACCATGCCGGAAACCATGCGGCGGATGTGTGTGGCCTACGAAACCGAAGTGGATGCGAACCTCCACACGGACATTTCCGAACCGGCTGGTTCAATCATCCCGAAGGAGATCGAGGATGGATTGAAACATCCTATCGAAAATTGGGATGCGATCATGAACTTCCTGGTCACCTCCGTTCCTGGGATGAGTATCCGTCAGGCGATCGAAGACCACATCATGCACGGTCGCAAGCTCTACGCAGCCTTGGTGGACGCCGGCATTCCATGGCAGGACGCACGACGGGTTCTGTTCATGGGCATGCAAACCTACATCCATGATCAGTACAACTACCTTGCATTGCAGGGCGTGCTAGGCAATCGTCTGGAACATATCATGGATTGGGAATTCAACTGCGTGGCGCAACTGATGCTCCGAGAAGTGAAGATGAAGTGTCCGCCACTCCTCTCCAAGTATCTCGGATCGCACAGCGATCGCGCCGGAGCCGCAAAGTTTGCTGGTCTCGAGTCGTGGCCACCCGACGGAAAGTATCCGAGTCCATTCGAACGGTGCAAGCTCTGCAACCATTCGCGTCAGAATCATCTGCAGCATCCAGACACCGACGACATGGATATCTGCGAGGCTTGCGAACGGGACGGGATCGATCCCGTGGACGGCCGCGTGTTACACTCCTATCACAAGTACGAAGGTGTTGACATCTTGACCCGGCAGCATCGCTCAGAGCAGATGCCGTTCTTCGTTCTTCATCCAGACAGCATGGCCGGTGGTCCCATCGTCTGGATTCCAACCAACGGCCGCTACCCACACGACAAGGTAAAATAAAACGTGGCGTGGCTTCTCGGAGAACGCGCCTACGGGTGGCGTCGTTTTCACCTGTTTGATTTTCTGGAAGGAATAGACATGGCTGTAGTCAAGCGAGAGTCCGGCGGCATTCAGAAAAAGAAACGCCGTGAGGAAGAGGAGCCACGGGAGAAATTCGTACTATCCAATGAGCTCACGAAGCCAAGTGACCGCCTGGAGGATTACATCATCCTCCTGAGCGGTGAGAAGAAGATTGGTAAGACCACACTGGCAGCGGAGTTCAGTCCGGAGGGATCGTACTTCCTGGCGACCGAGGTGGGCTACCGTGGATTGGAGATTCGGAAGTCGGACATTCCGGATTGGCGGACGGCACGTGACGCGGCCAAGGCATTGCAAAAGGCCGGAAAGAAGTTCGGACCGATCATCATCGACACGGCGGATAAGCTCTACGACTTGTGCGATCGCTTCACGTGCGAGAAGTTGGGCATCCAGCATCTTTCGGATGCGGATTGGGGCAAGGGTTATTCGGAATGCAGAAAGGAGTTTGATCGGTTCATCTCGACGCTCTCCCAAATAGGCGTGGGACTGATCCTCATCACGCACACGGAGGAGAGAGAAGTCAAGCGTCGTGGTGGCGGCACCTATGATCGCATTGTGCCGACCATGTCAAAGCAGGCTCGTTCCGTGATCGAGCCGTTGGTTGACATCTGGACCTACTACATGTACGACGGAGAACGTCGCGTGCTGGTGATCCAGGGTGATGACCATATTTCTGCGGGACATCGGTTGGTCAAACGATTCCGCACGCCATCAGGAAAACCGGTTCGTCAAATCGAGATGGGACGCTCAGCCAAGCGAGGCTATCGAAACCTCAAGGCCGCGTTCAACAACGAGTACGAACCACCACCAGAGGATCGAGAGGAGGAAGAGGAGTCACCGAAGAAGCGTATCACCATTCGGAAGAAATCGTAACCTCTCACAGTGAAGGAGTGAACCGTGGCTAAGAAGAAAGCGTCATCCTCATCGATGAGCCTCACGCAACGGCTGGAACGGGCTCTGAAAAAGAATCTGGAAGGAGCCAAAGAGAAAGCCGTCGGTGGTGGCTTCGACGAGTACGACGATGGCAAGTATCTGGCTCGCATGGTCCATGCCGAGCTTGGTGAGTCCAACAGTAGCGGCCGGTTGCAAGTGGACTTCCAATGGAAGTTCATTTCCGGTGAGTACAAGGGGAAGATCAAGCACGACTACCAGGGCGTGGAGTCAGAGGATAACCAGTCCTTCTGTCTCCGCGTGTTCCAGAAGTTGGGCTACGAGACGGATGAGATCGAAGGGGCATCCGACATCACCGGCATCTTGAAGCAACTCAACAAGGAAAAACCCAAGGCCAAGATTTCGTTGAAGACCAAGGGTGAGTTCCAGAACGTGTTCATCATCAAAGCGGCCGACTCCGATGAGGATGAAGAAGCCGAGAGCGATGATGAGGACGGCGACGACGCGGCTGACGACGATGAAGAGGACGAGCCGAAGAAGAAAAAGTCATCGAAGAAAAAGAAGAAGGCCGATGACGACGAGGATGAGGAGGAAGAGGACTCATCCGACGATGACGATTCGGACGACGAGGATGAGGAAGAGGAGAAGCCGAAGAAGAAAAAGAAATCCAAGTCCGACGATGAGGACGAGGATGAAGAGGAGTCCACGGACGACGACGAGGATGAAGACGAGGCACCGAAGAAGAAAAAGAAGGGTGCCAAGGCTGACGACGAGGACGAAGAGAAGGACGAGGACGAAGAGGACGAGTCCGGCGGAGAAGATGTCGAAGTCTCCGTTGGCTCCGGCATCACGTACAAGTTCAAGGGTAAGAAAGCCAAGGGCACCGTGCTCGAGATCTTCCCGAAGGAGAACAAAGTCCGCGTGCAGACCGGTGATGCCAAGCGTCGCATCTCCTTCGACAGCATCGAGGACGTCGAACCGCCGGAGGAGCCGAAGAAGAAAAAGAAGGTGAAGCGGTAAACCGGCCTCCGTCCTGACGTGGTGCGCTGCAATCGTAAGCATGCTCACCGGTAGCGAACGGTGTGATAAGGTTCGTTGCAGCAACATCGCCAGCCGAAAGGCGAACGGCTTCCACGTAGGGCGGAGTTTTTTCAGGGAGTGAACCATCATGCGTGCCATTGAACAGATCGCCTTCAAGAGCAACGACATCGAAGCACGTATCAAGAGCATCGGATGGATGTTCCCGTTTAACGGGAATCCGGCTCAGGACCATATGACCAAGAGCCAACGTATTACCAAGTGGGTGCACGATCGAGTAAGCGCGGTGCTCGTGTACTCGAATCCGGATTACTCTCTACCTCCGGTAGGCTCTGGCTTCCAGGTGCAGTTGGCATTCAACTACGACATCATCGACAGCAAGGAACTAGAACTCATCCAGCTTCTTTCCGGTCACACCGTTCAGTTCGAAGACCGGAATGAAAATGAAGGACTCTCCCATCTCGGTTACCACATTCGAGATGGTGACCGGCTCCGGGCTGAAATCGAATGGTGGAACACGCTCAAGTTCCCCTGTGCTCAAGTAGCGGCCACTACTGACCATACCGGAACTTCCAAACGGTATCTGTACGCGTTCATCGACACGCGACGACAGATCGGTGCTTATACCAAAATCATTTCCAGGGTGACGTATCCTCACGAGATCAATGAATGGATCGAGGAGTTCCGTCATGTCAACACCATCTAGGTTCGACACGCTGCGAGTACGGCTCCTCGCACTAGCAGGCTATCCGAATCCGAGTGCCTACGAACGCGATGAAGCGTTTGCCGTCAACCACCAGATCCACGCGGAGTTCAAAAACATTCTCTGCTATCTAGAAGAGATCGCGGCCAGAAAAGTAAATGGCTACGGTCCCTTTCGATATGATGACATCGAAAACAACTGGCGATGGGAGATCCAATCGCTCTATCAAGACATCGAGCGGAAGTTCGGTCGGTTGAAAACACTCTGCCGTCCGGAACCGGTAGACGAGAGGCATTCTGATCTGATCCTTGAGATCCTCGCTGACCTGTCTGTATATAGTGCTCGTGGGATTCAGATTATCATTCGGCTGGAAGAGATGAAGGAGAAAAAATGAACGTTGTCGTGACTGGAGCCAGTAGCGGATTAGGCAAAGCGTTAGCCGATGTCTTTCGAACGGCAGGACATTCGGTGATCGGATCCTCACACGACAGCGTGGCCGTGTCTAAGGATCCCGGTCTGATCTTTTTCGAGGCCGGTCAACACGCCACGCCAATCGAAGCGTTCGTGAACGAAGTCAGAATTCGATTTGGAAACCGAGTTGACGTGCTCATCAACAACGCCGGAGCCAACGCGATCTGCCCATTCGGAGAACTCACACCAGAGTTCGTTCGACATATCATGGATGTCAACTTCATGACACCGGTGTTTCTGGTCCAAGCCTTCATGAAGCAGTTGGAAGGCCATGGCGTGATCGTCAATATCATTTCGGATGCGGCCTGGAGACCAATGCGCCACTCGCTGGCATACAACTGCAGTAAGGCAGCCTTGGATATGGCCACACGACAGATGGCCAGGGAGTTGACGCAACCAAAGTCCATCAGCATTATTGGCGTGCGTCCGGGACCGATGTCGGATACTGAAATGACCGCGTACATTGACCGCCATGTTCAGGAGACACGTGGATGGACAGCAGAGGAAGCGTACAACTACTTCCGGCAGAACAGCGTGAGCGGACTGAAGCTCCATCCCATCGACGTTGCATCGTTCGTCCTTTCGATTGTAGTTGGTGGGATGTCTCGCCAGCTTTCGGGCTCATGTATCGATCTCGTTGGATGATACAACTTACCTGCGGGTGCGCGTGGATCGGAAATGACCAAGTGTTGTTCTGTCCCGATCGAGACGGACACAGCCGGACCCGGTGCGTCGCGCCGAAAGAGGAAACACAAATGGTATTCGCAATGCCATCCAAAACATTCTACTGTCCGACGTGCCGAATCTATTTTCAGGAGATGGACGTGACCTTCGATCGAATCAATCCACGGGTGCCGATCCATCGCATCTCAAAAGAGGATGAGCCGGACGAACTACACACCGTGACGGAAGTGAAGCAGAGCGACCGGTAAGTGCTGAAGCTCTCGCAGAACACGCTCATCTTCGATACGGAGACCACCGGGCTTTGGCCATGGCCTACAGCATACCGGAAGTCTCTCAATATTTATCCGGACCGTCCCTTCCTCTTCATCTTCACCAACCTCGATGGTGACACCGTTACCGTTCGAGCCCCACGCATCGATCCCTATACCAGACAGGTTCACTACAAAGGCATCGAGGCTGAACTCCGTTGGTTCAAACAGATCGTTAGTAATCCTGACATGCGTGTCGTTTGCCACATGGCCCGGTTCGATCGGGCGATGACCATCCAGGCGGACATCCGTGCGGACTGGCGTTGATGACTCTCGCCATGACTCTCGTGTCGTGGATCTTGCAACGCCAGTCCGCACGGA